>Ga0209474_10000100_pt1 | contig 99966 bp, 98 predicted proteins | sample GraSoiAngelo_145_FD_185902 | JGI IMG/M metagenome (GOLD analysis project Ga0209474, IMG submission 185902) | Grasslands soil microbial communities from the Angelo Coastal Reserve, California, USA - 14_1009_05_20cm (SPAdes) (version 2) | ecosystem: Environmental > Terrestrial > Soil > Grasslands...
TCACGTGCTTTTCGCCGTGGTGGAAGACGGGCTCTCGAATCGGGTCCTGCGCGGCGAGAACCAAGGGCGCACCCTCACTCACGAGGCGGTGGTCCGATCGCTGCAACGGATCGGCCTCGCCTCCGGCCCTTCATTCGAGTTGGACGTGCAGCCGACTCTCGAGGCGTCCTGGAAGGCGCCGCGCTTCGTCGCCTTCGTGCAGGAGCTGAAGTCGCGCAAGGTGCTCGCGGCCGCCGAGCTCGGGCCCTGACTCACGCGTGCCGCAGCACCACCGTCTGGATGACGTTCGCCACGTCCTCGCAGCGGTCCACCGCCGTCTCCAGCTTTTCGTAGATCTCCTTCAGCTTGATCACCTCGAGGACGTCGTTCTTCTGGGCGAAGAGCCGCCGCAGTGCGAGCCGCAGCACGTCGTCCGACTCGTTCTCCAGCCGGTTGATCTCCACCGAGAGGCGCCGGAGCATCTCCGGGTCCTTCATGTTGCGCAGGCCGGCCACCGACTTCTGCACCTCGACGCAGGCGCGGGTCAGGACCTGCGAGAGGAGCTTGGCCTCCTCGGTCGGCGCCTTCACGGCGTAGATGAGCAGCCGCCCCGCCACCGAATCGATGTGATCGACGATGTCGTCGAGTCGCGAGACGAGCGTGTGGATATCCTCGGGCTCGAGCGGGGTGATGAAGGTCGAGTTGAGCTTGTCCATCGTGCGATGGGTGATCTCGTCGCAGGCATGCTCGAGGTCCTTGATTGCCCGGATCCGCTCCTCCAGACGATCCCATCGCTCGAAGGTCTCCTCGAGCGCGCGAGCGGCCTCGAGCGCCTTGGCAGAGAGCGAATCGAAGAGGTCGAAGAAGCTGTCGTCTCGTGGAAGTATGCTGAACGCCATCCCATCTCCTTCGCTACCGGCCCGCCACGGGGGCGATGACCTTGTAGACCACCGCCGCGATCGCCGCGGCCATCGGCAGCGTAACGAGCCAGGCGACGAGGATGTTGAGGGTCAAGCCCCAGCGAACCGCGCTCAAGCGCTTCGTCGCTCCGACGCCCATGATCGACGAGGTGATGACGTGCGTCGTGGAGACCGGGAAGCCCAGATGCGCGGTGCCGAGCAGGACCACCGACGCTGCGGTCTCCGCCGCGAAGCCGTCGATCGGTTGCAGCTTGACGAGCTTCATCCCCAGCGTGCGGATGATGCGCTTTCCACCTGAGAAGGTGCCGAGCCCCATCGCCGCCGCCGAGGCGAGCTTCACCCAGAGCGGCACCGTGAACTGCGGAATGCGGCCCGCCGCGAGCAGGGCCAGGGCGATGACGCCCATCGTCTTCTGGGCATCGTTCGAGCCGTGGCTGAAGGCCATGAGCGCGGCCGATATCGTCTGCGCGCGACGGAACCCGACCGAGGCGGTGTGCGGACGCATGCGCCGGAAGGTCCAGTAGAGCGCGGTCGCGAGCAGACCGCCCATGATCAGCCCGATGATCGGCGAGGTGACGGTCGGGATGACGACCTTCTCCAGGATCCCGGTCCACTTCACCTGCGCGCTGGAAGTGGCCGTGCCGACCGCGCCAACCAGGCCGCCGATGAGGGCGTGCGAGGAACTGGACGGGATGCCGAAGTACCAGGTGATGAAGTTCCAGCCTACGGCGGCGATGAGCGCCGCGAGGACCACCGACTGGGTGACGGCGCCGGTTTCGACGATGCCCTTGCCGAGGGTAGCCGCCACCTCGGTCGAAATGAGCGCTCCAAAGATGTTGGCGACCGCTGCCATCGCCAGGGCGACCGTCGGACTGAGCGCGCGCGTCGAGATGGACGTCGCGATCGCGTTTGCCGAGTCGTGGAAACCGTTCGTGAAATCGAAGAGGAGCGCCGTCGCGATCACGACGAAAAGCAAGCTTGCGCTCAAGGAACCTCCGCGATCGCCAAGGCGCGCGGAGGATGCCACAGCCGGGACCCGAGCGGTACGGCGGATTTACCGCCACGCGCCGGGCCGGGGAGGCTACAGGAGGACCGCTGCGACGGCGCTACCGGCGAGCGCGAAGAGCGCGCCGGCGCCAACCAGGCTGATGGTCTTGAGGACGCTCATGGCTCTTTGCTCTGCAAGGATCACACCCAGCCCGCGCGGGAACTGCCATCGCGTGATTCCCGATACTTGTCCGTGGACTGTCGGACGGGTGACCGGGAAAATTTCCCGGGCTGCGGGGATTGGGGACGGTTGCCGCGACAGCCCTGTCAGCCTTTCACACAGAGCACCTGCCGCAGTTCCGCCACCACCTCGACGAGGTCCTTCTGCTGCTCCATGACCTTGCCGATGTCCTTGTAAGCCGCGGGGATTTCGTCGAGGACACCGCCATCCTTGCGGCACTCGACGCCCTTGGTCTGCTCGCGGAGGTCGTTCACCGTGAAGCGCTTCCTGGCCTGGCCCCGGCTCATCCTCCGGCCGGCTCCGTGCGAGGCGCTCTCGAAGGACATCGGATTCCCCAGGCCGCGGACGATGAACGACCGGGTCCCCATCGACCCGGGGATGATGCCGAGATCGCCGTTGCCGGCGCGGATGGCCCCCTTGCGCGTGACGAGGACCTGCTCGCCGAAGTGGACCTCCTCGGAGACGTAATTGTGATGGCAGTGGACGGCTTCGCCGAACACCGTCGGCGGCCGGAAGCGCCGGACGACGTCCTGGTAGAGGCCGAGCATGGCCTCGCGATTCGTCCGCGCGTACCGCTGCGCCCAGAACAGGTCCCGGCGGTAGTCGTCCATCTCCTTCGTGCCGGCGAGGAACACGGCCAGGTCGCGGTCGGGCAGGTCGCGGTTGTGCGCCAGCTTCTTCGCCCGGCCGATGTGGATCTCCGCCAGAGACTTACCGATGTTGCGGCTTCCGCTGTGGAGCATGAGCCAGATGCGGTCCTCGGTGTCGAGGCACAGCTCGATGAAATGGTTGCCGCCCCCGAGGGTTCCTAGCTGGCCACGCGCCTTGCCGAGGAGGTCCTTCACCGCGGGCGTGAGGTCGGCGAATTCCTCCCACAGCTTCCGATCCTCGCGCCGGTCCAGCGGTCGCTTGTGAGATTCGAATCCGACGGGGATGGCGCGCTCGATCTCGCTGCGGAGGCCGTGAAGGGAGTCGGGGAGGTCGTGGGAGGTGAGGCTGGTCTGGACGGCGGCCATTCCGCAGTTGTGGACGAAGACTCCGGCGGCGAGGGCGAAGTTGCCGTACTCGGGGACGGCGAGGCAGTAGACGTCTTCGCGTTCCTCGAGTGGATGCACGCACACAACGGAGTGGTTGTACCCGTGCCGGTAGCGCCGGTGGTTGTGCAAACCGATGTAACTCTTGACCTCGACGCCGCAGGATTCGCAGGTACGAAGTTGATTCGCGAGTTCGCGACTCTTCGCTCTTCCACGTTCGCTCCTGTTGTACGCGCGCAGGTTCGGAGCCCCCCGCGCTCCATTGCCAGCGACGGCTTGCAGAAACTCCTCACGCCTTTCCCGCATGTACCGGAGGATGTTGCGTGTCCCGCGTTCTGCGTACTCGCGATATCCCTCGGGTGTCAGCGCTTTCGCGCCGAGCGCGGCGATGCGGCGGCGCTCGAAGTCGGGAGAGTGCCAATACTCGTTGCGCTCGACCAGCTTGCGGTGGAGCGAAGAGTGGTCGTTTGCCCCCAGGAGCTCGAGATTCTCGGGGCGGTTGTCCGCGGGGTCGAAGTTCTTGTGGTGTATGATTGTTCGTTGCCCAGGGAACTTCGGGATCGGTCCAAGGAGCCCCGAACGCGCGGCGATCCAATGCGCTTTCTGCCAGCGGCCGGAGTAGTTCTGCTGGACGAGCGTGTAACCCTCCTTGTCCGATGCGGTATAGAGCGGCATCAAGGACGTACCGGGAGCGAGCTCGTCCGCTGGGCGGTAGGTTCCATCGCGGAGCATGAAAAGATGGTCCGGAGTACAGCGGACCTGTGCGCCTGAGTCGAGAAGAACGCGGACCAGACGCGCATCTGCCCTCGTCCTGCGGGCGACCGCGCGACTCATCGCCACGCGGCCGCTAGGCGTACACGAATAGACGCAACAACTTTGCCCATCCAGCTCGCGCAGCGTGGCCGTACGGCCGTCGGCGAGCGACACAGCCGTGTCCCCGGTAAAGCAACCTATGTCCACGCCCACGGCCGCTGGTGAGACCGCGTCCTTCATCGCTATGACGCTTCCCACCGTGGCGCCCTTGCCGTAGTGCACGTCCGCCATTGCGGCGACATGGTGGAAGACCCAGGGCAGGCTCGAGATGTTACGAAGCTGATCGAGGGCGACGGACTCGATCTCGCCCGGGTCCGCCCAGGCCATCACGTCGACTTTGCGCCCCTTGATGCGCTGCATGTTGGGCAACGACTAGCATGCGTCTGTGACACTGGCGCAAAGCGCGCGGCCCGCTGTCCGCTCGCCTTCGCGAGACTACTCGAGCGCCTCCCTGATCCTCCGCGCGAATTCCTCCCGCTCCTCGTCCGACTCGTACTTCCCCCGTGGCCAGAAGAATCCCCGCAGGCCATCACCCTTGCGGCGCGGGATCACGTGGACGTGCAGGTGCGGGACGCTCTGCGAGATCTTGTTGTTGACGGCGACGAAGCTGCCGTCCGCCCCGAGGCCTTTCTCCACCGCGCGGGCGACGCGCTGGACGGTGGTGAAGAAGGGCGAGACGAGAGGCTCCGGTAGCGTCAGCAGATCGTCGGTGTGTTCCCGGGGCACCACGAGGACGTGGCCCTTGAAGACCGGCCGGGTATCGAGGAAGGCGCAGACGGACTCCTCGCGAAGAACGAAGGAAGCGGGGATCTCGCCGCGGGCTATGGCGCAGAAGGGACAGGTGGGCATCGCGCGCACCTCAGCATGCGCGGTGCGCTACGTCGAGAGTACCCGCAAATCCACGAGGTTGCGTGTGGGTTTCCATCGTCCCGACCTGGCCGTGTCTATTGCGCAGATGCGGGGTCGTCACTCCGCGAAAGAGGAAGGAAAACGAAATGCGCAAGATTCTCGCAACCGCCCTCGTCGCCGCTTGTGCCTGCGGCGGTGCCCAGAACTTCCAGGATCAGGCCCGCGACGCGATGCCGAGCAGCAGCAGCGTGCACATGGGCAATCCCGGGGACTCGCAGCCCTCTACCGGCGCGTCGGGCCAGCTGCAGCAGGACCTCGCGGTGAGCAGCTCCGACTGGTACAAGGCGACCGTCGGGTTCGTGGTCTCGGTCAACGGCGCTACCGTGTGGACCCTTGGCGTCGTGGAGGCGGTGACGAGCTTTCCAGCCACGACCTGCAGCGAGAGCTCGTGCACGTGGGGTCCCGGATCCAATGCCCTCGATCCGAACACCTACCAGCTGATCGTCTCGAAGAACGCTGACGGCGAGTCGTTCGACTGGCACCTCGACGCGCAGTCGAAGTCGGCTCCCGCCGGCACGCCCTTCGTGACCATCCTCCACGGGAACGCGTTGCCGAGCGGCATCCGCCATCGGGGCAGCGGCAAGGTCACCATCGATCTCGACGCCGCGGCGACGCTCAACAACCACTCGACCGATCACGGCACCATCGAAATCGATTACTCGAACGTCGGCCCTGCCCATATCGTGGCGCGCTTCACCGGCGTCAACGACAGCAGCCCGAATCACGCCGGGGATCGCGGCAACGCCTACTACGACTTCCGCGAGCTCGTCTCCGGCGGCGGCGACATGGAAATCGCCTGGCACAACACCAACACGAACGAGCGCGACGACATCCACTCGCGCTGGCTCAACGATGGCTCCGGGCGTGCCGACGTGACCGCGCTGGTTACGAGCGGCAATCTCTCCCTGAGCAACTGCTGGGCGACCGCGGCAGCGGGCTTTGCGACCACCTTCGATTCCTTCGGCCATGTCGGGACGGAGGCGGCCTGCAGCATCACGCCCGCCGTGCCCGGCACCCACATGAACGACGCGCAGTAGGCTTCTTGCCGATGGCTACGGTGAGCGCACTCCGGGTATTGCCAGGCGGCCGGTCCGGGAACGAGCCCGGGCCGGCCGTCTCGGCCGATCGCGGCTTGCTTGCCGAGCTGTACGAGAAGCACGCCGCGGCGGTGTACGGACGCTGCCGCTACCTCTTGCGGAACGACGACGAAGCGAAGGATGCGCTCCAGGAAGTCTTCGCCAAGGCGCTCCGCGCGCTCCCCGAGTTCCGCGCGGCCGCCTCGCCCACCACCTGGATCCTGCGCATCGCGACCCACCACTGCCTGAACCTGCACCGCGCGCGGCGCGCGGCCTGGCGCGAGGAGCTGGCCGCCCTCGGAAAGGATCGCCGCGTGGAGTCCGAGCCGCCGGAGAGGCGGGAGCTGGTGCGGGTGCTCCTCGGCGCCGCGCCCGAAGAAGCGCAGGAGGCCGCCGTGCTCTACTACGTGGACGAGATGACGCAGGCGGAGATCGCGCAGCAGTTGGGCCGCAGCCTCCCCACCGTGCGCAAGCGGCTGCGCGAGTTCCTCGCCTGCGCCCGCAAGGCGCTTTCCGAATCGCTGCCGGGAATCGTTTTGCCCGAAGGAGACGAGCCGTGATCGCCGATCTGGGAGGACCGGGCCCTGCCTGCTCGGCGCTGCGCGTGCGCAGGTTCGTAGCCGGCGAGCTTTCCGGCGTCGAGCGCGAACGGATGCAGGCGCATCTCGAAGGCTGCGCGCGCTGCCAGGAGGCGCTGCGCGAGATCGAGGCCGAGAAGGCTCGCGTGTTGCGCGACGTTCCCTTCGAGCGATTCGCTGCCGGCGTTGCCGAGAAGCTCGCGGCGCCCGTGGCACCGCGCAGGGCCTGGCGCAAGTTCGTTCCAATCGCCGCCGCGGCAGCATTGCTCATCGGGATCGGAATCGGACGCAGCGGCCGCGAGGGCGATGGGGTCCGCACCAAGGGCGGAACCTCGACGCGCCTCTACCAGAAGGTTGGCGCGGAAGTGATTGCGGTAGGGCCCGACGGAGTGGTGGGAACCGGGCCTTTGCAACTCGAGCTCGCCTCGCCGGATCGCGCGCAAGCGGTCCTGCTCCTCGTCGAAGGAAATGACGCGAGCGTCCTCTACGCCGGTCCTTCGCAGGCGGCGCGCGCCCCGTTCGAGTGGGTGGGGCCGGCGAGCAGCGCCACCCTGGTGACCGTCCTTTCCGACCAGCCGCTCGACGCCGAATCGGTGCGCCGCGCGGTCGCGGAACATGGCACCGCGGGCGTTCCCGAGGGCTCCGAAGTGATCGCGCGGCCGCTGGTGAGGGGCAAGCGGTGAAGCGCGTCGCGGCGGCGCTCGCGATCCTCGCGGTGGCCGGGGCCGCCCGCGCGGAGGTGCGCCGCTTCGCGCTCGTGGTGGGAGATTCCTACGGTGGCGCCGGCACCCGCCCGTTGCGCTACGCCGAACGCGATGCGCGGCGCATCCATGGCATCCTCACCCGCCTCGGCGGAGTTCGCGAGGAGGACGCGCGCCTGCTCACCAACGCCGATGCGCGCGAGGTCCTCCGCGGGCTCGACGAGCTCTCGGCGCGCTCGCGGGCCGCGCGCGATCGCGGCGAGGAGACGCTGCTCGTCGTCTACTACTCGGGACACGCCAAGGACGGCGATCTGCGGCTGCGCGACTCGCGCCTGCCGCTCTCCGATCTGCGCGCCGCGTTGCAGGACGCGCCCGCCGACGTGCGCATCGGCCTTTTCGATTCCTGCCAGTCGGGAGTCATCACCCGCAGCAAGGGAGCGCGTCCGGCCCCTGCCTTCGACGTCACGCGCGCAAAGGAATCCGGACCGCGCGGCCTGGTCCTCATCGCCTCGTCGGCGGCCGACGAGGAGTCGCAAGAATCGGACGAGATCGCCGCGAGCTTCTTCACCCATTACCTCGCCTCCGGCCTGCTCGGCGACGCCGATGCGAGCGGAGACGGCAAGGTCACCCTCGCCGAGGCGTACGCCTATGCCTACGGCCGCACCGTCGGATCCACCGCCGAGACGCGCGCCGGCGCTCAACACCCGGTCTATCTCTACGATCTCGGCGGCGCAGGCGACGTGATCCTCACCGAGCTGAACCCGGCCCGGGGCGGGCTAGTATTCGGCGCCGCGGACGAGGGCGTCTACGTCGTCCTCGACGGGACGCGCAAGGCCGTCGCCGAGGTGGCCAAGGCGCGCGGCGGTTCGCGGCAGCTCTCGCTCGCTCCGGGCAACTACCTGGTCAAGAAGCGCATCGAGAACGCGCTCCTCGTCGGCGAGGTGAAGATCGCCACCGACCTGGTCGAGATCGCCGACGCGCGGCTCACGCGCAGGAAGCTGGAGGACGATCCGCAGAAGGGCGCGAGCGGCCCGCGCTGGTCGCTCCTCGGAACCGGCGGCTACCAGATCTTCTTCGACTCCGCCGCCCGCAACGGGCTCTTCCCGCCGGCCGCGCTCGCCGGCGTGGAGCTTTCGTCCCGCGACGATCTCGGGCACCAGCTCGCCTGGGGCGTCGACTTCGCCGTGGGCGGCGGAGCATCGACGCTGCGGCTGCCCGAGGTCGATTCCATTCCGGTGCGGTTCGGCGAGCTGTCCGGCGGCGCCTCGCTCTTCCGCGACTTCGACCTCACCGATTCGCTCACGGCGAGCGCCGGCGCTCGCCTCGCCTTCCTCTACCTGTCGCGCACCTTTCCCGGCCGGAGCGATCTCCCCGGCCAGAACTTCTTCACCTTCACGCCCGGCCTCACCCTCGGCCTTTCCTGGCGGTTCACCGCGCGCTTCTCGGCGGTGGCGCGAGGCCGGGTGAATTACCTCCTCTACAACATCGACAAGAACCAATCGCTCGGATACGCCGAGTTTTCCGCGGGAGTGGATTATGCGTTCGGTCTGTAGCGCCGCCGCGCTGGTCTTCCTCGCCAGCGCCGCCTGCGGGACCCTTTCCAACGAGGACATCGCCTTCCTCTCGGCGCTGCCGCGCAAGAGCGATCTCCACGTCCAGGTCCCGGTGCAGTCGTCGTCGACCCAGCCGGCCTGCGCCATCGGCGACGCCGCCGACTGGCGCAAGGCGAAGGACAGGGGCGATCAGATCAATTCCGCGGTGGACGGCGTCCTCGCCCTCGTCGACGTCGTGCGCGCAATCCCGCCCACGCAGCGCAAGACCGATCTTCGCGTGTGGGGACCGTTTGCCGACCAGCAGCACCCTGGAGTCGAGTACCAGGTGAACATTTTGCGGTTCCCGCCGCCGCCCGACGCGAAGGAATCGCTCGCGTACCTGTATTCGTTCGAAGGTCGCCGCACCGGTGGGCCCTTCCAGACGGTCATCGACGGGTTCTTCCTCGGGGGACAGGCCAAGGGCGGGCAGGGCGAGATCGATCTCCATTTCGACTCCGCATATGCGCTCGGCACCAACAAACCGGACGATCCGCACGGCGACATGGTCATCCGCTACGACGAGACCAGCGATCCGCGCACGGTGCAGCTCAACCTCGGACAAGGCGGCCTCGCGCTCGATCCGTTCGACTATTTCTACGCGGGGTACTCGAACGGAAGCGGCCGCTTCGACTACGTCCTCAACGACGCCACCCGGGGGACGCACGAAGTGATCAGCGCCTTTTTCAAGGCGAACGGCTCCGGCACCGCCAACATCACCTTCCGCACTCCGCTCCTGACTACCCAGGTCGACGAGTGCTGGGACGAGCTTGCCTGCCTCACCTTCGTGAGGGACCCGCTTTCGGTGACGAAGCTGTGCGGCGTGAATGCGTCCTGCGGCGTCGCCGCGGCGTGCCCGACCGTTCCTTGATCTTCAGGACGCCACGCTCGCTTGCTCGTGGTTCGGCGCGGGCGGGGGCGGGGAAGATCCGGAAGTCGCAAGCACCGAGCGCAGCTCGTCGAGATCGAGCGGCTTCGCCAGCACCCCGCGCACGCCGCTCAGGCGTGGATCGTGCTCGCCGATCTCGTTCGCCCAGCCGGTGAGCAGATAGATCGGTAGATCCGGATCGTGCTGCTGCAATTCGCGCACGACCTGCCACCCGCTCATCTCGGGCATGCCGATGTCGCAGAGGACCACGTCGTACTGCCGGCCCGAGGTCACCATGTCGAGGGCCGCGCGCCCGCTCGAGGCCGTCTCCGCCTCGTGGCCCTCGACCCCGAGCAGCTCCTGGAGGACTTCGAGGTTGTCGGGCTCGTCGTCGACGAGGAGCACGCGCAGCCTCCGTCCGCTCTCCGATCGCTGTTCCGCCGCTCTGCGCGCCGAGCGCGAGGCAGGGGGAAATTCGAGCGTGAAGACGGACCCGCCGCCGGCGCGGTTGGCCGCGGAGATGCTCCCGCCCAGGCGCTGCATGAGGCCGTAGGCGATGGAGAGGCCGAGGCCGGTCTCGCGGGTTTCGCTGGTAGAGAAGAAGGGATCGAAGACGCGCGGCAACTGCTCTTCGGGGATTCCCCGGCCCTCGTCCTTGACGGTGACCACGATGCCCGATCGGCCCTCGCGGGCGCGCACCTCGATGGAGCCTCCCTTCGGCATGGCGTCGCGCGCGTTGAGGAGCAGATCGCTGAAGAGGTGGGAAAGCTCGGCTGCCGTGCCCCGCGCGAGCGGCAGGGGCGGGACGTCGGCGTGGATCTCGATGCGCGGGCCGGGACGATCGAAATCGCTGCGCGCCATCTCCACCGCGCCGAGAAGGACCGCGCTGAGATCGACGGACTCGCTCGGGCGATCCCGGCGGCGGCGGGCGAGATCCTGCAGGCGGGCCACCGTTCCCGCGGCTTCCTCTACCCGGCGAGCGATGGACTCGAGCGAATCGATCTGGGAGCGAAGGCCCGGATCGGCGCGAAGCCGCGCGATGCGCAGCGCGATGACGTTCAAGGCGTGGTTGAGATCGTGGGCGACGCCCGAGGCGACGACGCCCATGGCGTGCATGCGCTGCTCGTGCAGGCGGGTCTCGCGATCGCGCAGGCGTTCCAGCTCTTCGCGCACCTGGCCGGTGACGTCGTGGGCGACGACGACCACCGCTTCGCCGCGCGCGGTGCGGAGCCGCTCGAGGCGCAGCTCGAGCGCGCACTTGCCGGTGTCGAAGCGGATGGTCCGGGTGGCGAATCTGGTGGCGAGCAGAGCGGATCCTTCGTCCGTGATGAGCGTCTTGAGATTGGCGTAACGGGTGTGGGCGTGAGGACCGGCGATCCACCTCCATTCGCCCGGCTGCTTGCAGAGGGTGCGGATACGCCCTGTCGTACACGACAGGCGGCCGTCGCGAAGCACGGCGGCGCCCGTCTCGACGCTGCGCGCGAGCCAGCGGAGCAAAGCGATGTTGTCGCCGGTCATGCCGCGCCGCAGGGACACCGCGCTTCCGCCTCCTCGGTCGGATTGCTGGCTCTCCGGATACGGTTCAAGACGTAGAGAAAAGAGTGCGCACGGCGCACGCTGCGCGCCGGGCCGCTGGAAGGGTTTTTCAGGCGGGAAACCGGACGCCGAGATCGTCGAGCACGCGAGCGGCCGCGTTGTGGCCCGCGGCTCCGATGACCGAGCCGGCCGGATGGCAGCCTGCGCCCCCGGCGTAGAGGCCCTGGACCGGCGTGGTATAGGGCAACCGGTCCGCGAAGCCGTACGAGTTATCGACGTGGTGGATGTGGCCGCGCGTGATGCCGAAGTGCGACTCGATCTTCGGCGGGGGGAGCGCGAACGCGTCCACCACCTGGTCGCTCGTCCCCGGCGCGAATCGGTCGCAGAGGGAGAGCAGGTGTCGCACGTACGTCTGCTCCTCGCCCTCCCAGGTGCTGCGCGCGAGCTTGTAGGGGACCCACTGCACGAACAATGCGGAGTTGTGATGGCCCTCCGGATCGCGGAGCGATGGATCGACCGTGGTGTGGACGTACCATTCGATGGTGGGGAACTCGGGCAGCACTCCAGCCTGCGCCTCGGCGAATGCGCGCTTCAGTCGCGGGAGCACCTCCGCCTCGTCGGGAAGGAGGTGCATGGTCGATCCGAACTGCCCGCGATCCTCGGGAAGGCAGGTGAAGCGCGGCAGGCCGCGGAGCGCGAGATTGACCTTCATCGTCGTTCCGTCGCGCCGGTATCCCGCGAGCCGCTTCTCGTACCACTCGGGGAAGCGACCCGGCCCCACCAGATCGCGCATGCGGAACGGATCGCAGGCGGTCAGCACGACACGCGCTCGGGCCACCTCCCCGTCCTCGAGCACCACTCCCCGCGCCGTTCCCCCGGCGACCTCGATCTCGCGGACGTTCCGGCCCGTCTCGATGGAGGCGCCGGCGCTGCGCGCCTGCTCGCAGATGAGGCGCGTCACCGTTCCCATCCCGCCGCGCACGATCATCCAGGTCCCGTCGGACCCTCGTAGCCGGCACATGTTGTGGACGAGGAAGTTCATGCCGGTGCCGGGCGTGTCCCAGCCTCCGGTGACGCCCGCGAAACCGTCCGTCACCGCGTACATCGCCTTGAGCAGATCGCTCTTGAAGCCGAATCGCTCGAGGTACTCGCCCACCGGTCTGCGGCAGAGATCGACGAAGGTGGCCCGATGCGCAGCGCGCACATAGCGGTCGGCGGTGTCCTCGATGGAGAGGGGCTCTTCGAGCCAGGTCGAATGCACGTCCTCGCGGAGGTGCCCGATCTCTTTTTGCAGCGCCTCGTGCGCCGCGAAGTCCTGGGCGCTGAAGAACGAGAGCATCTGTTCGCGTGTCGCCGCCGCGTTGGAGCCGAAGAGCAGGTACCGCTTGCCGGTCGTGGGCAGGAAGTAGTGCGGGTCGCGGCGGAGGAGCGGAAGGTTGATCCTGAGCTTGGCGACGAGCTCGGGCGGCATCAGGCCAAGCAGGTAGGCCCCCGTCGAAGTGCCGAGCCGGGGAGCGTGCGCGAAGGGATGCTCGGTCTTGGCGGCGCCCCCGACGGCGGCTTTTCCCTCCAGGACGCGCACTGAGAGCCCCGCGCGCGCCAGGAACGTGGCCGCCACGAGCCCGTTGTGTCCTGCTCCTACGACGATGACGTCGCTTCCGACGGCCAATCTACCTCCGAGGATACCGCGCGGTGCTTGCGTGCCTACCGTTCCAGTAACAGGAGAGAGACGCCATGGCGAGCAAGCCCAAGGACAACCGCCCTGCAATGGAGCACGGAGAGGTGAAGGTCATCAAGAACGAGAAGCCGGTCGATCCGGGCAAGACGCCGGGCTCTGCCGAAGCCGGCGTGCAACGCGGGGAACCGACCACCGACGCGGCGGGCAAGACGCCGGGCAGCGCGGAAGCCGGCAACCAGTAGACACCGGGATCTAGTCGGATCCAGAGGCGGCTAGCGCACCGCGGGCTCGCGCAACCAGGGCTCGATGAGCTGGCCCCGGTCGCGACGACCGGACGTTCCATGATGACCCTCCCCTTGCGGTCGCTCGCACAATCGCGCGATGGTTCAGCCCCGCCAATCGCAAGAGGGAGGACCGTTCGCGATGTCGCAGTCCGTCGTCCACGTCGCCATCGAGACGCATCCCGAAGCTGCCCCGGCGCCCGGGCCGCTGCGGCTGTCGCCTTTCTGGCTCCTCTTCGCCGCGCTGGCTCTGGCCATTCCGGTCCTTCCCATGCTGCTCGCCGGGCGCACCGTGGATCTGCCCGACCTCGGGCAACTGCCCTCCTTTGCCCTCGTCGATCAGTACGGGAGGCCGTTCGGCGCGCCGGAGATGCGGGGCAAGGTCTGGGTGGCAGACTTCATCTTCACGAGCTGCTCCGACGCGTGCCCCAGGCTGACCGCCCGCATGCGAAGCCTGCAGGACCGGCTCGACCCGGCGGAGCGCATCGGGCTCCTTTCCATCACCGTGGACCCCGAGCGCGACACGCCCGAAAAGCTGGCGCAGTACGCCCGGCTTTCGGGAGCGCACGGGGCCCTGTGGAAGTTCGTGACGGGGCCGCACCGGGAAGTGGAGCGGACGGTGGTGAACGGCTTCCACATCGCGATGGGAAGGGTGCCGGTGGAATCGACCGACGGCGCCCTGCGCGCGGAGGCGTTCGAGATCATGCACGGCGATCGCCTGGTGCTCGTCGACGCGAAGGGACGTCTGCGCGGCTACTACGTCGCCGACGACGAAGGAATGCGCCGGATCCTGCGCGACGCGCGCTCGCTGGCAGGGCAGGGATGAGCGCTGGAGATCGGCTCGCCTCGGTGAACGCGGTGATGAACGGGCTCTCGGCGTGCGCCCTGTTCGCCGGTTACGTGTTCATCCGCCGCCGCGACATCCCGAGGCACCGCGCCTGCATGCTCGCGGCGCTCACCGCGTCGGCGCTCTTCCTCGCGGGCTATCTGACCCGGGTCGCCCTGACAGGCGTCCATCGGTTCCCGCTCGGCGGTGGAATCCGCATCGCCTACCTCACCCTGCTCGGATCGCACACCATCCTCGCGGTGCTCGCCCTTCCGCTCGTCCTGCGGACGGTGTGGCTTTCGCTCGTCCGGGAGCGCTTCCCGCAGCATCGGCGCATCGCCCTCTGGACTTTCCCGGTCTGGGCGTATGTCTCGGTGACTGGAGTGCTCGTGTACGTCATGCTGTACCACCTCCCCCACTGGGTGGCCGGAGGAGCCAGCTAGGGCGCAGCATCGGTGCGCGGCCGAACGCCGCATGTGCGCAGCGGCGGGGCGCCGTGTACCATGATGACGGGAGGAGAACTCCACACCGATGGCCTACCGCATCATCGAAACCTGCATCGGCTGCACCGCTTGCGTGAAGCGGTGTCCGACCGACGCCATCACCGGCGAGCGCAAGGCGCTGCATCTCATCTCCCCGGACCTGTGCATCGACTGCGGGGCGTGCGGGCCGGTGTGCCCGGTGGACGCCATCCTCGATCAGTACGGCAACGTGCAGCGGATGCTGAAGAAGAACGAGCGTCCCATCGCCTTCGTCTACGAGCAGAGCTGCACGGGCTGCGAGAAGTGCGTCGAGCGCTGTCCGTTCGAGGCCCTGGAGATGATCCCGGTCGCCGATCCGGCGAGCTTCGCCGGCATCGTCCAGGTCATCGAGAAGAACTGCACCGGCTGCCGCGAGTGCGAGAAGGCGTGCCCCTACGACGCCATCTTCATCTATCGCAAGGACCAGGTCCCGGACTGGCTGAAGAACAGCCGGGTAGATCGCGCCGCCTAGGTCGTCGGCTCTTCCTCGGCCTCGTCTTCGTCTTCCTCCTCGGCCTCGAGCTCCTCTTCCTCGGCCGCTACTTCGGATTCCTCCCGGGCCGCGGCGGCGGCGCGCGCCTGTCGCGCCGTCACCACCTTGGGCACCGGCGCCTCGCGCTGGTCCGTCCCGCACTTCGGGCAGGTGGGCGCGGGCTTCTTCAGATCGTAGAACTTCGTGCCGCACTTGAAGCACGTGTATTTGGTCCCGAGGTCTCGCGCCATTCGCTCCTCGTTTTGAAGCCGGGCGCACATAGAACAGGGTGGCGGGGAAGTCAACGAACCCTTTGATGCTACCTTCGCCGCCATGCTCTCAACCCTCCTCTTGCCTCTCGTGGCCGCTTCCGCGTTTCCCCATCCCAATCCGCAGCCACCGCCCGCGTTGCCGCCGGCGATCTACCGCGAGCGCCAGGCCCGGGTCGTGAAAGAGCTCGAAGGCTGCGCGGCCACGCTCGCCTCCCAAGGGGATGCGGCTGGCGTCACCGAGGACTTCAGGCAGGACTCGGACTTCCTCTGGCTGACCGGGGTGAACGAGAAGGGCGGATGGCTGGTGCTCCATCCCAAGGGCAAGTTCATCAAGACCGCGCTCTACCTCCGCTCGCGAGATCCGGAAGCGGAACGCTGGACGGGCCCGCGCGATCCGCTCAGCCCCGCCTTGAAGGACAAGTTCGGCGTCGACGCCGTCCGTCGCGGCAAAGGGGACCGGGTGCTGCTCGAGCTCGGCCAGGAGGCGGGCTGCCTCGCCATCCTCGCTCCGCCGACGCTCAAGGACGATCGAGACGACGTCGCGGCCCTGCGCCAGGCTGCCTCCGCGCTCGGCGTCAGGCTCGTCTACAAGCGGCAGCTTCTCGAGCGCCTCCGCGAGGCGCACGGCCCCGAGGAGCTCGCGCTCATGGAACAGGCCATCGCCATCACCCGCAAGGGCCACGAGGCGGCCGCCCGCGCCACCATTCCGGGGATCTCGGAGCGGGACGTCCAGACCCAGCTCGAGTACGCCTTCTTCGCGGCCGGCGCGACCGGGCTCTCCTACAGCAGCATCGTCGGGAGCGGAGAGAACGGGGCCGTCCTGCACTGGGACCAGAACTCGCGCATGCTCCGCGACGGCGACCTGGTGGTGGTGGACGCCGCCGCCGAGTACGGGCGCTATGCGGCAGACGTGACCCGCACCTTCCCGGTCTCGGGACGGTTCAGCGAGGAGCAGGCGAAAGCGTACCGGGCGGTGTACCAGGCGCAGGAGGACATCTTTGCGACCATTCGCGCCGGCGCGACCATGCCGGATCTGCAGCGCGCCGCGGAGAACTCGCTACGCAAGGCCGGGTACCTCGACAAGTTCATCCACGGCTTCGGCCACTTCGTCGGGCTCGACGTACACGATGCGGGGGACTATCTCGGGCCGTTGCCCGCGGGCGCGGTGATCACGGTGGAGCCGGGCGTGTATCTGCCGGAGCGCGGATTCGGGGTGCGCATCGAGGACGAGGTGCTGGTTACGGAGAGCGGGTACCGTCTGCTCACGAAGGGTTTTCCGCGCAAGCTCGAGGATGTGGAGCGGTGGGTGCAGGAGGCGCGGAGGTAAGTTCGCCCTTCAACCATTCGCCCGCGCGCCACCCGCTATCCGCGCCCGGACGATTACCGATCCATCGCCGCGTTTCACGCCGGGCACGAGCACGCGCTGGACCACCTCGCCGGCCTCGCGCGCATCGTGGATCCCGGCGCTGACTGGCTCGTTCGCCTTCGGCTCGATGAGCGTCCACCCGCAAAGCGTCGCCGCCCGCGAGAGCCATCCGGTCAGCTCCTCTTCCGGCGTAGGAGCCGCTGCGAGGGCCTGCGCGAGGGACTCGAGCGCCGGCTTCGGATCGAACGCCTTACCCTCCTGGAAACGGGAAAGGAGCCGTTCCGCGATGGGAAGATCCGCACCCGAGTAGAGGTCGACCTCTTCCTGCATCCGCCGCAGGCCCTCCTCGCGGGCCATCGCCTGCGCCGAGGCGGAGCGCAGCTCGTCGGACTGTGCGACGGCGGCCTCCCCGAGTGTCTTCTCGGCGTCCAGCGCGAGCCCCGCGGCGTAGTCGAGCAGGTGGGTGGCTTTCTCGCTCGCCTCGAGCACCGCGGAGACCTTTTCGTGCAGCTCGCGGCGCAAGCCGTCCGCATAGGCGTCCACCGCGGTAGCGCGGCGGAGCGATCCCCGGTGTCCTTCGACGTGGTCGTGAACGGCGGTGATGGGCCGCGACTCCAGCTCGGCGAGACGCCTTTCTCCCGAGGCGATCCGTTCCTCGAAGCGGGCGATGATCTCGGTCGTCGGCATCAGCCGCGCGATTCGCGCCTCCAGATCGGCGACCCGCTGCTCGATCGCGCTCGGGGGCGGAGGCGGGACCGCCGACAGCGAGGGAGGCTGCGAGCGTGGCCGCGCCGGAGCTTGCGGCATCGACTCGGCGATCTCGATGCGCCCCTGTTCGGTGGACTCGATGCGCAGGCTCGCCCCGTCTTGCCGCCGCTCGCGCACGGCGCGGAGGAAGGCCCGGGCGGCGGCTTGTACGCGCTCGAGGTCTTTCGGAGTCGCCTGCATCGCCGTCCGCGCGATGTCGGCGAGGAGCTGATCGGCCCGGTACGCCGTCGACAGCTTGAGCAGATCGCGCTGCGCCTTCAGGCGCACCTTGCGGGGAAGTCCCGTCGAGGCGAGCAGGGCGGACCCCTCGAATTCGCGGGGCAGCTCCGCTTCGAGGTCGAGGGGCACTTCGACCATGTGCGGATCGGGACGGGCGACGAGCCGGACGTTCGACACCGGGAGATTCTACGATCACCGGGGCCGCGACGGGTGACTCCCTCCTGCGGCGTGTGTTACCCGTACGCACCTTCATGTCGTTGCACATCGCGGAAGCGCCAGAGTCGAAACACGCCGGCACGGCCACCGTCGACCGCGCGCCGCTCGCGGAAGGCGAGGAGGAGGTCCACAAGCCGTTCGTACCGGCCGAGGTGGACATCCCCGAGCTGACGCCCGTCCCCTTGATCGTCGGGACGCTTCTCGGCCTGCTCTTCGGGGCGAGCTCGATGTACCTCGTGCTCAAGGTCGGCCTGACGGTGAGCGCGTCGATCCCGGTCGCGGTGCTCTCCATCACCATCTTCCGCGGCTTCTCCAAGGTCTTCGGCGTCCGACGCGCGACCATCCTGGAGAACAACATCACGCAGACGACCGGGAGCGCGGGCGAGAGCATCGCCTTCGGCGTCGGCGTCACCATGCCGGCGCTCCTCATCCTCGGCTACAACATGGAGGTAAGCCAGGTCATCCTGGTCTCCGTCCTCGGCGGCTTGCTCGGGATCCTGCTCATGATCCCGCTCCGCCGGGCGCTCATCGTCAAGGAAGCGAAGACCCTCGTCTATCCGGAAGGGACCGCCTGCGCCGAGGTGCTCATCTCGGGAGAGAAGGGCGGCACCACCGCCAAGACGGTCTTCGCCGGGCTCGGCATCGGTTCGGTCTTCGCTCTCTTCTACAAGGCGTTCGGCTTCTTCAAGGACATCCCCGAGAAGATCTTCGGGAAGACCTACGACGGCGGAAACATCTCGCTCGAGGTCGGTCCCGAGCTGCTCGGCGTCGGCTACATCATCGGAACGCGCATCGCCCTCACCATGGGCGCGGGGGGCATCCTCGCCTCGCTCGTGCTCATGCCTGCCATCAAGCTGTTCGGCAATTCCGCGACGCAGCCCATCTACCCGGCGACCAAGCTCATCGGTGAAATGTCGCCGGACGACATCTGGCACCAGTACATCCTCTACATCGGCGCGGGCGCGGTGGCCGCCGGTGGAATCATCTCGCTCTTCAAGTCGCTTCCCACCATCATCGGCGGCGCCCGCCGCGGAATGAAGAGCCTGAGCGCAGGCGTCGGCGGCACGCCGGTACGGATCCCGCGCACGGACAAGGATCTGCCCCTCTGGGTGGTCGGGGTGGGCTCCGCCGTCCTCGTCATCGCCTGCATGTTCGCGCCCTCGCTCAAGATCAACATCCTCGGCGCCGTCCTCATCCTCGTCCTCGGGTTCCTCTTCGTCACCGTCAGCTCGCGGCTGACTGGCGAAGTGGGCAGCTCGTCGAATCCGATCAGCGGCATGACGGTGGCGACGCTGCTCATCACCTCGCTCATCTTCTTCGCGCTCGGCTGGACGTCGGCGCCGTACAAGATCGCGGCGCTCTCCATCGCCGCCATCGCCTGCATCGCCATCTCCAACGGCGGCACCACCTCGCAGGACCTCAAGACCGGGTACCTGGTCGGAGCGACTCCTTCGCGGCAGCAAATCGCCATCCTGGTGGGCGCGCTCTCCTCCGCGCTGCTCCTCTGGATCCCCATCGTCATGCTCAACGACGCGGGGACCATCTTCGCCAAGCGCAGCTATCCCCAGGTGCAGTTCAGCCAGCAGGACTACGACGGGCGCGAGAAGCTGCGCGGACCGGACAAGGACCGCGACTCCGGTGAGTACAACGTGGTCCGGCTCCGCGAGCCACGAGGGGCCATCCCGGCCGGCAAGTACCTGGCCGACGAGACCGGGCACATCGTCTACCTGGAGGATCCAGGCATCAACGGCCAGCTCTCCAAGCGCGACAACGGCGAGGAAGTGAAGTCGAAGTTCAGCGCGCCGAAGCCGGTGCTGATGTCCTTCATCATCGAAGGCATCATGTCGCAGAAGCTGCCCTGGGGCCTCGTTCTCATCGGCGTCTTCATCTCCATCGTCCTCGAGCTGTGCGGGCTCTCCGCGCTTGCCTTCGCGGTCGGCGTCTATCTACCGGTCTCGACCTCGACGCCGATCATGGTGGGCGGCATCGTCCGCTACCTCGTCGATCGGACCTCGAAGCGGAAGATGAGCGAAGCCGAGGCCGAGAGCGGACCCGGCGTCCTCTTCTCCTCCGGGCTCATCGCCGGCGCTTCGGTGACGGGCACCATCCTCGCGATGCTCCAGCTTTCCGAGCCGACGCGGGAGTTCTTGCGCAAGATCAACGTGACGGAGACGCTCGGCTGGTTCGCCTCGAGCGATCTCGTCGCCTTCCTCCTCTTCCTCGGCCTCGCCGCGATCCTCTACCTGGTCGCGCACGAGACCCTGCTCAAAGGCGCGCCCGATGGTGAACGTCCGTCTGGCTGAGTCTACGAGGGACCGCGAGATCTGCTTGAGCCTGCGGTGGACCGTGTTCGTCGAGGAGCAAGGCGTTCCGCCCTCGATGGAAGTGGACGAGCACGACCGCAGCGACGCGGTGCACGCGCTCGCGACCTGGAACGGCGTCCCGGCCGGCACCGGACGGTTCGTCCCGGAAGGGAAGGGCGCCGCCAAGATCGGACGCATGGCGGTGGTGGACGACGTCCGCGGCCATGGCATCGGACACGCGCTCCTCGCCTTCCTCGAGGAGCGGGCGAAAGCGACGGGGGCGGGGAAGCTGGTCCTCTGGTCGCAGGTCTCCGCCCGGCCGTTCTACGAGAAGGCGGGGTACCGCGTGGTCTCCGAAAAGCCCTTCGACGATGCCGGCATCCCCCATGTTGCAATGGAGAAACAGGCCGGTTGAAGATCGGGCTCGCCCGGCCGTCTCTGGTCGCGTTAGCTTCGGGAAGAGGAGGATCGATGAAACGACGAATCTTGCTGTTTTGCGGCCTCGCCGCCTTCGCGCTGCTGCCGCTCGCGGCACGCGCTGCGGAGCACGAAGGCTTCGGCAGCCTCACCGTCGATCAGGTCTTTGACCTGATCGCCAAGCACGACGTGAAGGTCTTCGACAACAACCCGCTCGATCGCTTCAAGCAAAGCCATCTGCCGAGCGCGAAGTGGGTCGACTTCAAGGACGTGAAGGCGTCCGACCTGCCGAGCGACAAGGAGGCGAAGCTCGTCTTCTATTGCGCTAGCGAAAAGTGACTTGCGTGCCATGAGGCCGCCCGTGCGGCGGTCAAGCTCGGATACAAGAACGTGTTCATCATGCCCGCCGGAATCGCTGGGTGGGAGAAGGCGAAGAAGCCGGTCGAGAAGGGCGTCAGCTGACGTTTCGGCGTTCGGGGCGCGCGGGCCTGCGGTCGAAGCAGATGCACCGCGCTCCGGACGCTGATGCGCCACGGCGCATCCTGTCCTCCGCGGCGCTCTAGTGGCCCGAATGACGGGAGGCCTGTCACGCGGGGCCGTCCCAGTTCGTGAAGGAAACGTTGCCTGGGCGGGGGTGGGGAGGCCTGCCGCCGAAGCGACGCACCGCGCTCCGGACGCCGATGCGCCACGGCGCATCGTGTTCCTCACGCGTTCTAACGCTCCGGCAACAGGCCTCCCCACCCCCACCCTCCGCCGCAGATCGCCGGTCCGGGTAAAACCGTTCATCTGAACTCGATCGTTCCGAGGCGATTCGGCGCCTGCACTTCATTGTTCGCGGAATCAAGATCGCCGGAATCTGGCGGAGGCGGCGGGCACTCCCGCCTAACCTCAGAAGCGCCTGGGTCGTATCGGCGTCGAGCGCGTCTGCTCGTCCATCGGGGTCGTTGAGCTATGCCACGAAAATTAAGCGGCATACCGTTACTTGGGGCGCTTTCTCTTTCGGGGTCTTTCCCCCATCGGCGTCTCGCTCGAGCTCTTCACGATTCGCCGGAGCGCAGGGATGGTGTCGTCTCACTTTGCGCAGCCGCCACGGCCCGGGGGAGAAGTGCCTGCCGGTCCGAATTCCTGGGCCGGGCGACCATGCTGCTAACGTCGCGGCGGAAGCTCTGCGCCGCGAATCGCCCCCCTCAAGTACGCGGCGAAGGTCCGTCAGATCGTCGTCGGACGGAAGCGGGAACGTCGCTAGCTGCCGGAGCGGCGTCCTGCCGGGAAGGAATCGGTTTAGAGATCTTGGGGACGAGAGCTTCGCAGCCCGTCTTCGTATGGCGGACTCTTTTCCCCTGTTTCGGCATCACCCGCGCGTAAGAGTCGCGGAAGACGCGGGCCCCCGTCAGGGCGTAGGAGATTGCCTTCACTCCCGAGAGAAGGCAGAAGACGGCGATTACCCAGATCAGTCCCTGCATCACTCGCGCGATAACATCCATCTGCGAGCCGCCACTAGGCCAGCGTGTGAGAACCCACGAGGAAAATGTGGATGACGGGTCGTAAATCGCGTTCGACCAAACCGGGACCAAGAGGAACATTCCGGCGAAGAAGGCGAAACAAAGGAACGCGAGAAGAGTGTGGATCCCATGCATGATCAGGAGCTTCGGTGACCGTGAGAGCGCTCTCCGATACCTGGCCTCTTCCATCAGGCCTTTGGCATTCCAGCGACGGAACCAGGCGGACGTCCGAGCGAGCCGCGGCGAGGCCCGCTTGAGGAGCCACGTCGCGAGAAGGGCCACCACGAGTGCGAGGATTGTACGAACCCACCATATCCAGGGCAGGACTTCCGCGATTTTCGTATCCATAGTGGAAGCTACGATCGCGGCAAGTCGCCCGCTCGATTGCACGCTCGGGATCTCGATGTTCGAGCGCTAGATTGCTCGTTGCGATGGTGCGTGCTCTTCGCGGGGAGGCCTACTACAGGCAGGCTACGCGAGGGACTAATGTTCGCTGAATCAAGATCGCCCGCGGTGTCGAGCGGTATCCGATCTAGCAGTGACCGGCGGAGGGCGGGGGTGGGCAGGCCTCTCGCCGGAGCATTAGAACGCGCGCAGGCCAGGATGCGCCGTGGCGCATCCGCGTCCGGAGCGCGGTGCGTCTGCTTCGGCGGGAGGCCTGCCCGCCCCCGCCCAGGCACCTGTCCCCTCAAGCAATTATTCGCGGAATCAAGACCGCCAGGCGATGCGAAGCTGTCTCCGAACCGCGAGTATGGGCGAGCTCTCGCCGGGCCTTGGAACGCCGCGCAGGACAGGATGCGCCGTGGCGCATCCGCGTCCGGAGCGCGGTGCGTCCGCGGATCACTTCACCACGAACGTGCGGTCCGTGCGGTTGAGCGCGTTCGCCGCCTTCTGACCTTTGCTGTCCATCAGATCGATCGTGATGCGGTGCTCGCCCGGCTTGAGCCGCGCGAGCTTCTTCGGCTCCCAGCTGGTGATGAGCGGCAGCTCCGCCTTGTCGAGCACCACCCGCACCTTCGAGGCGCGCTTTCCCAGCTGGGTGTTCCAGACATAGAAATCGAGGACTGGCACCTCCGCCTTCTTGCCGGCGGGAGACGCCGATGCGCTGTCGTCCGAGCCCACGGCGTCGGTGGCATCGGACTCGAATCCCTTCGCTCCTTTCGACCGCTGCCCGATCGGGAGCAGGTAGGTGAGGAGCGGTTTCTTCGGATCTGGCCAGTCCGCCCGTTCGGCCAGCTCTCCTGCTCTTCCCGTGAAGCGAGGCCCGGCCCAGAACCGCACCATCGCGAATGCCCCCTTCGCCTTGACCACCTCGTGCCAGGGCCGGCAGAGGACCGCCCGCAGGACGTGGGGGCCCGGCGGCACGTCCTTGAGCACGATCGGGTCCTCGACGTCGTCGACTTCCAGGGCGGGCTCGTTGTCGAAGATGACGTGGGCATGGGCCCCGCCGGCGAGGGCGTAGTGCGCGATCTTCAGCTGCACCTCGATCTGGTCGCGCTTCAGCACGGCCCGATCCTCGGGGGCGGCAAAGGAGACGGTGGCCTTGGCGAACGCCTTGGCGGCGCCGCCGAGCTTCGGGTCCTGCTCCGGCGGCAGGCGCCGGGAAGGTCTGGCCGGCGCGGCGACGAGCATCGCGGCGGCGGCGGCGAGCAGGATCACGCGCTTTCCTTCCTCATCGTTCCACCTCGAATCGCTGCAACAGCCGCCTCTGCCCGGACAGGTCCCGCATGGTGGCGACGAGCCGCCGCCCCGATTCGACTGCGATGCGGAAGACCGGAAGCATCGCCTCGAGCGGGCCCGCGGCGTCGGACGCCCGCGCGCTCCACGTTCCCAGGTTGACGTAGAGCCGCTGCACCCCGGGGCGGCCCTCCTGGACCGCCCAGTCGAGCACGTGGGTATGGCCGAGGACGAGGATGTCCGGCGGCGGCGGTCTACCCGGGATGTCCTTCCTCCCTTCCAGCGCCTCGAGGGCGGTGTGGCCCGCGCGTTCCCAGAGGTCGTCGTCGTCCTTGAGACGCTCCCGGATGCGCTCCGGCGTCGCGAACAGGCTGATGGCGCGCGACATGTACCCGTTCTCGACCAGGATTTGCACGAAGGCGTCCACGAAGCGTTCGAACATGCCCGGTTTGAGCCACCGTTCGAGGACCGGCACCACCCGCTCCTCGGGCCGCAGGGCAATGACCCTGTCGGCGTCGATCGCCACGTTGGTGCGAGGAGCGAGATGGCGCAAGAAAGGCACCACCGCGTGGTGGAGGATCCCGGTCATCACCTCGCCGCCGCCGGTCGGGGTTGCGTTCGAGGGATCCCAGCCGTGGCCGTGCTGCAGGACGATCACTCGCTCGTCCATCTTCCGGGTGACGGTCGGCTCGATGGCGACCTGGGAGAGCCCAGCCGCGTCGAGGGCAGCGCGCCCCTCCGGACCGAGCAGGTGGCGGTCATGGTTGCCCGGCACGAAGGTGACCTTGGCGTCCAGCGAGAGCGCTTCGAGCGCGTCGAGGGCGACGGGGTTGTTCTCGCGGATCGCCACGCAAAGACGGTCGAGCGGCGGCGGGGTGCGCGGGTCGTGGGGCACCTCCAGCGCCTTGTAGAAGCCCTCGAGGCCGCGCGCCGGCGGGTAGGCGGCGGTGAGATCGAAGATGTCGCCGAGCAGGATCAATTCGCCGTCGTCGTGCCTTCCGACGTGGCTGCACATCTCCGCGAAGCGGAGTCCTTGCGACTGGTCGTGAAACATCCGCGCGAGCGAGCTGTCGCCGAGATGCAGATCGCTTACCGCGTAGAGGGGCATCGCGCCCGGAGTCTAACCCCGCTCATCCGCCGCGACGGCGAGATTTCGCCGCCGGCCTCCGCACTCGTTCGGCGGCGAGAAGTTGCGCTTGCTCAAAGGCGACTTCGCGGGCGAGCGTGCCGTCCGCGCGGATGACCCGCCACCACGGCACGTCGTCGAGGACGTGCAGCGCCCGGACCACGGCCCGCGCTCCCCGCGGTTTGCCCGCGCGCAGCGCCACCTCCGAGTAGGACAGGGTCCGACCCCGCGGGATCGAGCGCACGATCTTCTCGACGCTCTTCACGAACGAGACGGGATTTCGTTGCCTCATGGGAGCCGACCGGCGAGCATGGCACCGCCGCATGACCGCGAGAAGTCCCGTTCCGCCGCTCGTCGGCTACGCGATGGGTGCGGTGGCGGCCTTCGGGCTCGCGCTCGCCTTCGCGTTCGTCTGCGCCCCCTATCCGATCGAATGGGCGGAAGGGCGCGTCTTCGATACCGCCCGCCTCATCCTGCAAGGCGAGCCGATCTACTGCGACATCCAGGTGCTTCCCTGCGCGGACCTCACCTATCCGCCGCTCTACGCCGCGCTCGTCGCCGCGCTCGCCAGGGTGTTCGGTCTCGGTTTCGGCATCGGGCGTGCGGTGAGCTTCGCCTCGCTCCTCTGGGCGCTGGTTTCCCTCTACCGCATCGCACGGATCCGCTGCGACCGATGGCCCGCCCTCGCCGCCCCCGCCGTCTTTCTCTGCTTCGTCGAGGCTTGCTACTTCGCCGGCCTCCTGCGGCCAGACTTCTTGTCGCTGGCGCTCGTGCTTTGCGGGATCGAGGTGCTGCTCCGCAAGACCTCCGTCAGCGGCGCAGTCGCCTCGGCGCTGCTCACGCTGCTCGGGCTCTTCGTGAAACCGCAGGCGTTCGCCGCGGTCTTCGCGATGACGGTCCATCTCGCGATAACGGATCGCAAGCGGCTCATGGCTTTTGCCGCGGTGGGCGCGGCGGGCGGAGCGGCCATCGTCGTCGCCGGCGAAATCTTGACCGGCCACCGGTTCCTCGCGCATCACCTCTGGTACGTCGTCTCGCCGGGCCACAGCTGGGCCCAGCTCGGGCCCGTGCTCTTCTACGGAGCCCTTCCCTGGACGGTCTTCTTCGCCGTGGCGCTCTACCAATCGCTGCGCGAAGGGCGCTCCGATTTCGTTTCGATCTATTTCTTCGCCAGCCTCGCGTGGGCGCTCGTGAGCAGCGGCAGCACCGGCGCGGCTCCGAACTATCTCTTCGAGCTCTACGTCGCGACCAGCATCGCCATCGCCCATTTCCTCGCGACTTTGCGCGAGCGTCATCTGGCCGCAACCCTCATTGCCCTCCAGGTCTTCGCCTGCGTGTTCCTGAATCCGTGGATCGGCCTCGAGCGGTATTTCTCGCTGCGCGAACTATGGTCGGCGCGGGCCACCATGGTGCCCGACCTTCGCGCGGCCTCCGAGCCGATCCTCGTCGAAGAGTTGGGCGTCGCCGGCTACACCGGGCATCGCCTGTTCGTGAACTCGTACGTGGTCAGCCACCTTTCGGGCATGCACCGCTGGGACCAGACGCCGTTGCTCGCGTTGATCCGGAAGGGCGGCTTTTCGCGGGTGGTCCTCCGCGGCGCCCCAGCCGATCGTCCGACGCGGCTCCAGCGCGAGCGCTTCACGCCGGAGATGCTCGATGCGATCGCGGCGCGTTACCGGGTCGCCTGGTCGGACGGCAACTGGTTCGTGTACGAACCGCGATAGCTGCGCTGCGCGCGTTTGCGCCCGGATTGCTCGCTCTGCTGGGGCTTGTTCGAAACGGCCGCCCGCTCGGGACGAGCGGCCGTTCCTGCGTCGAGTGCGACGAACGCCGCGGGTGCCGCTCCCACCGCAAGGACGGCGAGAATGGTCAGGACCACCCCGATCGGCTTCTCGCGCATGTCGATCCGACACGGCTCGCGGGCGCCCGGTTAAGCCCCTTCCTGGGGCCGTACCTGGGAGAAGCGGGCGAAGAGCGCCAGGTCGTAGATGGCCTTGAGGATGCCTCCCACGATGAGCGGCCAGCCGAATGACGTCTGGTCGAGGAGGTAGCCGGCCACGAACGGCGAAAGTGCAGCGGCGAGGCTGCGCGGCACGTTCGTCACGCTGGAGGCGGCGGCTCGCTCCTCGCGCGGGACCACCGCCATCACGAACGCCTGGCGCGCGGGGACGTCCATCTGGGAGAGCGCCATGCGCAAGAGCAGGAAAAGGATGGCGAGAGGGGCGGTGGGCATCAGGCCCGCGAGGATGAGGAAGAGGTTCGAGGGCAGGTGGGTGAAGACCATGGTGCGAATGTGCCCGATGCGCGCCGCCAGCCTCGCCGACATTATCTGCGAGAACGCGGCCAGCGTACCCGCGGCGAAGAAGAACGCGGCCGCCGTTTCGAGAGAGAGGGCGAAGCGCCGGAAGAGATACAGGGCGAGGAGCGACTGCACTACGAATCCTCCCCCGAACGAATCGAGGCTGAAGAGCGCGGAAAGCTCCAGCACCACCCGCCGCGAGCGCGAGAGGGGACGCCCCGGCGCGGTCGCGTCTTGCTCGACCGTCCGGGACAGTCCCGCATAGACGGCGGCGGAGACGAGTCCCACCGCCGAATAGGCGTAGAAGACCGCCCGCTCCGCCTCGGCGATGGGCAATCCAAACTTGCGCGAGGCGATGTCCGGTAGCCCCGCCGCAAGGGCGCCGAGCGCGCCCGCAAGCGTGCCGGCGACGTTGTACCAGGCGAAGAGCGCCACCCGGTCGCGCGCCTCGGAGGTTTCCGCCAGCACGGCCTGCTCGGTCGGCAGGAACAAGGTGACGTCGCCGCTCGAGGGATTGATGGTCCCGACGAAAGCGACGACCAGGAGCGGCCAGAAGGCGGTGATGGAGGCGAAGGCCAGGCCGGTTGCGACCATCAGCCCGCAGGCCCCGAGGAGGATGCGCCGGCGCTCCATGCGATGGGCAAGGAGGCCGAGCGCGAGGGTGAGCACGGCCGACCCGAGCAGCGTCGCAGTCACGAGAGCGCCGACCTCGAGCGGCGAGAATCCGAGGCGCCCGAGATAGCTCGCGAGCACCACGCTCACCGCGCCGTCGGCGAGACCGCGCAGGGCGCGCGTCGTGACCAGCCGGGCTGCGTCGGGCGTCGCGGTCGCCGGCAGGATGAGCGGCCGGGTCCGGAGCCGATTCATGCCGATTCGAACCGCTGCAGCTCGCGGCCCTGGTCCGCGAGATCCACGAGCGAGACGCGCAGCCGTCCCTGCTCGTCGTCGATGCGCAGCAAGGGCAGCGAGAGATCCGGAGGACTCGAGGCGTCGAAGCAGCGCTCCGTCCAGGTGCCGAGATTCACGTAGAGGCCGTCGCCGCGCTTGCCACGCTCCTGCACGGCCCAGTCGAGGATGTGGGTATGGCCGAAGACGAGGACGTCCGGCCGCGGAGCGTCGTACGCAAGCTTGCGCCGCCCCTGCAGCGCCCGGAAGGCGGTGAAGGCCGTCGACTCCCAGAGCCGATCCTGATCTTCGATGGCGCGGCGCACCCGATTGGCGGTGATGAGCGGCGAGAGGATTCCGGCGACGCGTGGAAGGTAGCCGTTCTGGGCGAGGAGCGAGAGCAGGTTGCGGAAGAACTTGCGGAAGGTCTTCTCGTCGAGCCATCGCTCGAGGACCGAGACGACGGCCTCTTCGGGCCGCAAGGCGACCACCCGGGAAGGATTCATGCGCACGCCGGGCCTCGGACCTTTCTCGCGCAGGAAAGGGATGACCGCGTGGTGGAGCACGTGGGTCATCACCTCGCCCCTCCCTTCCCGCTCGTGGTTGCCCTCGTCGAGCTCGTGCCCGTGCTGCACGACCACGGTGCGTTCTCCGATCTTCCGGGCCACCGACCGCTCGATGTGCACGCGAAAGCCGATGCTGGAGAGCGCCTGCGCACCGCCTGGCTCGCCCAGATGGCGATCGTGGTTCCCCGGGATGACGGTCATCGGCACGCGGGACGAAAGCCGCGCGAGGGCCTCGACCGCGATCGGGTTGGCCCCGCGAGCCCGGACGAACAGATCCGCGACGGGAAGCCGCGGCGGCGGCTCCGCGCGCATGTCCATCTTCTCGTAGAAGCGGCCCAAGCCCTTCCTGGGCGGCGTCATGCTGGTGAGGTCGAAGGCGTCGCCCGCCAGGACGAGCTCCGCGTCCTCCCTCGCGATGCGGTCGCAGAGCGCGGCTACGGCCGGACCGTTCTTGCGATCGTCGAAGAGCGTCCCCTCCGAGCTTTCGCCGTCCAGGTGAACGTCGGAGATGACGTAGAGGATCAAGCGCGGGCTGACAATATCCCACTTCCACGGGTAGAAGGACCGGATGGACGTCGTACTCATCGACATCGCCAACGATCCGCTCTCCAAGCTCTACGGCGCCTACCGTACCTGCTACACGCCGAAGACGCCCCGCGAGGTCTGGGAGGACATCCGAAGCGGCTCGACGCCGAAGGAGAAGATCGCCCAGTTCGTCGACGACCGCCTGCGCACCGGCCACGTGTCGCCGCTCGAGCAGGTCGTCTTCTGGTTCGGCATCGGAGGCGTGTCGCGCTCGCTCTCGCACCAGTTCGTGCGCCATCGCATCGGCATCTCCTTCGAGCAGCAGTCGCAGCGCTACGTGCGCTTCACGGGGAAGAACGAGGAGCGGCTCGAGTTCGTCATGCCCGACTCGTGGCGCGACGCCGGGAGGGAGAAGGAATTCGAGTCGCTCATGTCGGAGATCACGCGCGTCTACCGCGAGGCGGTGGCGGCGGGCATTCCCGCCGAGGACGCCCGCTTCGTGCTCCCGAACGCCGCTCCGACCAACTTCCAGATCATGGTCAACTTCGCCGAGCTGCTGCACATCGCCGACCTGCGCCTCTGTACCCGCGCGCAGTGGGAGATCCGGCAGATGGTGGCGAAGATGCGCGCCGAGCTGATGCGCAAGGTCCCCGAGCTGGCGAAGTATCTGCAGCCCAAGTGCGGCGAGCGGCGGATGGGCTACTGCGACGAGGAGCTGAAGGCCTACGAGAACTGCCCGCTCTCCGCGGCGAGGCCCCACAAGCTCCACGTGCTGGAGACCTTCAAGAAGCATCGCGGCGAGACGCAGAGCCCGATGAAGGACCTGAGCGAGAACGACTTCCGCGCCGCGGAGGAGTTCCGCGAGCCGCAGGCCCCCCGGACTTGAGCAAACGCACCGCCTTCGAGCTGCCGATCGGCCTGCGCGCCGCGCTGCCCATCGCCGCCTGCCTTCTTCTCGCCGCCGCCCTCTCCTGGGCGCGCGACATCCTGGCCGGATCGCTCGGACTCGACACCCGGAGCTTGCCCGTCGGATACCGGATCTGGCCGTTCGTCGCTTTCGGGGTGCTTGCGGCCATCGCCGGGCGGCGCTTTCTGCAAGTATTGCGCAGCACCCCGCGGTACCCGTGGCCCCACCTCCTCGCCGGCGCCTTCGCCATCCATCTCGCTGCGCTGCCCGCGCTGCCACTCACCTCGAGCGATCTGTTTTCTCATCTATCGTACGCCCGGCTTTCGCAGCTCGGGAAGAACCCGTACCGCACGGGTCCCGCCGATCTCCCCGAGGGCGATCCGCGTAGGGGCCTCGTCGACGCGAGATGGCTGCACACGCCGATGGTCTACGGATCGCTCACCGCGCTCGTGGCGCGGCCGGTCGGCCGGATCGAGAGCCTCTGCGCCGCCATCGTTGCTTTCAAGCTCGACATGCTGCTCACCGCGCTTGCCGCCGTGCTGCTCGCGTACGGCTTCTGCCGGTCCTGCTCGCCTCCCGGCTCCGCCCAGAGCGCCTTCGTGTTCCTCGCCTGGAATCCGCTCTTCGCTTGGGAAATCAGCGGCCAGGCCCATTCCGAGGGCCTCGTCCTCGTCGGCCTTCTGGTGTTCGTCTGGGCCGCTTTGCGCAGCCGTGAATGGCTCGCCGTCCTCGGCGCCTCGTGCGCGGCCTTATCCAAGATCGTCCTCCTTCCGCTCCTGGGCCTCTATCTGTGCTTCGTCGCCCGGCGCAGGCCTTTGCGAGCGCTGGCGATGGCCGGCGCTGCGGCCGCGCTCGGCGTTGCGCTGGTCGCACCCTGGTGGGACGGACCGGGGACGTTGCAGGGGCCTCTCGCAACGCTGGTCGCAAACGACACGCTGACCGCGCGCTCGCTCACGGATTTCGGCCTCTGGGTGCTCCGACCGTTGGGGGCGGATTCCCAGCACAGGCTCTATCGCGTAGCGGTGGCGCTGGGGACGGTGCTTCTCGCGGGCGTCGGGATCCGGGCGGTAATGCGGGCTCGCTCGGCGGCGCAGGTCCTCCGCGAGGGCCTCGTCTTCTACCTCCTTTACGACCTGGTTGCCGCTCCTTGGTTCCAGTCCTGGTATGCGCTCTGGCTCTTGCCCCTCGCCCTCGCCCAGCCCGACCCGCGCTGGCGGGCGCTCGTCGGAGCCTATTCGGTGCTGCTCCTCGTCCAGTACGGCATTCCGCTCGACCCCGTGACCTATGTGGCCATCGATATGGTCACGTTGGTCCTCCTTTGGCGGCTACTGCGCACGCAGGCGGCGGTGTGCGCGCAAACCGTAGATGCGCTCTCCGGTAGTTGACGAGCACTTGCCAAAATTGTTGACAGGAACCGTGGCAGCCTGTAGCAGCCAACCGCAAACATGGGGTCTAGCGCCTACGATTACGAAGGCATCCCCGTGGGCTTCTACGACGCCGTCTTCCGCGGCGGCAACCCGGTTCGCCGTCTGTGGCACCTCTCGAAGTTCGAGCGGGTGCTCGATTGCCTGCCGCCTCGCGACGCCGGATCGCTCCTCGACATCGGCTGCTTTGCGGGATCGTTCCTGTCGCTCGTTTCGCAAACCAGGTTCGCGCGACAGCTAGGCGTCGATATCTTGCACTCACAGGTCGAGTACGCACGGGCGCGCTACGGAACGGGATTCCGCGAGTTCCGGCACCTCCCCGACCTTCGTGGCCTCGCGACCGTCCAGGAGACCTTCGACTGCATCACCGCCATCGAGATCATCGAGCATCTGGCACCGGACGAGGCGTGCGAATTGCTGCGGCAGATCGCGGTCAGGCTCGCGCCCGGCGGCCGCCTCGTCATGACCACGCCGAATTACACGAGCGCATGGCCGATCCTCGAGGCGGTCCTCAACCGGTTCTCCGACGTCACCTACGAAGAACAGCACGTCACCCGCTTCGATTACTTCCGCATCGAGCGGCAGCTTCGCGATCTCTATCCGGATTTCGAACGCGACTTCACCGTGGAGCTGAAGACCACCACCCATTTGTTCACCCCGTTCCTCGCCGGGCTGTCCTTCCGGGCCGCGCGCCGCCTGTCGCGGCTCGTTTCCCACCAGAAGTGGCGCTTGCCGTTTGGCAACCTCGTGATGCTCGTCGTGCGACGAAAGGGACGGTCCGAGGGGCAGGTCGCGGAGGACTCCGCCGCCTGGGCGTAGCCCGGCCGGACGGCCGTGCGAAAGCCGCCGGTGGCCGTTTTTCGCGCTGGCGGGTCCACCCGGACCGGGAACTTCTGCCGTTCCGCGGTGCATGCTATGTAGCGACGCTCCAGGTATTCGTTGGCCCACTCGACCGTCGTCATCCCCTGCTTCAACGAGGCCCGGCGGCTGCCGGCGGAGCGCATCCAGGCGCTCGGACATCACCCGTCAGTCGATCTCGTGCTCGTAGACGACGGCTCGACGGACGGCACGTCTCTCGCGCTCGAGCGCATCTGCCGCGCGTTGCCTCTCGGGAAGGCGCGCCTGCTCGTCCTCGAGCGCAATTGCGGCAAGGCCGAGGCCGTCCGCCGCGGCCTCCTCGCTGCCCTCGAGATGGGAAGCGATTTCGTCGCCTATCTCGATGCCGATCTCGCCACTCCGGGCGAGGAGATGCTGCGCATCCTGGGCGTCCTGGAAAGCGGCAGCGTCCATGCCGCTCTCGGCTCCCGGGTGGCGGTGCTCGGTACCCACATCGAGCGGAGCGCAACGCGGCACTATCTCGGACGCTTCTTCGCGACGGTCGCCTCGCTCATCCTTCACTTGCCGGTGTACGACACACAATGCGGCGCGAAGGCCTTTCGCGCCGGGCCCGCGCTGGCGGCCGCCCTCTCGACGCCTTTCCACGCCCGATGGGCCTTCGACGTCGAGCTGATCGGCCGGCTTCTCGCGGCTGGCCTTACGGCAGAGGATTTCATCGAGGTGCCGCTGCGCCGGTGGGTGGACGTTGCAGGCTCGCGGCTCCGGCCGCTGCAGTTTCCCCTCTTGGGCTGGGAGCTCTTCCGCATCCACCTCGTGCTCGCCCGCTTCCGCCGCAACGCGGAGATGGCCCGGGTGCCGAAGGCTCTCGCTCCGGCCGTCGGGGACGTCCAGGAGGACGTTGGGTAGTGCGGCTTCTTCCGCGCTCCCTTCTTGGACTCATCGCCGCGGCGTTCGCATTGCGAAGCGCCTCGTTCCTGTTCGACATCCAGAATCTCGACGAGGTCCATTTCGGGCTGGTCGGCCGCAGCATCCTCGACGGCGGCCTGCCCTACGTGGACGCCATCGACATCAAGCCCCCGCTCACCTATCTCGCGTACACGGCGGGAGGGATCTTCGGCGGCATGTCGCTCTGGCCAGTCCATCTGCTCGGCGTCGCGTGGCTCGTCGGTACCTGCCTCGTCCTGCGAGAGGCGGCGAGGCAATGGACGGGCAGCGACGATGTGGGATGGGCGGCGGCGTGGATCGCGCTCCTCGGCAGCCTGTGCGAAGTGCCCTCGGTGAATTCCGAGATGCTCATGAACCTGCCCGCGGCCGTGGCGCTCCTCTGCGCCGTCCGTGCGGAAGGCTACGGCCGCGGCGCGCCGGCAGCGGAACCGAGGCTTCGCTTCGACGTCCTCTGTGGCCTGTGCGTCGCCATCGCCTCGCTCTTCAAGCACCAGGCCGTAGCCCTCGGCGCAGGGATCGCGATCGCGATGACCTGGCGAGGCCGGCAAGGCTTCCGGCGCTCCGCGCTCATGGCTCTCGGGTTCCTGATCCCGTGGGCCGCCACGTTCGCCTTCTACGCACAGCGAGGACACGTCTCCGAGCTCTACGACTGGGTCTTCGTCCGCAACTTCCTCTACGCGCGGGAGGGCGCGGCAGGCTCGGCCTTCTCGCGGTTTGCCTTCTCCACCGTGCTGTGCGTCAGCATCGCGCTCGTGCCCTGGATCCTCGCGGTGCAGGAGACCTTCCGGCGAAGCGAGCGTGCCCGCGAGCCGGTCCGGACCGCGGTCCTCGTCTCGCTCTGGGTCACCTGGGCAGCGGTTGCCGCGGGGGGAAGGTTCTACGAGCACTACTATTTGCAGTTCGTCCCTCCGCTCGCGCTCGCCGCCGCTCCCCGGCTCGCGGAGCTGCTCTCGGGCCGCGCGCCCCGTCGCGTCCGCGCGTTCGCGGCGGCCGGCTTCTACGTCTCGGCGGCGCTCTACCTGGCATTCACGCTGACGAAGGGCTTCCGGGGAGGGTTCCCGGGCCAGGACCAGAAAGTCGTGGACGTGTCGCGCTGGCTGGCGGCCAACTCGCGCCCCGACCAGCGCGTCTTCGTCTGGGGCGACGCCACGACGGTCTATTACCTTTCGCAGCGCAAGCCGGGCACGCGGTACCTCAACTGCGCCGTCGAGGTGGGGAACTTCGATCCTTCGCATCTACCGCGCGGTTTCGATGTCGCCTCGCACGTCTCCCACTCCGACGTGGAGAACACCATCGCGGACCTCGAGCGCAACCGGGTGGGCCTCGTCGTGGATACCTCGTCCGCCGCCGCCATCCACGACTGGGACCGGCTGCCCCTGTCGCAGGTGACCGCCCTCGCTTCGTACATTGCCGAGAACTATCGGCTGGTCGCGACGCCCGCGGGCGTCCCCGTCTACGCGCGGCGATGAGCGAGCACGCCGAGACGCTCTCGGCGCAGGACGTCCGCGAGGCCTGGCCTCTGCTCTCGGTCGCCGATCGCGTCGAGGCATTGCACCTGTTGCCGCGCCATGTGGCGGAGGACCTGCTCCTCGAGCTTCCCTCGCGCGAGCAGGCCGCCCTGGTCCTCACCATTCCCGCCGAGGAGCGCCGTTCCTGGATGCGGCTGCTCCCGCCCGACGACGCGGCGGACCTCATCCAGGCGGCGCCCCCGGACAAGCGCGAGATGCTCCTGTCCCTGCTCGACGATCCGACGCAGAAGGGGGTGCGCGGGCTTCTCGCGTACCAGGAGGACGAAGCCGGTGGGCTGATGGATCCGCGCTTCGCGCGGCTGCGGCCGGAGATGACCGCCGAGGAGGCCATCGCGTACCTGCGCGCCCAGCCACGATCGGCTTTCGCCACGCTCTACTACGCCTACGTTCTCGACAAGGAGCAGCGGCTGCTCGGCGTCGTCTCCTTCCGCGAGCTGATCGCCGCCCCGAAGGAGGCGCGGGTCAGCGACACCATGGAGCGGAACGTGGTGACGGTGACCGAGGACATGGGGCAGGAAAAGGTCTCGCAGCTCTTCTCTCGCAGCGGGCTCCTCGCCATCCCGGTCGTCGACGCCGAGAAGCGGGTGAAGGGAATCGTCACCATCGACGACATCGTGCAGGTGGTGAACGAGGTCGCGACCGAGGACATCCAGAAGATCGGCGGCAGCGAGGCCCTCGGCGAGCCATACCTCAACATCGCCTTTGGGCGCATGTTGAAGAAGCGGGCAGGATGGCTCTCCGCGCTCTTCCTCGGCGAGATGCTCACCGCCACCGCGATGGGGTTCTTCGAGAAGGAGATCGACCGCGCCGTGGTCCTCGCGCTCTTCGTCCCGCTCATCATCTCGAGCGGCGGCAACTCGGGGTCGCAGGCGACTTCCCTGGTCATCCGCGCCATGGCCCTCGGCGAGTTGCGCTTGCGCGACTGGTTCCGCGTCATCCGCCGCGAGCTCGCGAGCGGAGCGGCGCTGGGGTCGATCCTCGGCACGATCGGGTTCTTGCGGATCGAGATCTGGCAGCACGCCTTCCACACTTATGGCGAGCACCACGTGCTGGTGGCGCTCACCGTGTTCGCGAGCCTCATCGGGGTGGTGACGTTCGGGACGCTGGCGGGGTCGCTGTTGCCGTTCGTGCTGCGCAGGCTCGGGTTCGATCCGGCGAGCGCGTCGGCGCCGTTTGTGGCGACGCTCGTCGATGTCACCGGGCTGATCATCTACTTCACGACGGCTAGCGCGATTCTGAGGGGGACGCTGCTGTGAGATCCGTTGACGTTGACGTTGACGTGGTCGTGGTCGTTGACGTTGACGTTGACGTTGACGTTGACGGCGACGGCGACGTTGACGAAAAACTTTGACGTTGACGTAGTGGGTCGACGTTGACGGCCGTCAACGCCCACGTCAACCCACTACGTCAACGTCAACGACAACTGACGTCCACGTTCACGTCGCCGTCAACGTCAACGACCACGTCAACGTCAACGTTAGCTCTGGCCGTTTCATCGCTCAGGAGCCCGGCGCCCTCACATACTCAAAGTCCACCGGCATCCCATTGATCCCCTTCGCCGGCGGCGCAAGCGCAATGAAGCTCGCCATCTTCCCCCGCTCGAACACCCCGTTCATCACCGACTTCACGTACTTCCGATCCGCCTCGTTGATGAGCCATTCGTCCTTGTGCGCCTCGAACTCCGCCTCGGACATCATCCTTCCTTGCGGATCGAATTTCGCCGTCGAATGCGGCCCGACGCCGCGGTGGAAGCGGCGATGGGGAAGCGCGAGCGAAAGCCCTTGCACCCCGTTCTTCGCCAGGGTCTTGTTCCAGCGATCCACCGCGCGCTGGCAGTCCTTCACGTATTCGTCGCGCAAGACCTCGTTCATGGCGTTACGCAGCGGCACGTTCTCCTCGACCAGCTTGCCGTTCTCCGGCACTTCCAGCCGGTAGCTCTGCCCCATGGCCTTGTGCTCGGCGAGGTCGTCCTCCCGGAAACGGCCCTTGAGCCCCGCCGCGAAGAAGTCCGCCGCGTTGGATGACACCTCGCCGCCGAAGAGATCGAGCGAGAGCGTGAACCACTGGTTGAGGTATCGCTGGATGATGTCGAGAGGAATCGCGCCTTCCTTGCGCGGCTCCTTTCCCTCACGCATCAACCCGGCGGTCCGCTGGACCACGCGATCGACGCCCATCTCGCCGACGAAGAGGTGGTGCGCCTCCTCGGTGAGCATGAAGCGCGTGGTCCGCGCGAGCGGATCGAATCCGCTCTCGGCGAGCGCAGCCAGCTGGTACTTGCCGTCGCGGTCCGTGAACATCGCGAACATGAAGAAGCTCAGCCAGTCGTCGATCGGCTCGTTGAAGGCGTTGAGGATGCGCGGCTTGTCGGACGAGCCCGAGCGGCGCGCGAGTAGCTCCTCCGCCTCCTCCCGACCGTCGCGGCCGAAGTGCCGGTGGAGCAGATAGACCATCGCCCACAGGTGCCGGCCTTCCTCGACGTTGACCTGGAACAGGTTGCGCAGGTCGTAGATCGAGGGCGCCACCTTGCCGAGCTGGCGCTGCTGCTCGACCGAGGCGGGCTCGGTGTCGGCCTGGGTTACGATGATCCGCCGGAGGGCGTTGCGGTGCTCGCCCGGCACGTCGTCCCACGCCGGCTGGCCGAGATTGTCGCCGAAGCCGATGGTGCGCTCGCCGCTCTTCGGGACGAGGAAGATGCCCCAGCGGTAGTCGGGCATGCGCACGTAGTCGTAGGTGGCCCACCCCTCGGGATCGACGCTGATGGCCGTGCGCAGATACACGTCGTGTTGCTGGAAGCCTTCCGGACCGACGTCGCGCCACCAGGAAAGGAAATTGGGCTGCCATTGCTCCAGCGCCCGTTGCAGGCGCCGGTCGCTGCCCAGGTCGACGTTGTTCGGAATGGTCTCGAGGGACTGGGACACTAGGTTCTTCTCCAATCGAACTTGGGGCGTTCCGGCTCGCCGTACAAGGTGAGGGCGCCCGTCTCGCCGGTGGCGTTCGGGCGGATGAAGATCCAGTTCTGCCAGGCGGACAGCCGCCCGAAGATCTTGGTCGCGAGCGTTTCCGGGCCGGCGAATCGATAGCTCGCCTCCATCCCGGTGAGCGCGTCGGGCGAGAGCGAGACGCGCTCCTCGACCGCGACGCGCAGCTCCTCCTCGAAGTCGATCTCGTCGGCGAGGACGGTCGCGAGCCCCAGCTCTCCCATGCGGCCGGCGTCGATGGGGCCTTCCTTGCCCGCCCTGACGATCGCGTCGGCCCGCTTGGGATCGGCGAGGAACCGGGTCTGCAGGCGCGAAAGCCCGTTCCATCCCGGAAGCGCGCCGCCGCTCAGGCTGCCCGGACGGACCGCAACACCTTCCGCGTCGAGCACGTACGAGCGGTCGGCGGCGACGAGCAGCTCGAAGAGCGGTCCCGCGAAGCAACTCTTGTCGTCGACCACCGCGAAGAAGCTGCGCGCGGTGACGTCGAGCCTGCGCAGCACGCGTCCCCAGAGGAAGCGGGTCTCGCGGAAGATCCACTCGGGACCCGACATGAGCTCGCCGGCCGCGTACGCCCTTTCGCGATCCCCCTCGGTCTGCAAGAGGACCATGCCGACCTGCTCGTGCTCGAAGCGCAGGCGCAAGAGCGCATCGTCGAGCTCGCGGGCCGCGCGAATTCCCCAGGCCTCCGCGCCGCGCTGGTGCGCCTCGGTGGCATTCTTGGGGATCGCCTCCGGTCCCCGGACGATGAGGTGCGCGGTGCGCGACTTCAGATCGACGTCGAGAGTGACATACCGGTACTCGACAGCGTGGTCGCTCATCTTCGGCTCGAGCGGCGGAAGCTCGATGCCCGGACCGCGATCGAGCTCTTGCGCGCTCGCGGCGAGCGCCCTGGCGCGCTCGGCGATGCCGTCGGCGAACTTGCTGCGCGGCACGACGGCGTCGACGAGGCCCCACTCGACGGCCCGCTTCCCTTTCACGCCCTCGGCAAGGGTCGAAAACGCGTCTGCCAGGTCGCGCCGCACCTTGCGCTTGTCCACCACCCGCGTCAGCCCGCCGGTGCCGGGAAGCACAGCGAGGAGCGGCACCTCGGGAAGCGCCACCGTGGACGACCCGTCGTCGACGAGCACGATCTGGTCGCAGGCGAGGGCGAGCTCGTATCCGCCGCCCGCCGTTGCCCCGTTGCAGGCCGCGAGATAGCGCTGCCCGCTCTGCGCGCTCGCCTCCTCGATCGCGAGACGCGTCTCGTTCGTGTACTTGCAGAAGTTGACCTTGAAGGGGTGCGTCGAGGAGGCGAGCATGTAGATGTTCGCGCCGGCGCAGAAGATCCTGTCGTGGCCGGAGGTGACGACCACGGCTTTGACCTCGGGATGGGTGAAGCGGAGCCGCTGGACGGCGTCGGCAAGCTCGATGTCGACCGAGAGGTCGTACGAGTTGCTCTTGAGCTGGATCTTGTCGTCCTGGCCCGCGAATGGCTCGACCTCCATGGTCAGGCGCGCCATGTCGCCCTCGACCACGAGGGTCCAGTGCCGGTAGCGGTCGGGATGGGTCTCGAACTGCGTCTTCGAGGTCGGGGGAGCGGCTTTGGCTTCCATCGCCGCGGAAGGTACCCCAGGGGCGGCGGATTCGCAAAGCAGTATAGTGCCTAGTGCGCGGTTGCGCACGCCATTTCCGTGCAGTATAGTGCATGGCCACGTGACTGCCCGGCCCACCACGGCGACCCGCTCCAAGGATGCCCTCCTCGCCAGCATCGGCGCCTCGGTGCGAGCGGCCCGGGAGCAGCGCGGCTTTTCCCGCCGGGCGCTCTCCGAGCGCTGCGGCGTCTCGGAGCGGTTCCTCGCCGAGCTGGAATCGGGCGCCGGCAACATCTCCATCGCCCGTCTCGCCCAGGTAGCGAAGGCGCTGGGCACGACGGCGTCGCTGCTGCTGGCTGCGGCCGAGGGTGAGGCCGCCGGCGGTGTCTCCAGCACTGCGGGAGCTTCGCGAGGACCGCTGGTAGCGCTCGTCGGGATGAGAGGCGCCGGCAAATCAGCCATCGGGCGCCGCCTGGCCGAACAGCTCGGGGTGCCGTTCTTCGAACACGATCAGCTGGTCGAGCGCGCCGCCGGGCTGTCGCTCGCGGACATTTTCTCCCTGCACGGCGAGGGGTACTATCGGAGGCTAGCCCGCGAGGTACTCGCCCGGTTCCTCTCCGAGACGGAGGCGGGCGTCCTCGCGACGGGGGGCGGGGTCGTGACCGATCGCGAGGCGTATCGCCTGCTGCAGAAGCGTTGCGTGACGGTATGGTTGCGCGCGGCGCCCGAGGACCACTGGCAGCGGGTGCTGCAGCAGGGCGACACGCGTCCGGGCGACGCGAGCGCCGATGCCCGCAGCGAATTGCGCGCCCTCCTTCAGGCCCGCGAACCGCTTTATGCGCTGGCCAGTGTGACGGTGGACACATCCCGGGTCGGCCTGGAGGGCGCCATCAAGGAGGTAGCGAGGCGCGTCTCACGGGCACTCGCCACCAGCCCAGGACCAGAATAGGATAACAATTCGTGAACGCGGATCAGTTGCCAACGACGAGGAAGTCGATTCTCGAGACCCTCAAGCGGGAGGGGAAGGCGGCCATCGCCGACCTGGCGGGGCGCCTGGGGATGTCCGGGGAGGCGGTGCGCCAGCAACTCCTCCAGTTGCAGCGGGAAGGCTGGGTGGAAGCGATCCGCGACGAGGCCCACGAGAAGCGCTCGGGCCGGCCGGCCGCCCATTACCGCCTGACCACCGCCGGCGACCACCTCTTTCCGAAGCACTACGATCAGCTGGGCATCGCGCTCCTCGACGCGGTGGCAGGCCACCTCGGTCCCGACGCGCTCTCGCGGGTGCTGGCGGGAATGACGGAGGCCCGCGTCAAGCTCTGGGAGCAGCGCCTCGCCGGAAGACCGCTCCCCGAGAAGTTGCAGGCGCTCACCGCCCTCTACGATCCGCAGGGCACGAACGGCGGCACAGCCTACGCGCACGTGGAGAACGGAGCGGGCGGGCTGCGGCTCGTGGAGCAGAACTGCCCGTTCCTCAACGTCGCCACCGAGCGGCCCGCCGTCTGCAGCGTCTCCGTCTCGCTCCTCTCCCAGCTTCTCGGCGTGGAGGTGGTACGGGAGGAGCGCTTCCAGGACGGCGACGGACGCTGCGTGTTCCGGGTCTACGAAGACCGGCCAATCCCGGAAGACCAGCGCGGCTGGAAGCCCGAGCCGGCGAAGTCGTCCTCGTAGAGGCTCACTTGCCGGTGAACTGCGGCGTCCGCCTCGCGTTGTAGGCGGCGATCCCTTCCGCCGCATCCTTGCCCTCGAAGAGCCGCTGCTGCAGCTCCCGCTCGAGGGCGAGCCCCTGCTCGAGGCCGACCTCGAGTCCGGTGGTCACCGCCCGCTTGATGAGGCCGACCGCCCGTGCCGCCTTCGCGGGCGGCGTGAACTTGCGCGCGTACTCGAGCGCCGCGCCGCGGAACCGGTCGGCATCGACGTCGAGCACCTGGTTCACGAGCCCGAGCCCTTTCGCCTCCTCCATGGAGAAGGTCGCGCCTTCCGCCATCCACTCGATGGCCTTCGCGCGCCCGACCGCGCGAGCGAGCCGCTGCGTTCCGCCGGTGCCGGGCAGGACGCCGAGGGTGACTTCGGGCAGCCCGATCTTCCCTCCTTCGCGGCGCGCGATGCGCAGGTCGCAGGCGAGGGCGATCTCCAGGCCGCCTCCCACGGTGTGCCCGTTGAGGGCCGCGATGACGAGCTTCGGCGTCTGTTCGAGGCGGCACAGCGTCTCGTTCGCGTGCAGGCAGAAGTTGTACTTGAAGTAGGGGTCGGCCTTCTCCAGCATCTTGATGTCGGCTCCGGCGCAGAAGAACTCGGCCTTGCCGCCGTGCCGCGCGCCGGTCACCACGATGACGTGAATCGCGGGATCCATGCGCGCGTCGAGCACGTTCGCATCGAGCTCGCGCATCATGTCGTAGGAGTATGTGTTGGCGGGCGGTGCGTTCAGCTCGAGGACCATCACGCTTTCGTTCCTGGTCGCGTTGACCAAGGGCGTCGTCATGCGCGCCTTGTACCACCGCTGCGAGTACCCGGCTCTTGGCTAGAGCCGGGATCAGACATGACACCTCACCAGAACGATCTGATGACCGAGGCGCGCCGCGACCGCGTCGACGAACTCATCGAGGAGCGGCGGCCAGTTCCAAAAGGCGATGCCGAGATGCCCGAATGCCCAGGGCCGCGGACCGCGCCACTCGACGAGCCGGCGGGGCGTGCCGCACGAAGGGCACGCGAACTGCGCATCGTCCGCGCCTGCCTGCCAGGCTTCGACTGCTTCAGTCCACGCAGCGTCGCCGTGGAAATCGACCGCGAACGTGCTTCCGCAGCTTGCGCAGGTCAGCTCGATCCCATTGCCACCCGAGTCGAACACTCGCCGGCCGGCTTCGACGATGACACCATCGATTCCTTCACTCGTTGCGTACTCGGGGCCAATCGCGCGGGTGAACCGCGGACCGGGAAGGAAGGTCACGCCTTCGGGTGGAGTGCGAACGTCGGCGCTGATGATTCCTTCGTCGAGGAGCCAGAGCCGCACGGACTCGCCGAGGCGCTCTGTCTCGCCCGCGCTGGCCTCGACATCGACGATGGTCTGCCAGTCATCGCTCAAGAGAACCTGTCATCGCGAGTCCCGGTCGCATCAAGAGGCTTCATCGTCACAGCGCCCCGGCGTTCTTGAAGTAGCGGCCTTCTCCAGCATCTTGATGTCGGTCCCGGCGCAGAAGAACTCCGTCTTCCTGCCAAAGACGAGGCGAACGATGCGCTCCGCCGGGAATGCGCGCGATGCCGGCACGCAGCGAACCTATCACCGCGTTGGCGTCCGGATGCCTGGCCCTCGTGGCCGCAGGATGAAGCTTCCGGTCATTCGGCGATGACGCGCCTTCCATTCGGAGCGCTCCTGTCGCTGATTCCCCTGGCCGTCGCGCCGTCGGTGCTCGGGGACGACGGTCCGCGATTGCGTCCTTCGGTGGCATTTGGCGGGGCGGGACTGTTTCCCTCGAGAGATGGACAGCGCCGGGCGGACCCGAAGGGAGCCCTCGACATCGACGCCTCTCTCGAGCTCGGCCCGGTCTTTCTCGCGGGCACCCTGCTCCAAGGCCTCGGAGAAACGACGGTGCCCGATCATTCGTTCCTGGGTGTGAAGCTCGGATACGTGTTTGGCGACGGGCCGTTCGCCCCTTACTTGTCGGCTGGCATCGGCCATCTTTCGCAAACCGCGCTCTTCAATTTCGACGAAGGCACGACCGGGAGCGCGTCGGGATTGGGGTTCGAGCTCGAGGCGGGTGCGGTCTTGTTCCGGCGCGCCGAGCTCTTCCGCATCTGGATCTACGCCCTGGTCTTGTTACCGACGTTCGAGGTGCGAAGCTCGTTCGGTCCGGAAGCCGCTCACATCAACGCGCTCGGCTTCGGTCTGCGGCTCGGGCTCTAGCGGCTGGGCCGCGCAAGAATTGAATTCCGAGCCCCGTCCGAGGGCACTACGCGCAATTCCTGCGCCCCGCGTAACGCGCGGCCCGTGTAACGTTGCTCGTGGCCGACGTTTTGGGATGAAGTTTGCAAGGATTGCGCGGGACGCCTGCCTCTCAGTGCCGGAGTTGCGGGTGAGAGGACAGCCATGATCGCGCTGTTGTTGCTCGTGGCCGCGGCGGAGACCCCTGCCGAGATCCTCGCGGAGCCCGTCGTCATCACCGCCACCCGGACGCTGGGAACGCCCGCCACCTCGCCGCTAGAAGTCCGTACCATCGAGGGGGCGGCGCTGCGAGCCGCGAAGGCTCCTGACGAGGCGCTCCGCTCGATGCCGGAGTTCACCGCCCTCGTCGGGCGCCAGCCGGGGCTCGACCTTCTGGGTCAACCGCGCTTCGTGCGCGTCGGGATCGCATACCATGCCCGCTGACGGCGCTCCGAAGCAGCTCCTCCTCGAACGGCGGCGGTCCGTCGATGCGGTCTGGGAAGCCTTCCTCGCCAAGGGGGTCCAGCCCGCGGGCCTCTCCGGCGAGATCCTCCGTTCCTGGCAACGGGTGCGCGATGCGTACCGGATCGATCCCGCGCTCAAGCGCATCCCCCGGGTGCTGCGGAAGGACGAGCTCGACGAGCGGCGCCGCCGCAGCGAGTTCTTGCGCCTCGCACGCCCCATCCTCGCGGACTTCACGGCTCGGCTCGGATTGTCCGGTCACGTGCTCTCGTCGTTCGACGCGGACGGCACCATGCTGTCCATCGACGGCAGCCCGGCGACCATCGAGCGCGTCGCCGAGATCGATTTCCGCCCCGGAGCGAGCTGGGCCGAGGACAGCGCCGGCACCAACGGACCAGGAACGGCGCTGGCGGAGCGACGGCCGGTGGAGGTTTTCGCCTCCGAGCACTATGTCGCCGCCTGGCAGCCCTGGACCTGCTCGGCGGCGCCGATCTTCGCGCCCGGCGATCCGGTTCCCATCGGCATCATCGATCTCACCGGCCCTTGGGAGGTACAGCGCCGCAGCGCTCTCGCGATCGCCAGCGCCATCGCACGCGCCGTCGAGGAGCGGCTCCGCGCTGCTGCCGGCGTGCGCTCCGAAGTGGTCCGATTCGCATTCCGCGCCGCCCGATGCTCGGGCGACGCCATCCTGGCGGTCGACGGGCGGGGCAGGGTCATCGCCCAGAACGAGGCCGCGCAGCGCCTGCACCTGGCCGAGAGCGGCAATCTCCTGCCGGGGGCCCGCGAGGCTCTCGCGCGCGCGTTCGCCTCTCCGGCGCATGGAGACGAGATTCCCCTCTCCTTGCCGCCGGCGCGGGACGCGACGGTGACTCCCGTGCTCTACGAAGATCTGGTGGTGGGTGGTATCGCGCGTATCCCATCCCGCCGCCGCGAGCCCGCGGTGCGCCGCCATGCCGCCACCCATCCCGCGCGCTATGACTTCGAGCGCATCCAAGGGCGTTCCGCGCCGCTGCGCATGGCGGTCGAGATTGCTCGCACCGCCGCGAGCAACTCGCTGCCGGTGGTGCTGGGCGGCGAATCCGGCACGGGCAAGGAGCTCTTCGCCCATGCCATCCACTCGGCCAGCTTGCGGAGCGGGGGCCCCTTGGTGGTGGTCCATTGCGGAGCCATCCCCGCGCAGCTCGTCGAGGCGGAGCTCTTCGGTTACGAGCCCGGCACCTTCACCGGCGGCAGGAGCGGAGGAAATCCCGGCCGCTTCGAGGATGCGGACGGAGGCACGCTGTTCCTCGACGAGGTCAGCGAGCTTGCGCCGGCGGCGCAGACGGCGCTGCTCCGCGTGCTGCAAGAAAAGGAGGTGGTGCGCCTCGGCGGCAGCGCGCCCCGCCAGGTGGACGTGCGCATCGTGGCCGCCTCGAACAAGCCGCTCGACGAAGAGATCCGCAAAGGAAGGTTCCGCCGCGACCTGTACTACCGGCTCAACGTGCTTCCCATCGCGATTCCGGCGCTCCGCGAGCGGCCCGAGGACATCGAGCTGCTCGCCCAGACCTTCCTCGAGGAAGCGGAGAGGGCGGTCGGGCGCAGCGGGCTCTCACTGTCGGCGGCAGCGCTCGCCGCCTTGCGGGCGCACTCCTGGCCCGGCAACGTCCGCGAGCTGCGCAACGTCATCCTGCGCGCGAGCGCCACCTCGCCGCGGGAGGAGATCAGGCCCGAGGACATCACGCTCGAGGCGGACATCGTCGCCGACGTGCAAAGGGTGGAAGCGACCTGCGAACCGCCGCCGCCGAAGCCTGTAGCGACGCTGCGCGATGCGGTCGGCGAGTCGGAGCGGACGGCGCTCCTTGCGGCGCTCGAGGAGTCCGGCTGGAACTTCGTCCGCGCCGCGGGAGCGCTGGGCGTGTCGCGGATGACCGTCTATCGGCGTCTGGCCCGCTTCGGAATCGCGCGTCGCGCTTGATGCGTCTCAGGCCTGTTACATGTCGCGCGACATGTAAACGGGTTTCCGCCCTCCCGGGACATCCTTCGAAAGGCCCTCGAAATCGCCATTTTCACAGGGTGGCCCGGTGCGTCGACCGACATTGGCGCACTCATTGCTGAAGGAAGTTGCCGGGTTTTCAAATCGCGAAGGGGAGAACGATGCGATACGCGGATCCGGGTCAACCGGGAAGCAAGGTCGAGTTCAAGAAGCGCTACCAGAATTTCATCGGAGGCAAGTGGCGCGAGCCCGTCAAGGGCGAGTACTTCGAGAACGTCTCGCCGGTCACCGGCAGGCCGTTCTGCGAGGTGCCCCGCTCGAACGCGGAGGACGTGAACCGCGCCCTCGACGCGGCCCACGCCGCCAAGGACGCCTGGGGCAAGACCTCGTACGCGCAGCGCTCGGTGATGCTCAACAAGATCGCCGATCGCATGGAGCAGAACCTCGAGCTGCTCGCCGTCGCCGAGACCTGGGACAACGGCAAGCCGGTGCGCGAAACCCTGGCCGCCGACATCCCGCTCGCCATCGATCACTTCCGTTACTTCGGCAGCGTGATCCGCGCCCAGGAAGGCAGCGTCGCCGAGATCGACGAGACCACCGTCGCCTACCATTTCCATGAGCCTCTCGGCGTCGTCGGTCAGATCATCCCCTGGAACTTCCCCATCCTCATGGCCACCTGGAAGCTCGCCCCGGCGCTCGCCGCGGGCAACTGCGTGGTGCTCAAGCCGGCCGAGCAGACCCCGGTCTCCATTCTCGTCCTGCTCGAGCTCATCCAGGACCTGCTGCCTCCCGGCGTCCTCAACGTCGTCAACGGCTTCGGCCTCGAGGCGGGAAAGCCGCTCGCCTCCTCCAACCGCATTGCCAAGATCGCCTTCACCGGCGAGACCACCACCGGCCGGCTCATCATGCAGTACGCCTCGCAGAACCTGATCCCGGTGACGCTGGAACTCGGCGGCAAGTCGCCCAACGTCTTCTTCGAGGACGTCTTTGCGAAGAACGACGACTTCGCCGACAAGGCGCTGGAGGGCTTCGCGATGTTCGCGCTCAACCAGGGCGAGGTGTGCACCTGCCCGTCGCGGGCGCTCATCCAGGAGTCGATCTACGATCGCTTCATCGAGTCGGCGGTCGCCCGGGTGAACAAGATCACCCAGGGTCATCCCCTCGATACGAGCACGATGATCGGCGCGCAGGCTTCTTCCGAGCAGCTGGAGAAGATCCTCTCGTACATCGACATCGGCAAGCAGGAAGGCGCCAAGATCCTCACTGGCGGCGCGCGCAAGACGCTCGATGGCGAGCTGAAGGACGGCTACTACATGCAGCCCACCGTGCTGCGCGGCCACAACAAGATGCGCGTCTTCCAGGAGGAGATCTTCGGGCCGGTGGTGGCCGTGACTACCTTCAAGGACGAAGCCGACGCGCTCGCCCTCGCCAATGACACGCTCTACGGCCTCGGCGCCGGTTTGTGGACCCGCGACGGCAATACCGCTCATCGCATGGGCCGCGGCCTCAAGGCAGGGCGGGTCTGGACCAACTGCTACCACCTGTATCCGGCCCACGCCGCCTTCGGCGGGTACAAGCAGTCGGGCATCGGGCGCGAGAACCACAAGATGATGCTCGACCATTACCAGCAGACGAAGAACCTCCTCGTCAGCTACTCGCCCAAGGCCCTCGGATTCTTCTAGGCAGCAAGGAGCGGACCATGAAGCCCGTGCGCGTGACTGCCACCCCGGCAGCGCTGGACCTGATCGCCGCGCTGCGCGGGCGGCACGGCCCGCTCCTCTTCCACCAGTCCGGCGGCTGCTGCGACGGCAGCGCGCCGATGTGCTACCCGCAGGGCGACTTCCTCGTCGGCGAGCACGACGTCCTCCTGGGCGCCATCGGAGGGACGCCGTTCTACATCTCCGAATCGCAACACCAGTACTGGAAGCACACGCTGCTCATCATCGACGTCGTCGAGGGCCGCGGCGGGATGTTCTCGCTGGAGAACGGCGAAGGGCGGCGCTTCCTCACCCGTTCGCGCGTTTTCACCGACGCGGAATATGTGGAGCTGTCGCAGGATCGATAAACAATTTTCTGGGAGGTCGGCATGTCGAGCGAATCGAAGGGTACCCGTCTGTCGAGGGACCGTCCTGCCCTTCTGCCTGGTCCTTGCCGCGGCGGCGTCCGTCCGGGCTGCGGGGGTCACCGACAAGGACATCCTCAACGACGCGACCACGCCCGGCGACGTCGTCTCGTATGGAATGGGCCCGCATGCCCAGCGCTACAGTCCGCTCGCGAAGATCTTCCTGCCGCCCTTGCGTCGCGGCGTCTTCCGGGACGACCGCACCCTGATGCCCAAGTTCGAAGGCGTGGTGAGTCAGGAAGGCATCTGGGCGATCCGGGCCTTCCTGGACGCGATCTACGAGGAGTAGGTCACACCGCTTCGACGATGACCGAAACTCCCTGCCCGACGCCGACGCAGAGCGTGGCGAGCCCGTAGCGCCCGCCACGCGCCCGCAGCGCATGCACGAGGTGGATGAGGATGCGCGCGCCGCTCATGCCGAGCGGATGACCGATGGCGATGGCGCCGCCGTCCACGTTGACGCGGTCCGGGTCGAGGCCCAGCTCTCCGATGACCGCCAGCGCCTGCGCCGCGAACGCTTCGTTCAATTCGACGAGGTCGAGGTCGCGCACTTGCAGCTTGGCCCGCTCCAGCGCCTTCCGTGTGGCAGGAACCGGCCCGATGCCCATCTCCCGCGGGTCCACTCCCGCGGACGCCGCCGCCACGATCCGCGCGAGCGGCGTGAGCCCGAGATCCTTCGCCCGCTGGCCCGAGGCGATGAGCATCGCGGCCGCGCCGTCGTTCAACGAGGACGAATTGCCCGCCGTGACGGTCCCGCCTTCGCGAAAAGCGGGCTTCAGCTTGGCGAGCTTCTCGATGGACGTGTCCGCGCGAGGACCTTCGTCGCGCTCGACCATGCCTTCCTGGCCCTTCTTCCTGTCGGCGGCCAGATCGGAGAGCGGCACCGGGAGCATCTCGGCCCGGAAGGCCCCGGACTCCTGCGCCGCGAGAGCGCGCTTGTGAGAGCGAAGCGCAAACTCGTCCTGCGCCGCGCGCGGCACCTTGTAGTGGGCGGCGACGTTCTCCGCCGTCTCTCCCATGCTCTCGAGCGGGAAGCGGGCCGCGAGGCGCGGATTGGGGAAGCGCCAGCCCAGCGCAGTGTCGAAACTCTGCGGCGAGCCGCTCGCGAACGCCTCGGAGGGCTTTGCCACCGACCAGGGAGCGCGCGTCATGCTCTCCACACCGCCTGCGACCACCAGGTCCGCCTCGCCGACGCGGATGGCGCGCGCGCCCTGCACCGCGGCTTCCAGCCCGCTCGCACAGAGCCGATTCACCGTGAAGCCAGGGACCTCGTCGGGAAGGCCCGCGAGGAGCAGGGCCATGCGCGCGACGTTCCGGTTGTCCTCGCCGGCCTGGTTGGCACAGCCGAAGATCACCTCGTCGATCTCCTTGCTCGGACCGATGCGCGTGCGCGAGAGCAGGCTCCGGATGGCATGCCCGCCCAGGTCGTCGGGGCGCACCGGGGCGAGCGCTCCCCGCACCTTCCCGACCGGAGTCCGCAAACCGTCCACGATCACCGCGTCCCTGGGAGAAATCGCCATGCCGGGCATCCGCCTTCGCGCGGGTGTACGATGTGGCGCATGGTGCCCCGCGTAGGCGATCCCGCGCCGCAGTTCGATCTCGAGGGCGTTCCGCCCACCCCCGGCGGCCGCTATCGCCTCGCCGATCAGCGTGGCCGCGTCGTCGTTCTAGCCTTCTATCCGGGAGATTTCACGCCCGTCTGCACCCGGCAGTTGCAGTCCTACGAGGACCAGCGCCAGCGCCTCGTCCAGACCGGGGCTGTGCTGTGGGCCATCTCCACCGACACGCTCGAGAAGCACGAGCGGATGGCGAAATCGTACGCGCTCAGCTTCCCGCTCCTCGCCGACGAAGGTGGGAACGTCGCGTCGCTCTACGGGGTCCGCAGCATGCTGGGCAGCGCCCGCCGCTCCATTTTCCTCATCGACCGCGAAGGCGTCATCCGCTACCGGCACGAGGAACCGCTCTCGCTCTCGTATAGCAGCGTCGACGACATCATCTCGGCGCTCGGCGCGAGCGGCCTGACGCCGCAACTGGCGGCGTCCCCGTCGGTCCACTGACAAAAAAGACGGGGGGCGCGCCTCGCAGCGCCACCCCCCGGAGCCTTCCAGCGTTGGCCGGCAGGCTTCTACTTGTTGTCCATCTTGTCCATCTTGTCTTTGGCGTCGTTCTTGGTGTCGCGCGTCTTCTTCTGCGCGTTGCGGACCTTCTTCTTGGCGTGGCGCTTCGCCTTATGAGTGCCCGAGTCGGTGCCCATCTTGTCCTGGGCGTCGTCGGCGGTGTTCTTGGCGCTGTCGCGCACGTCCTTGGCCGTGTCGTTCACCCGATTGCTCTGCGCGAAGGCCGGCATGGCAAACCCGAGCGCGAGAGCGACTGCAATTCCCTTCAACAAGCGTCGCATCGTTTCCTCCATCCGTGTCCGCGAAGAGTGGACACGCGAAGTCGTCCAGACAACAAAAGGGGGAGCGCCTGGTCGGGCGCTCCCCCGGGGGGCGACTGCGTCGGAGCCGCGGTCCTAGCGAGGCGGCGTCGAGGTCGAGGAGCTCGACGAATTCGACGAGTTCGACGGCGCGCTGCTCGACGAGGAGCTGTTCATGTCGGTGCCCTGCGACGCAGGGGGGCTCGAGGTGTCAGTGGTCTGGCCGCTCGACTTGGTCGAGTCGGGGGTGGAGCTGGTCGAGCTTCCGATGGTGCCGCTCGACGAGCCGCTCACCGACGTGCTGCCGGTATGCGACGAATCGACGGGCCCAATCGCGCCGCTCGAGCTGGTGGTACCGGTCGACGAGTCCGCGCCGGTCGAGGGCGCGGCGGGGCGGGCCTGATCGGTGCCGCTAGAGGACGTGGAGCCGGCCGTGTCGCCGCTCGACGAGTTCTGATCCTTGGAAAGATCACGCGGCGAGCTGTGATCGCTCGAGCTGCCGCGGGAGCGCGAGGAGCTTCGGCCCTGGGCGCGGCGGCTCGACTTCGCCGTGTCGCTGGTGGAGTCGTGACCCTTGATGCGGTCGTCCGACTTGCTCAGGTCGGTGCTCTGGCCCGCTGCCGTCGTGCTGGAATCGGACGAGGTGGAGCTGCTGCTCGCCTTGTCCTGGTCCAAGGTCGAGGACGTGCTGTCGGCGCCCTTCATCTTGCTGCTGTCCGACTTGCTGTCGGAGGTGGTGGTGCTGGAAGAGCTGGGCGTCGAGCTCGAGCTCGTGTCCTGGCTCTGTGCGCGCGCGCCTGAGGCGGCAAGCGCCAGGGCGAGAACGGACAATGCGACGAATCTCATCGGAAATACCTCCGCGGTCGTTGTGTACCCCGAAGGTTGGCGACGCCCGACCTCGTTCACAACGCACGACCCCTCGCGAGGCGGTGCGTGGACCGGACGAGCTAGCCCCGAAAGGCCCGAAGCACGAAGAGCCGGCCCGAACGGGTCGGCTCTCCGCAAGAACTCTCGAATCGAGACTACGCCGAGAACGAGGATCCACACCCGCAGGTGTGCTTCGCGTTCGGGTTCTTGAAAGAGAACCCGCTCTGGCCGAACTGACCTTCGACGTAATCGACTTCGACGCCCATCAAATACATCGAGCTCATCGGATCGACGAAGCAGCGCACGCCCTTGACCTCGAATACGAGATCACCGGGGCGCTCGTCCTTCTCGAGATCGAGGCTGTACTGGAAGCCGGAGCACCCGCCTCCCACCACGGCGACGCGGAGCCCGGAACCTACCAGGTTCTCGCGCTCGATCGTTTCCTTCACCATCGCGGCGGCCCTGTCGCTGAGCTTCACCGGGCCCTGAGGCTCGGGGTTCGCGCTCTTGTCCAGATCGCTGCTGGGGGCGATTCCCTGCGTCTCCATGTGATCCTTTCGAAAGAAGAAAGCGTCGCTCTCGACCGTTCACAATAACTGTGGAAGGCAGGCCACGCAATGAGCGCCTGCCTGCTGTCGCCAGAGCGCAACATCGCGGCTTTCATAAGATGCACGCCCGCGGCCGGCGTTTCGGTTTGACATGCGACCGGCCCCCGGCCACGGTGCCCGGGCCGTGGGTAAGAAGGCCAAGAAGAAGCCTGAAGCGACCTCGGCCGGCGAGGCGCCTGTTCCCGATCCCGGAGAGGGAGCGACCCTCGCCCAGCCCGAAGGTGCCCCCGGTCCCGCCGAAGGTGCGGCCGGGCCTCCGGCGCTCTCCGCGGCGCCCTTACCTCTGGACGGCCTCCCCGCCCCGGACCTGGGGGCCTTTTTCGAGCTCACCTTCCCCGACAAGCGGCTTCTGGCCCTCTGCCATGAGCTGGGCCTGCACACGCCGGGATACCGCCTCGAGGCCCTTCCGCCCGACCAGGTCGCGCGGGTACTGGCCGACGAGTTCGTCGCCGCCAAGGACGTGCGGCCGCACCTGGAACGCGCCGTCAGGCAAGAGCTGCGATCGCCGGCATTGGAGGGCCGCGAGCTTCTCGGCCCGGAGTTGTCGTCGCTCATCGATCTCGTCGTCGCCGGCGACCCGCTCCAGCATCTGGCCCGGATCGCGTGGCGAGCGCTGCTCTCGGCGGACGAGACCGTCCGCAAGGTGGCGATGGAGGCGCTCGACGAAGGCATCCGCTCCCTCGACGCCAGCGCGAAGCCGCAGAAGAAGCCGCAGCGCGCTCCGCCTCCTCCCGGCGCGAAGGAAGCGGAAGAGGCGGTGAAGCGCGCCGAGCGCGCCGAACGCGAGCGGGAAGCGATGAAGACCCAGCTGGTCGCGGCCCGCGGCGAGATCGCCCAACGCGAGCAGCGCCTCGCCGAGGAACGCGCCGAGCACGTGCAGGCTCGCGCCGAGGTGGCCCGGCTGGCCGCGGAGGTGGCGCGGCTCTCGGCGGCAGGAGAGGGTAGGGCGCTCGCCGACGCGCGCAAGTACGCGGACGAGGCCCGGGCGCTTTCCGAGAAGCTCCGGACCAGCGAGGAAGCCCGCCAGGCGGTGGAAGAGCGCGCGGCTTCGCTTTCCCGGCGTCTCGCGCAGGCGCCCGCGCAGCCCAAAGCGGTGCCCGTGCCGGAGGAGGAGGACCTTCCCACCGACGAGGAGGCGGCCACGTTCCTCGTCCCTGTCCTCACCCGCGAGTTCTACGACTCGATCGAACGCTGGGACCGCCGCATGCAACGGGCGGCGTTCGACAAGATCCACCGCCTCGCGACCGACTGGCGCCACGGGTCCTTGCGCGCGCTCCAGCTGGAAGGCGTGCCCGGCTACTACCGCATCCGCGTAGCGACCGACGTGCGGCTCATCTACCGGCGCGACGGGAACCACCTGGAGATCCTTTCGCTCATCGACCGCGAGGATCTCGATCGCTACGTCCGGCAGGCGCGTACGAGGCCGGCCTGAGCTAGAGTGCGGTTCGTGCAACCTCCGCAGATCGAGCCCGCCACCCTCTCGGAGAAGCTCTCCGCCGATCCGAGGCCTCTCGTCCTCGACGTGCGCCAGCCGCAGGAAGTGCAGGCCGACGGCCGCGTCGCGGATTCGCTGCTCATCCCGATGAATGAGTTGCCGGCGCGGATAGGGGAGCTGCCGCGGGACCGGGAGATCGTGGCGATCTGCAAGAGGGGGCAGCGGTCGTGGAATGTGGCGCAGTGGCTCAGGCAGCAGGGGTATGACGCGTCGAGTTTGTCGGGTGGGCTCGACGCGTGGACGGCTCGGGGGCTGCCGGTGGCCCGCTAACGAATGTCTGGATCGTTGACGTTGACGTTGTCGTTGACCTTGACGTGAGCGTTGACCTTGACGTGGACGGCGACGTGGACGAAAGACTTTGACGTTGACGTAGTTCGTGGACGTCAACGTCAACCCACCACGTCAAGGTCAACGTCGGTCGTCAACGTCGCCGTCGCCGTCAACGTCAACGTCAACGTCAACGTCAACGATCAGGTCAACGAGGTTTCCGGCCGCTATCGCCACTCCGGTACCCGCATTGCCCCATAACCCCGCCCGCGAAGCCTTCCTCCTCTGGCTCGCCGTCCTCGCGGCCCTCGCCATCCTCCAGCTCCTCGGCCTCGCCGTCCCCCTCATCCACCAGCTCGTCGGCGCCGCCGCTGTCGCCGCATTCCTCTGGACCCCCCTCCGCATGCTCGAGCGGCGCGGCCAGGACGCCCACGACGCCGGCTGGCGCTTCGACAAGCTCGGTACCGACCTCGCATACGCGCTCCTCGCCTGCGCCCTCATCCTCCCGCCGTTCGCCCTCGCCTTCTCCTGGTTCATGGACGCCTTGCCGGGTCTCTCCCCGGCGCACGCGCGGCTCCTCGGCCCGTACGTCGGCCGCGCCCATCCGTTGCGCTTCACGCTCGGTCCCGACCCCTGGGAGCTTCTCGGGCGCATCGCCGGCAACGCCGCCGTCGCCTTCGGGGAGGAGTTCTTCTACCGGGGTTACGTCACCTTGCGCCTCGAAGAGCGCTGGCCACCCGTGCGGCGCATCCTCGGCGCTCCGATGGGAAAGGCGGCGCTCCTCGCGGCCGTCCTCTTCGCCCTCGGGCACTTGCTGGAGCCCGCGCCCTGGCGCCTCTTCGTGTTCTTCCCGGCGCTGATCTTCGCCTGGCTCCGAGCGCGCACCGGCACCATCGTCGGCGCGGCGATCTGCCACTTCATCTTCAACGTGACGCTGCTCTTGCTCGAACGCGCAGCGTTTGCGTGAGCTAGATTTTCTCGATCTCGAGCGTGCGCGGGACGACGACGATCTCGCCCTCGGCCACTTCGCGAGCCTGGTCCGGCAAGTTCTCCTGCGCTCCCGACAGGACGACGACGGCGCGCACCGCGCGATGGGCACGGGTCCTGGGATCCAGCTCCTTCGAGCCCGGTCCGATTTCGCAGCGCGCGCACTCCTCGAGCCCGTCGATGCGCGTTACCCAGAGCGGGTGCCCGCGACGCAAGGCGGCAATCACGCGTCCGTTGGTGGCCAGCGCCGCCAAAGGAGGCAACCGCGCGCCGTCCTTCTCGAATGCCCGCTCCGCCGCGCCGACCGCGGCCGCGAGCGCCTTGGCCGTGCCGTCGGCGCTCACGTCCACGTTGTCGAGCTGCCCCGCGTCCCGGAGACGGGAGAGGAAGGTAAAGAAGATGGCCTCGGCCGCCGATTCGCCTCGCGCGGCGCGGCGCAACGAGTCGGGTAGGTCGGCGATCAAAGCGCCGTGGGCAGGACCGAGCGAGGCGGGGTTCCCGCCGAAGGCGAACAGCCACCGCTTGAACCGGAGCGGGAACGTCGACTCCTCCGCGAATGCCCGCGTCAACGATCCCGTCGCAATCACGGCCGCTTCGCTCTCTACACCCTCGGTCAGTTTCTCGAAGGTCGGGGTCCCTGCCACCGGGCGCTTACGCACGAGCACGTCGTCGCTCTGGAAAAACCCCAGACCGGCCGCGTTCTCGGGGGGTCCGAGGGTCGCCCGTCCCTTGAGACGCCGGAGCAAGCAGGGCAGTAAGCTCGCGTCCGTATGGTGGATGGCGAGGAAATCAGCCACGTCCTTCATCCTCCGGTGCCACTACGGCGCGCCACGTATCCGTGCGGGCGCCCTGCGGCTTGGCGGGCAGCAGCCCGCCTCCTTCAACATGAGTCTTCCTCGATCGTAACGCACGTCCCCCCACAAAACCATCCGCTCTCTTGCACTCCCCCACCGACCCTGGTCGTTGATCGTCCGGGATCCGGCCGGTAGACTTCACCGCCCTCAAGGCAAGGCGTTTTTCCGGGAGCGTGCGTGGCGGAAGGCGAGATCGCGATCGGCATCGACCTGGGGACGAGCTACAGCTGCGTCTCCATCCTCGAAGACGGCCAGCCCGTCGTCATCCCGAACGAGTGGGGCGAGCGTACCCACGCCTCGGTGGTGAGCTTTCTCGAGGACGGCACCGTCCTCGTCGGAAACAGCGCCAAACGCAACATCATCACCAACGCCGACAACACCGTGTACAGCGCGAAGCGCCTCATCGGGCGCTTCTTCTTCTCCGACGAAGTCAAGAAGGCGCAAGCGGTGATGCCCTACCGGATCGTGGAAGGGGAGAACAACTCCGTCCGCATCCAGGTCCGCGATTCCGTCTACTCGCTGCCCGAGATCAGCGCCCTCGTCCTCAAGGAGATGAAGGCGGTCGTCGAGAACTATCTCGGCTACGAGGTGAAGAAGGCGGTCATCACCGTTCCGGCCTACTTCAACGACAACCAGCGCCAGGCGACCAAGGACGCCGGCCGCATCGCGGGGCTCGAGGTCCTCCGTATCCTCAACGAGCCCACCGCGGCGGCTCTCGCCTACGGGTTCGGCAGGGAGATCACGCAGAAGATCGCCGTGTACGACCTCGGCGGCGGCACCTTCGACATCTCCATCCTCGAGATCGGTAAGGACGTCTTCGAAGTGCTCTCCACCGCGGGCGACACGTACCTCGGCGGCGACGACTTCGACGACCGCATCATGACCTGGCTCGCCGACAACTTCCTCAAGGAGCACGGCATCGATCTGCGGCTCAACAAGTACTGCCTGCAGATGCTCAAGGAAGCTTCCGAGCGAGCCAAGATCGACGTCGGCAAGGACGCGGTCGCCAACATCCACATCGAGGGCATCTGCCAGGATCCCACCGGCAAGGTGATGGATCTCGACGCGACCCTCACCGAGGCCGAGTTCAACAAGATGGTGATGGATCTCGTGCAGCGGACCTTCAAGGTTTGTGATGAAGCGCTCCAGAGCGCGCGCATGACCGCGGCCGATCTTGATGCAATTATTTTGGTCGGCGGTCCGACTCGCCTTCCCATCATCCGCACCAGCGTCCGGCATTACTTCCAGAAGGACCCGATGGCGGGGATCGACCCCGATGAGGTGGTGGCGATGGGTGCCTCCATCCAGGCCTCGTCGCTCCTCGACGCCAAGGGCGAGCACTACCTGCTCGACGTCACCCCGCTCACGCTGCGCGTCGGCACGGTGGGCGGTTACACCGACAAGATCATCGAGAAGAACACGCCCATCCCCATCGAGCGGTCGAAGACCTACACCACGAACCGCGACGGCCAGGACAAGGTCAAGATCCGCATCTACCAGGGGGAGTCGAACAAGGCCGCGGAATGCGAGATGCTCGGAGAGTTCGAGTTCTCCGGGTTCCGCATCGCCTACCGCGGCGAAGTGCGGATCGAGGTCACTTTCGAGATCGACACCAACGGCATCGTGCACGTCACCGCGGCGGATGTGGAGACGGGACAGAAGACCACCACCACGATCCGCTTGTCCTCTGGCCTCACCGAGGACATGATCCGCGACGCCCAGGAGAAGAACGCCGCCACGCAGCTTGCCCGCGGCGAGGCCGCGTAGGCCGCAGCCCGGGGGCAAGGAGCTTTGTTGGACGACACGTTCGAGATCGAAGCTCACGCCCTCGCCCAGGTGCTGGACGAGCTCGACTACTTCCAGATCCTCAAGATCGGGCAGGGCGCCGCGCCGGCCGAGATCAAGGCCGCTTACTACCGCGAGTCCCGCGCGTATCACCCGGACCGCTTCTTCCGTACCGAGAGCGCGGACCTCCAGGAAGCGGTGGGCCGCATCTACAAGCGCATCAACGAAGCGTACGTCTGCCTGCGCGACGACGCCCGCCGCTCGAAATACCTCGTCGACGTGAGCGGGCCGGATCGGCAGAGGAAGCTTCGCTTCGTCGAGGCGAGCGAGCAGGAGCTGAAGAAGGACAAGGAGCAGGAGATCGGAACCACTCCGCAAGGGCGCAAGTTCTTCATGGCGGGGCTGTCGGACATGGCCGCGCAGCGGTTCGCCGCGGCCGAGCGCAACTTCAAAATGGCGCTGACGTACGAGCCCGCCAACGCGAACTACAAGGCGAAGGCGGCCGAAGCGGGGAAGCTCGTGAAGAGCGACGCGTCGGTGCGTTGAGTGCCGTTCGACCTGTTCTGCGCAGGTCTCATCGTCCTCTTCGCCATCCTCGGAGCGGTTCGCGGGTTCATCCGCCAGGTCTTCGGGCTGCTCGGTTTCGCCGGCGGCATCCTCCTCGCGCGCCTCGCCGCGCCGGCGTTCGGAGAAGCCTTCGGCAAGGACCTGCACCTCGCCCCCGCGATCGCCACCGCGGCGCTCGCCTTCGTCCTCTTCATCGTCGCGGAGCTCCTGGCGCGGTTCCTGGGCAAGGTCGTGCACCAGCAGCTCGGTGGCGGCGTCGCGGGCGGCCTCAACCGGGTGGGTGGATCGTGGATCGGCGGCGGCAAGGGCGTCCTCGTGGTGTGGGCCCTGGCCAGCCTGGTCGCGCTCGTCCGGCCCTACCTGCCGCGCGTCGAACACGAGACGCCGGCAGCGCGTCTCGAGCTCGATAAGTCGTTCGTCATCGCCACCGCGACCCGGTCGAACCTCATCACCGAGCTTCGCGAGAGGCCGCAGGAGTTCGGCGTTCACCGCTGAGAATTGGCGCGTCCGCCCTCCGGAGGGCACTGTGCCGCGGCATGGGCGAGCCGCGCTACGACGCGAGGGTCTTCGAGCCCTCGGGCAGCTCGACGGTCGTGGTGGGGATGCCGCGCGCGAAGGCGCGAGACGTCTACCACTCGCTGCTGCGGGCATCGTGGTGGTGGACGCTGGCCATCATCGTCGCCTCCTTCCTGCTCGCGAACCTCGGTTTCGCCGTTCTGTATCTGCTGTCGGACGGAATCGCCAACGCACGGCCCGGATCGCTCGCCGACGCCTTCTTCTTCAGCGTCGAGACGATGGGCACCGTCGGATACGGTGAGCTCTATCCGAAGACGCCCTTCGCGCACTTGCTGATGGTCGCCGAGGTGCTCTGCAGCCTCCTCTTCATCGCCACCGTCACCGGTCTCGTCTTCGCCAAGTTCTCCCGTCCGACCGCCCGGATCCTTTTCTCGCGCTGGGCCCTGGTGACGAAGATGGACGGCGGGCCCGTGCTCATGTTCCGGGTGGCGAATGCCCGCGGCAACCTCGTCGTCGCAGGGGAATTCCAGTTGGTCCTCATCCGCACCGAGAAAACGAAGGAAGGACAGACCATCTACCGGATGCACGATCTGCCTCTCACGCGCCCCCGGGTACCGACCCTGACACGGACCTATCTCGCGCTCCATCGCATCGAGGAGCACAGCCCGCTCTACGGCGCGACTCCCGAGTCCATCGTGCGCGACGAGGTGCAACTGGTGGTGGCCCTCACCGGCATCGACGGCACCACCTCGCAGACCATCTACGCCGGGCACGACTACCTGCCCGAGGAAGTCCGGTTCGGGGTCCGTTTCGCCGACATGCTGAGCGAGCTACCCGATGGCCGGTTGCGCGCCGACTACACCAAGTTCCACGAATTGGTCCCGTTACCCTGAACACGCGTGCTTTTGACACGCCCGATTCCGCTCTTATGTTCCGGCGATGGCAGAGACAACGGAGTCCGTTCGCGAAGTATCGAGGGTGACGACTGCCCACCGGCAGAGCGAAGGCGGCGGCTTCATCGTCCGCCGGCCCTTCCCGGGCGCGGAGATCGATTCGGTCGATCCCTTCCTGCTTCTCGACGAGATGGGTCCCGTCGACTATGCGCCCGGCGAAGCGGTCGGCGCGCCCGATCACCCGCATCGCGGTTTCGAGACCGTGACCTACGTCCTCGAAGGCGAGATGGAGCACGAGGACTCGGCGGGGCACCGGGGAAAGCTCGGTCCGGGCGACGTGCAATGGATGACTGCGGGCGCGGGGATCATCCACTCCGAAATGCCCTCCGAGCGCATCCGCAAGGAAGGCGGGCGGGTGCACGGATTCCAGATCTGGGTGAATCTGCCCAAGGACGAGAAGATGGCCCGGCCCCGCTACCAGGAGTACGGGAGCGGCGAGCTTCCCGTGGCGAAGAGCGCCGACGGCAAGGCAACCGTGCGCGTGATCGCGGGCGAGGCGCTGGGCGCGCGCGCGGTCATCGAAACGCGGACCCCGATCGTCTTGCAGGACTGGACGGTGCAGCCCGGGGCGGACGTCCGCATCGCGGTGCCCGCCGGACTGCAGGCCTTCGTGTACGTCTTCGAAGGCTCCGCTCGGGTGGCGAGCAGGGAGATCGACGAGGGCCAGATGGCCGTCCTCGGGCCAGGGACCTCGGTCCGGCTGAGCGGCGCAAACGGCCCGGGCCGGCTCCTGCTCCTCGCGGGCGCGCCCTTGCGCGAGCCGGTCGCACGCTACGGTCCGTTCGTCATGAACACGCGTTCGGAGCTCGTCCAGGCCTTCGACGACTTCCAGACCGGCAAGATGGGCGAGATCACGCGGACGGCGGAAGTGCGGGACCACTGACGCCGGCCGTCGCATCTGATGACGGCCGTTGCTGAGCGCTCTGCTACCTCACTTCGCAATCCGGAAGATGTCGCCGTCGCGGATGAAGTAGACGGCGGTTTCGTCGACGCGCACGCCGGCGTAGTCATGGTCCCCTTCGTCGAGGCATGTAAGGCCAGTGCCATCGATGTTCGCGCTACCTAGACAGCTGCTCTGGTTCCAGTAGACGCGGCCGTGGCTGATGTCCACGTCGTCGCCGTTGGGTGCTGCCCGGATCATCGCGAATGTCGAACCGAGGCGGCCCGTCCAGACGTTTCCGTGAGAGCGGAGCCCGAAGATGCTGCCGTTCACCCGCAGTCCGCTGATCCCCTGGGCGTTCTGCAGGATCATGAACCCGAAGGTATGGAAGGGATCAGCGGAAGGATCGTACGATTCCAGGGTCGACTCTATTCCGAAATCGGTGTCGGTCGGCTGCTGGAGGAAGTACAGCTTGCCGCTGTCGAAGTAGACGGGTTCGACGAGCGGGCTGTCGGTTACGATCGCTTTGCAGCCGGAACCGTCGCGCGCACAGCCAAGCAGATCCCAGCGGCCGGTCTCGACGTCGAAGTCGCGGGTGAACGCGGTGGTCGCGCTCGCCGCCAGCCCGCTGCCGCCAAGAAGCGGCGCCACCCGGTGCACCGAACCGCCGTCCGACTCGAAAATGGCCCAGTCACTTCCGTCCACGGCTTCCCAGAGGACGGCGTCGCCGGTGGCGATCAGGCTCTTGGCGCGATGTCCCGGGGTCCCAGAAGACAGCGTCGCGGTCGCGCCGCCAGACTTGGGAACCGATCGCACCGCGTCGGTCGTCCCGGTGCGATCGAGGAAGTAGACGTTGTTTGCGTCGATGGCGAGTGCGACCGCGTTCGCGCCGCTCGTGAGCTGCTCAGGAGCCGTGGAAGCCCCGCCTCCAGTCCCCGCGTCGGGCGTGCCGCCGCCACCCCCGCCTGCGTCGCCGCCGCCCGCAGTGCCGGCGTCGGCAGAGCCACTGCCGCCACTGCCCGCATCGGCAACGTCACCGCCGGACCCATCGCCGCCGGTACCCGCGTCGGCTTCTCCGCTCGGCCCGTTGCCCGCGTCCGTCCCGCCAGCCGGTCCGGCGTCGGGCAGTGGAGACGTCGCGCCCGCGTCGGGAGGCGTGCCAGTGCTCGCGGTCCCGAGCGTGGTCGATCCGCTGCAGGCAATCGCCAGGCAACTCGCAAGCACGGCCAGCAGGCGGCGAATGAAAAACATCGGAACCTCCGCCGGTTCCGACCCAACGTGCGCACGAAGTGGCCACCGCGAAACGGCGTTAATCCCGGATCGCCGCCGCGTCCAGCCTCGTCAGCCGCGTCTCGCAATACTCGCGGTCCACCACCAACGTCTCTCCCCGCCGCTCCGGCGCTTCGAAGAGGATGTCCGCCAGCACCTCCTCGAGGATGCTGCGCAATCCCCGCGCGCCCAGGCGCTTCTCCACCGCGTACTCGACGATCGACCGCAGCGCCCCGTCCCGCAGATCGAGCGCCGCTCCGTCGAGCGCGACCGCGTCCTTGTACTCGCGCGCGAGGCAGTCAGGCGGTACGGTGAGGACCTGGTACAGCTCGTCCGAGGTCAATTCCGAGAGCTGCACCTGCACGGGGAGCCGGCCGAGAAGCTCGGCGAGCATTCCGTACTCGATCAACTCCTTCACCCGCAGCCGGACGTTGCCCTGCCTGCGCCCTTCGGCCCCGAAACCGACCTGCTTGTCGACCTGCGCCTGGTGCAGATCGGTGAAGGTGCCCGCGCAGACGAAGAGGATGTCGTTCGTGTCCACCTGCACGAAGTCGTGCTTGTTCCAATGCTGGGTGACGTTGAGCGGTACGAAGATCTCGCGGCCCTCGAGGAGCTTGAGGAGCGCCTGCTGGACGCCCTCGCCCCCGATGTCGCGGCTGCCGGCGCCGGTGCGCGAGCTTCCGGAGCGCCGCGCGATCTTGTCGATCTCGTCGATGAAGATGATCCCGCGCTCGGTGGCATCGATGGAGTGGCCGCTCTTGAAGAGCAGCTCCGCGACCATCACCTCGACGTCCTTCCCGTAGTACCCGGCCTCGGTGTACTCGGTCGCGTCGACTACCGTGAAGGGCACTTCGAGGAGCTCGGCGAGGTTGCGGGCGATGTGCGTCTTCCCGCATCCGGTCGGGCCCATGAGGAGCAGGTTCGATTTGCGCAAGAGCGTCTTCGCTCCGAGCCGCCGCTGCTCGATGCGCTTCAAGTGCTGGTGCGCCGCCGTCGCCACCGCGCGCTTGGCGGATCGCTGGCCGACGACGTACCGGTCGAGGTGCTCGAAGATCTGCCGCGGGGTGAGCATCCGCAGCTCTTCGCGCGGAGCCTTCTGCCGCGGACCTCCCGCGGAGGGACCCAGGCTGCGCCGCTCCGGCCCGTCCTTCGGCATGAGGCAAGGATAACCCGCGTCGCGCCGCACCTCCTAGCGCACGGAAGTCGCACGCCTGAGGTGAACGGCATGACGCGATTTCCAGGGAGAATCTCAGTCGCGATCGCGATGGCCGTCGTGGTCGTCGTCCTGGAAGGCCTGGAACGAGCGCTGGACCTCGTTCTCGATCTGCGAGCGGTTCGCTTCGACGGTCGGGTCGAGCCGCGCGGCGCCGGACCCGCCGAACCATCCGGAGGGATCGAGGTTCAACGTCACGTAGTGGCTGCCGTCGCCGAGGGTGAAGCTGCCTTCCAGCTCCTGCTGCGCATCGACCGCCGACCGGAAGGTGAAGGGCCTCGCGTCGATGGTGCCGTCGACCAGCACCGATGCGTTCTGCGACGCCATCCAGAACAGTCCATTGTCGAGCGACACGCCCTGGTCGTCGAGCGACGGCTTGTGGATGCTGAACTTGATCTCGCGGTAGGTCCCGGCGTGCACTTCGGCGAGGTCCACCTCGCGCGGCGTACCGCTCTCCAGATCGGGCTGCAACAGGTCGATGAGAAGCGGGGCCGCCTTCATTTCGACCTCGCCGCTGCCCGGACCGGTCTCGAGCTTCACTTCGCTGAGCACGATCCGCAGCCGGGTCACGATGATGCCGTTCTTCAGGTCGAGCGGCTGAGCCCGCTGGTCGGGAGCGGTCGCCGCGGTCGATGCCGCCGTGCCCGCGCGGGCCCCGAGAACGACGTGGGCCGTGCCGCTTCCGCCGCAAGCCGCAAGCCCGAGCACCAGCGCAAGGAAACCGCGATTCATCCGGATTCGCTCCATCGTAGAAGTTTTCACACCTGAATCGGGGTTCACGTGACAACGAAGGTCGCCGAAGCGCCCGCGGCGCCCCCAGGTTCGGAGGCGCCGCGGGTTCACTTCGCCAAGATGGCTGGATCAGGAATGATCTTCGCGGCCGTTGTGATCGTCGTCCTGGAAGGCCTTGAACGACTTCTGGATGTTGTTCTCGATCGCCGACCGCTTTCCCGGAACTCGCGGATCGAGGCGCGCCGCTCCGATGCCGCCGAACCAGGTGCTGGCATCGAGGTTCAGCGTCATCGCATGGCTACCGTCGCCGAAGTTGAAGGTGCCCTCCGCCTGCTGCTGCGCATCGACCGCCGAGGTGAACGTGAAGGCGGCACCGTCGATGGTGCCGTCCACGATGATCGATGCGTTCTGGCTCGCCATCGCGGCCAGGCCGGCGTCCGAGGAGACGCCCGGCTCCGTCGAGGACGGCTTGTGGATCTTGAACTTGATTTCGCGGTAAGTGCCGGACTTCACGTCGGAAATCGTGATCTGCTGGGTAGTCCCGCTGTCGAGGCTCGCTCCTGCGAGGTCGAGCAGCATCGGGGCGGTCTTGAACTCGACCTCGTCGCCGGTGGTGCCGGCATCGGTGGATGCCGTACCTTCGAGCTTCACCTCGCTCAACACCACCCGAAGGTGGGTGAGGATGATGCCGTTGCCGAGGTCGAGCGGCTGCGACTGTTGCCCAGCCGCGGTGGCCGCCGTCGAGGCGGCGGTGCCGGCCCGGGCGGAAAGCGCCACTTGCGAGCTTCCGCTGCCGCCGCAGGCGGCCGCGAGGGTCAATACCAATAGACAAGAAATACGGTTCATGGGGGTGCCTCCTGAATGAGTCTTCCACACCGGACCAGGCCCGGAAGGGACAGTTCACGGCGCGCCGCGTCGGGAAGGTCATGCACTCCTGCGCGCATCGCCCACCGAGGCCGTCGGTCAGGGCAAATCTGCGGAATCGAGTGCAGCTATGCGAGGGCCTTGCGGAGCGCCGCTTCCACCCTCGGCAGTGCCTCGTCGATGTCGCGCACGGAGACGGCACCGACGCTCGATCGGAACCAGCCGTTCTCGCCCGCAAGGCCGAAGGCCTGAAACGGGACCACGGCGAATCCCGCTTCGCGGAGCAGGAACCGCCGCACGTCGTCGTTGGTGCGGAAGCCCCGGCGCCCGATCAGGTCGAACTGGATGGAGAGGTAGATCGCGCCCTGGGGAGGGATGTCGCGGACCGGCAGTCCCGCGGCAGCCATGGCAGAGAGGCCTTCGTGAAGCCGGTCGAGCCGCCCCTGTAGGCTCGACCGGTGCGTCGCCCCGTAGCTCCGCAGCGCCGCCTCGTCGCGGAGCAACTCGGCGGTGGCGACCTGCTCTGCGCGGGGCGCCCACGCGCCGATGTGCCCGAGGAGATCCTTCATGGCGGCGATGACCGCCTTGGGACCTACGCCCCAACCGACCCGCAGGCCGGTTGCGGCGAACGCCTTGGAGATGCCGTCGATGAAGACGGTGTAGGGCGCCATTCGCGGGACGAGTTGCACAGGAGTCTCGTGCCTCGCCTCGCCGAACGTCAGCATCCAGTAGACCTGGTCGTACAGGACGTAGAGCGGCTTCTCCCGCGCCCGGGCCCGCCGCTCGTTCTCGGAGACCACGGCCTCGCAGATCCGCTTCAACGCCTGCGCCGGCAGCACCGTGCCGGCGGGATTCAGCGGCGTGTTGAGCGCGATGAGGCGGGCGCTGCGAACGTGCGGCTCGATCAATCCGGCGGTGGGCAGGAAGCCGTCCTCGGGCCGGGTGGTGAGCGGAATGCCCTTCGCTCCGACGAGATGGCAGTAGTGGTTGTTGTTCCAGCTCGGGACCGGATAGAGGACGATGTCGCCCGGGTCGACCAGCGCAGCGTACGTCGCGAAGATGAGCGGCCTCGAGCCACCCGCGATGAGCACCGACTCGAGCGGCACGTCCAGCGAGAGCGTCCTCCGGTAGAACTCGCGCACCGCCTCGCGCAACCGCAGGACGCCGTCCGAAGGTGGATAGTTCGTCTCGCCGGCCGCCAGCGCGCGCAATATGCCCTCGCGCAGCTTGTCCGGGATGGGGAACTCCTTGGAGGAGAAGTCGCCGACCGTGAGGTCGCAGATCTTCTCGCCCCGCGTCTTGGCCGTCCGGATCTCCGAACCGATGCGGAGGATCTCGGACCCGACGAGGTCGCGCGCCATCGTGCACAGACCAGCCCGCGGATCGCCGGGCAGGTCGAGCTCCAGCTTTTCCGCGGATCGCTCCATGAACACCTCCGGCGCTCCTTACCACGGCTCGGAGCCGCCGCGGCCGGAACGCACGGACGCACGACACCGATTAAGATGCCCTCCGTGCCGCGCCGCTCGTTGAAGGCCCTCGTCTGGGTGCTCCGGCCCAGCAAAGGGGGCGCCGAGGTCCTCCTGCTCCAGCGTCCGGCCAGGCGCGGCGGCGGTCTACATCCGGTCACCGGCAAGGCCGAGGAAGGCGAGGAGCCTCTCGCAGCCGCGTCCCGCGAAGTGCTGGAAGAGACGGGTCTCGAGGGAGCGCTGCGCGATCTCCGATTCGTTCACGAGTTCACCACCCACAAGGGGCGGCAGGCGGAGGAGCACGCTTTCCTGCTCCTCGCCTCGCCGCGGGCGCAGGTGAAGATCTCGGATGAGCACGACGGGTTCGTCTGGATGGACACGGCCGGAGCGCGCGAGGCGGTGTCCTGGCAAGCGCACCGCGACTCGCTCGAGCTTGCGCTGGCGGCCTTCGAAGGCTCGGAAAAACGTTGACGTTGACCTTTGACGTTGACGTTGACCTTGACGTGGGCGTTGACCTTGACGTGGGCGTTGACTTTGACGGCGACGGCGACGGCGACGTTGACGACCGACCTTGACGTTGACGTTCTGGGTTGACGTGGACGTGGACGGAAGTGCCGTCAACGTCAACGAACTACGTCAACGTCAACGTTTTTCGTCAACGTCGCCGTCGCCGTCAAGGTCAACGTCAACGCTCACGTCAAAGTCAACGCCCACGTCGACGTCAATGTCTCCCCACCCGCAGCGTCCTGCCTATCCGCGCCGCACCCCGGAAACCCCGAGCACCACCCGCTGTGGCTCCAGGTCCGGCGGCATTGCCAGCTCCGCCAGCGTCGTGTTCTTGTACACGTCGAGCATCCGGTCCTGCCCTGCCTTCCACACGTAGTACATCGTGCAGCTGGCGCTCACGTCGCAGCGGTCCTTGTGATCCAGACAGACGTTGAGCTGCACCGGCCCCTCGACCGACTCGATGACGTCGAGGAAGGAAATCTCCCTGGCCGGGCGGGCAAGCTGGTAGCCTCCATGGGCGCCGCGGGAGCTGCGGACGAGCCCGCGGCCGGCCAGAACCTTGAGGATCTTGGCGAGGAACTCCCGAGGGAGATGGAGCGTAGACGAGAGATCCTGCAGCGACGTGACCTTGCCGGCGGGGAGGCCGGCGAGGTGGATCATCGCGCGAAGGCCGTAATCGATCTTGCGGCTGATCTGCAGGACGTGCTGCATCCGGATCGACTTAATCCCCGCCTCGGCGGGCCGTCAAGGAGAGCGGTCAGTTGATCGACCTGCACAGCCATACCTTGCACAGCGACGGCCAGCGCTCGCCCGCCGAGCTGCTCGCCGAGGCGGCGGACCGGGGCCTGACCGTGCTGGCCCTCACGGACCACGATACCGTCTCGGGGATCGCCGACGCGATGGAGGCCGCCAGAAGCCACGGCGTGCGGCTCGTCCCCGGAATCGAGCTGTCCTGCGAATTGCACGGCAGAGAGGTGCACGTCCTCGGACACTTCCTCGATCCGCTTTCGAAGGGCGTCTTGCGCCTCGCCGAGCAGATGCTCGCCGAGCGATGGCAGCGGATGGAGCGGATGGTCGAGCGCGCGCGGACCGCCGGCTTCGCGGGCGTCACCATGGAACTGGTCATCGCCGCGAGCGGAGGCGAGAACCTGGGCCGGCCGCACCTCGCCCGGGTCCTGGTCGATTGCGGCCATTGCAAGAGCGTGAAGGACGCCTTCGACCGCTACCTCGGCAACGGAGGCCCGTTCTTCGTCGACCGGCTCCGGCTTTCCGTGCAACAGGCCGCGGAGCTCATCCGTGCCGCCGGCGGCACCTCCAGCCTGGCGCATCCCGGCGCGAATACCGTCTCCCGCCAGGAGCTCAAGACCTGCGCCGGGCTCGGGCTCGACGCAGTCGAGGCGTTCCATCCCGAGCATGTGCCGAATCAAGCCGAGGCGTACCAGCGGTGGGCGGGCGAGTTCGGCCTGCTCGTCACCGCGGGAAGCGACTACCACGGACCCGCGGTGCAGCCCGACCGCAAGCTCGGGGACCGTACGCTGTCCTTGGATCGCTTCGCAGCGCTCGAAGAGCGGTCCCGCAGGCCCTGATCTTCAGATCGGCGTCGGACCCCCGAACGCCGTCGACGCCCAGCGCACGAGCGGTCCCCAGTACACGCCGAAGACGAGGAGCGGCACGGCGAGTGCGACGAGCAGGCCGGTATAGAGCCGCGGCACGCGCATCGGGGTCCTGTCGAGGGGCTCGTCCAGGTACATCGCCTTTATGATCTTCGCGTAATAGAAAAGCGAGATAGCGCTGTTGAGCACGCCGATGACGGCGAGGATCACGTTCCAGAAGCCGCCTCGCTGCACGAGCGCCGCGAACACCAGATACTTTCCGGTGAAGCCCGCCAGAGGCGGCAGTCCCGTCAGGCTGAAGAGGAAGACGGCGAGCGTGAGCGCGGTGACGGGCGCCGCGACCGAGAGGCCGCGGAAGTCGGAGATCTGCTCTCCGCCGCGCGCGTTGGCGACCGCGATCACCACCAGGAACGCGCCCACGTTCATGAACAGGTAGATGACCAGGTAGACGAGGATGCTCTGCACGCCCGCCGCGCTCGCCGCCGCAAGGCCCATGAGCAGATAGCCCGCGTGCGCGATCGAGCTATACGCGAGCATCCGCTTGAGGTTGGTCTGCACCAACGCGGTCAGATTTCCCAGCGTCATGGTCGCGGCGCTGATGATCCCGATGATCGCCGGCCAGGGCACGTCGCCCACCTGCGCGAAGGCGCCGTCCGGTAGCTGCCGCTCGAAGGTGGCGAAGAAGAACCGGATGGCGACCGCGAAACCCGCTGCCTTGGGTCCCACGCTGAGGAAGGCGGTGAAGGGCGTCGGCGCTCCCTCGTACACGTCGGGGCACCACATGTGGAACGGGACGCTGGCGATCTTGTAGCCCACGCCGGCGAGCACGAAGACGATCGCTACGATGAGCGCAAGCTGGGCGGCGGGCTGCCCGCCGAACGCATGCGCGAGGAAGATACGGCTCGTGACGTCCGAAAGCTGGGCCGCGATCCCTGCCTCGCCGAGGATGCGGGTCGTCGCGAAGAGCCCGTAGAGCAGGCTCATCCCGTAGAGCATCACGCCCGAGGCGACGCCGCCGTAGATGACGTACTTCAGCGCCGCCTCGTTCGACTTGCGATCTCCGCGGCGGAAGCCGGTGAGGACGTAGCTGACGAGCGAGACGGTCTCGATGGACAGGTAGATGGTGAGCAGGTCGCTCGCGCTCGCCATCAGGTACATGCCGAGGACCAGCGCGAAGAGCAGGGCGAAGAACTCGCCGAGGCGGTTCGGCGAGATCTGACCGCTGTTCGGCGCGATGACGATGGTGAGGAGCGTCGCGCCGAGGAAGACCCAGGTGAAGAACATCCGCAGCGGATCGTGCTGGAGGAGCCCTCCGAAGAGCGACGCCGTCCCCGCCGGCATCTGCAGCGTGGCGAAGGCGACGATGGCGAGCCAGACGAGAGCGCCGGCGGTGAGATAGACGACCCGCCGCGCGCTCCGCCTCGTGAGCAGGTCCTGCACGAACATCGCCAGCACGGCGACGGTGAGGATGCTCTCCGGCAGGAAGAAACGGAGGGACGCGAGGTTGTCCATCAGGCGAGCCCCGCGAGGAGATTGCGCAGCGATCCCTCGATGAGGTTGATGATCGCCGCCGGGTAGAAGCCGAAGACGATGATGAGCACGCCGAGCGGATAGAGGGTGAAGCGCTCCCGCCAGTTCACGTCGGCCAGGGTACGGTACGCAGGGTTGAGCTTGCCGAGCATCATCCGCTGGATGGCCCACAGATAGTACGACGCGGTGATGATGACGCTCGTGGCCGAGATGACGGTCAGCGTGAGGAAGACGGGGAGCGCGCCGAGCAAGACGGTGAACTCGGAGATGAATCCGCACAGACCCGGCAGACCGAGCGAAGCGAAGAAGGCGAGGCCGAGCAGGCCCGCGTATTCGGGAACCTGCTGCGCGAGCCCGCCGAAGCCCTCGATGTTGCGGTGATGGGCGCGGTCGTAGATGACGCCGACGATGAGGAAGAGCATCGGGCTGATGAGTCCGTGGGTCCACAGGTTCAAGACCGCGCCGTCGATCCCCTGCTGGGTGAAGCTCGCCATCCCGAGCAGGCAGAAGCCCATGTGCGAAACGGACGAGTACGCGATCATCCGTTTCAGGTCCTTCTGCGCGAGGCAGACGAAGGCCGCGTAGACGATGTTGATGGCCCCGAAAACCGCCATCGCGGTGGATGCCCAACGCGTCGCTTGCGGCAAGAGCGCGAAGTTCACCCGCAGGATGCCGTAGATGCCCATCTTGAGGAGCACCCCGGCGAGGATGACCGAGATGGGCGTCGGCGCTTCGACGTGAGCGTCCGGCAGCCAGGTGTGGAAAGGGAACATGGGGATCTTCACGGCGAAGCCGATGAACAGGCCCACCCAGGCCACGCGCGCGAAGCTCAAGCCCACGACGAGCGGAGCGCTCTGGTATCCGCCCTGGCGTCCCCACTCGGCCATGCGGAGCAGGTTGAAGCTGTGGTGGATCTGCCCGTCCACTCCGGTCACCGTCGGCCCGTTGTAGTAGAGGCCGATGATGGCGAGCAGCATGAGGACCGACCCCGCCAGGGTGTAGAGGAAGAACTTGATTGCGGCGTATTCCTTGCGCGACCCGCCCCAGATGCCGATGAGGAAGTACATCGGCAGCAGCATCACTTCCCAGAAGACGTAGAAGAGGAACATGTCGAGCGCGCAGAAGACGCCCGTCATGCCGGTCTGCAGGATGAGCAGCATCGCCATGTAGCCCGGGACGGCGCGCTGGCTGAAGTGGTGCTCGTCGAGGTGCGCGTTGCCCGGCCACCAGGGCATCGAAGCGATGGTGGCGATGAAGCTGATGAGGGCGGTGAGGATGATGAGGGTGATGCTGATCCCGTCCGCCCCGACGAAGTACTCGACGTTGTAGGCGGGGATCCAGCTCCCGTGCTGGACGAACTGCACGTCGGGATTCGACGGATCGAACGCTTTCCAGAGGGCCGCCGCCATGCCGAGGACCGCGGTGCTCGCGACCAGGGCGATGATGCGGCTCGCCTCGTCCGCCTGCTGTTTGGAGAGCGTCCCGAGGCTCCTCAGCCCGATGACGATGAGGATGAGGAGCACGCCGATGGTCGGCGCGAAGATCATCCAGGTGAGAAGGCTGCTCGTCGTCGGGTGGTCCATGGAACCCCTGGGGCGCGCTTTGCGCCGTTACCGGATGACGTACTGCAAGATGACGAAGACGATGGCGCCGCCGAGGGCGCCGAAGAGGTAGGCCTGGATGTGTCCGGTCTGCACGCGCCGCAGCGTGCGGCCGCCGTTCATGATCAGATCGGCGAGCCCATTCACCGCGCCGTCCACCACGTAGTTGTCGAACGCGGCGTCGACATACGCGACCGACCGTCCCACCCAGCCCATGAAGTTCACGAAGCTGTCGATGACGTTCTGGTCGATCCAGTAGAGGACCCGGGAGAGGAAGAGCGAGAAGCGGATCACCGTCGCGCCGTACAGCTCGTCCACGTAATACTTGTTGTAGACCACCGCCCAGGCGCGCGCGAAGCTCTCCTTGAGGCGCGCCGGCACCTGCGACTTCGCATCGACATAGAGCGTGCGCGCGGTGATCCAGCCTAGGGCCGCGATGGCGACGCCGAGGAACTGGAAGAGCAGCTCCTCGCTGTGCGAGGCGGGCGCGAACGGCACTTTCTCGGCCGCGGGAAGCGAGGGCGCGAGGAACTTCTCCAGCAAAGGCTCGTGACCCGACCAGAGCGCGGGAAGACCGAAGATGATCCCGGAGACCACCGCCGCGAAGGCGAGCGCGGCGAGCACCCAGGTCATCGAGTTCGGCGACTCGTGGGGGACGCCCCCATGCGCGTCCTCGTGCACGTGCGTGTCATGGGCATGGTCGGGCCCGTGCTGGTGAGGGACGGTAGCTGCGACGACATCCGCCGTTGCCGCGAAATCGTTGGGCGCCGTGACCGCGGCCGCTGCGTGCTGGTGCGCCGCCATCGCGTGCGGGTCCTCGAGGCGCTCCTTGTCCTCGTGTCCGTGTCCACCCCGGTACTCGCCGGTGAAGGTCATGTAGTACGAGCGGAACATGTAGAACGAGGTTCCCAGCGCGGCGATGGCGCCGACGACGTAGATGGCATGGCCGATCCACGGCGTCGAAAGCCCGCCCGCGGTCCAGGCCTTCCAGAGGATCTCGTCCTTCGAATAGAAGCCAGAGGCGAACGGGAAGCCCGCGATGGCCCAGCAGGCGGCGAGGTACGTCCAGCGGGTGATCGGCGTGTACTTGGCGAGGCCGCCCATCTTCCGCATGTCCTGCTCGTGGTGGCAGGCGAGGATCACCGAGCCGGACCCGAGGAAGAGGCAGGCCTTGAAGAAGGCATGCGTCATGAGGTGGAAGATGCCCGCCCAGTACGCCCCGACGCCCACGCCGATGAACATGAAGCCGAGCTGCGAGACGGTGCTGTAGGCGAGCACCTTCTTGATGTCGTACTGGAAGAAGCCGATCGAGGCGGCGAAGATCGCGGTGAGGCATCCGACGGTCGCCACAACCGTCATGGCGAGCGGGGACAGCGCGAAGAGGAAATTCAGTCGCGCCACCATGTACACGCCGGCGGTCACCATGGTCGCCGCGTGGATCAGGGCGGAGACGGGAGTCGGTCCGGCCATCGCGTCGGGCAGCCAGACGTAGAGCGGGATCTGCGCGCTCTTCCCGGTCGCGCCGATGAAGAAGCCGATGCAGATGAGCGCGATGACCGGCATGCCCCAGAGCGTGAGATCGCGAAGCCGCTCGGACATGCCGCTCGACTCGTCGGAGATCTGATTGCGCAGCTCGCGGAACTCCATCGTCGGACCGAGCTGCACGCCGGCGGGCGAGACGCGCGGCGCCGGCGCCGGCGCGCCGAGGACCTTCTGGTTGGCGAGACCCGGATCGGGCACGTAGCGGTTGTCCTGCCACGAGCCCGAGAGCGACCAGAAGAGGATGAAGAGGCCGATGACAAAGCCGAAGTCGCCGAAACGGTTGACGACGAACGCCTTCAGGCCCGCCTTGGCCTTCTCGATGTCCGTGTACCAGAAGGCGATGAGGCCGTAGCTGCAGAGGCCGACGCCCTCCCAGCCGAAGAACATGACGACGAAATTGCTCCCCATGACGAGGAGCAACATCGAGAAGACGAAGAGGTTGAGCCAGAGGAAGAACCGCCAGTAGGCGGGCTCGTCCGCCATGTACCCCGTCGAATAGATATGGATGAGCGTCGCGACGTGCGTGACGATCATCGTCATCAGCATACCGAGCGGGTCAACTCCAAAAGAAAGATCGACTTTGAGCGTGCCGCTCTGCCACATCGTCCACAGGTGGTCCTCGAAGAAGCGCTCGTGCTCAGGGGTCGCGAACATCTTCCAGAAGGCGACTTCCGCCACGATGCAGGAGAGGACCATCGCCCCGACGGCGACGGTGTGGGCCGCCCGCTTCCCGTACCGCTTCTGCAGCCGCGGTCCGAAGGCGGTGTTGATGGCGGAGCCCAGGAGCGGGAAGAACGGGATCAGCCAGAGCCAGGACACGTGCGCGGCCTGGGCGATCTCCGTCCCGTGGCGCTCGGCCACGGCGGCGGCTGCTTCCCCGGCGTGCTCCGCCTGGGCGAGGATCGCGGAGAGGAGGAGCGGAAGGGTCGTCATGCGCTCACTCGCGGAGGAGGTCCGTCTCCTCGACGTCGATGGTGCGGAAGGTCTGGTAGATGGCGAGCACGATGGCGAGCCCGATCGCCGCCTCGGCCGCCGCCAGCACGATCACGAAGATGGAGAAGACCTGGCCGGTGAGCCTGCCCGGTCCTTCGACGAAATGGTTGAAGGCGATGAAGTTCACGTTGGCGGCGTTCAAGATGAGCTCGACGCCCATGAGGATGCCGACCGCGTTCCGCCGGGTGACGACGGTGACCATACCGAGGGCGAAGAGCGCCGCGCCGACGGCGAGGAAGTGGGGCAGGCCGATGCTGCTCATAAGACGGTCTCGCTCGTTTCCTTGATCTCCTTGCGCGCGATCACCACCGCCCCGACCAGCGCGGCGAGGAGGACCACCGAGGCGAACTCGAAGGGCAAGAGATACTCGGTGAGGAATGCCACGCCGAGGCCGGCGGAGGTCGGCTCGTACGAGGGAGATGCGACCGTCTTCCACGGCGCCATGAACGCCATGTAGGTGAGCGTCGCGACGGTGATGAGGGCGAGAGCGGCGCCGGCGGGAAGATCCAGGTGCGCATTGGTGAGCTTGGGATCCTCGCCGATCTGCTTGGTGAGCATGATGGCGAAGAGGATGAGGACCAGCACTCCGCCGACGTAGATGAGGACCTGCGCCACTGCCGGGAAATCGGCGCCGAGGAAGACGTAGAGGCCGGCGACGCCGAGGAAGGCGAAGAGCAGGCTCCAGGCGCTGTAGATGATGTTCCGGGAGAACGCCGTTCCCGCCGCGCCGCCGATGGTCATGACGGCGAAGAGCAAGAAGACCGCGTCGGCGATGTGGACGTAGGGGATGATCCGGCTCGCCGCGTCGCCCAGGAACGGGCCGGCGACTCCGCCGACGAAGTACCCGAGCAGGAAGAGGACGCCGAAGGCGGCCGCCGAGAAGAGGAAGAGAGGAATGCCGGAAAGCGGCAGGCGGCGGAAGGCGAAGCCGTTCAACCCCCAGAGGAAGGCGGTGAGCGCGAGATAGAGCGCGAGGCAGAAGACCACCCAGGTCTCGAGGGTGGCGGGCGCGCGGGAGAAGAGCCGCGCGAGGATCACGCCCCCTCCGAGCAACAGGCTCGCGAGGATCGCGAGGCCCCGCATCGCCGCTTCGCGCAAGGCGCCCGGAGGACCGGGTTGCGGACCGTTCGCCATGAATCCCCTCTCCGCTCTGCAGACCGCGAAAGCCTACCGCGCCGCCGTCGTTCACCGCCTTGCGGCGCTTTGTCTCACGGAGCGCGGACTCTACGCGGCCGGAGGCTTCGTTCCAAGCATGATCTTGTAGAGCTTCGCCTTGGTGTCCTCGCCTCCGGGAGCGCAGCGGTCGAGCTCCTTCTGGCCCTCGTAGACGATGCCCTTCGTGTATCCATCGCAATCGGGATAATCGCAGTCGCCGCAATCCGTTCCTGCCATCGCATCGAGCACCACCTTGTAGAGCTCGTCCTTGGGCAAGGTCTGCGCGAGCGGCGGACCCTGCGTCTCGGCGGGCTCGGGGGCTGCCGCCGGCGCTCCGACCGCGGCCTTGCCCTCGGGGGCCGGAGCGGCGGGTTGCTCCGGCAACACTCCTGTCTTGAGGGTGACGATGATCGTCTCGAGCATCGCCTTCGAGTCGGCGCCTCCGGGCGCGCACTTGTCGGGCGCCCAGTCCTTGCCTTGCGCGATGGCGTTCGAGTACCCGAAGCAATCGGGATATCCGCAATCGCCGCAGTCGGTACCCGCCATCGCCTCTTCGAGCACCTTCTGGAGCTTGGGCTTGTCCTCCTTGGCCGCCAGGGCGCGGGCGGCGAGCTGGCGGCCGAGAGCGGCGGGATCGAGCGCGCCTTTCTTCGCCTCCGCGCCCTTCGGCTTGTCCGCCTCGAGCTGCTCCTTGGTGGGGAAGGGCGGCGTCGGGGCATCCCAGGCCACGATCAGGCGCCGGGTGATCTCTCCGAGCGGCCGGCGCGGGAAGCTCTCCGAGCCCTTGGGCGGCTTGTACGGAACCGCCGGTACCAGCGGATCGGGGACGAAGCGGAGCACGAGGTTGTTGAAGAACTGGACCGAGCCTTCGAACTCGCGCGTGTGTTGGATGGCCCCGGTCGGGCAGGGCTCGACGCAGAGCCCGCAGTACATGCACTTGCCGATGTCGATGTCGAACCGCTCCATGCGGAGCTTGGGCGTCGTTTTCCCGTCGCCCTTCAAGATGTCGATGTTGATGACCTGGATCGGGCAGGCGCGCTCGCAAGCCTGGCACGCCGTGCAGATATCCATGTCGACTTCGAGGAACCCGCGGTAGCGCGGCGGGATGGTATCCCGCACCGGCACCGGCACCCGATCCGGGTACTGCGTCGTGATGGGCTTGCGGAACATGTAGGAGAGCGTGACGCTCATCCCTTCGAAGAAGCTCTTCGCCGTGTCTCCGATGTTCTTCGCATACGCGCCGAACGCGCCAGGCGTTTGCCGGGAGGGCGGTTTCAAGGTCACGTTCTCTGCCACGTCGTTCCTCCTATGCTACGGCCTTCGGCCTCCGCCCGTCGCCGGCAAAGCCGGCTCCTCCGGGAAGAGTTACCAGTTGGAGGTGAAGTCGAACTTGTCGCCGGTGTCGCGGATGTTCTGCGCGGTCCGGTAGACGAAGAAGACGGTGAACGCCACGCCCAGGACGAACATGATGGCCCGCATGACGAGACCGAGCGCGGGCACGGCGTGGACCACGAGCATCCACACGGCCACGAAAGCGACCGCGGCGAAGCTCATCGGGACGAGGTACTTCCAGCACATGTTCATCATCTGATCGACGCGGATGCGGGGGAGCGTCCAGCGCAGCCACATGACGACGAATACCCAGAAGAGCGTCTTCCCGACGAAGATGGCGAGGGAGAGGAGCTCCAGCGCGACGGCCGTGCCGCCCGTCGCCGCGTCGAGCGTCGCGGCCGACACGCCCGGGATCTGCCACCCGCCGAGGAACATGGTGGTCGCGAGCGCGGACATGACCCACATGTTTCCCCACTCGACGAGGAAGAAGTACGAGAAGCGCATGCCGCTGTACTCGGTGTTGTAGCCCGAGACGAGCTCGCTCTCGGCTTCCGGCAGGTCGAACGGGGTACGGTTCCCCTCGGCGAGCGCGCTGATGAAGTAGATGACGAAGGCGACGAACGCGGCCGGGTTGTCGAAGACGAACCATTGCCAGGGCAATCCGCCCTGCGCGCGGATGATGCCCTGCGTGCTCAGGGTCCCCGCCAGCATCACCGGGATCATCAGCGCTATTCCGCCGGGGATCTCGTAGCTGATGATCTGCGCCGCGCTGCGGATGGCGCCGAAGAGCGACCACTTCGAGTTGGACGACCAGCCGCTCATGATGATGCCGACCACGATCAGCGCCGTCACCGCGATGATGAAGAAGATGCCGATGTTCATGTCGGCGATGACGAGGCGGTGGCTGAAGGGCAGCGCCACGAAGACGCAGGCGAAGCCAACCATCATGAAGTAGGGCGCGGCCCGGAAGAGGATCTTGTCCGCTTCGGCGGGAACGAGATCCTCCTTGGTGAGGAGCTTCACCGCGTCGGCGACCCACTGCAAGAAGCCGCCAGGCCCAACGCGGTTCGGTCCCACCCGCGACTGCATGCGGGCGGCGACCCGGCGCTCGGCCCAGGAGAAGATCCCGGCGGTAATCGCTGCGAAGTTGATGACCGCGAAGGCGAAGAGCGCCATTCCACCCAGGTAGACGAACTGCGTCCACGGCCAGGTGGCGGGGTCGTGTCCGAAGTGCCGTATCAGGTTGTCGAGGAATCCCTGCATCAGCGGTCGATCTCCGGAGCCACCACGTCGAGGGAGGCGATCAAGGCCACGAGGTCGGCGATCATCAGGCCGCGAGAGAGTACGTCGATGATCCCCATTGCCGTGAAGCTGCCCGTCCGCACCTTCACGCGATATGCGTTCTCCCCCGCGCCGGCCACCACGTAGTACTGCATGTCGCCGCGCGAGCTCTCGATGCGCGAATACGCCTCGAGGCCTTCGGTCATCTTGATCTTGCGCGGCATCTTCGCCATCACCTCGCCCTTGGGAATCTGGGCGACGCACTGGCGGAGGATCCGGCAGCTCTGCCTCATCTCCTCGCAGCGCACCCAGAAGCGGTCCCACGAGTCGCCCGTGACGCCCACCTCGCCGCGCCCGACGGGAACCTCGAACTGCACCTCGGGATAGATCGAATACGGAATGTCCTTGCGGACGTCGAACTTCACGCCCGAGGCGCGCAGGTTGGGGCCGACCAGGCAGTAATCGATCGCCATTTCCGGGGAGATGGGAGCAAGCCCCGCCAGCCGCTGCACGAAGATCTCGTTGTAGGTGATGAGCCGGTTGAACTCCGGCAGGATCTTCTCGAAGTGATCCAGGAAGGTGACCAGCTTCTCCGCATAGCCTTCGGGGAGATCGTACGCGACGCCGCCGATGCGCAGATAGTTGTAGGTGAGCCGCGCGCCGCAAAGCTCCTCGAGCAGATCGTTGATGAACTCGCGCTCGCGGAGCGCGTACGGAAACGGCGTCACCGCGCCGACGTCCATCGCCATGGTCCCGAGCGAGACCAGGTGGCTCGAGATCCGGTTCAATTCCGTCGCGATGGTTCGGCAGTATTCCGCACGCTTGGGGACCGTCACCGCGAGCAGCCGCTCCACCGCCATCGCGTAGCCCTGGTTCGCGCACATCGCCGTGATGTAGTCGACGCGATCCGTGTACGGCATGTAGCCGTTGTAGGTGACTTTCTCGCCGATCTTCTCCAGCGAGCGATGGAGATAGCCGACCTCGGGAATGGCGCGCTTCATCACCTCGCCGTCGGTCTGGACGAGGAAGTTGATCACCCCGTGGGTCGAGGGGTGCTGCGGGCCCATGTTGAGGAGCATGTCGCCCGTGTACTCGATGCGGCGGAGGACCTCCTTGTTGGAGGTCATCTCCATGGTCGGGGTTTCCGGCGCGCGGCGGGCCTCGGTCACGAGGGCATCTCCTTCTTCGCGGGCGCGGGCGCATGGGCCGGTGCGGCCTGCGCAGCCGCCGCTTCCGCGCTCTTCGCCGCGGCGCGCTTCTTCAATTCGTCCAGCCGGACGAAGCCGTCGAGCGGGCTCTCCCGGGTGGTCGAGATGTGGTGGTAGTCCGCGCCTTCCTGGTAGTCCTTGCGCAAGGGATGGCCGACCCAATCGTCGGGCAACATGATCCGGCGCAGATCCGGGTGGCCGGTGAACTCGACGCCGAGCAGATCGAACTGCTCGCGCTCGAGCCAGTCGGCGGCCTTCCACACGCCCTCGACGGTCGGCACTGCCGGCGCCGCCCGATCGAGTTGCACCTTCAAGATGAATACGTGGCGGTGTGCATACGAGAACAGGTGGTAGATGACGTCGATCTGGTTGCGCTTCGGCCAGTCGACCGCCGTCAGGTTCATCAAGGAGTCCATCCGCGTGCGCGGATCGGTCTTGAGGAACGCGCAGACCTCGGCGATCGCCGCGGGCTTGACCAGGACCCAGGGATCCTGCTTCGCCGGTTGCAAGGCCCCTACGCTCTCGCCGAACTTCCCGGCGAGAACCTGTTGAATCTCCTCAGGCGTCATGCGCCCCTCTGAGGCGTCGAGCTATGCCGACACCTTGTAGTCGATGCCCAGGCCCGGATCGCTCTGGCCGACCTCGCGCCGTCCCGCGAACCAGCGCTCGCGGACGATCTTGTCCTGCACCCGGAGCAGCCCTTCCGTGAGCGCCTCGGGGCGGGGAGGGCAGCCCGGCACGTAGATGTCGACCGGCACGATCTTGTCGACGCCCTTGCACACCGAATACGCGAGCTGGAAGAGCCCGCCGCAGTTCGCGCAGCTTCCCATGCTGATGACGTACTTCGGCTCCGCCATCTGCTCGTAGAGGAGCTTGCAGCGCTCGGCCATCTTGTAGGTGAGCGTCCCGGCCACGATCATCAGATCGCTCTGGCGCGGCGTCGCGCGGGGCACCGATCCGAAACGATCGATGTCGGCGCGCGGCCCTCCGGTCTGCATCAGCTCGATGCCGCAGCAGGCGAGGCCGAAGAGCAGGTAAAAGATGGAGCTCTTCCGCGCCAGGTTGATGATGTCGTCGATGAACGAGGTTCGGGTGGTGATGACCTGCCCGACATCCTCTGCGTAATGCTTGGACATGAAGCGAAGCTCCTCAGGCGGCCTTGCGGGGCTGCTCCCGCGCTTCGCGCGCGGCCTTGAGCACGTCCTGCTTGAGGCCTTTCACCCATTCGAGGTCGCCCATCGCCCACACGTAGGCGAGGCCCACGGCGAGGATGGCGACGAAGACGAAGATCTCGAGGAAGGCCAGCATCCCCTGGCCTTTCTCGATGAAGGACCGATAGACCGACGCAACCGGATACATGAAGGCGATCTCGACCTCGAAGATCACGAACACGAGGGCGATGAGATAGAAGCGCGGGTTGAAGTTGTACCAGGCCTGCCCGATCGGCTTCTCGCCGCACTCGTAGATCATCTCCTTCTCCGCGGTCGGGTTGTGCGGCCGCAAGAAATGACCGCCGACCAGCGATCCGAGGACGAACAGGATCGCGATCGCGGCGAAGACCAGGACGTTGGCGAAATGGAAGGGCACGTTTCCCCTCTATTTTGCAATGGATCGGGCCGGGCCCCAGAGTCTACGGGGGGAGGGGTCCAAGTCAAGCCGTGCAACCGCCCGCAAGGTGGCTTGCCTCCTCCGGGCTCCGCGAGGCTTTTTCGCGCCACCGACGCGGCCGGCGGGTGCGACGATCCGCCACGCCTCGGGCATCCGTGCAGGCGGTCGGCTCGTGCCTCGTCCATGTCGCTCACACCGTCCAGTTCTTAGCTTCCATCCCGTGGCGATCCTCCAAGCGCTCATCAGCCTCATCACGAAGTCGGCAGGCAAGATCCTCAACGCCGCCTTCGGCTGGGCCGTCCTGGCGCTCTTCGGCCGCACCACGCCCAAGGAACAGACGCTCCTCTCGGCAGTTGTCGCGGCTGCCGCGGCCTGGCCGTTGCTCGTGGTCGGGATCGCCTTCCCCAAGGCGATGCTCTTCGTCGTCTCGTTCGTGCCGCTCTCCAAGTCGGTGCCCAGCCTGGCGCTGCGCATCGTCTGGATCGCTCTTGCGCTCTTCGTACCCCTCATCGTCGGATCCATGATCGCGGCCCGCGCTCCCAAGGACGCGCTGCCGGAGTCGAGCCTCAAGCGGCTGTTGCGCGGGTTCCAGGTCACCTTCGCTCTCGCCGTTGCGTTCGTCCTCATGCTCGTCCTCGCTCCTGGGATGAAGATCGTAAACGCGCTCAAGGGACGGAAGGACGTGCGACTGCCCGCCCTCGTGCAGGAAGGGGCCGGCGGCGAGTTCATGTCGGCGTTCGTCGCGGCGCTCGCGCTGCACCACATCGAATTGCGGCCCGGCGATCCGCCCTGGCACATGACCGCTCCCGCCAGCCTCCTCAAGAAGCTGGGTGGACGGGCCTTCGCGAACTTCGGCGGAGAGCGGCCCGAGTACCGCGTCGCTGCCGAGCTCGAAGTCAACCTCAATCCCAACGAGCTCCTCTTGCGGGGGAAGGAACGCGCGCTGCTCCGCGGCCAGTCAGTGGCCCAGGAAGTGATGGCGCCGCGCTGCATCCTCGCGACCATGGACGCGCGCGCCCAGGACCTGGAGCGCCAGATCAAGCGCGTCTGGCAGATCTACGCCGAGCGCCCCGGCGATCATCGCATCTCGGCCGCGCTGATCGCGCGGCGCGACGAGATCGCGAGCGACCTTTCGAAGAGCGACGTTCCGTACGACGAGTGGCAGATCGTCTATCGCGAGTTGCTACAGCTCGACCGGGCACTGCGCGGCGACGGCGCTCTCATCGTGCGCGTCGCGTTCAAGGAAAACGAGGAGGAGCGGATGGCTTCGGAGAAGGAAGTCCAGATTGAAACCCCGCCGCCGGCGGTGGCGCGAGGAAGCAGCCCCGCTGCGCTCGAGCACATGACGAATCGCGAGCTCATCGGCTACATCAGCCAGAACGCGCTGCAGCTCGCCAAGAGCGAGGTGGAGCTCGCCAAGGCCGAGCTCAAGGCAGATCTCAAGAAAGAAGTCGGGATGGTGAAGGGGCTCGGCGTCGCCGGCCTGTGCGCCATCTGGGCGGTCTCGATCATGCTGATGGCCTGCGCGCTGGCCCTCGGGACCGTGATGGCCGAGTGGGCCGCGGCGCTGGTCGTGGCGGGTGGCGTGCTGCTCGTCGGGACCGTCGCTGGCCTGGTTGGCTGGGGCAAGCGCGTGCAGAAGCCGTTGGAAACGACCCTGCGGACGCTCAAGGAAGACGCGCGATGGGCGAAGGAGCGGCTGGCATGAACGGCCAGGGATCAATTAGACCGGAGAACGGCCCCCACGAGCTCGAAGGCGAGATCTCGGAGATCCGCGGGCGGCTGGACCATTCTCTCGCAGAGCTGGATCGCAGGCGCCACGAGGCGACCGACATCAAGCTGCAGATCCGCCGCCATCCGGGCGCGGTAGCAGCGGCCGGCGGCGTCGTCCTGCTCCTGCTCGGAGGCGTGGCCTACGCGATCTGGGCCGCCCACCGCCGCGAGCAGCCGATGAACAAGGTAAAGCGCCTCCGCCTCGCCGTCTCGCGGATGATCGACGAGCCGCAGAAGGTGGCGAAGGCGGAGCCCACCGTCCCGGAGAAGATCCTCGCCGCCGCCAGCACCGTGGCGGCGACGATGATCACCAGGAAGCTCATCGAGCGGGCCATGAACACCGCGGGACAGAAGCAGCGGGCGATCTAGCCTACTTCGCGTAGGTCCAGCGTTTGGCAAGGCCGCAGAAGCCTCCCGTCTGGCCGTCGAGGATGAACGTCCCCGGCCAGCGCAGGTCGAGCAGATATGCGTCCCCCGCCTCGGCGTGACGGGCACCGTGATGCTGAGCGGTCCCGGCGCGATGTTGTGCGGCGAGCCCGACGCGACGATGTTCACCGCCGCTCGCTGGTACCCGAAGAGGGTCGCCTGCGGGAAGTTCCCCGCCGCGATCCCGACCCCGAGGTTGAAGGTGATGTCGGAGGGCGAGGTGATTGTCACCGAGGTCGCTCCGGCGAGCGAGCTACCGATCCCCGGCGTCGAGGACACCGTGATGTCGTTCGGGCAAGGCAGCACCAGGCTGCGCTGGATCTGCTTTCCGGACTGCGGATCGGTGCCGGTCGCGACGAGGACCATCTGGCCCCCGGTGCCGATCCTGGGCTGAGGGCCTGCAGGATCGAGGCGGAAGAAGCTGCCGTTCAGGGCCGGATCGCGGAGGAGCGGAACGCCGTTCATCGTCACTACGGTGTCGGCAGGCGGGAGGAATCCGCTGCCGCTGGCGGGCGAGCCGAGCGTCACGACGACGAACCCGCGCACCGACGGTTCACCAGGGGTCGGGTCCTGGAGATACAGGCCCTGCTGCGAGCCCAACTCGAATCGATGGCTGCCATTGCCACCCAGCGGCTGGATGACCTGATTCGGATCCGCCGGAGGAGGCGTTCCCGGAGGTGCCGGGAAGTTCGCGCCCTGAGGGTTCACGGTGATCGTCACGTTGGCAGTAGCGCTGCCGTGCGCGTTGGCGACGAGGACCGAGAAGGTGAGCGTCGCCGCAGGCGACCCTGCTGCCACGACGGGAGAGGGAAAGGTCGGCCGTGCGGTATCGGCGCCCGAGAGCGTGACGGGCGCGCCAGCGGTCTGGCTCCAGGCGAAGGTGACCGGCCCCCCGTTGGGGTCGACGCTCCCGCTGCCGTCCAGGGTGACCGTCGCCCCCGACGCGACCGCCTGGTCCGCGCCCGCATTCGCGACCGGAGCGGGGTTCACGGGCCGCGCCGGGCTCACCGTCACGTTCACTGTCGACGGCGCCGAGGCGCCGTTGGCGTTGCTCACGACGAGCGAGAAGGTCAGCGCGGCAGGTTGCTGCCCGGACAGAACCGCGGGGGCCGTGAAGCCCGGCTTGATCGCGGTCGCGCTGGAGAGAGACACGGCGGGCCCGAGGGTCTGGGTCCACTTGAAGCTCAGAGCGAGTCCGGTCGGATCGGCGCTGACGCTACCGTCCAGCGCGACGACGGCGCCCGACGCGACTGCCTGGTCCGGGCCGGCATCCGCCGTGGGTGCGCTGCTCAACGGCGGCGTCCCGGTGGGCGCGCTGCCCCCACAGGCCGCCAGTGCGGCAATCAGAACCCAAGCAATCCTCTGCATCTTCACCGTAGCCCCCTAGTGTCGGTCCCTTGTTCAAACACCCCGGACGCCGGGAAAGGGTCGCCGATCTTGGGGATTGGTAAGGAGCAGGAAAAACTCTGGCCCCCGGCGGAGTTACCGCCAGGGGCCAGGTACGGCGCAGAACGACTTGCGTCCCCCCCTGATGTGGTTACTTCGCGTACGTCCAGCGCTTGGCGAGGCCGCAGAAGCCGCCCGTCTGGCCGTCCAGGATGAACGTCCCCGGCCAGCGCAGATCGAGCAGGTACGCGTCTCCTGCCGTCGGCGTGACGGGCACCGTGATGCTGAGCGGTCCCGGCGCGATGTTGTGCGGCGAGCCCGACGCGACGATGTTCACCGCCGCCCGCTGGTACCCGAAGAGGGTCGCCTGTGGGAAGTTCCCTGCGGCGATGCCGACCCCGAGGTTGAAGGTGATGTCGGAGGGCGAGGTGATGGTCACCGAGGTCGCTCCGGCGAGCGAGCTACCGATTGCCGGCGTCGACGACACCGCGATGTCGTTCGGGCAAGGCAGCACCAGGCTCCGCTGGATCTGCTTGCCGGTCTGCGGATCGGTGCCCGTCGCGACGAGGACCATCTGGCCGCCGGTGCCGATCGTGGGCTGCGGCCCCGCGGGATCGAGGCGGAAGAAGGAGCCGTTCAGGGCCGGATCGCGGAGCAGCGGAACGCCGTTCATCGTCACCACCGTATCGGCAGGCGGGAGGAAGCCGGTGCCGCTCGCGGGCGAACCGAGCGTGACGACCACGAACCCGCGCACCGACGGTTCACCAGGGGTCGGGTCTTGGAGGTACAGGCCCTGCTGCGAGCCCAACTCGAAACGGTGGCTGCCGTTGCCGCCCAGCGGCTGGATGACCTGGTTCGGATCCGCCGGCGGAGGCGTGCCCGGGGGCCGCGGGAAGTTCTGGGCCTGGGGATTGACCGTGATGGTCACGCTGGCGGCCGCCGAGCTGGCGTGCGCGTCGCTCACCACGAGCGAGAAGACCAGCGTGGCGGCGGGCGAGCTGGCGGGAACGACCGGAGCGCCGAAGGTCGGGTGGGCGGTGTTGGCGCCCGCGAGCGTGACGGCCGCGCCCGAGGACTGGCTCCAGGCGAAGCTGATGGCCTCCGCGTCGGGGTCGAAGCTGGCGCTGCCGTCCAGTGTCACGGCCGAGTTGGATGCGACAGCCTGATCGGGACCGGCATTGGCGACGGGCGCCGGGTTCGGCGGCGGCTCGGGGCTCACGGTGACGTTGACGGTCGCGGCGGGCGACGAGGTGTTCGCGTCGCTCACCACCAGCGAGAAGGTGAGGACCGCCGCCGGCTGACCGAACGGCACCGTCGGAGCGGTGAAGCTCGGGGTCGTCGAGCTGGCGCTCGACAGGGTCACGATGGGGCCCGCGGTCTGCGTCCAGGCGAAGGTCAGCGCGAGACCCGCGGGGTCCGAGCTGGCGGTGCCGTCGAGGGTCACGAAGGCGCCCGAGGCGATCGCCTGGTCCGGACCGGCATCGGCGATCGGTGCGGCCGGAGGCGGAGGCGGCGGCTGGGGGCTGACCGTGATGCTGACGGTCGAGGGGGCCGAGGTGCCGTTCGCGTCACTCACGACCAGCGAGAAGGTGAGGCTCGCGGCGGGCTGATCGAACGCGACCGTCGGGGCGGTGAAGAACGGGTTCGACGCCGTCGCGCTGGAAAGCGTGACGAGCGGACCGGCGGTCTGCGTCCACTGGAAGTTGAGCGCGATCCCCGTTGCGTCGGCGCTGGCGCTGCCGTCGAGATTGACCGCTGCACCCGAGGAGACCGTCTGGGCAGCGCCGGCGTTGGCAACGGGCGGGGCCGGAGGCGGGGGAGGCGGCGGCGGCGGCTTCGCGGCGGCCGTGGTTTCGATGTTCTCGGCGAGAACGCTGCCGTCCGCTAGCACCGTCCCCTTGAACCGGCCCACCTGCCCGACGGCAAGGTTGGCAAACGTGGCGTCGCGCCCGAGGACCTTGATCCTGGTGGCGGCAGTGGTGTGGAGGGTCTTGCCGCCGGCGATCAGGTCCGGTGCGGCGATCGAGTCGATGGCCGCGCGGAAGTCGATCGAGGGATTCTTGGCGTTCCCTTTGACGTTCGCGGCCTGGATGCTGCCGTTCGACGCCTGGAGCCCCTGGACGTTGACGACCTGGCCGACCAGTTGCGAGAGAGTCGATGGCGCGCTGTCGAACTCGGTGTTCTCGTCGACGTGCACCGTCGAGGAGGCGATGCGGAGGTCGTTCCCGTTCACCGATGCGACGGTGCCGCGGAGATTCACCTCCGGCTGCCCCTTGAGATTGCCCTGGCCCTCCTTCGAAAGGCCGATGGCCACCCTGACGCTGAGGCCTTCGTCGAGGCCCGGAAGCTGAATGGAGGTGTCGACGCCTGGTCCGCTGAGGTGCAGGGTTGCCGGTCCCTGCGGCGCGGCCGAGAGCGAAAAACGTCCCGCGGCATCGGTCTGCGCGGAAAGGGTGGTGCCCGCGATGTCCGCCTTCAACGCCTGGGCGGCGGAGCCGTCGGCGGCTGCGATCCGGGCCTGCAGCGTGAAGCGTTCATGCGGAGCGGTCGAACTCTGGTTGCAAGCGAGCGTGGCGGCGACGATCGAGAGCAGCGCCGCCCAACGCACGTCTTGGATCATTCGTGGCATCAGTTGGGTCCCCTATTGGGCACGCAATCGCGCGCCGTGAGACCTGGGAGACCCTTCGGAGTTCCGGCAGCCGCCAATTTTTTGGTTCTTGATCCTCGTCAAGTGCCCGAAGCTCTTGGGGATTTCTAGCAGCACCGAGGAATTACAGCCGCAGCGCTATCGCAACAATTCGCAATTCCTCCAGCGAAGGCGCGTCCTTTACCAACTTGTAAGGATTGAAAACGAACAACTCGGTCAGGGTGTGGGATGTCGCGCGATCGCCTAACGACGATCGTCGGACCTGATCCTGGATGATCGTCGGAGCTACTTGCCGGTACTAAGCACGATCGAATCGGCGACGATGGTCATCACCGGCTTCGCGTGCCCGCCCGACTTCCTGGTACCGCTGCTCGCTTTGCCCGGGACGGCGCCTTCCGCGATCGCCTTCAAGTTGGCGAGGCCTCGTTCCATCTCGCCCGCGAGCGTCTGCGGAGAGCTGCCGAGTAGGGTGAGCGCCTCGCCGGAGGCGTTCTTCTCTCCCGAGATCGTCCACACGACTCGCGTCTCCGCGCCCTCGGGCACGAGAGTGAAGACGAGGTCGCTGGTCGAGTCGATCGGCTTCTCGAGCTCCACCTCGAGCTCGACCTTCTCCGCGCTCGAGGAGATCATCGACACGCGTCCAACGCCTGTTTCGTCGTTCCCCGACCAGAAGTACGTCGATCCCGGTTGCGCATCGGACCCGCTGAAGGTCCGCTTGAGGTCCGGATCGAGCTTCTCCCTCGGAACCCACTTGCTCCACTCGCGGAAATCCATGATCTCGGCGAGCACGAACACATCGGGCGCGGCGATCGTGATCGATCGCTCCACGCGATACGCCTGCATGTTCTCCTGGGCCTCGACCACTTTCTTCAGGCCGGCGAGACCGTTCTCGAGCTCGGTGCCGAGGCGCTTGTCGCGCTTCTCCACGGCGCCGAGCGCCTTGCCGATGAGGTTGTCGCCATCTCCGCTCGCCGACCAGAGGAGTCGCGAGCCAGATCCTTCCGGGGTCACCTGGAAGGTGTAGTCCGTCAAACTCTCTTTGGGAGCGACCAGCTCGACCTCGAGCTCGACACTGTCCGGACGGACCGAGATCACGGTCATCCGGCCTTCCACCGACCGATTGCCGTTGGACCAGTAGCAAGTCGCCCCGGTACCGCTCGGGGGGCCGCCATAGACCCTGCGGATCGCCGGATCGTCTTTCTCGCCCGACCAGGTCACCCAGTTCTGGAGCCGTGCAATCTCGGTGACGATGGTGGCGGGCGGCGCCGCGATGAAGGTGCCGCGCTCGACCGGGCGTACTGCGACCTGCTTGACGCGATTCGCGATCAGCGCGGCGGACACTCCGCCAGCGACCAGGACCGCCAAGAGGATTTTCTTCCACATGCCGTCATCCCCCCGAAGAACGGCTTACCTGACCCCTGAAGTACTTCGGCGGTCGAAGGGCAGGGACGCTGCCCTCCGACCGCCGGGAACTACCTATCGTGGCGAACTGCTACGACTTGCTTAGCGCAGCTTCGTGATGCCCGACGGAGCGCTCACTCCACCCGAGCTCGAGCTGATGGTGATCGGGGTGGCCGGGGGCAGTGCAGGCTCCGGCGCTCCGACCAGCGTCAGCGTGAGGACGCCAGCGACGTTCGTGAACGGCCCGGCCCCGAGCGGGTTCGGGTCGAACAGGACGCCCGTCGTGGTGAGGTACGGGTTCAGCGTCAGGGTGGCGTTCGCATCCGACGTGCTGCCCTGGACGATGAGCCGCTGCTTCTGGACGCGGTACTCGACCGAGGTGACCAACACGGTGTCAGGCAGCGGCCTCACGGTGACCGTGGCGGTGGCAGGAGCCGAGACTCCGCCGCCCGCGTTGCTCGCCGTGACCGAGATGGTGATGACGGCGTTGGGCGAGCCCGTGGCCAGGGTCGGGGCGGTGAACGACACCGTCGCGGAGGACGGCGACGTCGGGCTGACCGTCAGGTTGAGGAGAGCCGGAGCTCCCGACTGGGTGGCCGCGAACGTGACGGCGAGACCGTTCGGATCCGTCGCGGTGACCGCGAAGGAGCCGGCGCCGGTCGAGAACACCGTCAGCGGAGCGATCTGGGCAACCGTCGGAGCAGCAGCCGCGTTCACCGTGATGCTGGCGCTCGCGGTAGCCGATCCGCACGCTCCCGTCGCCGTGACCGTCGCGGTCACGGGCGAGGTAGCGCCGATGGCCGAGAAGGTCGTGTTCGCCGCGTTGGTCGGAGCGACGCTGCCGCTCGAGGCCGTCCAGGCGAAGGTGATCGGGCCCGTGCCGGTCGAGGTGGCGGCGAGACCGACCGTGCCGCCCGCGGCGACCGTGTACGGACCACCGGCGCTGACAGTCACCGGGATGCAAGCCGGCGTCGGGATGATGCTGCCCGGCCACGGATTGAGCTGCCCGGGGATCACGCCGGTGCTCGAGGGATAGCCACCCTGGGTGAGGAACTGGATGGTGTCGAAGTTGTTGGGGACGATCGGGGTGCCCGGGACGTTCTCCGGGAAGATGTACTCGATCGCCGGGTTGCGGTACTGGCCCCAGGTGATGCCGTTCGCCGCCGTCGGGGCAGCGCCAGCCTGGGTCTGCGGGATCCACGCGCCCTCGATCACCGCGCGGACTTCACGCGGAGGCGGGAGGAACGTGTTGCTCGCGTTCATGACGCAGGCCTTGTCCGGCTTGGCGGGAACGGTGCCGAACGGATCGCAAGGCGGACGGAAGCGCCAACGGCCGCGGACGGCGCCGTTCGGTGCACCCTGGTCGACGCCGATGGTGCCGTAGTCGCGATCGCTGGTGGCGCCGGTGAGCGGGTTGAAGTCGATGCCGTAGAGGTGGATGTTGCGGCCCGTGTCGGTCGTCATGCCTTCGAACCGGGTGCGGAACGCCGCCTCGCCGACGCCGAGGACCGTGAGGCCGCCGGTGCCGAGGAGCGCGGTGTCGACCATGACGTACGCAGGGTTTGCGCCCGGCGCGGTCCAGATGCCGACGTTGTTGGTGACGGCCCAGGCGGAGACGTAGGTCCCGGCCACGCCGTTGAGCGGCCAGGGGCCGGCGGTGGGCGTCGCGCTGTCCTGCACGGCGATGCCCGCGAAGGTCACGTAGTCACCGACTTCGAGAGGCGCCTGGAAGTTGGCATCCGGCATCACGCCAGCGAGCCCCGGGATGCGGGGATCGTTGACGAAGACGGAGCCGGTGGGCGCGCCCGTCACACCGTCGATCGGACGCATTGCCTGCGGGCAGAGCGTGTCGGTCTCGGGGGCGCCCAGAGCGGCCGGAGCCGCGCGCGGGAAGCACATCGGGTAGCCCGTTCCGGCCATGATGGTCGGGTTCTCGGGATCGACGCCGAAGCGCACGTCGGGCGAGGTGGTGGCGCGGCCGTAGCGGCCGGTGGGATCGTTGATCCGCACGCGGGCGCCCGAGCAGAGCGGGTTCGTCGCGGCGGTTCCACCCTGGGCGCAGTTCGCGTCGTTGATGAGGCCGCCCACGCGGAACTCACCGAGCGTGTAGTCGATGAAGTTGATGAAGCCCGCGCCGGTGTTCAGGCTGCTCGAGGTCACGTACACGAGGCCCGCGATGAGCAGGTCCGCGCCAGCCGGGCCGCCGAGAACGCGGTTGCCGACGACGTGTCCTTCGTAGTTCGCGAGAGGCACCGGGAGGTCGTTCAGCGCGAGGCCGCTGGCGCCGACGCTGCCGTCCGCCTGGAGAGCGGCGAGACCGTAGGGAGCCGGAGCGAGCGAGAACATCTCCTGCCAGGTGCTGTTGTTGGCGGGGTACAGCACGATCGTCTCCTTGGGGACGATGATCGTGTGACCCTGGATGGTGATCGTACCGCCGCAGTGCGCGCTGGCGGCGCAGGTCGGATCGAGAGTGGCCTTCTGGATCGGGCCGGTGACGTCGAACGCGGTGGAAGTAGGCAGCGGCAACTGAGCGTTGGCCGAGCCGGCGGCGAGCATGGTCATTGCCGCGATGGCAACGCCCGAGACCCGCGTAATCTTGTTGTACAATCCGTTCTCCGTGGACTTCATGTTGGCCTCCCCCCTAGGAGGCTGGTCCGGCGCAATGTAACGAGCGAATGCCCGAGTGAACCGGCCCTGTTCTTTTCTGTCAGGACCGTACCATCGCCCCCAGCTGCCCAAATTGACGTAGATCAAGCGCGTGTGACGCACCCCGCCTCACTGAACTTTTCGAGAATCGCTGAATGAGTTCAAAGGGCTTGGAATCCTTTACAAATTTGTGAGCACGCAGGGCGACACGAGCCTCTTTCGAGGAAAAAACGCGCCTTCCGATTTGTACTAACTCGTACTATCGCGTGTCGCAGAAGCGATTACATCGGTGCCGGTGGTGCGCCCCAACGCATCTTGACTCACTGAACTATTTCATCGACAGTGCTCGTCGTGCAGCCACCGCCGGGGGGAAGGTTTTCCAGTCTGGGTAGCGGTGTGCGCCTGGCTCTGCCGGGCGATGCCCAGGTACGCGAGTTGGTCCGGTCCGCGGGCACCGTTCTCGCGACACAGGGCCAGCGCCTCCACGAAGTCTTCATCGTCCGCGAAGGCACGGTCGTCGTGACGTGCTTCACGGCGGATGGCGACGAGGTCTGGTCGTCGATTCGCGGGCCCGACACGCTCATCGGCGCCGAGCTGTTGCGCCACGGGCGGTGCGAGGTCGACGTCGTCGCGCTCACCGAGGTGCGCCTGTTGCGCATCTCGCCCGACGACTTCCGCTCCTGGGTGGGCCCTTTGCACTCGCCGGCGGCCGCGATCATCGAGCACCTCCTACAGGAGATCTCCGCGCTCGGACGCGATCGCGCGATGACTGCCGGCACGGCGGTGGCGCGCATCGCGCGCTTCTTGCGCGAGCGTCACCGGATGGAGAGCGCCGGCCGCCCTTTCGACATCGAGCAGAGGATCCTCGCCCGGGTCCTGCAGATCCGCCCCGAGACCGTCTCGAGGATCCTCACCAAGCTGCGCCAGGATGGAATCCTCGCTCCCGGCCCGCGCCTGAGCGTGATCGACGCGCATCGCCTCTCGCGTCTCGCCGACGCGACTGACGATCTGATGGTGGCGGTGCGCCGCAAGGCATCGGCGTCCGACGACGACACCGAGTCGGCCGCCTAGCCTCACCTGGCTACATATAGAGGCCGCCGTTCACGCGGAGGACCTCTCCGGTGATGAAGGCGGCGCGGTCCGAGGCCAGGAAGGCCACCGCCTCGGCGATGTCCTGCACGGTGCCGGCCCGCCCGAGCGGCGCTCCTTCCTTCATGGCCTTCTTCGCTGCCTCGGGCAGGTCCTTCGTCATGTCGGTCTCGATCCAGCCGGGGCTCACCGCGTTGACGCGGACGTTGCGGCTCCCTACCTCCCGGGCGAGCGACTTGGTGAGGCCGATGAGGCCCGCCTTGGCCATCGAGTACGCCGTCTGCCCGGCGTTGCCCTGCTCGCCGACGACGCTGGTGAGGTTCACGATCGATCCCCAGCGCTGCTTCATCATCGGCCGCAGCGCCGCCTTGGAAAGGTGGAAGGCGCTCGCGAGATCGACGTCGAGGGTGCGCCGCAGGTCCTCCGGCTTGTAGCGAAGGATGAGCCCGTCGATGGAAAGACCGGCGTTGTTGACGAGGACGTGCAGCCCTCCGAGCTTCGCGGTCACTTCTTCGATGCCCGCGGCGCACGCGGCCGCGTCTCCGACGTCGAACTTCAAGGTGTGCACCTTGGGAGCCCCCGCGGCTTCGACGGCGGCCTTGGCCTCCTGGGCCGCCGCGTCGTTCCCGGCGTAGGAGATGGCGACGGCGCATCCGCCTTGCGCGAGGCGCACCGCCACCGCGCGTCCGATGCCGCGCGATCCGCCTGTAACCAGCGCCGTCTTGCCTTCGAAGTCCTTGGCCATTTACGCCTCCCCGTAGAGGGGGCCCGAGGTATAGCAGAGCGCCGTTGGAGGGGAGCGAGGAGCGCCGTTCTTTCGCGCGCTTCAGAGCTCCGGAAACGCGCGGTGGCTCTCGAAGACGGCGAGGACATTGATGCCCTTTTCGCCGACCTGGTAGATGAGCCGGTAGTTGCGCACTACCAGCTCGCGAATGTCGTCTCGATCCTGCTCGGGTACGCGACGCCCCATCCGGGGCATTCGAGCGGCGGCTCGCGCTCGCGTCTTCAGGAGGCCGCGCAGGCGAGTCGCTGCGACCGGATCGTCTCTCGCGTTGAATCGTTCGATCGCGAGAAGGTCCCGCGTCGCCCTGGCCGTCCAGCCGAGCTTGCTCATCGCCTCCGCTTGCCGAGCTCGGTGTCGAGGATTTCGTCGAGCTCGTCATCGCCGATGACGCGTCCTGCCTCCACATCGGCCAGGCCTTCGCGAATCGCATCTCGCAGGCGCTCCCCGTAGGAGAGATGATCGAAATCCTCGGGAGACAGCAAAACCGCGGCCGGCTTGCCGTTCTGCGTGATGACCATGGGCCGACCACGCGAACGCAGCGTACGCACGATCTCTGACGCGCGCGCCTTGAAGCGTGCGATCGGTACGATATCGTTGCTCACTTCGATGGGCTTCAACCGGGCCACTTTACAGGTCTGATTGTAGCTCCGTATACGGAGCCGGGCAATTGCATGCGCGTCGGAATCATCGGCCTCGGGGCCATCGGTGGCGTCCTGGCCGCGCGCCTCGTCGCTTCGCGACGGGAGGGCGAGGAGATCTTCCTCGCCGCCGGACGCTCGGCGCGGGCGATCCGCGAGCAGGGCCTGCGGATCGATGGCGAGCAACCGGTCATGCCTCCGAGCGTCGCGGAGCGCCTCGAGGGAACGCAGTACGACGTCCTCCTTCTCTGCACGCGCACCGACGACATCGAAACCGCGCTCCTGCCCGCCGCATCGCTCCTCGCTCCCGAGGGCACCATCGTGTGCGTGCAGAACGGCCTTCCCGAAGAGCGCGCGGCCCGCGCCGTGGGCAAGGGCCGCGTGCTCGGCGCGGTCATCGGGTGGTCGGCGAGCGCCAGCGGCCGGGGCCAGTACAAGATCACGGGCGGTGGCAAGTTCACCCTCGGCGCCGCGGACGCGGCAGGCGAGTCGCGCGTCTCGGCGGTGGCGGCCCTGCTCGAGCGGGCGTTCCCGGTGAAGCGCACGACCAATCTCCAAGGAGCGCGCTGGAGCAAGCTCGCGATGAACTGCGCGCTCTCCACGCTCGGAGCGGTGTCCGGTCTCGATTTCGGCGGGCTCGCCGCGAATCGCGACGCGCGCGAGCTCGCCGTGGTCGCCGTACGGGAAGCGGTGCAGGTCGCCCGCGCGAAGCAGGTCCATCTCGAACGGATAGCGGGCCTCGATCCGTCGTGGGTGATCGGCGGCGGTCTGCTCGCGCACCTCATCATCCGCCTCGCCGCGCGAGTCCGCCCGCGGCAGCGCTCCGGCATGCTCGTGCGCCTCCTCGAAGGACGCCCCGCCGGACAAGTCGACGACCTCAACGGCGCCGTGGTGCGCGCGGCAAGTGAGGTCGGGGTGGGCGCGCCGCTGAACGCACGCCTGGTCGAGCTGGTGCACGGAATCGAGCGCGGCGAGGAGCGCCTCGGCCCGCACCAGCTCGCGGCGCTCCGCACAGCCTTCTGCGCAGCGCGTTGACACCCCGCGACCCGGCGGCTATTTTCCGCCGCCCTCTGAGGAATCTCGCGTGGATACGGACAGCGCCTATCTACAGCCTTACCTGCCGATCTTGGTCCTGCTCCTCCTCGCAGGGGTGATGTGCTTCGCCATCAGCATCCTGGCCGGTTATCTCGGCCCGAAGCGCACCTTCCCCGTCAAGGAGACGGCGTTCGAGTGCGGCTCGCCCACCACCGGCGACCCGCACAGCCGCCACTCGGTGAAGTTCTACCTGGTCGCGCTCCTCTTCATCGTCTTCGACATCGAGAGCGTCTTCATCTACCCGTGGGGAGCGCTGCTGCGCGATTTCGCCGCACAGGGACTGGGCTGGTTCGCCTACCTGGAGATGCTCTCCTTCATGGCTACGCTCGCCCTCGGCCTCGTCTACGTGTGGCGCAAGGGCGCGCTCGAGTGGTCTTAGGAGGACGGCGTTGGCGGACGGAAGGCTCCCCATCTTGCGGCCGGAAGGCAATGTTCCCGAATCGCCGCGCCTGCATCCCGGCGCCGGCGAGGAAGCGGCAGTCCCGGTCCTGCTCACCCGCAGGGAAGACGCGACCAGCTGGTTCGAGAGGAAGGTCTCGGGCGCGCTAGGCTGGGCGCGGGCGAATTCGATCTTCCAGTACCCCTTCGTCACCGCCTGCTGCGGGATGGAATACATGAGCGTGATGTGCGGCCGCTACGACCTCGCGCGCTTCGGCGCCGAGTTCCCGCGCTTCACGCCGCGCCAGGCCGACCTGCTCATGATCGTCGGCACCATCAACGTGAAGCAGTCGCCGGTCCTGCTCCGCGTCTACGAGCAGATGTGCGAGCCGAAGTGGGTGATGGCCTTCGGCGTGTGCGCCTCGTCGGGCGGCTTCTACGACAACTACGCGACGGTGCAGGGCGCCGACCGCGTCATCCCGGTGGACGTCTATGTCCCGGGCTGCCCGCCGCGCCCCGAGCAGGTCCTCGACGGCCTCAAGATCCTGCAGGAGAAGATCCAGACGCAGCGCCACGCGCTCCACTCGGTGGAGAGGTCGCCGGAGATGCGCGAGGACAAGAAGCGGAGCTTCCTCGGCAAGCTTCTCGCCAAGTAGCGACGGATAGAAAGGCACATGGCCCAGGCGCTCGTCGATCTGCTGCGGGATACCTTCAAGGAAGCGGTCCTCTCCTCGCACAGCCACCGCGGCGACGAGGTCGTCGTCGTCCGCCGCGAATCGGTGCAGGAGATCTGCCGCTTCCTCAAGGATGGCGAAGCGCGGATGCAGCTGCTCCGCTACATCGCCTGCGTCGACCTCCTTACCTACGACACCGAGATGACCGGGGGCGGCGCGCTCGCCTCCAACGAGGTGCCCGCCTACGATCTCGCGAAGAAGGCCCCGCGCGAGCCGCGCTTCCAGCTCGGCTACAACGTCTACAGCGTGGTGCGGAAGCAGAGCGTGCGCTTGCGCGTCGAGCTGCGTTCCGACGACGTGAAGGTCCCCACCGTCACCTCGGTGTGGAGGACCGCCGACTGGTGGGAGCGCTACCTCTTCGACATGTTCGGGATCGACTTCATCGGCCACCCGAACTTGAAACGCATCCTCATGTACCCCGAGTTCCAGGGCCACCCCTTGCGCAAGGACTATCCGACCCGCAAGCGGCAGCCCCTCGTCGCCGAGCTGGAATTTCCCGATCTCATCCGCGGCCCCGGTCCCGGTCCCGGCGGCGCCGGCGTCCCGATGAGCCAGACGCACGTCGGGCGCAAGAACGTGGACCCGACGACCTATGACTGAGCACCACGACGATCCGCTCGCCCTCGAGGCGGACCTCCCTTCCAGCCTGATGACGGTGAACCTGGGACCGTCGCATCCGGCCATGCACGGGACGGTGCGCCTCGTCGTCACCCTCGATGGCGAGACCATCGTCGACGCGGTACCGGAGATCGGCTTCCTCCACCGCGGTTTCACGAAGAGCAGCGAGGCCTCCACCTGGCACCAGGTGCTGCCCTACACCGACCGGCTCAACTACGTGTCGCCGATCCTCAACAACGTCGGCTACATCATGGGCGTCGAGAAGCTCATCGGGATCGAGTGTACCGAGCGGGCGAAGTACCTGCGCGTCCTGGGCGGCGAGATCTCGCGCATCTGCGATCACCTCACCTGCATCTCCGCCATCGGCCTCGAGCTCGGCGCCTTCACCGTCTTCCTCTACGGCGTCGAGGCCCGCGAGCTGCTCTGGGACCGCATCGCGGAATGGACCGGAGCGCGGGTCACGACGAGCTGGACCCGGGTCGGCGGCGTCGCGACCGATCTGCCTCCCGGATTCGTCGAGCGGCTCCGCGAATGCCTCCCGCGGGTGATGGAGCTGACCCACGAGATCGACGTGCTCTTGTCGCGCAACCGCATCTTCTATGACCGCACGCGCGGCATCGGCGTCATCGACGGCGACGAGGCGCTCGACTGGGGCTTCACCGGCCCGTGCCTGCGCGCTTGCGGCGTCAATTACGACGTGCGCAAAGCGCATCCGTATCTCGTCTACGACCGGATGGACTTCGAGGTCCCGCTCGGCGAGCGCGGCGACACTTACGATCGCTACATCCTGCGGCTGCGGGAGATCGAGCAGAGCCACCGCATCATCCTGCAGTGCCTCGATCAGATCCCGCCCGGCCCCATCATCATCGACGACTGGCGCTACGCGCTCCCGCCCAAGAAGGACGTCTTCGGATCCATCGAAGGCGTGATGGCGCACTTCAAGCTCATCATGGAAGGGATGATGGTCCCTGCCGGCGAGGTCTACGTCTACACCGAGGGAGCGAACGGCGAGCTCGGCTTCCACATCGTCTCCAACGGGACGGGCAAGCCGTACACGGTCCAGGTGCGCGGTCCGGGCTTTCCCATCCTCTCGGCGCTCCCGAGGCTCATCAAGGGCCACGCGGTGGCCGACATCATCCCGATCTTCGACTCCATCAACATGATCGGCGGCGAGGTCGAGCAATGACGGACGCGAAGGCGCCGCCCGGAACCCAGCCCGCCGCCGCGACCACCGGCGGAGGCCAGCCGGGCGCCGCTCCCGGGCAGGCGTCGATCCCCGCGCCCCCGAAGACGGTGCGCCTGGAGATCGACGGCAAACCAGTGGAAGCGGACTCCCGCGACAACCTCATCGAGGCGGCGCGGCGCATCGGCGTCTCCATCCCGTACTTCTGCTACCACCCGCGCCTCTCCATCGCGGGCCAGTGCCGGCTATGCCTGGTGGAAACGAGCGACGCGCCGGGGCGGCTCGTCCCCGGCTGCCAGGTGCGCGCGAAGGAAGGGCTGAAGGTCACCACCACTTCACCCGCGGTGAAAGACAACCAGCGGGGCGTGATGGAGTTCCACCTCATCAATCACCCGGTCGATTGCGCGATCTGCGATCAGTCGGGCGAGTGCAAGTTGCAAGACTACTACATGGAGTACGACCACCAGCCTTCGCGGATCCGCACCTACAAGCTGAACAAGCCCAAGCGCGAGGTGTTCGGGCCGCAGGTGGTCTACGACGCGGAGCGCTGCATCATGTGCACGCGCTGCGTGCGCTTCATGGACGAGGTAGCGCAGGAGTCGCAACTCGGTGTCGTGCAGCGCGGCTCGTGGTCGCTCATCGCCACCTTCCCGGGCCAGCCGCTCGACTCGAAGTACAGCGGCAACACGGTGGACGTCTGCCCGGTGGGCGCGCTCCTCAATCGCGATTTCCGTTTCCAGAGCCGCGTCTGGTTCGTGAACAAGTCGCCGGCCATCTGCACGGGATGCAGCAACGGCTGCAACGTCTACGTCGAGAGCCGCGGCGACCGCGCGTACCGGGTGCTGCCCCGCCGCAACGAAGAAGTGAACCAGGTCTGGATGTGTGACGAGGGCCGGCTCACCTATCACGAGACCAACGAGGGGCGCGTCGAGTGGGCGCGCACCGGCAGGAGAGACGCCGCGGAAAGCGTCGGCCCGAGGCTCGCCGTCGAGCGTGCGGTGGAGCGCATCCGGCCGCTGATGGGGAAGGGCGGCTTCGCCATCTACCTCTCCGCGCAGTGCACCAACGAGGAGGCCGCGGCTGCGTTCCTGCTCGGGCGCGAGATCGGCGCCACCCGCTATCTCACCGGTGGCAAGCCTCCGGGCGATTCCGACGACTTCCTCATCCGCGCCGACAAGAACCCGAACGCGAAGGGCGTGCGCCTCGTGGCCAAGGCGTTCGGGGTTGCGCTCGAGGAGCTGAAACCGGGAGACCCCGTCACGGAGAAAGCGCTCCTCGCTTTCCGGACCGACGGTCTCGGCGCCGCGGCGTTGCTGCCCGTCGAGCTCCTCATCGCCGTTGCGCAGAACGAGGACCCGGCGACGGCGCATGCCGATGTCGCGCTTCCCTGCGCCAGCGTCTACGAGCAGGACGGAACGCTGGTGAACTGGTACGGGCGCCTCCAGCGCACCTGGCCGTCGATCACGGGCAGCCGCGCCGACGCGGCAGGCGCTGCCGTCGCGCGGGCCGATGCTGGGGTTCTGACGATGCGCAAGTCGGACGCCGCGCCCGGGTGGCTCTGGGCCGAGCGGATCCTCGCCGGCCTCGGCTTCACCCATGCCATCCGGACTCCGCAGATGGCCTTCGCGCTCTTTTCCGAGCGCGCCGCCGAGCTCTCCGGCCTCACCCTCGACCGCATCCCGGACGACGGCGTGGTGCTCGCCTCGCAACTGCCCGCGGAGTGGCCGAAGCGCGCCCCGCGACCCACGGCGAAGCCCGAGACGCGCGGCCCGCAGACGACGCCGCCGGGAACGAAGGTGGGCAACGAGGCATCGGGAGGCTCGCGCTGATGGCCGACTCGCGCATTCCCGATTCCGTCGCGCCCGATTCCCGGCCGCACCCCGCGCCCCTGCAGACCCCGGGCATGTCGCTTCCCGTGCCCTCGGTTGCGACCCCCGTGGCGCGGCTCGCCTCCAAGGACTTCGGCGTGACGCTGCCGCCGCGCCGCCAGACCTACGAGGCGCACTTCTTCGCGTCGATTTTCGGCTGGGCCGCTTTCGCGGGCTTCCTGCTGTTCATCTCCTGGTTCTTCCTCGCGCTCGTCCGCGCGTTCGCGGAGCTGGACGACCGTCCCTTCGGCGCCTTCCAGAGCATCGGCAACATCGTGGCGCTGGTCCTCATCTTCGTGATGGTGACCGCGACGCTCCTCACCATGGCCGAGCGCAAGTGGAGCGCGCTCATGCAGGACCGGGTGGGTCCGAATCGGGCGCGCCTGCCGATTCCGGGCCTGCGCGACAAGCCGCTCAAGGGCCTTCCGCACATTCCGGCCGACGTCCTGAAGATGCTCTTCAAGGAGGACTTCCTTCCCGAAGGGGCCGCGAGCAACAGGTTCTTGTTCAACCTCGCTCCGCTGCTCGCCTTCGGACCCGCCTTCTGCCTCTTCGCGGTGGTTCCCGTGGGTCCTCCCGTGCAGTTCTTCGGGAAGGTCATCCAGCTCCAGGTGGCGCGCGTGGACTGGGGGATCCTCTGGGTATTCGGGCTCGCCTCGATGGCGGTGTTCGGCACCGCGCTCGCCGGATGGACCTCCAACAACAAGCTCGCGCTTCTCGGCGGCCTGCGCGCCTCCGCCCAACTCGTTTCGTACGAGGTCACCCTGGGCCTCACCCTGGTCGGGGCCTTCATCCTCTTCGGCACGCTGCGGCTCGACGAGATGGCGCTTCAGCAAGGGGCGAGCGAGGCACTCCTGCGCGGCGTCATGCGCCTGCGCGACGGCGCGACACCGGCCGACGACTCGCTCGTGTGGGGCTTCTTGCCGGGATGGGGCGGGCTCTTCCAGCCCTTCGGCATGATCCTCTTCCTCGTCGCGGCGATGGCGGAGATCAAGCGCGCGCCGTTCGACACGCCCGAAGGCGACAGCGAGATCATCGGCTACTACCTCGAGTACTCGGGCCTGAAGAGCGGCCTCTTCCTCATCGCCGAGTTCGTCGAGGTGGTGGTGGTCTCCGGGATCGTCGCCGCCATCTTCCTCGGCGGCTACCACATCCCCTGGGCGGAGCCGTGGCTTGCGCGGCATCTCGACGGCGCGCTCGGCTTCTCGGGCCTCTCCTGGCTCGGCGTCCTGCAGGTCTTCTTCTTCATCGTGAAGGTCCTGCTCCTCATCTGGGTGCAGTTCCTCGCCCGCTGGGCGTTCCCGCGCTTCCGCTACGACCAGATCATGCGGCTCGGCTGGAAGATGATGCTGCCGATTTCGCTTCTCAACGTGGTCGT
>Ga0209474_10000101_pt1 | contig 99820 bp, 94 predicted proteins | sample GraSoiAngelo_145_FD_185902 | JGI IMG/M metagenome (GOLD analysis project Ga0209474, IMG submission 185902) | Grasslands soil microbial communities from the Angelo Coastal Reserve, California, USA - 14_1009_05_20cm (SPAdes) (version 2) | ecosystem: Environmental > Terrestrial > Soil > Grasslands...
CGAAGCGTTCTTCCTGCCGCACGGCGCGCCGGTGGTCGGCAACGTCGCGGCCCTGGTGCCGCACAAGGGCCAGCGTTATCTCGTGGAGGCGGCGCACCTCGTCGTGCAGCGGATGCCGGACGTCCGCTTCGTGATCCTCGGCGAGGGCGAGCTGCGCGAGCATCTCGAGCGGCACGTCCGCGAGCGCGGCCTCGAGAAGCATGTGCTCCTCCCGGGCTTTCGCACCGACGTCGTCGGCTGCATCAAGGCGTTCGATCTGTTCGTGATGAGCTCGGTGACCGAAGGCCTCGGGACGTCGCTGCTCGACGCGATGGCGACGTCGCGGCCGATCGTCGCGACGAAGGCGGGCGGCATCCCGGAAATCGTCGCCGACGGCGTGAACGGCCTGCTGGTTCCGCCGCGCGACGCGCGCGCGCTCGCCGACGCGATCGTGCGCGTGCTCGGCGATCCGGAGATGCGCCGCCTGGGGGACGCCGGCTTCGCGCGCGTGCGCGAGCGCTTCACCGTGGAACGGATGGTCGCCGCGACGGCCGCCGTGTACGCGCGCGTCGCGCGCCGCGGCCACGGCGCTGATCGCTGACCTGCTGACACCGCGACCTCCGCTGCGTTTCAAAAACGTGTAGGGCGAGGCTTTCAGCCTCGCCTCGGCGGCCCTGAAAGAGTCGCCCTACGTCGGCGTTTTAAAACGCGGGCGCGTCAGAACTTCGGCAGCCAGCGGAGCGCGTTGGTGACCGCGTGCGCAGTGCCGTCGCCGGACCACGCGAGCGCCGCGGCAAGCGCGAGCGTGATCACCGCCAGAATCACGCGCACCGCCGATCGGCCGATCGCCAGCTCGATCTCGTCGCGCAGGTGGCGGCGACGGAAGTACACCAGCGGATCGTTATTGCGAGTCATCCCCGGAACCCCCCGCTCGCACCCGCGGCCTCACGCCGCCGCGCTGCGAGCCTGGCGCGCGCCGCTTCGACGTCGGTCTCGCGGAAGCGCCAGATTTTTGGACCGTCCTTGTAGCCGCGCAGCCATCCCTTCCCCGCCCAGAGCCGCACCGTGCGATCGGAGACGCCAAGGCGCATCGCGGCGGTATGGACCGACAGCACGCGTTCGCCGTCCGCTGTGAACGAATTCATGTCGCTTCCGTCGGCGCGTCCGGGGACGTGGAGCAGACCACGGACCGGCACAAACGTCGCGGAAGTCTTGAAGAGAGCGTCAAAGCGCGCGAAACATCGAACGAAGCGGTTCTTGAAGCGGCGCTTCCGACGTTCGTCCGACGGCTTCGACGCGCCCGGCATCTGGCTGCCGGGTCTCAAACTGACAGGCGCGTCCACCGAGGCGGTGGACCCTCAGGCTCTTTCGATCGTAAGACCGCGCGCGGCTTTTCGCAATGGCGTTGCCGGAAATCTTCTTCGTCCCGCCGCCGCGCGCGCAACCGCACGCGAAGGCGGCCTAGCGCGGCGCCCGCGTCCGTCTGCGCGCACGCGGCCGGCAGATGCCGCGCAGCGGACACTGCGCGTCGCCCTGCGCGCGGTGGAAGCCGCACGCGTTCATCATGCCGAGATGGCAGAGCGCGAAGTCGTACTTCACGGGATCGTCGGCGTCGAGCGCGCGCAGCGACGCCGTGATATCGCGCGCCATCGGCCAGCCGGGGCTCGTATAGCGCGTGAGCCGCAGGCAGCGGCCGACGCGGATCACGTGCGTGTCGAGCGGCACGACGAGCTTTGCCGGCGGCACGCGCCGCCAGATGCCGAGATCCAGCGCGTCCCGGCGCACCATCCAACGCAGGAACAGATTCAGCCGCTTGCATCCCGAGCCGGCGGACGGGCGCGGAAAGAAATAGCAGACGCCCGCGCGCGCCGGCACGCGGCCGTACGCCGACTTCAGATCGAGCGCCGTTGCGCGCGTCGAAAAGCGATCGAGCGCCGCCTCGACGTCCGGCGCCGAAGGGTCGTAGCCCTCGACGAAGAAGCCTTCGAGCGATCCGGCGCGATCGATCATCTGGCGCATCAGCCAGACGAGCGCGGCGATGTCGCGCCCTCGCGTCCAGCGGTGGACGATGTCGGCGAACGCGCGGCCGTCGCGGCGAACGTCGAAGTCGCGGACGTAGGCGGCGGGCGACGGCCCGATCACCGCGAGCACGCGCTCGATCGACTGCAGGACGCTCGCGACGCGGCCGAACGCGAGCGACGCCGCAACGAACGCGACGACCTCGCGATCGTCGTCTCGCGCGTAGCGGCGGACGATCTGGATCGGATCGGCTGCCGAGTCGGGGTAGTTGAATTCGGCGTAGAGCCGGTCGAGCAGCGCCTTCAGCTCCGTGCCGCGCGGAACGCGATCAGCAATCTGCAATGGGAGTGAGTATCATTCTGGCATGCGGCGAATCTGGCCGAAAGCGCTCGCGGCGATTTTCGTGCTCGCGGCGCTCGCCGGCGCCGCCGGACTCCATTACCTGCGGCGGTCGCTGCCGCAGATCGACGGCACGATCCGCGTCGCCGGCGTGTCTGCGCCGATCGAGATCGTCCGCGACGCCGACGCGATTCCCCACGTCTTCGCGGCGAACAAGGCCGACGCGCTCTTCGGCCTCGGCTACCTGCACGCGCAGGATCGGCTGTGGCAGATCGAGCTGCAGCGCCGGATCGGCTACGGCCGGCTGTCGGAAGTGCTCGGCGAAGCGGCGCTGCCGCAGGACCGCTTCCTGCGGACAGTCGGCTTCGGCCGCGCCGCGCGCAGCGCGTGGGAGGCCACGGCGCCGTGGGCGCGGCAGCAGATCGAGTGGTACGTCGCCGGCGTGAACGCGTTCATCGCGTCGCACCACGGCGCCGGACTGCCGCCCGAGTTCACGCTCCTCGGCTTCGAGCCCGAGCCGTTTACCGGCGCCGACGTGCTCGTGTGGGTGAAGATGATGGCGTGGGACCTCAGCGCGAACTATTCGTTCGAGCTGCTGCGCCACGATCTGCAGAACGCGGTGGGCGCCGAGCGGCTCGCGCAGCTGATGCCGCCCTACCCGGTCAACGGGCTCTCGATCACGGACGTCTCGCCGCTCATGGGGCCGGGCGAGCCGGGTGGGTCTGGTGGGTCTGGTGGGTCTGCACTGAATGCTCCGACATACCCGACCGACCTGACCCGCCCGACCTGCCAGGCCTGCGCGACTCGCCCGGCCTACTCAGCGGCGCTCTTCCACGCGCTGTCGTCGGGCGATCCAGCCGTCAGCGATGTCCTGCTCGGCGGCGCGCGCACGGAAGGGATCGGATCGAACAACTGGGTGGTGGACGGGACGCTGACCGCGAGCGGCAAGCCGATGCTCGCCAACGATCCGCATCTGGGCGCGCGGCTGCCGTCCACGTGGTACCTCGCGCACATCAGCGGCGGCGATTTCGAGATGGCCGGCGCCACCCTGCCGGGCGCGCCCGCCGTCGCGCTGGGGCGCAACCGCTTCATCGCGTGGGGCGCGACCAACGTCGCCGCCGACGTCGAGGATCTCTATCGCGAGCATCTCGACGCGAGCGGCGAGCGCGCGGAATTCCGCGGCGTGCTGGAGCCGATCGCCGTCGTACCGGAAACGATACAGGTGAAGGGGCGCGCGCCGGTCCGCGTCGACGTGCGCGTCACGCGCCACGGTCCGCTCATCTCCGACGCGCTCAACGCGAACAACGAGGCGTCGCGCGAGCCGGGGCCGAAAGCGCCGCCGGTCGAGCCGCTCGCGTTCCGCTGGACGGCGCTCGATCGCGAGGACACGACGGTCGCGTCGTTCCTGCGCCTCAACGAGGCGCGCAACTGGACCGAGTTCACCGCGGCGCTCCGCGACTTCGTCGCGCCGTCGCAGAACTTCGTCTACGCGGACGTCGACGGCCACATCGGGTATTACGCGCCGGGGAAGGTGCCGATCCGCGCGTCGGGCGACGGATCGATTCCCGCCGACGGGTGGAGCGGCGCGGCCGAGTGGACCGGCTGGATTCCGTTCGGCGATCTGCCGCACCTCTACGATCCGCCGTCGCACGCGATCGTGACGGCGAATCACCGGCCGGAGCCGCCGCCCTATCCCTACCAGCTCGGGCTCGAGTGGCCCGAGCCGTACCGCGCGCAGCGCGTGATCGATCTGCTTCACGTCTCCCGCGCGCACGCCGATCGCGGGTTCACGCCGGACGACTTCGCGCGCATGCAGGCGGACACGCTGTCGCTGCACGCGAAGGCGCTCCTGCCGCTGCTCGTCGCGCACGCGCAGCCGGCGACGCCGGCCGATCGCGACGCCGTCGACCTGCTGCGCCGCTGGACGTTCGACGCGCGCGGCGACAGCGCGGCCGCGGCGATCTTCAGCGCGTGGTTCCAGCACCTCGCGCCGGCGCTCGCGGGCGACGACCTCGGCGAGCTGCTCACCGATCGCTACAAGGATCGCTACTCGTTCGTCACGCGCTTCGTGGCGCACACGCTGACGGCGAACGACGCCTCGTGGTGCGACGATCGACGCACGCCGGAGATCGAGACGTGCGACGAGATCGTCACGCTCGCGCTGCGGCAGGGCGTCGCCGATCTCGAGCGGCGACTGGGCAGCGACATGACGCGCTGGCGGTGGGACGCCGTGCACCGCGCCGTCTTCCCGCACCAGGGGCTCGACGCGTCCGCCGCGCTGCGGCCGCTCCTCAGCCGCTCGGTGCCGAACGGCGGCGACTGGAGCACCGTGAACGTCGGCCCCGTCGACGCGCTGCACCCGTACGAGCAGCACAACGTCGCCGGCTACCGCGAGATCATCGATCTGTCGCCCGCCAACGACAGCCGCTTCCTCGACGCCGTCGGCGAGTCGGGGCATTTCCTGTCGCCGCACTACGCCGACTTCCAGCGCGACTGGCACGACGTGCGCCACCGGAAAATGCGCATGTCGCGCGCCGACGTCGAAGCCGGCGCGATCGGGCACCTGCGTTTGATCCCCTGAGCGACGACGTTCGTGTCTTCGTGGTTCTTCGTCTCTTCGTGAAAACACGTCACGCCGCCGGGATTCAGAATCGCGTGATCGGCACGCCGGCCGTGCACAGCGGACACTCGCTCGCCTTGAAGTTCTCGCGCGTTCGATATTCCGCGAGCGCGATGTTGGGAACGCCGAGGTCGGCGACGGCCTCCCCGCGATCGTAGATCTCCACCGTGGCGACGACCTCGCCGTGCGCCTGCTTCACCAGCTCCGCGCACCGCGCAAACGTCTCCCCCGTGTTGCGCACATCGTCGGCGAGCAGTACGCGTTTGCCGGCGATCTCGCGGCGGTAGAAGGGGCGCAGCGTGAGTCCGCCGGCGGCGTCGTAGTTGAACGGCGCGAAGATGCACGGCGGATGCGTGAGGCTGCGGCGGCTGTCGAGCAGGCCGGCGATCGTGTGCGCGAGCAGCGCGCCGCCCGTCACGGGGCCGGCGACCACTTCGGTCCGCTGCACGAGATCGCCGGGCAGCACGTCGATCAGGTCCTGCGCGAAGCGCCAGATCGTCGACGGCGTGCGAAACAGCTGGTGCGGATTGAGGTACACCCTCCCGTGATAGCCGTTGCCGTAGTCGAAATGCCCGTCGAGCATCAGGACCTCCGACTGCTGGAGATCCTTCAGCGCCTTCTCGCGAATCTCCCCCCGCTTGTCCACGCGCCTCCACCCGTAGGGCGACCCTTTCAGGGTCGCCGGCGAGCCTGAAAGGCTCGCCCTACAATGCAATCGCCGTCTGCTCGTTCACGTACACGACGCGTCCGCCGACGATCGTCGCGGCGACGCCGCCGCGCAGCGTCCACCCGTCGAACGGCGTGTTCCTCGACTTCGACCGCATCGCCGCCGCCGACACCGTGACGCGCAGATCGGGCGCGAGGATGGACACGTCGGCCGGCGCGCCCTCGGCGAGCGATCCGCCAGGCACGCCGAGGATGCGCGCCGGGTTCACCGAGAGCAGCTCGACGAGCCGCGCGAGCGAGATCACGCCGGCGTGCACCAGCCGATCGAAGGCCAGCGACACGGCCGTCTCGAGGCCCGTGATCCCGAACGGCGCGCGATCGAACTCGACGTGCTTCTCGTCCGCATGGTGGGGCGCGTGGTCCGTGGCGACGACGTCGACGCTGCCGTCGGCGATTCCGGCGATCATCGCGTCGCGATCGGCGGCCTCGCGCAGCGGCGGGTTCATCTTGACGTTCGTGTCGTACGAGATCGGCGCGCGCAGCATCTCGTCGGTCAGCACGAAGTGATGCGGCGTCACCTCGCAGGTGACGCGCGCGCCGCGCGACTTCCCGTAGCGGACGGCGTCGAGCGTCTGGCGCGCGCTCATGTGCGCGATGTGGACCGCGCCGCGCGTCAGCTCGGCGAGCGCGATGTCGCGCAGCGCCATGATCGACTCCGCTTCGCCGGGAATCCCCCGCAGCCCGAGCGCCGAGGCGTGGAAGCCCTCGTGCGCGACGCCGTCGCCCTTGAGCGTCTGCTCCTCGCAGTGCTCGATGATCGGCATGTCGAACATGCTCGTGTACTCGAGCGCGCGACGCATCAGCATCGCCGTCGCCACCGGCCGGCCGTCGTCGGTGATCGCCACGCAGCCGGCGGCCCTCAGCTCGGCGATGTCGGCGAGCTGCTCGCCGTTCTGTCCGCGCGAGACGGCGCCGATGGGATAGACGCGCGCGAGGCCGGCCTCCGCCGCCTTCTTCAGGATGTAGCCCGTCACCCCGGCGTTGTCGTTCACCGGCGACGTGTTCGGCATGCACGCGACGGCGGTGAAGCCGCCGGCGACGGCGGCCGCCGTGCCGCTGGCGATCGTTTCCTTGTGCTCCTGGCCCGGCTCGCGCAGGTGGACGTGCATGTCGATCAATCCGGGACAGACCACGAGACCCGTCGGGATCTCGACGATCCGGTCGCCGCCGTCGGCCGGCAGGTCGCGCCCCACGCGCGCGATCCGGCCGCCGTCGATCAGCACGTCGAACTCGCCGTCGCGTCCGTTGGCCGGATCGACGACGCGCGCGCCCTTCAGCAGTACTCGCGGCATATGCATAGAAGGGAGTGACGGACAAAAGTACAAATCATGTTTCGTGTTCTTCGTGGATCTTCGTGACTTCGTGAAAGAACGTCACTCAATCAGCCTCAGTCCCGCCGGCCAGAAGATAGAGCACCGCCATCCGCACGGCGACGCCGTTGGCGACCTGCTCGAGGATCACCGAGTACGGGCCGTCTGCGACCTCCGACGCGATCTCGACGCCGCGGTTCATCGGCCCTGGATGCATGATGATCACGTCGGGCTTCGCGCGGGCGACGCGCGCCGGCGTCATGCCGAACGTCGTGAAGTACTCGCGCAGCGACGGGATGAAGGCGCCCTGCATGCGCTCCTGCTGGATGCGCAGCATCATGATGACGTCGGCGCCCTCGACCGCTTCGTCCACGCGCGGCGAGACGCGGACGCCGAACCGCTCGATGCCGGCCGGCACGAAGGTCGGCGGCCCGCTGACACAGACCTCGGCGCCGAGGCGCGTGAGGAGCAGCACGTTCGACCGCAGCACGCGGCTGTGCAGCAGATCGCCGACGATCGTCACCTTCAGGCCGGCGATCCGCTGCTTGTGCTCGCGGATGGTGAACGCGTCGAGCAGCGCCTGCGTCGGGTGCTCGTGCATGCCGTCGCCGGCGTTGATCACGCGCGACCGGCAGATGCGCGAGAGCAGGTGCCCCGCGCCCGACGAGGCGTGCCGCACGACGATCATGTCGGGCGCCATCGCCTCGATGTTCAGCGCCGTGTCGACGAGCGTCTCGCCCTTGAGCACGCTGGAGGCGGCGACGGCGATGTTCAGCGTGTCGGCGCTCAGGCGCTTCTCGGCGATCTCGAACGACGTGCGCGTGCGCGTGCTCGGCTCGTAGAAGAGATTCACGATCGTCTTGCCGCGCAGCGTCGGCACTTTCTTGATCGGCCGCTGGCCGATCTCGCGCATCGCCTCGGCCGTGTCGAGCACGAGGTGAATCTCCTCGGTCGTCAGATCGTCGATGCTCAGGAGATCCTTCTTCATGATTCCTGGATCTCCACTTCGTCCCGGCCGTCGATCTCGCTGAGGCGCACCTGTACGCTCTGCGAGAGCGAGGTCGGAATGTTCTTGCCGACGTAGTCCGCCTTGATGGGCAGCTCGCGGTGCCCGCGGTCCACGAGCACGATCAGCTGAATCGCCTTCGGCCGGCCGAACTCGATCAGCGCGTCGAGCGCGGCGCGGATCGTCCGCCCGGTGTAGAGCACGTCGTCGACGAGCAGGATCCGCTTGTCGTCGATCGAGAAAGGGATCTCGGTCTTGCGAATGAGCGGCTGCGCGCCGACGGCGGTGCGCATCAGATCGTCGCGGTAGAGGGTGATGTCGAGCGCGCCGGTCGGCACCTCGTGGCGGCTGACGTCGCCGATGATCTTCGCCAGGCGGCGGGCGAGCGGCACGCCGCGCGTGCGGATGCCCACGAGCGCGAGCTCGTCGACGCCGCGGTTGCGCTCGAGAATTTCGTGCGCGATTCGAGTGAGGGAGCGGCTGATTCGGTCCGCGTCGAGGACGACCGGCATGAGGCCTCTTCGCGTCCTCGCAGGGACGCGTTAAAGAGATTCGATTCCGCGGATTATAGCATCAGCCTCACCGGATCCTCCAGAACTGCGCGTCGTAGTTCCAGACGGTGAAGGCGATCTGCGTCCCGTCCGGCGACCACGCGGGCTGTGTCTTGTGCGACGGATCGGTCGTCACCTGCGCCGCGTCCCCGCCGCCGGCGAGCGCTCGCTGGAACAACTGGAAGAAGCCGTCCGGCGCCGGCGCAACGAACGCGACGCGCGCGCCGTCCGGCGCGACGGCGATCCCGGGGTTGTCGTGCTCGGACGCGAACCTGTGGACGACGCGCGCCGCGCCGCCGCCGCGCGCCGCCACGAGGATCGCGTGGCGGCCCGGCGCCTCCTTCGCGATCGCGACGATGCGATCGCTGTCGGGCAGCCATTCGGCGTGGCCCATGTCGCCATCGAAGCCGTCGATCGCGATCGCGGACGGTTTCGCCGTGACGTCGCCCGACTCCTGATCCACGCCGGCGACGAAGAGCGATGTGCGTCCGCGCGCACGATCGAAGCCCGAGAACACCAGCCAGCGCCCGTCTGCCGACCATCGCGGCCAGCCGGTCTCGGCGCCGCGGCCGAGGAAGCTGATGCGCCGCGCGGGCGCGTCCTGGTCGGCCGGACGCAGCCAGATGTCGTCGGATTGATCCTTGTGCGAGTGGAACGCGATCCACGTTCCGTTCGGCGACCAGCAGAGCGACTGATCTTCCGACGGCGACGTCTGGATCGCGCGTGACACGGTTGCGGCGGGGGCCGCGGCGTCGCCGTCGACGATCCCGACGTCCTGCGCGATGTCCGGGTAATTCGCGTCGTCGACGACGCGGCGCCAGGTGCCGTAGGTAATCCCAATCGAGCGCCCCGCCGGATGCCAGGACGGCGTTTCGCTCTGAAACGTCGTCAGCAGACGCGTCGCGCCGCCGGCGGCGGGAATCGACGCGACGACCGTGCGATAGCTCTGCGACTTGAAGAGGACGGTGCCGTCGCGCGAGACGGTGGGCGCGTACGTATCGCGCGCGAACGACGAGAGGCGCGTGGCACGGCCGCCGGCGGCCGGCGCGCTCCAGAGATCGAGCGTGCCCGACTGGTTCGCGCCGCCGACGTAGATCGTCGCGCCGTCGGGCGAGAACGCGATCGGGCCGTAGACGTCGAGCTCCGGCTGGAGCGCGACCGCTCCGCGGCCGCACGGGATCGTGACGCGCGGATGGCCGTTGTCCGCCGCGATGCAGGCGACCTCGCCGCCGCGCGTCCATGCGGGAAACGCGATGCGCGCGCCGATGCGTGTTGCCGACGCCGATGCGCCGTCGGCGGCGATCGTCCAGAGCTCCGCGCCGTCGCGCGCGTTGACAATCGCCGCGACCGACTTCCCGTCCGCGGACCAGGCGAGCTGCCGCAGATCGGCGACGCGCGCCGTTGTCGTTTCGCTGCTGCCGTCGATTCGCGCACGGAGCCGATCGTGGTCCGCCCACAAGCCGTGCCGCGAGCGCTCGACGCGGTCGTAGAGCGCCCAGCCGGACGGCGTCCGATAGCCGTCGGCCGCGAGGCCGCGGCTGTCGGCCGTCCACGCGATCGTCCGAATCTGCGCCTCGTTCGGCGGGAGATCGACCGCCGGCCCGCCGTCGATCGGCCGCACGCGGAGGAATCGCCCCTCGGAGTACGCGATCCAGCGGCCGTCGGGTGAAATCGCGCCGGCGGGATCGCGATAGCCGACCGGCCCGAGTTGATGCGCGTCGGCGACCCACGCCAGGCGCGGCGCCGGCGCGGCGGCGTCGCGGCCGCGCAGGAAGGGAACCGCGGCGAGCGCGAGGATGACGAGCGCGGTCAGCGCCGTCGCGCGAACCTTCGAGGGTGGCACGCGCCGATTCTAGACGCGAAAGGGGTGCGCGCGGCGGCGCAACCTCACTGCGCGGCGCCGACCAGATATTTGTCGCCGGTCGGCGCAAGCACGCCGCCGTCGGGTTCGATCGTGACCGCGACGGCGACGGGCTCCGGAAAATCGCCGCGGCTGTCGACGAGGCGGCGCACGCTGCCGCTCGCGTCCGGTTTTACGAGCCCGATGCTGACCGGCGCCGCGCTCGTCACGAACCACAGCTGATATGTGCGGCCCGGCGGCAGCGCCGGCAGGTTCGTGGCCGTGAGCACGACGCCGCGGCTGCGGCTCCAGAACGCGCGCCCCGAGGCGCGCGCGGCCACCGGCTGCCCCGCGAGATCGATCCGGCGGACGTCGGGCGCGATCAGCACGGCGAGCGGCGCTTCGGCGTCGGCGACGGTGCGCAGCGCGACCGCCACCCGGCGCTCGCCGTCGGCGGCGCGATCGAGCGCGACGCGCAGCTGCGCCTGCAGCGTGCGCACCTCCGCGCGCAGGTCCGCCGCGTAGAAACTGGCGCCGGCCGCGACAACGAGCATCGCCGCCGCGGCGAGCCACGGCGCCCACGCGGCCATGGAACGGCGCGTCGACGCGCGCGCGGTCACCTTCGCTGCCGCGAGCACGCGCCCGCGCAGCGCCGCGGGCGGCTCGTGCGCCGGCACGATCTGCGCGAGCGCGGCCGAGACAGGAACCAACGACGCCAGCTCCGCCGCGCATTCGGTGCAGCCGCGCAGGTGCGACTCGACCGCGGACCGCTCGTCGGGCGGCAGGGCGCCGATCGCGTGGAGCGCGATCTGCTCGCGGACCGCGTCGTGATCGAGGGGTACCGCGCTCACGGCGCCGTCTCCGCGAGCGCGTCGCGCAACCGCAGCAACGCCTGCCGCATCCGCGTCTTGATCGTGCCGAGCGGGACGCCGAGCCGGCCTGCGATTGCCGACTGCGAGAGCCCTTCGTAATAACCGAGCTCGAGCGGAACCCGCTGCGCGTCCGGCAGCGCCTCGAGCGCGGCGCGAATCCGCGCCGCCTGTTCCGCCGTCACGAGCCGCAGATCCGCGCCGGCGCCCGGATCGACGACGTCGATCGCCGCCCAGTCGACGTCGGCCGCCGGCGGCTCGCCGCGCTCGCGCCGCAGCCGGTCGAGCGCGCGGCTCCGCGTCAGCATCACGAGCCAGCCGGCCACCGAGCCGCGCGACGTGTCGTACCGGCCGGCCTGCCGCCACACCTGCGTGAAGACCTCCTGGAGCACATCTTCGGCGTCAGGCTGCCGCCCGACGATCCGCAGGGCGAGCGAGTACAGCAGCCGCGCGTGCCGGTCGTAGACCTCCGCCAGGGCGTCGTGGTCGCCCCGGACCATCCGCTGGAGCGCGAAGCGGTCCGAGTCGGCGGCCGAGGCGTCCGCAATCGTCGAGAGGACGGCAAGCCACATGACGATCTACGCAGCCTCGGCGGATTTGGATGTCATGCGCGCGCGCTAGCGGTCGTGGGTCGGGATGAACGTGATCGGCCGAGGTTCGGTGAACGAGCGTTGGAAGAGATCCGTGCGCGCGTAGCCGTCCATGTCGCGGCCGATCGGCAAGCCGAGAAAATACAGGATCGTCGGCGTGACGTCGACGACCGACGCCGGCGTCTGCTCGCGGCCGCGCGCCACCGACGCGCCGTATGCGAGCAGGAACCCGTCGGGCGCGTCCTCGTGCGTGCCGCTGAGGTCGGGATCTCCGATGACGCGCTCGATGACCCGCTTGCCGAACGCAAGCGGCTCCATGCCGTACGCCGATACGACGACCAGCAGATCGTCCTGCCCGAGCGCGGCCATCGCGCGGCCGATCGCGTCGTCGATCCAGGCGTAGTGCCGCTCGAGCACCGCGCCGAGCCGCCGCCGCTCCTCGTCGGTGACGTCGCCGAACTCCGACGGCAGCGCGTACCGCAGGTAGTAGTGGCCGATCGGATCGAGGCTCTGATAGCGCGTCAGCGTCAGCTGCGCCGGCCGCCGCCGCGCCATCGCCTGCGCAATTGTGTCGTAGATGCGATCGGTGCGCCTCGCCGCGCTTTCCCGCGCGTCGGCGCGGCCCGCGGGAGCGCCGTCGAGCGACGCGTTCACGACGGCGGGCGCGTCGGCCGTCGCCACCTCCATCGCCGCGAGCGCCTCGTCCTGCAGATCCGGCGGATACAACGCCGACGGTTCGTCGATGCCAAGCGCGGTGTTCGCGCTGCGGTGATACGTGTCGGCCACGAGGTAGCCGCGCACCGGCGGCGCCGGCTGCGTGAGCGGCCAGCCGACGACGCCGACCGAGAAGCCGTTGACGCTGGCGATGCTCCACAGCGTCCGCGTGCGGAACGCCGCCGACGTGTGCGGATGCTCGATGAGGAAGCCGAACCGCTGCAGCCCGTGCGCGAAGCAGTCCACCGGCAGCAGCTGGAGCGCATCGTCGCCGCCGGCAATCTGGTAAACCGCCGCGGAGCGAATGCCGTTCTTCTGCGGAAGCTTTCCCGTGGCGACCGCCGCCCAGACCGCTTCGGCCGACGTCGGATGAAGCGTCGCGAGATGGCGGACGGCGCCCGCGTCGAGGATCCGGCCGAAGTTCGGCAGGCGGCCTTCGGCGGTGGCGCGCGTGATGAGATCGAGCGACGCGGCGTCGATCGCGATCACCGTGACGCGCGGCGACGGCTCGCTGCGCGCGCTCGCGAAGGCGGCGTCGATCGGACGCGCTTCGAGAAACGGCGGCGCGCCGCGGCCGCGCAGCGCCAGCGGCGCGGCCGCCGACGCGCCGGCGACGATCAGAAACATCGTCGCCCACAGGCCGCGGGCGCGCGGCGCCGCCCGCCGCGTGATGCCGACGAGCGCGAAGAGGATCGCGCTCGCCGCGAGCACGACGGCGCTGCGCTCGAGCGCGAGGCTCGTCGCGCGATCGGTCACCCGCGCGAATGCTTCGGCGTTGTTCCACATCAGCACGGCGCCGGCCGCCGACGCCGTGCCGCACAGCACCGTCAGCACGCCGACGCTCGTCCATGCCGGCGAGAAGACCTCGCGCCCGAGCAGCTGCCAGACGGCGAGCAGCACGTAGAAGATCACCGTCAGGTGGACGACGTAGTACAGACCGACGGTCGCGACGATCGTCGTGAGCCGCGCCGGATGCAGCGGCAGGTGCGGGTTCAGATGGAGGAAGAGCGCGAGGACGTACGTCGTGGCGATACCGGCCGCCGACATCGAGTTGAACAGCATGCGGAGGTAGCGCACGGCGACCCAGTATACTGGCGGCGTGCCGATCGATGTGCCGGCGCGCGTGCTCGCGAACCGGCGGCTGTCGGACGACTACAACGTCCTCACGCTCGACGCGCCGGCGATCGGCGCCGCCGCGCAGCCGGGGCAGTTCGTGATGCTGAAGCCGGGCACCGGCGCCGATCCGCTGCTGCGCCGCCCCTTCTCGATCTTCGAAGTGCTCCGCGACGATCGCGGCGCGGCCGCCGCGATCACGATCCTGAGCAAGCGCATCGGCCCCTCGACGCGGCTGATCTTCGACGCCGTGCCCGGACGCCGCGTCGACTGCCTCGGCCCGCTCGGCCGCCCCTTCACGTCCGTCGCGCCGCCGTCCGGCGCGTGGATGATTGCCGGCGGCGTCGGCCTTGCGCCCTTCGCGACGCTCGCCGAAGCGCTGACGTCCCGCGGCGTGCCGACGACGTTGTTCTACGGCGCGCGGCGGGGCGGCGAGCTCTTCTATCTCGATTTCTTTCGCGCGCTCGGCGTCGAGTTGATCCTCACGACCGAAGACGGCAGCGTCGGTGAACGCAGCCGCGTCGTCGCGCCGCTCGAGCGGCGCCTCGCCGAGCGGAGCGCGAGCGCGCCGCTGATGCTCTACGCCTGCGGCCCCGAGCCGATGCTCGCGGCCGTCGCGCGAGCCTCCGCGCGATACGGCCGCCCGTGTCAGATCTCGGTCGAGCGCATCATGGGCTGCGGGCTCGGCGGCTGCTACAGCTGCGTCGTGCCGATGCGCGCCGACGACGGCGCCGTCCACCACGTGCGATCGTGCATCGCGGGGCCGGTGCTGGCGGCGGATCGCGTCGTGTGGGGATGATCGGGACGCCGTGCGCGAGATGGATCTCTCGGTTCGCATCGGATCGCTGACGCTGAAGAACCCGCTCGTCGCGGCGAGCGGCTGCTTCGGCTACGGCGTCGAGTACGCCGAGGTCGTCGATCTCTCCACCCTCGGCGCGATCGTGTCGAAGGGGCTGTTCCTCGAGCCGCGCGAAGGGCATCCCTCGCCGCGCATCGTCGAGACGCCGGCCGGCATGCTGAACGCGATCGGCCTGCAGGGGATCGGCGCGCGCCGCTTCGTGGACGAAAAGCTGCCGGAGCTGCGCGCGCGCGGCGCCACCGTCATCGTCAACGTCTGCGGCACGACGCTCGACGAGTACGTCGAGGTCTCGCGCGTGGTGTCGGACGCGGAAGGCGTCGCGGCGATCGAGCTGAACATCTCGTGCCCCAACATCAAGGAGGGCGGCATTCAATTCGGCTGCAGCCTGAACGGGACGTTCGACGTCGTGAGCGCGGTGCGCAAGGCGACGCGGCTGCCGGTCGTCCCGAAGCTCACGCCGAACGTCACCGACGTCGCGTCGTTCGCGCACGCGGCCGAGGACGCCGGCGCCGACGCCGTCTCACTCGTCAACACGTTCCTCGCCATGGTGATCGACGTCGAGAGCCGCCGGCCGAAGATCTCGAACGTCGTCGGCGGGCTGAGCGGCCCGGCCATCAGGCCGATCGCCGTGCGCATGGTGTGGGAGTGCCGGCAGACGGTGAAGATTCCGATCCTCGGCATGGGCGGCATCGCCGACGCGCGCGACGCGCTCGAGTTCCTGATCGCCGGCGCGAACGCCGTCCAGATCGGCACGGCGAACTTCGTCGATCCATTCATCTGGGGCAAAGTGCTCGACGGCATCACCGATTACATGGAGCGCCACGGCGTCGCGCGCGTCGCCGATCTCGTCGGATCGCTCGACACGCGCGAAGAAGCGGCCGATCTGACGTAAGGCAGGAGGCATGGAGCAGCTTCTCGTCGCGCTCGACGTGGATACGGCGGCCGAGGCGCGCGCGCTCGCCGCGCAGCTCGGCGGCGCGGTCGGCGGCTTCAAGATCGGCAGCCGCCTGTTCACGAGCGCAGGGCCGGCGCTTGTCGAGGAGCTTGCGTCGCGCGACCGTGTCTTCCTCGACCTGAAGTTCCACGACATCCCGAACACGGTGGCCGGCGCCGTCGCGGCGGCGACGCGCCTCGGCGTCTGGATGCTCAACGTGCACGCATCGGGCGGGCTGGCGATGATGCGCGCGGCGCGCGCGGCGGCAGTCGAGGAGGCGGCGCGCCGGTCGCGGCCGGCGCCGCTCGTCATTGCCGTGACGATGCTGACGAGCCTGGATCAGCAGGCGCTGATGGAGATCGGCCTGCAGGCGAGCGTCGCCGACCAGGTCGGCCGCCTCGCGGCGCTCACCGAATCGGCCGGCCTCGACGGCGTCGTTGCGTCGCCGCAGGAGATCGAGATCATCCGGCGCCGCTGCGGACAGGGCTTCGCAATCGTGACGCCCGGCATCCGCGGCGCCGCCGACGAGCATGGCGATCAGTCGCGGACGGCCACCGCCGCCGACGCCCTCGCCGCCGGCGCGACTTATCTCGTCGTCGGGCGGCCGATCATCGCGGCGGCCGACCCGCGCGCCGCCGCGGAGAAGATGGTGGCCGAATGCCGCGTGGGCCGGGCCGGCCAAGCGGGCCGGGCGAGGCAGGCGGGCCGGAAGCGCCGATCGTCATGACGATCACGATCTACTCGCGGCCGGGTTGTCACCTGTGCGACGAGATGAAAGCTGTGGTGACGCGCACGCTGGAGCGCGCCGGCGGCGACGTGCGCGTCGAAGAGGTCGACATCTCGACCGACCGCGATCTCGAGGCCCGCTACGGCCTCGAGATCCCAGTACTGCTTGTCAGCGGACGAAAGGTCGCGAAGTATCGCATCAGCGAGCAGGAACTGCTGCGCGTGATCGACCAGCCTCAGTAGAGCGGCACGACCTGCCTGCCCGCCCCGACCTGCCTGCCTGCCCGCCCTGCCTGACCCGCCCGGCCTGCCTGACCCGCCAGCCTATTTCGCCGTGATCACGAAGTGTCCGCGGCGGTTCTGGGACCAGCAGCCGTCGTTCTCGTCGGTGCAGAACGGCTGCTCCTTTCCCTTGCTGACGATCGTCAGCCGCCCGGCGGGCACGCCGAGGTTCACCAGGTAGTCCTTCACGGCGGTCGCGCGGCGTGAGCCCAGGCCCAGGTTGTACTCGGCGCTGCCGCGCGAGTCGCAGTGCCCTTCGACGGTCACCTGCGTCGTCGTCCACTTCTTCATCCAGTCGGCGTCCTTCTGCAGCTCGGCGCGCCCTTCGTCCTTGATCTCCGATTTGTCGAGCTCGAAGAAGACGTCGCTGAGCGGCCGCTCCGAATTCAGCTGCTCGACCGACTTGCGCGCGAAGAGCTCTTCTTCGGTGAGCGCCCGCGGCGCGGGCGCCGGCGCGGGCGCCGGCGGCGGCGCGGGCGGCGGCGGCGCCGCGGGCGCGGTCGGCGGCGGCGGGGGCGGCGGCGCGGGCGGCGCGGCAGAGACTTTCTTGTGGCAGCCGGAGGCGGCGATCGTGACGGCCGCGCAGAGGGCCATCGTGGAAACCCATCGGCGAACGCGAATCATCGTGTACTCCTCGGTTGCCGCAGCTTACAAAGTTGATCTGGCAGTGTCAATGAAGCCCGTTGCGAAAACGATACAATCCCGCGCGTGGAACGTCTGCTGCGCGCGACCGCGGAAGCGGAAGCGCGGCACTTCTGGTTCCGCGGCTTCCGCGCCTTCGTCGGCCCGCTCGTCGAAATCGCCACAGCCGGACGCCCCGCGCCGCTCATCCTCGACTGCGGCTGCGGGACCGGCGCGAACGTCGAGTGGCTCGGCGCGGCCGGACGCGCGTACGGGTTCGACCTCAGCGCGCCAGGCCTGCGGATTGGGCGCGAGGCCGGGCGCCGGCGCCTCGCGCGCGCGAGCGTCGTGGCGGCGCCGTTTCCGAGCGGCGCGTTCGACCTCGTCACTTCCTTCGACGTCCTCTACGCGCTCGACGAGGTCCACGAGCGGCGCGCGATCGGCGAGATGTTTCGCCTGGTGAAACCGGGCGGCTACGCGATCGTCAACGTCGCCGCGATGCCGGCGCTTCGCGGCGATCACTCCGTCCTGAGCCATGAGGTCCGGCGCTACGGTCGCGGCGAGCTGCGCGCGCACCTCGAAGAAGCGGGCTTCACGATCGAGCGGCTCACCTACACGAACGCCACGCTCTTCCCGCCGCTCGCGCTCGCGCGCTACCTGCAGCGCCGCCGGGGCCTGCGCGACGATGTGCGGGAGCTCACCGTGCCGCCGGCGCCGGTAAACGCGATCCTGTCGGCCGCGCTGCGGGTCGAGGCCGCCTGGGTCCGTCATTTCGACGCGCCCTTCGGCAGCTCGCTGCTCTGCCTCGCGCGGAAGCCGTAATCAGCGCAGCTCACACGTGAAGATCCGTAGTCCGAGATGACGCCGATCTTGTGTGCGTCGGCTGCGCTCGGCCGGCACGTAGGTCTGATCCGTCTCGAGCACGATCGATGCGGGAGCGGCGGCAGCCGGCGCGTCGATCGGCACGTCGATCGAAAAGTCGGCGTCGAGCACTCGGTCGAAGACGGGGGCGTCGCGGACGCGCACGACGAGGCGCGAGCCGCGTGAAAAATATCTGCGCGGCGATTCGCCTTCGAGGTGCAGCGTATGCGCCGGCCCGCGCGGGACGATCTTCAGCTCGCCGCGCTCGCTGAGCCACCGCCAGCGACCGCCGGTCATCGGATTGAATTCCGGCTCGTGCCAGCCGGCGCCGAAGCCGATGAGCGGACGCCGCGCTGACGCGTCGAACTGCTCGATCGCAACCGCCGCGCGCGGCGTCGTCTGCATGGAGAGCGCCGAGTAATCGCCGGCGGAGGGATCGCGATCGCCCGGCGCCGCACGAATGAATTCGAGAAAGCCGCCGGCGGCCAGGGGCCGGTCGAAGAGCGAGCGGCCGTCGACGGCGGCGCGCAGACGTGGACCCGCCGGATCGAAAACGCGGCCGCCGATCATGATCGTGCCGCCCTCCAGCACGGATCGAGCGATGCCCGCGTGAATCTCGCCGTAGGCGAGCCCGCGATGGTCCGCGGCGGCGACGCCGGCCGCTTCCGGCGTCAACGACCACCCTTCCCCGACGTACCACTCGGGCCGATCGACGCGGTACCAATCCATTTCGTCGGGGCGCGCGCCGCTGACGAGGACCGGGTACGGCAGCGGCCATCGATACCGCATCGGCTCGCCGTGCTGGACGAGATCGATCGCCGCGCGCTTCGGATCGACGACGAACCATACCGGCGCGCGGCCGCCGCTCGTCCAGTACTTCACCGGCTCGAGCCATTCGTGCTGCGGCGGCGCCGCGAGCGGCGTCGGCAGGCCCTGGCCCGCCCACAGCCGCGGCCGGCGGAAATCGAACCAGCTGCGGCGATCCATCGCAATCACCGGCGGCGACGGCGCGTCGCGCGCCGCGGTCCGCATGTCGTCGATCAGACGGAACGCCGGCGCTTTTTCCCGCGAATACGCGGCGATCGACGTGCCGCCGACGTGCGCGTCGAACATCGCGACGGCGATCGCCGCGGCGAGGCCGCTGCCGCGCGGCAGCCACCGCATTCCGGCAACCGCGAGGAACGCCATCGGGACGACGAGCGGCAGCGCGTATCGTCCGGTGAAGGCCTCCTGGAACAACAGGTCGAACGCGAAGTACGGACCGAACGCCGCCGCGAGGAGCGCGAGCGCGCGGCGGTTGCGGCGCCACAGCCAGACGGTGCCGATCGCCGCGAACACCAGCACGAGAATCGCGACCGTCCACGTCGCCCACGGCGCGACGAGCGCGAAGTAGAACGCGTCGGCGACGGCGCGCGCGTTGTGCGTCGTCCACAGCATCGTGATGTTGCCGAAGTCTTCGGCGCCTTGACTGGTGAGCACGCGAACATACGCCGCTGGTCCGCCGCTCGCGACGACGAGCGGCACGAACCACACGAGCGCGCCCGCCGCGAACGCGACTGCGACGGCCGCTGCGGCGGCCAGGGGCTTGGGGCTAGGGGCTAGCCGTTGCGGTGCGGCTGGCCGTCGCGATACGGGTAGCCCCCAGCCCCCAGCCCCCAGCCCCTGCACGATCAGTAGAGGCACCGTCAGCCACAGCACCTGCGAGCGGATGCCGGTCGCGAGGCCGGCGCCGAACGCGGCGAGCGCGAGCGCCGGGACGGTGCGCGCGGTGATCGTCAGCGCCTGCACCGCCAGCGCTGCGCCGACGCCTGCCGCATCGCTCAGCGGCCGCGCGGCGGTGAACCAGTAGAGCGGCGCGGTGGCGGCGACCGCCGTCGCGGCGAGCGTCCAATACGTCGAGTGGCCGTCTTCGTCGACGTCGAGGCGGCCGAAGAGCCAGCCGATCGCGAAGACGCCGAGCGCGCCGCCGGCGATCGCTGTCAGCGCGAGCGCCTTTGCCTCGTCGCGAACGGCCAGGTGGACAATCTTTCCGGCCGCGATGAACACCGGATAGCCCGGCGGATGCGGCTGATGCTGCGCGACGTCGAACCGCCGGACACCGAGCGCGAAGTTCACCGAATCGAGATCTTCGAGCGAGGCGGGGAGATACGGGAGATGGAACGCGGCAAACAAGAACGCAAAGAAGGCAAAGCTCGCGAAGACGCCAAGGCGATGTCTGCGGCCTTTGCCTTCTCTGCGTTGCTTGATTTCGATCACGCTGGCCGCAGGAGCAGCCCTTCGTTCAGGCTGCCGGTGCGGTAGCCCTGGAGATCGAGGCTCACGTATTTGTAGCCGGCGGCCTTCAGCTCGCGGACGATCGTGGACGCGGTCTCGGGCTCGAGCGCGCGGGGCATCTCCTCTCGCGCGATCTCGATGCGCGCGAGGTCGTCGTGGTGCCGCACGCGGAAGACGCGGAAGCCGAGCGCGCGCAGCGCCTGCTCGGCGCGCTCGATCGTGCGCAGCTTCTCGTCGGTCACTTCCGCGTGATACGGGATGCGCGACGAGAGGCACGCCGAGGCGGGTTCGTCCCAGGTCGGCAGGCCCGCGCGGCGCGACAGCTCGCGGATCTCGCGCTTGGTCAGGCCGACTTCGTCGAGCGGACTCCGGACGCCGAACTCGCGCGCCGCCTGGCGCCCCGGCCGATAGTCGCCGCGATCGTCGGCGTTGTTGCCGTCGACGACGACGGCGCCGCGCGCGGTGGCGAGGTGCGAGAGATGCGTGTAGAGCTCGTGCTTGCAGTAGTAGCAGCGGTTCGCGGGGTTCGCGCGGTACTCGGGACGATCGAGCTCGCGCGTGTGGATGATCTCGTGGCGAAGGCCGAAGTCGCGCGCGATCTGGATCGCGAGCTGGCGGTGGCGCTCAGGGTAACTGGGGCTGTCGGCCGTGACCGCGACGGCGCGATCGCCGAGCGTGCGGTGCGCCATGCACGCGAGATACGCGCTGTCGACGCCGCCGCTGTACGCGACGATCACCGACTCGAGCGACGCGAGCGTGCGGCGGAGCGCCTCTTCCTTCGCTGCACCCGCGACCTCTTCGATCATTCCTCCCAGCCTTCGTCCTCCTCGTCGTCGTCGTCGTCGTCGTCTTCCTTGTCTTCGCCTTCCTCGCCGGCCTCGACTTCGTCCTCCGCCTCGTCTTCGTCTTCGTCTTCGTCCTCGTCGTCGTCGTCGGCGGCGATATCGAGCTCGATCGGAGAGAGGCCGACGACTTCGAGGCTAGAGCCACACTCGGGACAACTGAGCTGATCGCCCTTGTCGACGTCGAATTCGTCGACCTCGATCTCGGCGTCGCATTCAGGACAGGTGGCCATAACCGTCTCCGATCACTTAGAATCCCCGCGGGCGGGATCGATCGCGAGTATAGCGATATCGTGCGCGGATCTGCAACGCGGCCTAACGCCTGCGTTGGCGCCTCCCGATACTTTTCTACGATGCCCGGTACTACGGTCGGGACGAAGACGGTCGTAATCGCCGACGACACGGCGTTCGTCCGCGATCGGTTTCGCGCGGCCGTCGAGAACGCGGGGCACAAAGCGATCGTCGTCAAGAGCGCCGCGGAGCTGCTCGCGCGCGTGCGCGCCGATCTCGATCAGATCGATCTCATCGTCGTCGACCTGCGGCTGCCGCACGCGCCGGGCGTGGATCTGGTGCGGTCGATCCGCAAGCTCGATGAGGGCCGGCTGCCGGTGCTGATCTTCAGCGGGACGATCGCGAGCGCCGACGAGGTGCGCGAGCTCGCGGCGCTCGGCGTCGCCGGCTACGTGAACGAGTACAGCGCGGTGCAGCACATCCTGCCGTCGCTCGCGCCGCACCTCTTCCCCGACAACTTCAACCGCCGCGGCAGCCCGCGCGTCGTGCTCGGCATCCCGATCCAGTACCGCTTCGGCAACACGATCGCCGCGGCGCTGACGCTCAATTTGAGCCACGGCGGCATCGCGATCCGCACGACGAGCCCGCTCGACGGCGGATCGAAGATCAAGGTCCGCTTCCGCATGCCGGGATCGAAGAAGGACGTGGACGCCGAAGGGCGCGTCGCGTGGAGCGACCGGCGCGTCGGCATGGGCATCCAGTTCGACAAGGTCGATCCCGCCAACCAGTCGATCATCGACAACTTCGTCGACGCGCACTTCTTCAGCAACCGCAAGGCGTAAGCGCGCCTCTTCGTGCCTTCGTGGTTCCGCCCGATGCGTCTAAGATGCACGCATGGAACAGTCGCTCGCAGTCACCTCGTGGCGGCTGGCCGGGCTCGTGGCGCTCGTGTGCGCCAACGGCCTGTTCGTCGCCGCGGAGTTCTCGATCGTCACGGTCCGGAAGACGCGCGTCGATCAGCTGATCGCCGAAGGCCATCGCGGCGCGCGTTCGGTGCGACGGGCGGTAACGGCGCCCGATCGGTACATCGCGGCGACGCAGCTCGGGATCACGATGGCGAGCCTCGGCCTCGGATGGCTCGCCGAGCCCGCGCTCGCCGCCGTCTTCGAGCCGGCGCTCTCGTTCCTGCCGTCGCACCTCGCGGCGGCGACCGCGCACAGCATCGCCGTCGCGATCGCGTTCGCGATCATCACGGCCGCTGAGATCGTCTTCGGCGAGCTGACGCCGAAGTGGATCGCGCTCGAGCGCCCCGAGGCCACCGCGCTCTGGCTCGTGAAGCCGCTCGAGATCTTCATGCGCGTGATGTCGCCGTTCATCCGCGTCGTGCACGGCACGGCGCAGGGCGTGATTCGTATGCTCGGCTTCTCGGGCGCCGACCATCGCGCGATGGTGCACTCCGAGGAGGAGCTGAAGATGCTCGTCACGGCGAGTCAGGAGGCGGGCGTCCTCGAAGAGCAGGAGGAGCAGATGCTCCACCGCGTGTTCGGGTTCGCCGACCTGACGGCGGGCCAGGTGATGATCCCGCGCACGGAGCTCGTCGCCGTTCCCGCCGCGACGCCGGTGCCGGAGCTCGTGGAGCGCATCGCCGCCGGCCGCCATTCGCGGCTGCCCGTCTACCGCGCCGATCTCGACGACGTCGTCGGGATGCTGCACGTGACCGACGTGCTGAAGCCGCTCGCCTCGGGCACCGCCGCGGCGACGGCCGGCACGCTCGCGCGCGAGGTCCTCACCGTGCCTGAAACGCTGCGAGCCGACGACCTGTTGACGGAGATGCGCCGCCGGCGCGCGCGCGAGGCCGTCGTGATCGACGAGTACGGCGGCACCGCGGGGCTCGTGACCTTCGAATCGCTGATGGAGCGCATCGTCGGCGAAGTGCCGGGCGAAGCGAGCGCGGTATCGCGCATCCGCACGCGGCCGGACGGCACGTGCGAAGTCGACGGCCTCGCGCTCGTCGCCGACGTGAACGCGCAGTTCGGCCTCCACATCGACGAGGGGACGTTCACGACGATTGGCGGCTACGTGCTCGGACGCCTGGGCCGCCGCGCACGAGTCGGCGACATCGTGGAGGTCGAGGGACGAAGGATTCGGGTCGAGGCGCTCGACGGCCTCCGGGTCGCGCGGGTCTGGTTGTCGAGACCCGCTGGCGACAAGGACACAGAGGCCGAGCAGAGATCCTGATAGTACACAGAGGCGTACACAGAGAACGGGGGTTTTAGTCAGCCCTCAGCAGACGCAGAGCGTTGGCGATCACGATCACCGATGCGCCGGTGTCGGCCAACACCGCCATCCACAACGTCGCGGCGCCGGCGACGGCGGCGACGACGAAGGCGGCCTTCATCACCACCGAGATCGCGAGGTTCATCTTGATGTTCCGCACGGTCGCGCGGCTCAGGCGGAACGTGTAAGGAATCCGCAGGAGATCGTCCGACATCAGCGCGACGTCGGCGGTCTCGAGCGCCACGTCGCTGCCGGCGGCGCCCATCGCGATGCCGACGTCGGCGAGCGCGAGCGCCGGCGCGTCGTTCACGCCGTCGCCGACCATCGCGACCGCGCCGTACTTCGCCTTCAGCTCCGCGATCGCCGCGACCTTGTCCTCGGGCAGCAGCTCCGCGCGCACCTCGTCGACGCCGAGCTCCGCCGCGATCGCCGCCGCGGTGCCGCGGCCGTCGCCGGTCAGCATCGCGATCGACGCGATCCCCTGCCGCCGCAGCATCGCGATCGCCGCTTCGCTCGTCTCGCGCGATCGATCGGCGACGGCGATGATGCCGATCGGCTGAGCATCGTGCGCGACGAGGACCGCCGTGCGCCCCGACGCGTTCATCTCGGCGACGCGCTCGTGCATCGGCGGCGAGCAGAGCCGGCGCTCCTCGAACAGCCGATGGTTGCCGAGCACGATCTGCCGCCCGTCGACCGACCCTTCCGTTCCGCGGCCCGCGAGCGCGACGACGCCGTCGGCCGCCGCCGGGCGGATGTTCGCCGCCGCCGCGTGATCGACGATGGCCTGCGCAATCGGGTGCGTCGATCGCTGCTCCACCGACGCGGCCAGGCCGACCACGTCGGACGCCCGTCCGCCGCGATTCAGCGCGACGACGTCGACCACTTCGGGCCTGCCGCGCGTGAGCGTCCCGGTCTTGTCGAAGGCGACGCACCGCACGCGGCTGATGCGCTCGAGGTGGGCGCCGCCCTTGATGAGCACGCCCTTGCGCGCCGCGCCCGCGAGCGCCGCCACCACCGACACCGGCGTCGAGATGACGAGCGCGCAGGGGCACGAGACGACGAGCAGCACGAGCGCGCGGTAGACCCAGGCGTGCCACGGCAGGTGCCACGCGAGCGGCGGCACGACCGCGACGGCAATCGCCAGCACGATCACCGCCGGCGTGTAGACGCGCGCGAAGCGCTCGACGAGCGCCTGCGACGGCGCCCGCTGCGCCTGCGCCCGCTCGACCAGATGGATGATCCGCGCGAGCGTCGTGTCGCGGCGCAGCCGCGTGACGCGCACGTCGATGGCGCCGTGGCCGTTGATCGTGCCGGCGAACACGCCGTCACCCGGCGCCTTCTCCACCGGCAGCGATTCGCCGGTGACCGGCGCCTGGTTCACTTCGGTGTGTCCGGCGACGACGTCACCGTCGAGCGGAATCTTCTCGCCGGGCCGAACGACGATCAGCGCGCCGACGGCGATGTCGTCCACCTCGACGCGCCGCTCGCCGGCGGCGTCGCGCACGAGCGCCTCCGTGGGCGTGAGATCCATCAACGCGCGAATCGCGGCGCGCGCGCGCTCGAGCGTCCGTACCTCGAGCGCCTGCGCCACCGCGAAAAGGAACACGACCGTCGCCGCTTCCGACCACTGGCCGATCATGGCCGCGCCCGCGGCCGCGATCGTCATCAGCACGTTGATGTCGAGCGAGCCGACGCGCAGCGCGCTCCACGCCTTGCGAATGGTGACGCCGACGCCGGCGGCGAGCGACACGACGAAGAGCGCGATCGACGCCGGCGCGGGCGCGCCGATCGCCTCGAGCGCGAGGCCGGCGGCGAGCGCGATCCCCGAGGTCCACACCAGCGCCTGCCGGACGCGCGCCTGCCGCTCGGTGCCGACGACCGGCTCCTCGTGCTCGAGCCACGCGCGCATGCCGGTGTCCGCCACGGCATCGACAATCGTGGAGGCCGACAGCTTGGCGGCGTCGTATTTGACGTGGAGCCGCTGCCCCATCAGGTCGGCCGCGAAATCTTCGAGGCCGGTCAGGTTCTTGAAGCGCCGCTCGAGGAGCGCGACCTCCTCGCGGCAGTCCATCCCTTCGACGCGGAACGTCGATTCCGCGTGCAGTTCGCACACGGTGCAGGCGGCGGTCATTCGCGCCTCGCTCGTGCCGCGTCGCCGGCGCCCTGCCGCGCACCGTGTCGACGCTGCGCCGGAGGTCGATCAGGCGCGCCGCGGCGGCCGACGAGCGGGCGCGCGGCGCGCTCCTGCACGTGCTCGAGGCCCTGCTTGAACAGCTTCGCGATGTGGTCGTCGTCGACGGTGTAGTAGATGTGCCGGCCGTCGCGGCGGGATCGCACGAGCCGCATGCTGCGGAGGAGCCGCAGCTGGTGCGAGACGGCCGACTGCGTCAGACCGATCGCGTTGGCGAGGTCGCAGACGGCGACCTCGGCGCGCGCGAGCGCGTCGAGGATGCGCACGCGCGTCGCGTCCCCGAGCACCTTGAAGGTCTCGGCGAGCGCCGCGGCCGACTCGTCGTCGAGGAGCCGTCCGGCGGCCGCGACATATGAGTGACTGCTCATATGTGCAGTATAGCAGGGATTGGGGGTTGGGGAACCGATGACCATTCACCAATCCCCCCAATCCCCAATCCCCAACCCCCAATCCCCTCCCCTCAGGCGAGCGAAGCGAGCGCTTTGAACACGGCGTCGTAGTTCGGCTCGTTCCGCGCGTCGTCCAGCACCTCGCGGTGGCGGACGACCCCGTCCTTGTCGATCACGAACACCGCGCGCTTCGCGATCCCCTTGAGCCCGATCATCTCCTCGTTGAACACGCCGTAGTCCCGGATCGCCTGCTTGTTGAAGTCGCTCAGCAGCGGGAAGGTCAGCCCCTGCGCCTCCTGGAAGGCCTTCAGCGTAAAGAAAGTATCGACGCTGATCCCGTACACCTGCGCGCGCGCCTGGTTCAACCGCGCCATCGCGTCCCGGAACGTGCACAGCTCCTTGGTGCAGACGCTGCTGAACGCCGCAGGAAAGAACGCCAGCACGACCGGCTTGCCTCGCTGCTCGCTGAGCTTCACGGGCTGGCGATCCTGGTTCGTGAGCGTGAAGTCCGGCGCCTGCGACCCGACGTCTACAGCCATAACCCTCCCTCTACACAATCAACTGCCGTTCGGAGTAACATTTTTGGGTTCACGAACAGGAGATCCCCTGTGATTGAGGTTCAACACCTCACGAAACGCTACGGCCGCGTCACCGCCGTCGACGACATCAGCTTTCGCGTCGAGCGCGGCGAGATTCTCGGCTTCCTCGGTCCCAACGGCGCCGGCAAAACGACGACGATGCGGATTCTCACCGGCTACATGCCGGCCACCGAAGGCAAGGCCATTGTCGCCGGATTCGACGTCTTCGACCAGCCGATCGAGGCCAAGCGCCGCACCGGCTACCTGCCCGAAACGCCGCCGCTCTATCCCGACATGAGCGTCGCGGAGTATCTGGACTTCGTGGCGAAGGTGAAAGGCGTCCCCTCGAACGGACGTCGCGAGCGCATTCGCTACGTGATGGAGCGCACGCGCATCTCCGATATGGGCGAACGGCTCACCGGCAGGCTCTCGAAGGGCTACCGGCAGCGCGTCGGCCTCGCGCAGGCGCTCATCCACAACCCGGACGTGCTGATCCTCGACGAGCCGACCGCCGGCCTCGACCCCAAGCAGATCATCGAGACGCGTCAGCTCATCAAGGAGCTCGCCGGCGATCACACGATCGTGCTGAGCACGCACATCCTGCCCGAGGTCTCGCAGACCTGCCAGCGCGTCGTCATCATCAACAAAGGGCGCGTCGTCGCGGTCGACACGCCGGACAACCTCACGGCGCGGCTGCGCGGATCGGAAACGATGTACGTGCAGGTGGACGCGGCCGGCGTCGATGCGACCGCCGTGCTGCGCCGCGTGGCCGGCGTGTCGCGCGTCGTCGAAGCGGATCGCCGCGAGGGCATCGTCGGCTACGAGGTGGAGGGCGAGCACGGCCGCGACATCCGCCGCGATCTCGCGCGCGCCGTCGTCGGCGGCGGATGGGGGCTGCTGGAGCTGCGGCCCATGCGCATGAGCCTCGAAGAAGTGTTCCTCTCGCTCACAACCGAAGACATCGACGCCGCGGCCGCCGCCAGCGGCGAGCCCGCTGTTCCCGAGGGAGCTACCGTTCCATGACGAACATCCTCGCGATTGCGCAAAAAGAGCTGAAGGCCTACTTCGCGTCGCCGATCGCGTACATCGTGATCGGCCTCTGGGCGCTGCTCTACGGCTACTTCTACACGTTCATCCTGCATTTCTTCCTGCAGCAGAGCATGCAGATGAACCAGTTCGGCATGCAGGGCCCGCAGTCGATGAACGTCAACCAGCAGATGATCCGGCCGCTGCTGCAGAACGTCACGATTCTCGTGCTCTTCCTGATGCCGATGGTGACGATGCGCACCTATTCGGAGGAGAAGCGATCGGGCACCATCGAGCTCTTGCTGACCTCGCCGATCACCGACTTCCAGATCATCATGGGGAAGTTTCTCGGCGCGATGGCGCTCTACGGCGTCATGCTGCTCGTCAGCCTGATTCACATCGGGATCCTGTTCCGGTTCGGCAATCCGGAATGGAAGCCGATCGTCACCTTCTATCTCGGGCTGCTGCTGCTCGGCGGCTGCTTCGTCTCGCTCGGGCTGTTCATCTCGAGCCTGACGAAGAACCAGATCGTCGCCGGGATGGTGACCTTCGCGGTGTTCCTGCTGCTCTGGATCATCACGTGGGTCGGCAGCGCGTGGGGGCCGACGGCTGAAACCGTGACGCAGCGGCTCTCGATCATCGACCCGCTCGACGACTTCGGCAAAGGCGTTCTCGACACCAAGCACCTGGTCTACTACTTGAGCTTCATCTCATTCGGGCTGTTCCTCACCGCGAAGTCGGTGGACAGCGAACGGTGGCGCGGATAGATATGAAACGAATCTTCAGCCTCATCAGCTGGCTTGGCATCGCGCTGGTCGCCGTCGCGCTCGCGCTGAAGTTCACGCCGGCGCTCAACAGCTACAGCCAGTACTCCAGCGCGTTCGCGATCGCGGGCCTCGTGTGCGTGCTCATTTATGTCGCGAGCGAGTGGCGCGAGATCGCGAAAGTGTACGAGCGGCGGCAGGCGCGCTACGGCACGCTCGCCGCGACGAGCGTCGTCGTCGTTCTCGCGGTTCTCGTGGCGATCAACTACATCGCCGGCAAGCAGAACAAACGCTGGGATCTGACGACGAACAAGCAGTTCAGCCTGTCCGATCAGAGCCGCAACGTGCTGCAGAAGCTCGACTCGCCGCTCAAGATCACCGTCTTCGCGCGCGAGCTCGACTTCGGGCGCTACCAGGACAAGCTGAAGGAATACGAGTACCTGTCGAAGAAGGTTTCGACCGAGTACGTCGATCCCGACAAGAAGCCGACCGCCGCGCAGCAGAACAACATCCAGCAGTACGGGACGATCCTGTTCCAGTACAAAGGCCGCAGCGAGCGCGTCACCACCGACGCCGAGCAGGACATCACCAACGGCATCATCAAGACGGTGTCGGGCCAGCAGCGGAAGGTGTACTTCACGCAGGGCCACGGCGAGAAGGACACCGGTTCGTCTGAGCGCGACGGCTACAACACGATCGCCACCGCGCTCGGCCGCGAGAACTACGGCGTCGAGAAGATCGTGCTCGCCCAGCAGGGATCGGTGCCCGACGACGCGTCAGTCGTTGTCGTCGCCGGCCCGAGAATCGATTTCTTCCCGCCGGAAGTCGACGCGGTCAAGAAATTTCTCGACAAGGGCGGCAAGCTGTTCCTCGAGATCGATCCGCCGGAGAAGGCGGACAGCGCGCCGCTGGCCAACCTGATCGCGCTCGCGCACGACTGGGGCATCCAGGCGGGCAACAACATCGTCGTGGACGCGAGCGGCATGGGGCGGCTGATCGGCACCGACGCGTCGGTGCCGGTGGCGGCGAACTACCCGTCGCACGCGATCACGCAGCGCTTCACCTTCCTGACGGCGTACCCGCTCGCGCGCGAGGCGTCGCCGATCAGCGGCGGCGTGAACGGCCGCATCGCGCAGCCCTTCGTCGAGACGAGCCCGAGGAGCTGGGCGGAAGCCGACATCAAGGGGCTCCTGACGAGCGGCCAGGTGTCGCTCGACGAGAACAAGGGCGACAAGAAGGGGCCAATCACGATCGGATCCGCCGTGAGCGCGCCGCTGGCGAACGCGCCGGCGCCCAAGCCGGGCGACGACCCGAACGCGCCGAAGCCCGAGACGCGCGTCGTCGTGCTCGGCGATTCCGATTTTGCGTCGAACGGCGTCCTCGGCATCCAGGGCAACCGCGATCTCTTCATGAACATCGTCGGCTGGCTGTCGCAGCAGGAGAACCTGATCTCGATTCGGCCGAAAGAGCCCGACGATCGGCGCATCACCATGACGTCGACCGTGCAGACCAACATCCAGCTGCTCGCGCTGCTCGTCATTCCCGGCGTCGTCTTCGCGAGCGGCGTCTACACGTGGTGGCGGAGGCGGTAGGATGCGCGGCCTGAAGTCCACCATTGCGCTGATCGTCGTGCTCCTCGGCCTCGGCGCGTACATCTACTTCGTCACCTGGAAGCAGCCCGAGGGCGGCGCCGACGCCGCCAAGAAGCAGGACAAGGTCTTCGCCGGGCTCGATTCGTCGAAGATCGAAGAGCTCAAGGTCACGTCGGCCGCCGGCGATGCCACGACGGTGAAGAAGGACGCCGGCGGATGGCAGGTGATGCAGCCGGTGACGGCGAAGGCCGACGAGAGCGAGATCGGCAGCCTCACCTCCGCGCTTGCGTCCACCGAGGTCAGCCGCGTCGTCGACGAGAATCCGACGAACCTGAACGACTACGGCCTCTCGAACCCGCGCATCGAAGTGGATTTCAAGGCGGCCGGCGACAAGGACTACCGCAAGCTGATGGTCGGCGGCAAGACGCCGACCGGGGGCGATCTCTACGCGCGCCGCAACGACGAGAAGAAGGTCTTCCTCATCCCGGCCTTCCAGGAGTCGACGCTCAATCGGACGACGTTCGATCTGCGCGACAAGGGGCTGCTGAAGTTCGACCGCGAGAAGGTGGACGGCATCGACGTGTCCGCCGGCGGAAAGACGATCGCGATCGCGAAGGACGGCGGCGACTGGAAGCTCACCAAACCGGTGCAGACGAAGGCCGATTTCGGATCGGTCGAAGGGCTCGTCGGCCGGCTGCAGACAGCGCAGATGAAGTCCATCGCCGCGGACCAGGCGTCGCCCGCGGACCTGAAGAAATACGGCCTCGACAAACCCGAGGCCACCGTCAATGTGAACATCGGCAGCTCGCGCGCGACGCTGCTCCTCGGCGGCAAGGCGTCGGACAACACCGTGTACGCGCGCGACGCCTCGAAGCCGGCGGTCGTCACCGTCGAGAGCTCGCTCGTCGACGACCTGAAGAAGGACGCCGATTCGTATCGCCGCAAGGACCTCTTCGAGTTCCGGCCCTTCAACGCCACCCACATCGAGATGTCCCGCAACGGCCAGACAATCGTGCTCGATCGGGTGAAGGGGCAGAACGACAAGCCGGATACGTGGAAGCGCGTCAGCCCGGCCGCCGCCGACGTCGACAAGGAGAAGATGGACGGCCTGCTCTCGAAGCTGTCGAACATGCGCGCGAGCTCGTTCGTCGACTCGACCGCGAAGACAGGGCTCGACAAGCCGGCGCTCACCATCACGGTGAAGTTCGACGACGGGAAGAAGGAAGAGAAAGTCGCCTTCGGCCAGTCGGGCAGCGATGTGTTCGCGGCGCGGCCGGGCGAGCCGGGCGCCGCGAAAGCCGATACGGCGGACTTCAACGAGGCCGTGAAGTCGTTCGACGAAATCGCGAAGTAGAACGCGTGCAGGGCGAGGCTTTCAGCCTCGCCTCGTAGGAAGCATGTAGGGCGAGGCTTTCAGCCTCGCCTCGTAGGAAGCGTGTAGGGCGAGGCTTTCAGCCTCGCCGTGCATGAGTCGTACATACTGGCAACAATGTTGCTGGCTCGGACGCTTACCCATCTTCAGTGGGTAATCCGAGCCACACAATGGTGCCTCCCGGCCGCGATCAGTCGCCTGAGTTCATCGTCCTCGTCGTCGACGACGACGCCGACGCCCGCCGCATTTATTCCGATTACCTGCGGACGAAAGGGTGGACCGCCGTGTCCGCCGCGGACGGCCGCCGCGCGATCGACAAGGCCAACGAGCTGAAGCCCGACGTCATCGTGCTCGATCTCGCGATGCCGAAGGTGGACGGCTGGACCGTACTCCGCCATCTGCGGGAATCGAGCTGGACGCAGCCGATTCCGATCGTCGTCGTCTCCGCCGTCACCGCCGCGCGCGACGAAGCCTTCCAGTTCGGCTGCGACGCGTTCCTCACGAAGCCGTGTCCGCCGGAGGTCCTGTGGCTGCAAGTCCGCGCGCTGTTCCGCGTGCGGGCCAACCTGCGGCCCGGGCTCGACTGGTTCGAGCGCCTATAATCCGGCGCGAGTGCGCTTCCGCGGTCCCGCGCGATGGTCCGTTTATTTGGCGGCGCTGCTCCTGGCGGCGTGCCACGCGGCGCGGCGTCCACCCGCTCGGGCGCCTGCTGCGCGTCCTGACGCGTCAGCCCTCACATCCCTGCGCCGCGACCTCGACGCGATTCTCGCGCAGCCGACGCTCGAACGCGGCTACTGGGGCGTGCTCGTGAAGTCGCTGAGCTCTGGCGAGACGCTGTACGAGCGCGACGCGCGCAAGCTGCTGATGCCGGCATCGGCGATGAAGATCGTGACGCTGGCGGCGGCGGCCGCAAAGCTCGGATGGGAACACACGTTCGAGACGAGCCTGTTCACCGCCGGACCGATTGACGGCGGCGTGCTCCGCGGCGATCTCGTCGCCGTCGGCTCGGGCGATCCGAGCGTCACGAGCGCGGACGCCGACGCGCTGTTCGGCGGCTGGGCGGAGCGGCTGAAGGCCGCCGGCATCCGCATCGTCGAGGGCCGCGTGGTCGGCGACGACAACGCCTTCGACGACAACGGCCTCGGGTTCGGCTGGTCGTGGGACGATCTGCCGGACGATTACGCCGCCGGCGTGAGCGCGCTGCAGTTCAACGAGAACGCCGTGCGCGTCACCGTCGCCCCGGGACCGGCGGCTGGCGAATCGGCGGGCATCACGATCGCGCCATCCGGAAGCGGCCTCGCGATCGAGAGCGCGGTGACGACGACGGCCGCCGGATCGCCGACGTCGATCGCGGCGCGTCGCCTGCCGGGAAGCATGCGCCTCGCGCTTCACGGGACGATCGGCGCCGGCGCGGCGTCGGCGACGCTGACCGTGTCGGTGGACAACCCGACGCTCTTTTTCGCCGCGGCGCTGCGCGGCGCGCTGATCGCGCACGGGATCGACGTCCGCGGACCGGCAGTGGACATCGACGACGTTCACGATCTGCCGGCGCGCGCAGGCGCGCCGATCGCCGTCCATCGCTCGCCGCCGCTCTCGACGCTCGCCGTGCGGCTGATGAAGGTGAGCCAGAATCTGTACGCGGAGACGCTGCTGAAGGCGCTGGCGGCGGGACCCGGCGGCCGGCCCGCCGACGCGGACAGCGGACGGAAGGAAGCGGCCGCCGTTCTCGCGCCGTGGGGGATCGACGCCGGCGCGCTGATTCAGCGCGACGGCTCGGGCTTGTCGCGCTACGACTACGTCACCGCCGACGCGCTCGCGGCGATTCTCGCGCACGTCGATCGCGACGAGCGGCTGCGCGGGCCGTTCGAGGCCGCGCTGCCGATTGCCGGCCGCGACGGCACGCTCGCGAACCGCATGAAGAGCACGGCGGCCGAGGGGAACGCGCGCGCGAAGACCGGATCGATGTCGAACGTCCGCGCGCTCGCGGGCTACGTGACGTCGGCGTCCGGCGAGCCTCTGGCCTTCGCGCTGCTGGCGAACAACTTCGACGCGCCCGGCGAGACGATCACGAGTGCCGAGGACGCGATCGTCGTGCGCCTCGCGCAGTTCTCGCGGTGACGGACGGCATCACGAAGAGGGTGGAATGCGACTCGACGCGTGGTCGCGTACAAAAGAAAACCCGCGGCGCGCCGCCGCGGGTTCTCGCCTCTGTGACCTCTGTGACCTCTGTGACCTCTGTGACCCACCTGACCTGCCAGGCCCGCCTTGCCTGCCAGGCCCGCCTGACCCGCCCGGCCTATCGCGGAACGATCGTCGTGTCGTTCTTCAGCGCGCCGGGCGATGCGGTGCGGTACCTGTCGGCGCTCAGCACCATCTGATCGATCGAGAAGCCGTCCTCCTTCACCTGCACGCGAATCGTCTGCGCGCCGCTCTGCGCGAAGTAGACGTCGGGCCCGAACAGGTTCACGCCGTATCCGTTGTCCTGCCAGCCCCAGCCCGATTCGCCGCAGCCGCTGCAGTCCTCGAGGTTGACGTCGAACGCCGACGTCGTGCCGAGGCGCGCCTTCGCGGCGCCGGACGCGTCGGTGCTGCCCGTGAACTGCACCATCACCGAGTCGTTGCCCCAGTAGTCCCTGTCGGCCTTGCCGCGCAGCCACAGGTGATACGCGACGCCCGCCTCCGCCTGGAACGTCATCTCGAAGTAATTTGCCGGTACCGCGAGGGCCGTGACGATCTTCGCCGCGCCCTTGTCCGGATTCCAGATGCGGGTGCCGCCGGCCGCTGTCGCGTCGGCGACGAGCGACCAGGTGCCGGCAACCGCCGTCGCGTCCGACGCGTAGAGCACGATCTCGCGCGAGCCGACCGCGATCGTCAGCGCCTGCGTCGCGGTGTTGCCCGCCCAACCGGAGTCGGACGCCTGCACCGTGAACGCAAACGTGCCCGCGGTCGTCGGCGTGCCGCTCAGGACGCCGTTCGCGCCGAACGTGACGCCCGGCGGCAGCGCACTGCCCGCGAGCGACCACGTCGTCAATCCCGTGCCGCCGGTCGCGGCGAGCGTCGCCTGATACGCCTGGCGCACATTGCCCGCCGCGAGCGTCGTCGTCGAGATCGCGATCGGCAGCGGCGCTACCGTGATCGTCGTCGGCATCACGACCGCGCGCGAGGGATCCCACGAGTCAACCGCTTTCACGCTCGCGGTGAACGAGCCGAATGTCGTCGGCACGCCGGCGATGACGCCGGATGCCGCGTCGATGCCTACGCCCGACGGCAGCGCGCCGGACGCGAGCGACCACGCCACGGCGCCGACGTTGCCGCTCGCGGAGCCGGCAATCTGATACGGCAGGCCGACGCGCCCCGCGGACGCCGCCGGCACCGACGCCGCGAACGCGGGCGCCTGCACGACGAGCGTGATCGTTTTGGTGGCCGTGTTCGACGTCCAGTTCGTGTCCACCGCCTGCACGCCGATCGAGAAGGTGCCGACGCTCATCGGCGTGCCGCTGACGACGCCGTCTGCGTTCATCGAGAGACCCGCCGGCAGCGCGCCCGAGACGATGCTGAATGAGACGCTGCCCGTGCCGCCGCTCGTCGTCAGCGCCGCCTGATACCCCGTCTTATACATGGCTGCGGCGAGCGCCGTCGTGGTGATCGCGAGCGCGTTCGGCGACACACCGATGGTGAGCGGCTTCGAGTCGACGCGGTTCGCGCCCCAGCTGTCGGCGCCCTGCACCACGACCACGCAAGTGCCCCACGCGGTCGGCGTGCCGGCGATGACGCCGGTCGCCGGATCGAGCGTGACGCCGGCCGGCAGCGTGCCGGAAGCGATCGACCACACCACCGCGCCGACGTTGCCGGTCGCGACCGCGGCCACCTGATACGGCTGGCCGATCGTCGCGCCGGGCGACGGCGGCAGCGACACGCTGAAGGCCGGCGCGTCGACGGTGAGCGAGAGTGTTTGCGCCGCGACGTTGCCCGGCCAGTTCGCGTCGGCCGCCTGAACCGTCACGCTGAACGCGCCTATCGACGCCGGCGTGCCGGCGAGCGCGCCGTTGGACGCGAGCGCCACGCCGTCGGGCAGCGCACCGCCGGTCACCGACCACGTCGTCGAGCCCGTGCCGCCGTGCGCCGCGAGCGCGCCGGCGTACGCGACGTGCCATGTGCCGTTGGCGAGCGTCGTGGTGTCGACGACGAGCGGCTCCGGCGCGATCGTGATCGTCACCGGCCGCGAGTCGACGCGGTTCGCGCCCCATGAATCGGTCGCCTGCACGACGAACGTCGACGAGCCCCAGGCCGACGGAACGCCGCCAATGGCGCCGCTGAGCGCATCGAACGTGAGCCCGCCGGGCAGCGTGCCCGACGCGATCGACCAGGTGGCCGATCCCATCGCGCCGCTGACCGACGGCGTGAGCTGATACGCGACGCCGACCTGCCCCGCCGGAGCCGGCGGCATCGAGACGACGAAGGGCGGCGGATCAACGGTAATCGTCAGCGTCGCCGTCGTAGAGTTCGTCGGCCACGTCGGATCGTACGCGTCGACGGTGATCGTGCCGGTCTGAACCGCCGTGGGCGTTCCGGTCAAGGCGGCGGCGACCGGATCGAACATCAAGCCGGCCGGCAGCGACGCGTCGCGCACCGACCAGGCGCACGCGCTCATGCCGCCGGTGCACACGAGGGACTGCGCGTACGGCTGATTGAGAACCGCGTCGTCGAGCGACGTCGTGAGGATGCGCACGGGACTGACGCCGGGAGGCACCGTGTTGTCGCCGGAGAGCGCGCTCGCCGTCTGCGCGTTGATCGCGTCGATATCGGCGCCGAGACCGTCGCCGTCGGTGCCGGCGCTCAGATAACCGCTCGACGGCGCAAGATGATAGTCGCCCGCGGTGTAGCCCACGAAGAGCGACGGCCACGCGGCGGTCGTCGGGAAGAAGTTGCCCGTCGGATATTTCGACGCGCTGCCGCCGGCGAGCACGTTGCGGCTGACGATGCCGCCCGGCATGTACGCGTTGATCGACGTCGTGCCCGACGAGAGGCCGTTGCCGAAGATGCCGTACGAGTTGTGCAGCGACAGGTTGTTCGTGTAGACCGCGTTCGTGACGGGAGTCGGCGACGTCGTCGGTCCGCCGTAGAGCCACAGGATCGTCGAGTCCGTCGACATCACCGTGTTGTGGTCGATCGTGATCGCGTCGGGGCCGTCGCCGAGCTGAAACGCCTTCGAGCCGCTGCCCCATTTCGCCGCTGTCATGTCGTCGAAGACGTTGTGGCGGACCGTGATGTGGTTCGTGAGCTGGCTCGGCGCGAGGTTGTCGGTGCCGAGGATATTCACGCCGCCCGCCGTGTGGCGGACGATGTTGTGCTGGAAGGTCACGCGCTGCACGACGACCCACGGCGCGGTGCCGTTCTGATTGCGCGGCGTGAAGACGATCGGATAGCCCGGCTGATCGGCGACCCAGAGGTTCTCGAACACGTTGCCTTCGACGACGACGTCCTGCGCGTTCTTCAGCTCGAAGATGTTCTTCACCGCCCACTTCGTGCCGCTCGCCGGCGTGCCCGCGGTGCCGGCCGCGCCCGTGTCGGTGAAGTACGAGTTCGTCGTCTTCCAGTAGGCGTTCTCGGAGGCCGACGTGCGCCCGTAGACCAGATATTCCTCGGCGTCGACGACGGGCGTCCACGAGATCGTGACGCTGCCGGTCGTGCCCGCGGCGATCGTCGCCGAGACTTCGGTCGAGACAATCGAGCTCGCCTTGTTGGTCTGGCCGGCGACGCGCCGCGCCTGCACCTTGTAGTAGTACGTGCCGGCGGCAAGCGATCCGCCCGTCACCGCATTCGCGGAGACGGCGGTGGGCGTCGCGAGGATCGGATCTCGCCACGTCAGCTGCTTGCGCAGATAGTTGTGGCGGAAAGTGACGTTCGTCGTGACGAGATTCGGGATCGTCGGATCGGCGCCGCCGAGCAGGAAGTTCTCGGTCGCGCCTTCGAGGTAGTTGTTCTCGATCAGATACGGGCCGGGGCCGTTGTAGCCGCTGATCGCCTGCGAGTCCTGGCCGATCGCCTTGCAGTCGGAGACGTAGGAGTTGACGACTGTCGTGTCGCCGCTGTGCAGCGCGATGCCCCGCTTCTGGCCGAGCGCCGGATCACCGTGGACGTACACGCGATCGACGACGAACGCGTACGGCACCTGTGAGAGCTGCGTCTGCGAGGAGTCACCCGCGCCGAGCGAGATGATGTCGCCGTAGCCCTTCGAGTTCGCCTGGAATTCCAGGAACAGGAGCTTGTAGTGGTTCGCCGCCGTCGCCGTGCGCAGCGCCGAGACGCTCGTCGCCGACTTGATCTTCGGCAGCAGCGCCGCATACGCCGGCGTCATGCGGATGCCGGGCCCGGGCAGCTGGCTGTCGGGCGCCGCCGATCGAATCGTGATGAAGTCGCTGACGGCGCCCTTGTTCGGCAGCACGAAACTGCCGGTATAGGTCGCGCCCGGCACGAGCGTGATCACGTCGCCCGGCTGCGCCGCGTTGAGGGCCGCCTGCAGATCGCCGCCTGCGGGGACCGCGATTGTCGCGGCGGCGGCGACCGAAGTCGACGCCAGAATCAACGCACACGCGGACAGTGCTGCCCCATACGGGGTCCGAAACCGCATCTCCAGAGCTCCTGTTGTTGTCGGAAAGAACTTGGCGAGAGCCGCGCGCACGCGGGTCGCGCGAAGCTCTAGCGCAAGGGGGGTGCCACTGCGCTCAAGCAGGAAAATCCGACAGCTACGCGGAGGTGGGTCTCACGAGCGCGTCCATTTCTGTAACACGACCGATCAAAAGTGAAATTGCAGAGGTAGTAAAGAACGTATTTGTTATTGATGAGCTCGGGTGCTTATGGATGAGGTCTGTCGAGCTTATGGATGAGGTGACAGGTCTGTGATCGGTGCGCAGACGAGATCGCGAGCCGACCGAACGATCTCGTCACGCGAGCGCGCGGTGTGAAGCTCTCGTCTCCCGATTCCCTCTAAGGGAGCGCGGCGGCGACGATGGCCCGCGCTTCGGCGAGGATGGCGTCTGGCGACGCGTTCAGGCCGCCGGCCTGGGCGAGCTCGGGCCGGCCGCCGCCGCGGCCGCCGAACTTCGCCGCCAGCGCAGCGATGACCTGCTGCGCCGAGAGCGTCAGGCCCTCCGCGCGCGCGATGACCACGAGCGCCGGCGACGATCGCGACACGACGGCGGCGATATGGCCCGGCTTGGCGGCAATCGCGGCCGCGATCGTCTTGAGACCGGTTGCGTCGGCGTCGATCGCCACGGCGACGAGGCGCGCGACGCCGACGGACTCGGCTGCCGTGGCCAGCTCCTCGGCGCGGTACCCCGCGAGCTCCTGCTGCAGCGCGCTCCGCGCGCGCGTCTGCTCCCTGGCCTCGCCGACCAGCCGCTCGATCGCTGTGGGCAGCTCCGCCGGCAATACCGATAGCTGCCTGATGCTCGACGCCGTCGCATCTCGAAGCACGCGATACGCGCGCAGCGCGCGGCCGCCGCAGACGAACTCGAGCCGCTGCCCGCCCTTGAACCGCTCCCACCGCGCGACGGCGATGACGCCGATCGCGCCCGTCCGCGCGACGTGTGTGCCGCCGCACGCGGACAGATCGAATTGCTCGACGTCGATGAGCCGCAGCGTGCCGCCGCGCGCCGGCTCCTTCCGCAGCGGCAGGCGCGAGGCTTCCTCCGCGCTCGCAAAGCGGATCGCCACCGGGCGATCTTCCCAGACGACGCGGTTGGCTTCGTCCTCCGCCGCCGCAATCTCACGCGGCGACGCTTCGCGCGCGAGATCAATCGTCGACACGTCGGCGCCGAGATGAAAGCTGACGGTCCGCATGTGAAACAGCCGCTCGAACGCCGCCGACAGCACGTGCTGGCCGGTATGCTGCTGCATGTGATCGAAGCGCCGCGGCCAGTCGATCGCGCCGCGAACGAGATGCGCGGTTCCCGGTTCGAGGTTCCCGGTTCCCGCTTGGTTCTCGGTTCCGGGTTCCACGACGTGCGAGATCGAGCCGTCCTCTTCGTCGACGACATCGACGACGCGGAAGGGACCGAGCGTGCCGGTGTCGAACGGCTGGCCGCCCGAGGTGGGATAGAACGCGGTGCGGTCGAGCGTGACGAGCGTGCGGCCGCCACGCGTCTCGACGCGCTGGACCGTCGCGTCAAATTCTCGGAGATACGGATCGGTGTAATACAGGCGGTCGGTCATCAGCTTTCGAGATAGGCGACACGGCCTGCGGCGTCGGGCGCGCGGCCGGCTCGCTGACGGGCAGCTCGAAGAAGAACGTCGCGCCGCCCCACTCGTTCGCGAAGTGGCCGATCGATCCGCCGTACGATTCGATGATCCCGTAGCTCACCGACAGGCCGAGGCCGGTCCCCTTCCCGACCGGCTTCGTCGTGAAGAACGGCTGGAACAGCTTCGGCTCGTCCTCCGGCGCCACGCCGGGCCCATCGTCCTGCACCTCGAGGCGGACGCGCTTGCCGGCGTCGAACACGCGAATCAGAATCCGTCCGCGCGCGCGGCCGGCCGATTCGATCGACTGCTGCGCGTTGATGACGAAGTTCAGCGTGACCTGCTCCACCTCGGTGAAGTTCGCGTACACCTTGCGGAGCGTCGAGATCTCGATGTCGAGCACGATCGACGAGTTGTCGAGATCGCGCCGCCGCAGCTGCACGACCTCGTTGATCACGTCGCGCAGATCGACGAGCGCCGGCGGACCGGACTGCTGGCTGCTGAAGCGCGAGAGGTTGCGGATGATCTCGCGCGCGCGGCCGCTCTGCGTCTTGACGAACGCGAGCTCCTCGAGCGCCTCCGGCGAGAGGCCGCGATGCCGCTCGAGGAGCTCCGCCGTGCCGAGGATCGCCTGCAGCGGGTTGTTCAGCTCGTGCGCGACGCCCGAGACGAGGATGCCGACGGCCGCGAGCCGCTCCTGCCGCACCACCTGGCGCTGCAGCGACTGCAGCGTCTCGCGCATCTTGCGCTCCTGCTCGATCTGCACGTCGAGCGCCTGGTGCGTTTCTCGCAGGTTCGCCGCCATCGTGATGAACGCTTCCTGCAGCTCGGCGAGCTCGCGGTTCGGCACGTTGCTGCGGACCGGCGGCGACAGATCCCCGTTCGCGATCCGCCGCACCGCGTCGCGCACGCCGTTGATGCCGCGGCCGACGATGCTCGCCGCGAAGAGCGCGACGAAGAGCAGCGTGAGCGTCATCGCGGAGGCGATCAGGAAATCGCGCCGGTACATCGGCGCCGCGCGCGCGACCGCGACGCTCGTCGGGATCCCGACGCTCAACAGCCACGGCCCGCGCGCGAGGACGGCGTTGCCGTAGAAGCGCTCGATGCCGTCGAGGCCCGTCAGCATCTGCGTGCGCGGCACCTCGCCCGGCGGCAGCGCGCGCGAGTCGGTCGGCTTGCCGATGTAGCGCTCGGCGTCGCGGCTGCGCGCGAGCACCAGCCCGCGCGCGTCGGTCATCGTGACGACCGAGTTCTCGGGCAGCGGCACGTCGCTGAACAGCGTCTGCAGCCTCGCGAGATCGAGCCCGAGGCCGAGGACGCCCGCCACCGCGTCGCTTCCCTCCTGGCGAACCGGATAGGCGAGGATAATCGTCGGCTTGCCGGTGACGACGCCGTGCGTGAGCTCGGTCACGATCGGCTTGCCCGAGGCGATCACCGCTTCGCGCACGCTCGGCAGCGCCGCGGCGGGCGCGGCACCCGGCCGGAGCGGCAACGCGGTCCCCTTGATCATGCCCGTCGAATCGCTCAGCACGATGTTGAGCACGAGCGGCTGATGGCGCAGGACGTCGGCGAAGAGCCGATCGCATGCGGCCGAGTCGAACGCGACGACCGCCTGGTGGCGGACGAGCGCCGACGCCATCGAGTCGAGGCCCGTCAGATACTGATTCAGGTAGGCGGCTGCAGTGGCGGCGACGGTTGCAGCCTGCTCGCGGACCTCGGAATCGCGCTCGAGCCGCGTGACATACGCCGACCAGAGCGCGGCCAGGACAAACGGCACGAGCAGCGATACGGTCATGACCGCGACCTGCCGCCGGATGGGCCGTTCCCGGAGAACTCGCACGAGCTCGTCGCGATTCTAGCGCAGGAGGAGAGGGTCGGGCATGCCGGCTTCTCGGAACCCCTTGGCCCGCAAGCGACAACTATCGCATGCGCCGCACGGACGACCGTTGGCCTGCGGGTCGTAGCAGCTGTGCGTGAGGCCGTAGTCGAGCCCGAGCTCGGCGCCGCGGCGGATGATGTCGGCCTTGCCGAGCGAGATGAGCGGCGTGTGAATCCGGAAGCGCGCGCCCTCGACGCCGTCGCGGGTGCCGAGGTTCGCGACGCGCTCGAAGGCGGCGATGAACTCGGGCCGGCAGTCCGGATAGCCGGAGTAGTCGAGCGCGTTGACGCCGATCACGATGTCGTGCGCGCCGAGCACTTCGGCCCATCCCACCGCGAGCGACAGGAAGATCGTGTTGCGCGCCGGCACGTAGGTGGACGGGATCGTCTCCGCGTCGAGGTCGCGTCCGCGCGGGACGTCGAGGTCCGAGGTGAGCGACGATCCGCCGATCGCCCGAAGGTCGAGATCCATCTCGAGATGCCGCTCGATGCCGAGCGCGCGCGCGACCGCGCGCGCCGCGTCGATCTCGCGCGCGTGCCGCTGGCCGTAGTGGATCGTCAGCGCGAACAGCGTGAAGCGCTGGCGCTTGGCGATCGCCGCGGCGGTGTACGAATCGAGTCCCCCGCTCAGGAGGACGACGGCGCGCATGCGAGATCCGTCAGACGCCCCGCGTGTCAGGATGCCAGATGAACTTGTGGATCTGCAGCTGGAGGCGCGCCGGCAGGCGATCGGCCAGCATCCACTCCGAGAGCGTCCGGGGATCCATCACGCCGTGGACCGGCGAGAGCAGCACCGCGGCGGCGCGGGACGCGAGGCCGTAGCGCGCGATCACGTCGCGCGCGTACTCGTAGTCGGCGCGATCCTTCACGACGAACTTCACCTCGTCGTGCGGCGCGAGCGCATCGAGGTTGCGCCACTCGTTCCGGTCCGCTTCGCCGCTGCCGGGGCACTTGACGTCGACGATCTTCACCACGTCGCGCGGCACGCGCGCGATCGGCCGGTGGCCGCCGGTCTCGAGCATCACGGTGCGTCCCTCCGCCAGCAGCCGTTCCATCAGCGGATACACATCGTCCTGCAGGAGCGGCTCGCCGCCGGTGATCTCGACGAGCGGGCACCCGTGGCGATCGACGGCGGCGACGACCTCGTCGATCGTCATCTTGCGCCCCTCATGGAAGGCGTATGGCGTGTCGCACCACGAACAGCGCAGGTCGCACGCCGTCAGCCGCACGAAGACGCACGGACGGCCCGCGTGGCTCGACTCGCCCTGGATCGAGTGGAAGATCTCGTTAACCGTGAGCACTTTTACTATTCTACTGGCATGGCGAAACCGACGTTCTTCTGGAAGCCCACCTGAACCACGTGCAAGAACGCCAGAAGTTTTCTGGACACGGCCGGCGTGGACGTCAGCGAGGTGGACATCAACAAGGAGCCGCCGACGCGCGAGTTCCTCGAGAAACACATCGACGCGAGCCGCTTCCTCGACTACGTGAGCACGCGCAGCCCGGTGTGGAAGGAGCGCCCGCTGCCGAAGTCGAAGAAGGAAGCGATCGACCTGATGATGGAGAACCCGAACCTGATTCGCCGGCCGATTCTGATCAAGGGCTCGAGAGTAATCTTCGGGTTCGACAGGGAGAAGTACGACGAGCTCTGATCTGCGCATCGGCACGTCGGGCTGGAGCTATCCGTCGGGCAAGGGGACGTGGAACGGCGTCTTCTATCCGCCGGCGCGCAAACGGCGCAAAGGCTTCGACGATCTCGCGTTCTACGCCGAGCACTTCAACACCGTCGAGGTCAACAGCACGTTCTACGGCCAGCCCCGCGCGGAGGTGACGGGCGGCTGGGCAGAGCGGACGCCGCCGGGCTTCGAGTTCTCGGTGAAGCTGTTCCAGAAGTTCACGCACCCGCGCATGTTTCGCGAGCGCGTCGCGCGCGCGCTGCCGGCAGAGGCCCGCGACGACGCCGGGACGATCGACTCGCTCGCGCAGCCGAACCGCGCGGACCTCGACGAGTTCCGCCGCGGGATCGAGCCGCTGGCGGCCCGCGGCCGCCTGGGCGCGCTGCTCGCGCAGTTTCCCCCGAGCTTCAAGGATGATCCGCCGTCGCGCGAGCGCCTCGAGCGGCTGCTGCGCGCGTTCGGCGACTATCCCGTCGCCGTCGAACTGCGGCACCGGAGCTGGAGCGATCGAATCGGCGAGACGCTCGGGCTGTTGAACGCGTTCGGCGCCGCGTGGGTCCAGATCGACGAGCCGAAGTTCAAGTTCTCGATCCGGCAGAATTATCTGCCGAACATCCAGGGCTTCTATTACATGCGGCTCCACGGCCGGAACGTGCAGCAGTGGTGGCGGCACGACAAGTCGGAAGATCGGTACGACTATCTCTACTCCGCCGACGAGCTGACGGAATTCACCGAGACGGCGGACGCGGCGCGCCGTCTCGTCAAGAAGCTGTATCTCTACACGAACAACCACTTCTCCGCGAAGTCGGTCGCCAACGCCGCGATGATCAAGCAGCAGCTTGGCGAGCCGATCGACGGCGAGTATCCGCCGGAGTTCGCCGCCCGCTATCCGGAGCTGGCCGGCGTCATTCGCGTACGCGCATCCGTAGAATCAGATCTCCTCGCTCGAGCCGAGCCGGCACGTCGCCGCCCTCGATGACGCGCCCGATGACGGCGTAGCGGCCGTTGAGGTCCGGCCGCTCGGCAAGCGTCACGTAGATCTGGCTGTCGGCCTGCGCGGGGTTGCCCGGATGCGCGAGCGCCACCGCGCCGCGGACGTGCGGCCGCTTTTTCGTGATCTCGGCGGCGCCGATCGGCGCGCCGCTCGATGCCTCCGCGCCGCGGCCCCACTCGCGCTCCTGTGAGACGTCGCGCGACCGTTGATCGCCCCATTGCACGATGAACCCGGGAATCGCGCGGTGAACCCGCTGCCCGTCGTAGAAGCCGCGCTTCACGAGATCGACGATGTGCGCGACGCTCTTCTGCGCGTCCTCCGGATACGTCTCGAATGCGAAGGTTCCCTTCGAGGTCTCGACGACGATGACCGGTGCGGCCGGCTGCGCCACGAGTGGCGCCAGGAGCGCGCAGAGCGCAAGGACGGCAATGAGGTATTGGCGATTGCGGATTGGGGATTGGGGATTGGGGATTGGGGGGATTGGTGAGCGGTGATTGGCCGTGATAACGGCGTGACGGTCGTGATCGAACCAACCCCGAATCCCCAATCCCGAATCCCCTCACCGCTTCCCGACGCGCGTCACGCCGACGCGCGCGCAGTGCTCGCGGATCACGCACGCGCCGCAGCGCGGATAGATCGGCTTGCACACGTTCTGGCCCCACGTGACGAGATAGAGGTTGATGTACGGCCACCACCGCGCGTCGGTCGCGGCGTAGAGCGCCTGCTCCGTCTCCTCGGGCGTTCGCGTCCGCACCCAGCCGAGACGATTCGAGATCCGGTGCACGTGCGTGTCGACGCAGATGTTCTTCAGGCTCTTGAAGGACAGGATCAGCACGAGGTTGGCGGTCTTGCGGCCGACGCCCGGGAGCATGAGCAGCTCCTCCATCGTGCCGGGCACACGGCCGTCGAAGCGCTCGATGAGGAGGCGGCAGGTTTCCCTCACGTGCCTGGCCTTGTGGCGATAGAAGCTCACCGGATAGATCAGGCGCTCGATCTGCTTTTCCGTGAGCTTCGCGATCGTGCGCGGCGTCCGCGCCACGCGGAACAGCCGCTCGGTCGCGGCGGCCGTCACCGCATCCCGCGTCTGCGCCGACAGCATCGTCGCGATCAAGACGTCGAACGGTTCCTCCTGGCTCTCCTCCGCAATCTTCTCCACCGCCGGCAGATCGAGGTTGTCGATCGCGCGCGCCAGCGCGCGCATCACAGCGTGGACCGTGCGCGACGACGGCCGCGCCCTCGAGGTTCCGCGGCTCGAAGTGCGAGGTTGGCGGCGCCGGGCTTCCCGACTCTGGCGCGGGCTCACAGCGCTAGGCTCCCGGCGCTCGGACAGGCGTAACCGGCGGTCGGCCGGCGAGGACCTCGACCACGTTCGTCGCCGCGAGATCGGCCATCGCCGTGCGCGTCTCGGTGGTTCCGCTCGCCAGGTGCGGGACGAGCAGCACGTTTTCCAGCTTGAAGAGGTCCGGATGGATCGCCGGCTCGTGCTCGTACACGTCGAGCGCGGCGCCGGCGAGCAGGTGCTGCTGCAGCGCCCATGCGAGCGCCTCCTCGTCGACGACCGGCCCGCGTGCGGTGTTGACGAGATACGCGGATCGCTTCATCCGTGTGAGCGCACGCTTGTCGATCAGATGGCGCGTCTCGTCCGTCAGCGGCACGTGAAGCGAGACGACGTCCGACGTGAGCAGGAGCCGATCGAGCGACATCGGCTCCGCGCCGGGCAGATCCACGTCGCGGCGCGCCGTGTACGCGACCGTCATCCCGAACGCGGGCGCGCGCGCGGCGACCGCGCGGCCGATGCGTCCGACGCCGACGATCCCGAGCTGCTTGCCGCGCAGCTCGCTGCCGAGCAGCAGATCGAGCGCCCAGCCCTTCCACTCGCCGCGCCGGACGAGGCGCTCGCCTTCCGACAGCCGGCGCGTGATCGCGAGGATCAACGCCCAGGTGAAGTCGGCGACCGACTCGGTGAGCACGTCGGGCGTGTGGGTGACGACAATGCCGCGCGATGCGGCGTAGCCGACGTCGATGTTGCTGAAGCCGACGGCGACGTTCGCGATCACCTTCAGCCGGGGCGCCGCGTCGATCACCGTCCGGTCGACCGCGTCGGTGAGCAGCGACACGAGCGCATCCTTGTCGGCAACGCGCGAGCGGAGCTCGCCCGGCGGAATCGCCGTACCGCTGTACACGTCGACATCGGCGACGCGTCGGAGCTTGTCGAGGACGGAAGAGGGAAGTTTTCGCGTGACGAGAACCGCAGGCTTGCTCACGTGGCGTCTGCGGGAGGGCCTGACCTACCCGACCTTCAGTGTCCGTACGACTGGCAATAGCCGCAGTGCGTGCAGCGGACGGCCGGCTCGATGATACACATGCCGTCGTCGTCGCCTCCGCTCACGAGCGGCAGGCGCGTGAAGCTCGCGTGGCCTGCGAACGACGTCGGCATCGACGCGCCACGCGCGGCCGCTTCTCCGCCGAGATGCCGCGCGATCGAGTCGCGGATCATCGCGCGGAGCTCTTCTTCATTCATGCATGGTCACCGTATCGATGATGCCGACGATCGCCGCGTCCACGGGCGCCGCTTTCCTGCCGAGCGCCTCGCCCGCCGCGCGTCCTTCCATGACGACGAGGACCTTCTCGTCCACGCCGGCGCCGACGCCGTCCACCGCGAGCACCGGCGTACCGCGCGGCGTGTCGTCCGCGTTCAACGGCTGCACGAGCAGCAGCTTCGCCCCGTCGAACTTGCGGTGCTTCTGGGTCGCGACAACGGTGCCGACGACTCTGCCAATCTGCATTTCCTCTGAGTCCTCTGTAACCCTTTGTGTCCTTGTCGTTATTCGGTGTCCCAATGATCGACGATCCCGACAATGCCTGCGTCGACCGGCGGCTCTGCCGGGTAGAAGGGAAAGCTCGCTTCCCTGCCCCGGACGAAGAAGACTTCCTCGCCGACGCCGGCGCCGGCGGCATCGGCCGCGACGAGCGGCCGCCCTGCGGGCTGTCGATCGGGCGTGAGCGGCTGCACTATCAGCAGCTTGATCCCAACCAGGGCCTCGTCCTTGCGCGTCACGACGACGTCGCCGATCACGCGCGCGAGCTGCATCAGTCGGCCACCTCGATCGCGTCGACGATCCCGACGATCGCCGCGTCGACCGGCACGTCCTTCATCCCCGACGCCATGCGCGCCGAGCTGCCGCTCACGACGAGCACCGTCTCGCCGACGCCCGCGTCGACCGTGTCGAGCGCAACGAGATAACCGCCCTCGGCCTTGCCGCGGGGATCGATCGCGCGTACCACGAGCAGCTTGTTGCTGACGAGGCGCGGATCCTTGCGCGTGGCGACGACGGTCCCCACGATCTTGGCGAGCAGCATCGGAGTTCGGCGTTAGACTTTCGCCGCGGCGGCCTTGCCGATCGGCAGCGCGTCTTCGAGGTTCGCGTGCGGACGGGGAATGACGTGCACCGACACGAGCTCGCCCACGCGGCGCGCGGCGGCGGCGCCGGCGTCGGTCGCCGCCTTCACGGCCGCGACGTCGCCGCGGACGATCGCCGTCACGTATCCGGCGCCGATCTTCTCCCAGCCGACGAGCGTGACTTTCGCCGCCTTCACCATCGCGTCCGCCGCCTCGATCATCGCGACGAGACCCTTGGTTTCGATCATCCCGAGCGCCTCTCCCATTGCTGGCTCCTTGTATTGCGGATTGCGTAATGCGGATTGCGGATTCATTGCTGGTTGCGGAATGCGGATTGCGGATTATTGCGGATTGGGCGCGGGAATCCACAATCAATCCGCGTTCCGCAATCCGCAATCCTCAATCAATCCGCAATCCGCAATCCGCAATCCGCATTACGCCAGATTTCGTATGGCATCTTCGATCAACGCCGAAAGCTCGCGGTATGTTAACCGAATTTCGCCCGCCGACTCCGACGGCTGCGGCGGGCGCGCGCCGTCGCTCACCACGTCGGCGACGAGGCGCTGACCGCCGCCCTGCGGCGCCTGCACCACCTGGCACAACGCGGGATCGCCGGCGTCGAGCGCCGCAAGCGCCTCCGACGGATCGGCGCAGATCGGCGCCGGCGCCGCGATGCCGTACGTGCCGCGCAGCCCCTGCAGCCGATCGACCTCCTCGCGCGCGATCAGATTTTCGCGCCCGAGCAGCCGCGCGACGAGGCTGATCTTCGCGAAGTGCTCGATCGTCTCCATCTTGTAGTACGCGCCGAAGAGATCGCCGCCCACGGTGAGCGCGCCGTGGTTGGCGAGCAGCATGCCGTCGTGCGCCTTGATGTACTTGCGCACCGCCTCGGGCAGCTCCCTGGTCGACGGCGTCGCGTACTCCGCGATCGGAATGCTCCCGAGCGTCGTCAGCACCTCGGCGAGCACCGCGCGATCGAGCGGGATGCCGGCGACCGCGAAGCCGGTGGCGATCGGCGGATGCGCGTGCACGACGGCGCGAACGTCCGGCCGCTGCCGGTAGACCTCGAGGTGCATCAGGATCTCGGACGACGGATCGCGGTCCCCCTGCAGCTTCCGTCCCTCGAGGTCCGTGATGCACATCATGTCGGGCGTCATGAATCCCTTGCACACGCTCTTCGGGGTCATGAGCAGGCGATCGGAGCCGAGGCGCACGCTGATGTTGCCGTCGTTCGACGCGGTGTAGCCGCGCGCGTACATGCGCCGGCCGACCTCGACGATGTCGGCGCGCAGCTGCGACTCGCTCATGCGGACCGGGCTCGATACTTGTCGCGGCAGGCTTCGGAGCAGAAATAGATGCGCTCGCGGCCGCCGGCGACGAGCGTGACGGCGCGCTCGGGCACGACGAACACCCCGCACACCGGATCGCGCGCCATCTGCACGCCGCGCTGCGGCACGCCGGCGCCGCCGCGGCGCCCACCGCCCGACGCGCCGTCGACGATGCCGTCGAGCAGACGCCAGAACGCGCGCCCGACGACGAAGGCGAGGATGATGAAGAGCGCGAGGCGCAGCAGCATCACTGCCCCGGCTTGCGCCCGCCGGCCGTGCCGGGATGCGCCGATTGCAGGCTGTCGAGCGCGCGCTTCGCCGCCCCCGCCTCGGGCGAGTTCGGCGCGACGTCGAGCACCTGCTGCCACGCCTTCGTCGCGCCGTCGAGATCCTGCTTGCCGAAAGCGCGGACGATCCCGACGTTCAGCAGCGTCTTCGCGTGCTTCGGATCGATCTTCAGCGAGCGCTCGAACTGCTCGAGCGCCTTGTCCGGCTGGTTCGAGTAGTAGTAGCAGACGCCGAGATCGGTGCTGACGTTGACGTCGCCCGGCGCCAGCTTCAACGCCTCCGCGTACCACTTGATCGCATCGTCGTAGCGCTCGGCGTCGAAGTACAAATTGCCGAGCTCGACGCGCGGCTGCGGGTTCGAGGCCTCGCGCTCGGCGACGTTCTTGAGCGCGTTCACCTTCGTCTCGTCGAGCACGGCCGCGCGCGTCGTCGCGCTGCCGCCGGCGGTCGCGGGCGCGGCGGTCTGCGCGGCCGCCGCGGGCGCGGCGGGCGCCGGGCGACCCGTCGTCTGCTGCGAGCCGATGATCCAGCCGGCGATCAGGCCGAACAGCATGCCGGCGATCCCGAACGCGATGGCGTCAGACTTCATGCGTCACGCAGGATACGGACGAGGCGGAATACACGGAACGCCAATCATACAGCGGCGCTGCGGCCGGCGAGCACGTCGAGGTACTCGCGCACGACGGTCGACAGGCCGACGAAGAGCGCGCGCGCGACGATCGCGTGGCCGATCGAGACCTCGTCGAGGAACGGCAGATCGCGGAAGACGGAGAGGTTCGCGAGATCGAGATCGTGGCCGGCGTTCACGCCGAGGCCGAGCGCGTGCGCGTAGCGCGCCGCCTCCGCAAAGCGCGCGAACGAGCGCATGCCCAGATCGGGGCCGAGCTCGAACTGCCGCGCGTAGGGCTCGGTGTAGAGTTCGATGCGATCGGCGCCGACCGACGCGGCCCACTGGATCGGATCGGGAACCGCATCGACGAAGAGGCTCACCCTGACGCCGCGCGCATGCAGCCGATCGATCGTCCGCGGCAGCGCCTCGGTCGCGGGCCCCGGCTGCCAGCCCGCCTGGCTGGTCACCTCGCCGGGAATCACCGGAACGAGCGTGCACTGATCGGGCCGCACCTCCTCGACGAGATCGAGCAGATCGGGACGCGGATCGCCCTCGATGTTGTATTCGATCCTGGCCGCCTGCGCGCGCAGCACGCGCGCGACCTCGCGTACGTCGGCCGGCGTGATGTGCCGCTGGTCGGCGCGCGGGTGCACCGTGATCCCCGGCGAGCCGGCGTCGATGCAGGTCTGCACGGCTTCGATCACGCTCGGGTATCGTCCACCGCGCGCGTTGCGCAGCGTCGCCACCTTGTTCACATTGACGCTAAGTCGAATCATGTCTCCGTCATGGCTGATGGCTGATGGCTGAGGGCAAATGGCTGATGGTCCATGGACGCTATGCCATCAGCCATCAGCCATCCAGCCATGACGCCGTCACCCGAGGTGTTCTTTCACGACGTCCACAATCTCCTGCGCCCAGCCGCGGATCTCGTCCTGATGCTTTCCCTCGAGCATCACCCGGAGCAGCGGCTCGGTGCCCGAGTAGCGCACGAGCAGCCGCCCCTGACCCGCGACGCGCGCCTCGACGCGCGCGATCGCGTCCGCAATCGCGGGCACGCTCTTCAGCTCCGCCTTCTCCCGCACGCGGACGTTCATCAGGATCTGCGGATAGGTCGTGAGATCGGCGGCGAGATCGGCGAGGGTGCGGCCGGTCAGCGCCACGGTGCGAAGGACGTTGAGCGCCGTGCAGAGACCGTCGCCGGTGAAGAGGTAGTCCGAGAAGATGATGTGGCCCGACTGCTCGCCGCCGAGCGACAGCCCGCGGTTCAGCATCTCTTCCATCACGTACTTGTCGCCGACGGCGCAGCGCACCAGATCGATGCCGAGCGCGCGAAGCGCGATTTCGAGGCCGATGTTGCTCATCACCGTCGCGACGATCGCGTTGCCCTTCAGCCGCCGCTCGCGCTGCAGCTGGCGGCCGCACATGAGCAGCACGGCGTCGCCGTCCACGACGCGGCCGCGATCGTCGACGAAGATCGCGCGGTCGCCGTCGCCGTCGAACGCGACGCCCATCGTGCACTCGCGCTCGACGACGGTGCGCACGAGCAGCTCCGGATGCGTCGATCCGCACTTCAGGTTGATGTTGCGGCCGTCCGGCTGATCGCCAATCACCTCGAGATCGAGACCCAGGCTGCTGAACAGCTGCGGCGCGACCGTCGTCGTCGCGCCGTTGGCGCAGTCGATCGCCAGTTTGCAGCCGTCGAGCGGCGGCGATCCGTGGAGCACCGCGCGCAGGTGATCGAGATACGCGCCGACGAGATCCTCGTGCGGGACGTGCGCCGGCTCGCCGGCCTTCACGGTCCACGAGCCGTCGGCGATGATCGCCTCCACTTCGCGCTCGACGCTCTCGGTGAACTTCTCGCCGCGGCCGGAGAAGACCTTGATGCCGTTGTCCTCGAACGGATTGTGCGAGGCGGAGATCACGACGCCCGCGTCATAGCCGCTCGTGCGCGTGAGGTACGCGACCGCCGGCGTCGGCACCACGCCGGCGCTCGTCACGACCGCACCTTCGCCCGACGCGCCGTGCGCGAGCTCGGCTTCGATCCACGCGCCCGACTCGCGCGTGTCGCGGCCGACCAGAATCTTCATCGGCCTGCTCGCGCCCTGCCCGGCCGGCGCCCTGCCGGAGGCCGAGCGAACGAGCGCCGCGCCGAGACGGCGAACCGTCGCGCGATCGAGCGGGTAGCGGCCCGCGGTGCCGCGCACGCCGTCGGTGCCGAACAGCCGCGGGAGGGTCGGCGTCTTAGGGTTCTCTGCCACCGGTGATTCGCACCTGGACCGATGCGGGCTCGATGCGCGTCACGCCGAGATCGGACGACGACGTCGCATGCACATCCAGCGAATTGTACTGTCCGGGGCCGAGTCCCGACAGATCGAGATAGGCGGCGACCGAGTCGGGGTCGATGTGGGCCATCGCCACGCGGGTGCCGCGCAGTGTGACGTCCACCGTCGACGGCTGTGCTTGCGCCTGCAGCCCGGGCCCGACGTTGCGCAGGTGAATCGGCCGGTTGCGCAGCGTCCGCTCGAGCGGCGACGGCAGAATCCGAACCGTCACCGTCGCGGTGCGCGCGGTCTTGAGGCGCAGCGACGAGTCCACCAGGCCGAGCGTCACCGTTTGCGTGATCGCGGATCGCGCGCCCGTCACCGGCACGGGCTCGGTGAGCACCTCCGTCGCCCGGCGCACGGCGCTTTCCGGGCCGATCACTTCGACGGTCGGCGGGTCGGCGGTGCGCTCGCCGACGTCGTACCCCGGCGCGGGACGACCGTCGACTTCGGGCACGATCGGCAGTTCGCGCGTCGCTGACGGCTCGAAGGCCATCGCGACGGCCGACGGCGTCACCTGCACGACCTGGACGCCGAAGGGGCCGCGCACTTGATCCGGCGTGATCGGAAAGAGCCGGCGTCCCACGCGCGCGCCGCGCAGGTCGAGCACGGCGACGACGTCGCCGGCGCCGACGCGACTCAGCGTGCCCGACGCGCCGCGCACGCGGACGTCCACGGTCGCCGGGATGTCGCCCAGGACTTCGAGGCCGCCCGGCATCTGCTGCAGCTCGAGCGGCACGCGCAGCCCGCGCTCCACGGTCTCCTCGCCGGCGACGACCATCCAGAGCAGCAGCGCGAGGCCGAACGAGAGCACTTTCAGCCCGAAGTGCCGGAAGGGCCACGACAGCGCGCGCCGCGACAGCTTCACGTGTACTCGACCTCGTCGAGCGGCCGGACGTCGCTTCGCTGCAGGACGAGCGCGCGCAGGCGCGCGCGCAGCTGATTCGGGACGACGCCGCGCTCGATCTGTCCGTCGACGACGAGCGAGATGCTGCCGGTCTCCTCCGACACGACGATCGCGACCGAGTCGTTCTCCTCGGTGAGGCCGATCGCCGCGCGGTGCCGCGAGCCGAGCTCCTTGCTCAGGCGCGGGTTCACCGTGAGCGGCAGGAAGCAGGCGGCAGCCGCGACGCGATCCTCCTGCACGATCACCGCGCCGTCGTGCAGCGGCGACGATGGAAGAAAAATGCTCTGCAGCAGATCGTAGGTGAGCACGGCGTCGAGCCGGATGCCGCCCTCGATGTAGTTGCGCAGGCCGACCTGCCGCTCGATCGCGATGATCGCGCCGATGCGCTGCGACGACAGGTTGCCCGCGGCGACCACGAGCTCCTCGATCGAGTCCTCCGCCGACTCCGCCTTCGCGAAGTAGCGGAAGAACGGCGCGCGCCCGAAGTGCGCGAGCGCGCGGCGGATGTCGGCCTGGAACAGCACGATGACGGCGAAGACGATGTAGCCGGCGAGGTTGCGAATCAGCCAGTTGACGGTCTCGAGATGTCCCCACCGCGAGCCGTAGAACAGCCCGACGAGCAGGCCGCCGCCGAGCGCCATCTGCACGGCGCGCGTGCCGCGAATCAGCTTGAGCACCTCGTAGATCAACACCGACACGACGAGAATGTCGGCGAGGTCGCGCCATCCGATCGGCGGGCGTCTCAGAATGGTGTTGATCCAGTCCATCGTCATGGCTGATGGCTGATGGCTGATGGCTCATGGCAGATGGTCCATGGACCATCTGCCATCAGCCATGAGCCATCAGCCATGTCGGCGTATTTCCTCTGCTACGCGCGCCACCTGCGCCATCTCGGCGACGGCGTGCACGCGGACGATGTGCGCGCCGGCGAGCACAGCGGCGGTCACGGCGGCGGCGGTGCCCCAGTCGCGCTCCGGCGCGGGACGATCGTCGACCGCCGCGCGCAGGAACGACTTCCGCGACGCGCCCACGAGCAAGGGGCGCTCGAGCTCCGCCGCGAGCTCGGCGAGTCGCGCCAGCACACCATAACTGTGCGCCGGCCGTTTGGCAAACCCGATGCCCGGATCGACGATGATCCGCTCGATGCCGACGCCGGCGGCCGATGCGGACGCGAGGCTGCCTCGCAGCTCCGCCGCGATCTCGCGCACCACGTCGTCGTAGACGGCCTCCGCCATCATCGTCTGCGGCCGGCCGCGCGTGTGCATCAGGACGAGCGCGGCGCCGGACGCCGCGACGACCCCCGCGAGCGCGGGATCGTACTTGAGGCCGCTGACGTCGTTCACGATCGCCGCGCCGGCGGCGAGTGCGGCGCGCGCGACGCCGGCCTTGTAGGTGTCGATCGAGATCGGCACGCGCACGCGGCCGTGCAGGGCGCGAATCACCGGCAGCACGCGCGCGAGCTCTTCGTCGGCGCCCACCGGCTCGGCGCCCGGCCGCGTCGACTCGCCGCCGACATCGATCAGATCGGCGCCGTCGGCCTCCATGCGGACGCCTTCATCGGCGGCCGCCGCCGGATCGAGGCGCGCGCCGCGCTCGGCGAACGAATCGGGGGTGACGTTCAGGATGCCCATGACGAGGCATCGGGGCCCGAGAGCAAGCGTGCCGCCGGTTGGGAGCGGGATCGTGAAATGACGTCTGGGGGCGGAGATCACGTAATTAAGAATTTGGAATTTGGAATTTGGAATGCGCGTCCGGGTTTCAACACGAATTCCAAATTCCGACTTCCAAATTCCTAATTCTTATTCCTGCGGCAACGGCTTGTTCAGCGCAGGAACGATCGGCGCGCGCTCCTTGCGCGGGCGCGGCTCGCCTTCCTCGACGGCGGGGCGCGCGGCGACCGGCTGCGGCTCGTCGAGCGGCAGGCCCGCGGCGATCCGCTTCACCTGCTCGGCGTCGAGCACCTCGCGCTGCAGCAGCGCGTCGGCCATCCGCACGAGCGTCTCCTTGTGCGCCGACAGCAGCTGATGCGCACGCTGGTACGAGTCGGTGACGAAGCGCTTCACTTCCTGATCGATCTTGAGCGCCGTATCCTCGCTGTAGTCCTGGTGCTGCGCGATCTCGCGGCCGAGGAAGATCTGCTCTTCCTTCTTGCCGAAGGTGAGCGGCCCCATCGCGTCGCTCATGCCCCACTCGCAGACCATCCTGCGCGAGAGCTCCGTGGCGCGCTCGAGGTCGTTGCCGGCGCCGGTCGTCACGCTCGCCATCGTGATCTCTTCGGCGATGCGGCCGCCGAGCAGGATCGCGATCTGATCGTTCAGGTAGTCGCGCGAGTAGTTGTGCTTCTCGTCGGCCGGCAGCTGCTGCGTGAGGCCGAGCGCCATGCCGCGCGGGATGATCGTCACCTTGTGGATCGGATCGGCGTGCGGCAGCAGCACCGTCAGGAGCGCGTGCCCCGCCTCGTGAATCGCCGTGACGCGCTTCTCCGCGTCGCTGATGATCATCGAGCGGCGCTCGGATCCCATCAGCACCTTGTCCTTCGCGAACTCGAAGTCGTGCATGCGCACGACCTTCTGGTTGTAGCGCGCCGCGTTGAGCGCCGCTTCGTTCACCAGGTTCGCGAGATCGGCGCCCGAGAAGCCGGCCGACCCGCGCGCCAGCACTGCGATCTCCACGTCGTCGGCCATCGGGATCTTGCGCGTGTGGACCGACAGGATGCCCTCGCGCCCCTTCACGTCGGGACGGTTGACGACGATGCGGCGGTCGAAGCGGCCGGGACGCAGGAGCGCCGGGTCGAGGACGTCGGGACGATTCGTCGCCGCCACGAGGATGACGCCCTCGTTCGACTCGAAGCCGTCCATCTCGACGAGCAGCTGGTTCAGCGTCTGCTCGCGCTCGTCGTGCCCGCCGCCGAGGCCGGCGCCGCGATGACGGCCGACCGCGTCGATCTCGTCGATGAACACGATGCACGGCGCGTTCTTCTTGCCCTGCTCGAACAGATCCCGGACGCGCGACGCGCCGACGCCGACGAACATCTCGACGAAGTCCGAGCCGCTGATCGAGAAGAACGGCACGTTCGCTTCGCCCGCGACCGCGCGCGCGAGCAGCGTCTTGCCGGTTCCCGGAGGGCCCATCAGCAGGACGCCCTTCGGGATGCGTCCACCGAGCTTCTGGAACTTCTGCGGCTCCTTGAGGAACTCGATGATCTCCTGCAGCTCTTCCTTCGCTTCGTCGACGCCCGCGACGTCCTTGAACGTCACCTTCTTCTGCGAGCTCGACGAGAGCTTCGCCTTGCTCTTGCCGAACGACAGCGCCTTGTTGCCGCCGCTCTGCATCTGGCGCATGAAGAAGACCCAGAAGCCGATGATGAGCAGGAACGGCCCCCACGAGTAGAGGATCGTCGCCCACGGGCTGACCGTCGGCTCCTTCGCGGTGACGACGACGCCGCGCTCGATCAGCTTGTTGACGAGGCCGTCGTACTGCGCGGGCGCGTAGGTCAGGAAGTGCTCGTTGACTTTCGTGAAGCCGCTGATGTCCTGGCCGGTGATCGTGACGCGCGCGACGCTGCCCTGATCCACCCACTGCATGAACTCGGTGAACGTTGCTTGCCGCTCGTGCGTCTGGAACTTCGTCGAAAAATTCCAGATGAGCACGCCGAGGACGACGAGCGCCATCCAGAACAACAGACTCTTGAGGGTCGAGTTCACGCAGAGCCTCCCACAGCCTTAAAACTCAAGATTAGCACGGGTTGCGAGCGGTCCGTAACCCGAAAAGCCGCGTCGATCTGGTGGCCCGCGACCCACACAATTCTGTCGCTCGCGTCGACCACGAGTGGCACGCGATCGCGCAGCTCCCGCGCGATCTTCCGATCGACGAAATAGTCCTGCAGCTTCTTGCGGCCGGCGAGGCCGACAGGACGAAAACGGTCGCCGGGCCGCCGATTTCGTACGACCAAACTTCCGCCGCAGAGGTCTCCACGCACCAGCGCCACCGCCTCGTCGGCACGCCTGCGCACGGCTGCACTCGAAGATGCGACGTCGGCACGCCGCGCATCGAACGGCTCGGCTGACACGATGCAGGACCCGTCGAGCACCATCACCTCACCTGGGATAGACAGCCGATAGCGAAAAAGGTTCGCCGCCTTCTCGGCCCGGCGTCCCACCGCGCCGGCTGGTCTGCCTGTTAAGACGAGCGCGCCGCCGATGCGTTCCAGGCGCTGGCCCGGAAGATCGACGCGGCCGCCGCGCGCGTGCCCCGCGTCGAGAAGACAGCGCGCCGCTTCGACGTGCTGAAAGGCAATCGCGCGCGTCCCCGCAAGGCGGCGGAGCAGGCGCCACAACACGACGCGCTGCAGCGCGATCGGCGCCGCACGCAGCGCGGCGGCGTCGATCTCGCACACCTCTTCGGTCCCCGACCGACGCTGCCGCACGACGGCCGCCTCGAGCGCCGCAGCCTCGCCCTCCATCCACGCCCACGTCTCGCGCGCGACGTCCGCTTCGTCGGCCAGGACGTCGACGATCGACGGATTGAATCGCGCCGCGAGCATCGGCAGCAGCTCGGCGCGCACGCGGTTGCGCGGAATCGCGACGTCGGCGTTCGTCTCGTCCTCCACGAACGCGTAATCGCCGGCGGCGAGCCACGCGCGAAGGTCGCCGCGGCGGCACGCGAGCAGCGGGCGGACGATCGCGCCGTTGCGCGGATACATGCCCGCGAAGCCGCGCGGGCCGGCGCCGCGCGTGAGGCGGAGCAGGACGGTCTCGGCCTGATCGTCGCACGTGTGCCCGAGCGCGACGAGGTCGGCGCCCGAGCTGCGGCGCGCGCGATCGAAGAAGGCGTAGCGCGCCGCGCGGGCCGCGTCCTCGATCGAGCGCCGCTCGCGGAGCGCGCGCGCGGCGACCGCCTCGCGCTCGACGATCGAGGGCAGACCGAGCGACGCCGCGAGGTCGCCGACGAAACGCTCGTCCGCGTCGGCCGACGGCCGCAGCTGGTGATTGAAGTGCGCGATGGCGGCGAGCCGGAGATCCCCTGCGGCGTCGAGCTCGTGGAGAATGCGCGCGAGCGCGACGGAATCCGACCCGCCGGAAACGGCCGCGATCACGCGGTCGCCCGGCCGGATCAAATCGTGGCGGCGAATGAACTCGCGGACTCGCTCGATCATTGCTGGCCGGGTAGGTGGCGCGGGTCTGGCAAAGTGGTTGGGTCGAGTAGCGAGGTCAGAAGGCCGACCTGCCTGACCCACCCGACCTGCCCGACCCGCCCGACCGCGTGGTGCCGGAGGACGGACTCGAACCGTCGACCCCGCGCTTATGAGACGCGTGCTCTCAACCAACTGAGCTACTCCGGCCGAACCTCAGGAACTCCTGATCTTACGACATCCGGCGCTCGGGCACACGCGGCCGGCGTATCCTCGGCGTGATGAAGATCTTCGGCGAGCACGACACCGAAACGATCGAACAGCTGCGGCGGTGCGCGGCGGCGGAGCCGGACGCTCCGGCGGTCCTCTGCGCCGATGGGCATCTCGGCTACTCGATGCCAATCGGCGGCGTCGTCGGGTACCGCGATCACCTCTCGCCCTCCGGCGTCGGCTACGACATCGCGTGCGGCAACCTCGCCGTGCGCACGCCGCTGCGCGCGGCCGACCTCGCGCCGAAGGACTACGAGCGGATCGCGGACCAGATCAAGCGGCGCGTGTCGTTCGGCATGGGCCGCAGCAATCGGGAGCCGATCCGCGATCACGACGTCTTCGACGCCGTCGCGCACTCGCCGGTCGCCGCGCAGCGGCAGCTCCTGCCGCTCGCGCGCCAGCAGCTCGGCACGGTGGGCGGCGGCAACCACTACGTCGACGTGCTCGAGGACGAAGACGGCCTGCTGTGGGTGGGCGTGCACTTCGGATCGCGCGGCTTCGGCCACAAGACGGCGACGGGATTCCTGAACATCGCGGCGGGACGATCCTTCGAGAGCCGCTCGCGCTTGGGCGGAGACATGTCGGCGCCGCCGTCGCTGCTGCCGCTGCACGCGCCGTCGGGCCAGGATTACATCGCCGCGATGACGATCGCCGGCGAGTTCGCGTACGCGGGCCGTGAAGCGGTCGTCGGCAAGGTGCTGGATATTCTTGGCACGGACGCGACCGACCGCGTGCACAACCACCACAACTTCGCGTGGCAGGAGCGGCACGGCGGCGAGACGCTGTGGATCGTGCGCAAGGGCGCGACGCCGGCGTTTCCCGGACAGCGCGGGTTCATCGGCGGCAGCATGGACGACATCGCGGTGATCGTGCACGGCGTCGAGTCGCCGCAGGCGGCCGACGCGCTGTATTCGACGGTCCACGGCGCGGGCCGCGTGATGAGCCGGCGGCAGGCGAAGAAGGCGGTCGACTTTCGGAGCGTCCAGGACCGCGTGCGCGCGCACGGCACGATTCTCCGCGGCGCCGGCGCCGACGAAGCGCCCGAGGTGTACCGGAAGCTCGCAGGCGTGCTCGCGCCTCACGCCGCCACGATCGCGATCGAACACACGCTGCGGCCGCGCATCGTCGTCATGGCCGGCGCCGACGAGCACGATCCGTATAAAGACTGAGCAGCACAATTGAGAATTAGTTCTCAATTCTCGAGCGCAGCCGCCAGCAGCGGAATCATGAGCTCGTGATGCCCGACGAGCGAATAGCCGCGGCCGGTGCCGGCCGTCGGGCGTGAGACGACGTTGGTTTGCGGGCGGTACGAGCGGATGAAATCGAGGTTCACCGTCGTGAGCCCGGCGAGCGCGATGCCGGCGTTGCGCGAGAGCGCGACGGCTTTCAGAAACACTTCCGGCAGGACGACGGCCGAGCCGCAATTGAGGTACACGCCGCGCTCGAGCCGCGCGACGTTCGACACGAAATAGCGGAAATCGCGCAGGCTCCCGTCGCCGAGCGCCGCACCGGACGCGGCCGGGTGCATGTGCGTGATGTCGGTGCCGATCGCGACGTGAACCGTCACCGGAATCCGCAGCCGCGCGGCGGACGCGACGACGCTGTGCCGCCCGAACTGCGGCTCGCGTCCGGCGAAGAAGCCCGTGACCGACTGGCCGATGCCGAGGCCCGCCGCGACGCCGTCGCTGATCGCCGCGTTCAGCAGACGGCCCGTCTCCTCCGCCATCCCGAAGCGCCCGGGGCCGAGCGATTCGTCGACGTCCTCGGAGGTGCCGCCCACGAGCGCGATCTCGAAGTCGTGGATGATCGTCGCGCCGTTGGCGGCAATCGCGGAGACGTAGCCGCGCTCCATGAGATCGATCAGCACCGGTCCCAGCCCGGTCTTGATGACGTGCGCGCCGATGCCCCAGACGATGCCGGCGTCTCGCGCGCGCGCCTCCTGCATCGCGCCGACGACGGCCTTGAAATCCGCCGCGGCGAGCGCGTTCGGCAGCGCGTCGAGCCACGCGGCGATGGTCGCGCCGGGGGCGCACGGGCGCGCGAAGTCTTCCACCCGCGCTTTGTTCTTCCTCGATTTCAGCGGGTACGTTTTGATCGCGGCGAGATCGAAGTCGTCGTAGCCAAACGTCATAGGATGAGCATCGCGTCGCCATAACTATAGAAGCGGTAGCGCTCGGCGATCGCGGCATCATACGCCGCTCGCACCGCATCGCGGCCGGCGAACGCCGACACGAGCATCAGCAGCGACGACTTCGGCAGGTGGAAATTCGTCATCAGGCCGCCGATCAGGCGGAACTCGAATCCGGGATAGATGAACAGGCCGGTCGTGCCGCGGCCGGCCGCGATCGCGCCGTCGTGCGCCCGCACGGCGTGCTCCAGCGTCCGCGTCGTCGTCGTGCCGACGGCGATCACGCGGCGGCGATCGGCGCGCGCGCGCGCGAGCGCCGCGGCCGTTGCGGCGCTGATCTCGTACGCTTCGGGTTCGATGCGGTGATCCTCGACGCGCTCGACGCGCACCGGCTGGAACGTCCCGTAGCCGACGTGCAGCGTGACGGCGGCGACCTCGACGCCGCGCGCCTCGAGCGCGTCCACGAGCGCCGGCGTGAAGTGCAGGCCGGCGGTCGGCGCGGCGATCGATCCCCGTGCGCGCGCAAAGACCGTCTGATAGCGGTCGCGATCGGCGGGCGCGTCGACGCGCTTGATGTAGGGCGGCAGCGGCACGTGTCCGATCGCGTCGATCGCCTCGTCGACCGTGGATCCATCGTCGGTCCACAACCGGATCAGCCGCCGCCCGAAGAAGCGCCGCTCGAGGATCTCGCCGTGGATGTCGTGTGTGCCTTCGAACACCACGCGCGCCCCGGGCTTCAATTTCTGCCCGGGGTGCACGAGCGCCTCCCATTCGACCGGCGGCTGCGGTGTCAGGCACGTGCCTGACGCGGTGTGCGAGACCGGGCCGACGAGCAGGCATTCCACCGCGCCGCCGCTCGGGACGCGCCGGCCACGCAGACGCGCCGGGAAGACGCGCGTGTCGTTGACGACGACGAGGTCGCCCGCGCGCAGCAGATCCGGGAGCGCCGCCACGCACGTATGACCAATCGACCCTGTCGCCCGATTGAGATGGAGGAGCCGCGAACCGCCGCGCTCACGCGGCGGCTCCTGGGCGATGAGATCCGATGGGAGGTCGAAGTCGAACTCGCGGACGTCCATCTCCGCGATCGATGTTAATGGATGATCGGCGATCCCCAGGTCGCTTTGGTGAAGAGCCGGTCGCCGGCGAGGATCGTCCACAGCACCTGATCGAGGTATTCGCCGTTGCGCAGGAACGATCGGCGCAGCAGGCATTCGCGCGTCGCGCCGATCTTCCGCAGCGCACCATTGCCGCGCCCGTTCGCCGTCGCCGACCGCGCCTCGAGGCGGTGCACGCCGATCGTCGTGAACGCGAAGTCGAGCGCAAGCTTCGCGCCGTCGACGAAGACGCCGGTCCCCCAGAACTCCGACGCGATCGCGAATCCCCACTCGCCGACGCCGAAGTCGGCGTCGAGCGCGCGAATCTGAAACAGGCCGATCGCGTCGTCGGACTGCTTCAGCACGACGGCGAAGCAGACGTACCGCCCGGCGTCGCGCTGCCGCCGCGCCCACGCGATGAACCGTTCGAAGCCGTCCACGGTGGTCGGCGGCGGCGAGATGAAGCGCGACACGTCCTGCGCCGTCAGCGCCGCGAACAACGCCGGCGCGTCCGAGCGCCGCAGCTCGCGCAGCGTTACCACTGCTCCGGCGAGCGCGGGCAATCCATACCGCCACGCCGCAATCACGGGGCCGCCGTCGACGACCGGAACGGTCGAGACGACCGGTTCGGCGTCGGCGTCCGGCTGGTACGGCATCTTCTCCATCAGAAGACTCCCGTCAGCCCGTTGCCCCACACGATGTTGTCGCCGAGCGACGATCCCCAGACGATGTTGTCGCCGACCGACGATCCCCACACGATGTTGTCGCCGGTGCCGCTGCCCCAGACGATGTTGTCGCCGCCGGCGAAGCTGCCCCACACGATGTTGTCGCCGTCGACGCTGCCCCAGACGATGTTGTCGCCGGTGCCGCTGCCCCACACGATGTTGTCGCCGACCATCTCGCCGATCACGCGATCGGCCCACACGATGTTGGCGGCCCACAGCGCGGCGCTGTCCCACACGATGTTCGCCGCGCGCACGATCGCGAGGCTCGAGTCCCACACGATGTTCGCGTCCCACACGATGTTGCTCGTCCACACGATGTTGCTCACGAAGAGCACGTCGCCGGTGAGGACGCTGTCGCCCCAGATGATGTTCTGGCTCCACGCCGCGGTCTGTCCGCCGATCACCGTATACGCGGCGACGCCCGTGCGCAGCCAGTAGTTGCCGCGCTGCTGACCGGTGTCGATCGCGCTCGCCAGATCGATCGCGCCCGCCGCGTTCACCACGCCGGCGCCCTGCGCGAGCGGGTCGGCGCCGGTGACGGGGATCGCGCTGAACTCGAGCATCCCCTTGACGAGATTCGCCGTCAGCTCACGATCGCGGTGGAAGTGCGCGCGGTTGTGCGCGTCGAGCACGAGCGCCACGACGCCGCTCGTCACCGCCGTCGCCATGCTCGTGCCGCTCAGCGAGAGCAGCGGCGCGCCGTTGGGCGCGGCGACGTGGTTCGACACCATCTGCTTGTACAGCGTCGAGGTGAGCACGGCGTTCGACGCGAGGTTGAGGCCCGGCGCCACGACGTTCGGCTTGGCGTAGGCGTCGAACCACGTGGGCCCGCGCGAGCTGAAGGCGGCCACGACATCGTCGTCGCGCCGGACGGTGTTGTTCGTCACGGCCGCGCCGACGGTGATCGCCGACGGCGCGTTGCCCGGCGACGTGATGCCCGTGTAGCCGATCTCGCCGCTCTTCTTCTGCCCGTTGTTGCCCGCCGCCGCCACCACGATCAGGCCCGCGGCCGACGCGCGCTCGACCGCGCGCACGAGCGGGTCGTCGCCCGCCGGCGCGAGGATCGGATGGCCGAGCGACAGGTTGATGATCTGGACGTTCAGCTTCGACTGATGGGCGACGACGAACTCGATCGCGCGGATGACGTCGCTCGTCTTCCCCTGTCCCGTTCCGTCGAGGACCTTGAAGCCAATCAGATGCACCGACGGCGCGATGCCCTGGAACTCGTAGTTCGAGGAGACGCCGCTGCTGCCGATCAGCCCGGCGACGTGCGTGCCGTGGCCGAAGTCGTCGAACGGCGCGACCGACCGCGCGCCGCCATGTGTGAAGTCGTAGAACCCCGTGATGCGGCCGTTGAAGTCGGCGCTCGGCGCGATGCCGGAATCGATGATGGCGACGCCGATGCCGGTGGACCCGGTGAGCGTCGACGAGGTCGCGACCTTCGGCAGACCGAGCGTCTCGCGCAGCGTAGTCGTGGGACCGGACGGCGGCGGCGCGCTCGGCGGTGGCGCGGGCGAAATCGGCACCGCAATCGGGGGCATCGGCAGCGCCTTGACGGTGCTGCTCGCCGCGACGGGCGCATCGAGCGACAGCGCATCCACCGACGCGAGGCTCGCGATCCCGTCGATGTCGGCGGTGTGCAGTTCCACCGACAGCGCGTCGATGAGCTCGTGATCCGAGACGATGCGATCGCCATGGCGCTCGAGCGCCTGGCGGAGCGCGTCGCGATATCCAGGTTTGACGGAGATGATGACCGGCTGCGTCGTGTTGCCGCTCCGAATCGCCTCGCGCAAACCGCGATCGATCTTCGTGGCGGCCGCATGGCTCTGGGGTGCGGCGACGGCGAGGGTCGCGGTGAACGCGAGCCCCAGGACGACGGCGGAGAGACGACGAATGGAAGTCACGGCCGAGCCTAGAGCAAGCCGCCGGCCAACCTCGACCGTTTCTTCGGGCTGAGCCGTAAAGCGCTCAGGCATGGAAGGTTATAGAAAACACCGCCGCGCGCCGCGCCGTCACCTGACACGAAGGGATGTCGTACGACAGCACACATTGCACAGATGAACATCGCTCTACATGCATATTTACCGAATGAAAACACGATATTCGTGGTTGATGTTCCGTTCAGGAACACATGTCACTCTATCGAACATAGAGTACGAAAACCGTGATCGTCGATTTTTGTGGTGATGGTCTTGCACTCAGCCGGACGGGATGTTTGACGTGATCGTGGTCGGCGGCGGGCCCGCGGGCCTGAGCGCAGGGCTCATGCTCGGCCGGTGCCGCCGCCGCGTCCTCGTCTGTGATTTCGGCCAGCCACGCAATCGGCGCTCGCGCGCGCTGCACGGCTTCCTGACGCGCGACGGCATCGAGCCGCCCGCGCTGAACGACCTCGGGCGCCGCGAGCTGGCCACCTACGACGTCGAGTTCCGCTGCGTCGGCGTCACCGGTGCGCACCGCGAGCCGACGCATTTTCGCGTGGCGCTGGCCAACGGCGCCGAAGAGCAGGCGCGATATCTGCTGATCGCGACCGGCGTCGTGGACGATCTGCCGGCGATTCCCGGGTTCGAGGAGTGCTACGGCCGGTCGGTTTTTCACTGCCCGTACTGCGACGGGTGGGAGTGCCGCGATCGGCGGATCGCGGCGTTCGGAAGCGGCCGCGACGTCACGGCTCTCGCGCTGGGCCTCAGGGCGTGGAGCCGCGACGTGATCGTGTGCTCGCACGGGACGCGGCTCGATCGCCAGAGCCGCGAGCGGCTCGCGCGCAACGGCATCGATATCCGCGGCGAGCGGATCGCCGCGCTCGATCACCGCGACGGCGAGCTCGCGCGCGTCGTCTTCGAGGGCGGCGGCGCGATCGATCGCGAGGCGCTGTTCTTCACGACGGCGCAGCACCCGCAGTCGTCGCTCGCGGCGGCGCTCGGCTGCGAGCTGACGCGGCGCGGCGTGGTGAAGACCGGCAGCCTCTGCGACACGAACGTGGATCGCGTCTTCGTCGCGGGCGACGCCTCGCGCGACGCGCAGTTCGTCGTCGTCGCGGCGGCTGAGGGCGTGAAGGCGGCGGTCGCGATCAACAAGGCGCTGCTGGCGGAGGAGCTGGCGCGATGACGCTGAAGGCGGTCGACACCCGCGACGGCGAGCGGCAATCCGCGATCCGCGATCCGCACTCCACAATCAATCCGCAATCCGCGGTCCGCGATCCGCAGTTTGTCGACGTCCGCAGCGCGGCGCTCACGGTGCTCGCGGTACTGGCGACGATTCTCGTCCTGCAGTACGCGCAGTCGATGATCATCCCGATCGTGCTCGCGCTGCTCGTCAGCTACGCGCTCGAGCCGATCGTCGCGACGCTGGCGCGCTGGCGCATCGCGCGGCCGATCGGCGCGGCGATCGTCCTCGTCGCGATGACCGTCGCGGGCGGATCGCTGCTCTACGGTCTGCGGACGGAGGCGAACGCGATCATCCGCGAGCTGCCGCAGGCGGCGCGGCGGCTGCGCGAGAAGATGGAAACCGATCGGCCGTCGACCGCCGACGCGATCCGGCAGGTGCAGAAGGCGGCGACGGAGCTCGAGAAGGCGGCGAACGCCGCGGCGCCGCCGCCGCCCTCCACCGGCGCGCAGCGCGTGCAGGTGGAGCCGCCGCCGTTCAACGTCTCCGATTACTTTCTGTGGGGATCGGTCGGCGCCGCGACGGCCGTCGGGCAGCTGGTGCTGATCCTGTTCCTCGTCTACTTCCTCCTCGCGTCCGGCGATCTGTATCGGCGGAAGATGGTGAAGATCGCCGGTCCGTCGCTGACGAAGAAGAAAATCACGCTGCAGATCCTGTCGGAGATCGATCGGCAGATCGAGAGGTTCCTGCTCGTCCAGATCTTCACGAGCACGGTCGTGGCCGTGGCGACGTGGCTGACCTTCCGCGCGCTCGGCGTGAACCAGGCGGGCGTCTGGGGCGTGCTCGCGGGGATCTTCAACTCGATCCCGTACTTCGGGCCCGTGCTCGTGACCGCGGGCACGGCGGCGGTCGGCTTCCTGCAGTTCGGCAACGTGCAGATGGCGATCCTCGTGTCGGGCGCGTCGCTGCTCATCACGAGCCTCGAGGGCTTCCTCCTGACGCCGTGGCTGACGAGCCGCGCCTCGTCGATGAACGCCGTGGCGGTGTTCATCGGGCTGCTCTTCTGGGGCTGGGTATGGAACGTCTGGGGGATGCTGCTCGCGGTGCCGATGCTGATGGTGATCAAGGCGATCTGCGATCACGTCGAGGACTTCAAGCCGATCGGGGAACTGCTCGGCGAGTGATCAGACGTACGCCGAGAGGTTGAACCGGCCGCGCGCCTGCAGCAGCGGCTTCCACAGATCGCCGAGCTTCGCGACGCGCGCCGGGACGTTGCGGATCGTGAAGTCCTCGATGCGAATCCCCTTGTCGAGCTCCTTCCAGGTGACGGGCGTCGAGACGGTCGCCTCGGGACGCGGGCGCGGCGAGTAGATCGAGGCGAGCGTGCTCCCCCAGCGATTCTGGTTGTAGTCGACGAGCACGCGCCCGCGCGGGCGCTTCTCGCGCCGGTACTCGGCGGTGATGAGCGCCGGGTTGCGCGCGGCGAGCTCCTGCGCGAGCGCCTTCGCGAAGGTCCACACCTGCTTCTGCACCGGCCCGCGGACGATCGGCACGTAGACGTGCAGCCCCTTCGAGCCGGTGGTCTTCACGAGCGACGGCATCTTCAGCGTGTCGAGCGCCTCGTGCACGACCTGCCCGGTCTCGATCACGCGCGCGAAGGTCGCGCCGGCGCCGGGATCGAGATCGAAATGCAGGTAGTCCGGCCGATCGGTGTCGTCGCACGTCGCGTACCACTGGTTCAGGTCGATGCACCCGAGATTGATCACCCACATCAGCGCGGCGCGGTCCTGAATCATCGGGAAGTCGATGACGTTGCCGTGGCCGTGATCGATCGTGCAGATCTCGATCCACGCGGGGCGCGGCGCCGGCGCGCGCTTCATGAAGAAGAAGTCGCCGGCCGCGCCGTGCGGATAGCGCTTCATCACCATCGCGCGGTTCCGGATGTGCGGCAGGAGCGCGTCGGCGACGTCGGCGTAGTACTGCAGCAGGTCGCCCTTGGTGAGCCCGAGCTCGGGCCAGAAGATCTTGCGCAGGTTCGTGAGGCGGACTTCCTTGCCGTCGACCGTCAGAATCGCGTTGTCCTGATCGCGCGGAATCGTCAGCCGTTTAGACACGTGCAAGGCAGGGCACCGTTTAGACACGCGCAAGGCAGGACGGGCAGAGAGCCAGGAAGGCAGGAATTCAAGGCAGGGAAGGTCGGTGAAATTCCCGCCTCCATGCCCTTCAGCCTTGAATTCCTGCCTTGCTGCCTCCCTGCCCTTCTGCCTTGTACGTTCTCAGCGGCGCCAGCTTCGGAGGCCGCGCGCCGTGCAGCGTCGCGCCGACAATCGGCACGTAGTCGAGCTCTTCGCCGGCGCGCGCGTGGCGCAGCAGCAGCCCTCCGCGGCTCATGTCGCCGCGCCCGACGAAGGCGATCGGGAACAGCAGCCGGTCGCCGAAAATCGCGGTAAAGATGTCGACGTACTTCGGCGACGCGACGCTGCCGAGGAGCACCACGTCGCATTCGGGCCCGATCTCGGCGAGGAGCGTACGCGCACTCGCCTCGAGCGGACGCCGGTAGCGGGGGTTGCCGGCGTCGATGTCGCCGCACGCGAAGCCGCGCACGGCGGCGTGGGTCACGCGCGTGTCAGGGCTGCGCAGCCCCGCGTTCGGCGTTATTACGTGTACGCCGTCGCCGACGATCGAGTTGCCCGGTTCCGGCGGCCGCGCGAACCGCCGCGCGTAGGTGAGCTTGCCGCGGAAATACAAGCCGCTGACGAACGTGAACAGATCACCGAGCGGCGCCCCCTCCGCCGAACGCAGCGCCGCCGCGAGCGCGAACGTCGCCCGCGGCGACAGCGCCTGCGCCGCGCGGCGGCCGCCGAGGTTCGCGGGAGATAGAAGGAAGACGCGGTGACTCATTCAATGCGTCTGTAGGGCGAGGCTTTCAGCCTCGCCGCCGGCGACCCTGAAAGGGTCGCCCTACGTCAATTCTAAAACCCCCACCGCAGCAGCACGGAGCCGACGGTGAAGCCCGCGCCGACCGACGCCAGCAGCACGAGCTGGCCTTTCTTCAGCTTCCCGGCGCACAGCGCGTCGTTCAGCGCGAGCGGGATGGTCGCCGCGGTCGTGTTGCCGAAGCGCTCGATGTTGATGATCACCTTCTCCGGCGCGACGCCGAGCCTCTCGCTCGCCGACAGGATGATCCGCCGATTCGCCTGGTGCGACACGAACAGATCGATGTCCGCCGGCGTCAGGCCGTTGCGATTGAGCAGCCGCCGCGACACTTCCTCCGTCTTCCGCACGGCGAACTTGAAGACCGTCGCCCCATCCTGCTTGACGTAGTGCAGCCGCCCCTCGACGGTCTCGTGCGACGACGGCCTGGCGCTGCCGCCGGCGGGCATGCAGAGCGCCGGTCCGCCGCCGCCGTCGATCTCGTGCTCGAAGTCGAGGATCGACGGCTCCCCCGCCTTCGCCGCCGAGACGACGACCGCGCCGGCGCCGTCGCCGAACAGCACGCACGTCGATCGATCCTCGTAGTCGATGATGCTCGACATCACGTCGGCGCCGACGACGAGGGCGTGGTCGTGCGCGCCGCTCGCGATGAGCTGACTCGCGGCGGTGAGCGCGTAGGTGAACGCCGAGCACGCCGCGCTCAAATCGAACCCCCACGCCCGCCGCGCGCCGATCTTGTGCTGGATGAGGCACGCGGTGCTCGGGAAGAACATGTCGGGCGTCACCGTGCCGACGACGATGACGCCGATGTCGTCCGGCGTCAGGCCCGCGTTCGCGATCGCCTTGCGCGCGGCCTCGGTGCCGAGATCGGAGGTCGCGACGCCCGGATCGACGATGTGACGCTCGCGGATGCCCGTGCGCTGCCGGATCCACTCGTCGCTCGTGTCGACCATCTTCTCGAGATCGGCATTGGTCAGGAGCCGCGGCGGCACGTAGGTCGCCAGCGACGCAATCGTCGTCGCGCGCCCGCCCATGCGCGGCGCGTGTCGAACGTGATCGGTCGTCACCACAAACGTGAATCCCTTCGTTGGTCGGCCGGCGCGGCGAGGCCGAAGTAGCCGTACGCCGCCGGCGTCGCGACGCGGCCGCGGGGCGTCCGATCGAGGAACCCGATCTGGAGCAGGAACGGCTCGTAGATCTCCTCGATCGCGTCCTTCTCTTCGCTGATCGCCGCGGCGATGGTGTTGAGGCCCACGGGCCCGCCGCCGAACTTGTCGATGATCGTCCTGAGCAGCTTGCGGTCGATCTCGTCGAAGCCGTGCTCGTCCACCTCGAGCAGCTTCAGCGCCGCGCGCGCGACCTCGAGCGTGATCGTCCCGGCCGCGCGCACCTGCGCGTAGTCCCGGATGCGCCGCAGGAGCCGGTTCGCGATCCGCGGCGTGCCGCGCGTCCGCCGCGCGATCTCGGCGGCGGCGGCGTCCTCGATCGGGACGCCGAGAATCCTCGCCGATCGCCGCAGGATCTCTTCGACGTCGGAGGGCGTGTAGAACTCGAGCCGATGCTCGATGCCGAAGCGCGATCGCAGCGGCGCCGTCAGGAGGCCCGTCCGCGTCGTCGCGCCGATGAGCGTGAAGGGCTCGAGGCGCATCTTCACCGTGCGCGCGCTCGGCCCCTGGCCGATGACGATGTCCACCTCGTAGTCCTCGAGCGCCGGATACAGAATCTCCTCGATCGCCGGCGAGAGCCGATGGATCTCGTCGATGAAGAGGACCTCGCCCGCGCCGAGATTCGTGACGATGCCGACGAGATCGCCCGGCTTCTCGATCGCCGGCCCGGAGGTGGCGCGCACGGCAACGCCCATCTCGTTGCCGATCACGTAGGCGAGCGTCGTCTTGCCGAGGCCGGGCGGGCCGTGCAGCAGCACGTGATCGAGCGGCTCGCTCCGCTGCCGTGCGGCCGCGATCGCCACGTGGAGGTTCTCGCGGATGCGATCCTGGCCGATGTACTCGTCGAGGCGCCGCGGGCGCAGCCCCGCCTCGTACTGCGCGTCGTCGTCGACGCGCGCCGCGGTGACGAGGCGGTCGTCCATTATTTCGCGAGCTCTCTCAACGCCTGTCTCAACGCGCGCTCGAAGCCGGCATCGGACGACGAGCCGAGCGTCTTGATCGCGGCGTCGACGGCTTTTTCGGCGAGCGGTCGATGATACCCCAGGTTCAGCAGCGCCGAGAGCACATCGTCGCGCACCGCGGCCGTTTCCGGCGCCGCCGCGTCGGCCGCCGGCGCGGCTGCGCGCGCGCGCGGCAGGCGATCTTTCAGCTCGAGCACGATGCGCTCGGATGTTTTCTTGCCGACGCCGGGGATCGCCGTGAGCCGCGCGACGTCGGCCCGATCGATCGCGCGAATCAGCTCCTGCGGTTCGATGCCGGACAGCACCGCGAGCGCCACCTTCGGTCCGATTCCGCTCACACCGATCAGACGCTCGAACAGCTCCTGCTCGAGCAGCGTTGCGAATCCGTAAAGCGTGAGCGCGTCCTCGCGCACGTGCGTGTGGATGCGGAGCGAGATGCCGGCGCCGGCGGCGCCGAGGCCGTAGAAGGTCGACAGCGGGACGAAGACGTCGTAGCCGACGCCGTTCACGTCGACGACGATCCGGTTCGGCGATTTTTCGTGGATCGTGCCGCGGAGAAGCGCAATCACCGACTGCGAGCCGTCACGGCGCGGGCTTGTAGCTGCGCCAGCTGGTCGCCCGCCTTCGCGCCTGCGGCGCGTCGGCGTGGCTGGCCGCGCGCGCGCCGGTGGCGTTGTGCGCGTGGCAGATCGCGACGGCGAGCGCGTCGGCGGCGTCGTGCGGCGTCGGCACCGCGCGCAGGCCGAGCAGCAGCTTCATCATGTGCTGCACCTGCGTCTTCTCCGCGCGGCCGTAGCCGACGACGGCGCGCTTGATCTCCGCGGGCGTGTACTCGAACACCGGCACGCACGCCTCGACCGCGGCGAGCATCGCGACGCCGCGCGCGTGCCCGAGCTTCAGCGCGCTGCGCACGTTCACCGCGTAGAACAGGTTCTCGATCGCGACCGCGTCGGGGCGGCACTCGTCGAGCAGGTGCGCGAGGCGCGCGTGAATCTCGAGGAGCTTGTCAGGGAACGGTGCGAGCGCCGGCGTCGTGATGGCGCCGCAGGTGACGATGGTGTGGCGCGAGAGGTCGGTCTCGACGCAGCCGTACCCGGTGCGCTCCGAGCCGGGGTCGATGCCGAAGATCCTCACGCGAGCGAGGCCTCGATCTCCTTCTCGGAAATGTCGAAGTTCGACGAGACGTTCTGCACGTCGTCGTGATCGTCGAGCGCCTCCATCAGCCTCACCATCTGCTGGGCAGGCTTGCCTTCGAGCTTCACGTAGTTCTGCGGGATCATCTGGACCTTCGCCGTTGCCGGCTCGATGCCGAGCGCCTTTACGGCCTCGCTCACGGCGGGAAACGCATCCGGCGTGCTGAACACTTCCCAGTTGTCGTCGTCGTCCTGGAGATCGTCGGCGCCCGCGTCGAGCACCGCGGCCATCAGCTTCTCTTCGTCGGCCTTCGTCTTCTCGACGACGATGTAGCCCTTCTTGTGGAACATCCAGGCGACGGCGTTCGTGGATGCGAGGTTGCCGCCATGTTTCTCGAGCGCGTGGCGCAGCTCGCCGACCGTGCGGTTCTTGTTGTCCGTGAGCACGTCGATGATCAGCGCCGCGCCGCCGGGACCGTAGGCTTCGTACTGCGCTTCTTCGTACGCGACGCCCGGCTCCTCGCCGGTGCCGCGGCGGATCGCGCGCTTGATGTTCTCGGCCGGCATGTTCTGCGACTTCGCGTCCGCGATGATCGTGCGCAGCCGTGGGTTCATGTCGGGATCCCCGCCGCCGGCGCGCGCCGCGACGGTCAATTCCTTGATCAGGCGGGTGAAAACCTTCCCGCGCTTGGCGTCGGCGGCGCCCTTCTTGTGCTTGATCGAGTGCCACTTGGAATGCCCTGACATAGCGGCAAATTTTACCCCCTTTTCGCCAGGATGATCCACACGTCCGCGCGCTCGTCCCACGGCCGTCCCCGGTAGTCGCCGAGCACGGCGCCGACGGTGAAGCCGGCGCGCTCGAGCCGCGAGGCCATCTGCGGGACCGACAGCGTGCGGAACGTGAGATCGAAGCGGTGCTCGCGCGTGGCGCCGCCCCGCCGCTCGACGTAGCGCTGCTCGAAGGTGGTGAGGCGCCGGCGCCGATCCTGCGTCACTGATTCGATGAGCGTCAGCTGCGCGCCGTTCGACTCCCCGCGCAGCTGGACGCGGTTGCGATACTCCTTCCACTTCGGCACGTCGGGCACGAGATCGATGCCGAAGGTGCCGCCCGGCTCGAGGACGCGCGCCACCGACGCGATCGTCGCGGTGAGATCGCGCGCGCGGATCAGCGACTGCAGGATGCCGTACGGCGCGAGGACCATCGCGAAGCGGCGTTCGCGAAACGGAAGCGCGCGGATGTCGCCGCGGACGAGCGTCGGGATTCGGGCGTCGGGATTCGGGACTCGTCCCGCACGCGCCCTCGCAACCCGCTCGCCTGCGCGCGCGAGCATCGGCGCCGATCGATCGATGCCGACGAGATCGACGCCGGCCTTCGCGAGCGGCACCGAGACGCGGCCGGTCCCGCAGCCCAGCTCGAGGACGGTGCCGGCGGCCGCCGACGCGATGCGGCGCCAGAAGGGGATGTCGCGCCGGCCGAGCGTCTGCGCGTTCTCCCAGTCGTAGAACGGCGCATACGCGTCCCACCCGTGCCAGCCTTCGCGGAACGAAGACGACACTGCGGATTGCGGGTTGCGGATTGCGGATCGATTGCGGATTGGGGATTTGGGGGATTGCGGATTGGCCATAGAATCGCGCGATGGAGATCGATCTCGCACGCTGGCGCGAGGAGTTTCCGATTCTCTCGCGGACCGTCTACCTGATCAACAACTCGCTCGGCGCGATGCCGCGGCGGACGGCGCGCGATCTCGCCGAGTACGCCGATACGTGGGCGACGCGCGGCGTCCGCGCGTGGGAAGAGCGCTGGTGGGAGATGCCGCTCGCGGTCGGCGACAAGGTCGCCCGCGTGATCGGCGCGCCGCCGGGCAGCGTGAGCATGCACGAGAACGTCACGTCGGCGCAGCTGGTGGCGCTCTCGACGATCCGTCCGACGCCCTCGCGCAACCGCATCGTCTGCACCGCGATGGATTTTCCGTCGGTCGTGCACCTGTACCGCGCGCAGCAGCGCAGCGGGTTCGAGCTGCGCGTCGTGCCCGCCGAGGACGATCTCACCGTGCGCACCGATCGCCTCCTCGACGCGATCGACGAGCGAACGGCCGTCGTCGCGGTGTCGCACGTGCTGTTTCGCACGTCGTTCATCCTCGACGCCGCCGCCGTGGCCGAGCGCGCGCGCGAGGCCGGCGCCGCGATGATTCTGGACCTCTATCAGTCGGCCGGCATCGTCCCGGTGGACGTCGCCGCGCTCGGCGTCGACTTCGCGATCGGCGGCTGCCTCAAGTGGCTGTGCGGCGGCCCGGGCAACGCGTTCATGTACACGCGGCCCGACGTGCTGCGCAGCGCCGATCCCGCGTTCACCGGCTGGCTCGCGCGGACCCGCCCGTTCGCCTTCGAGATCGAGGACGCCGACGTGCGCGGCGACGCGATGCGCATGATGAACGGCACGCCGTCGATTCCCGCGTACTACGCCGCGCTCGCGGGCCTCGACATCATCGCGGAGGTGGGCGTCGATCGCATTCGCGCGCGATCGCGTCGGCTGACCGCGCGGCTCCTCGCGCTCGTCGACGAGTACGGCTTCCGGTCGGTCGCCTCACGCGATCCCGAACGGCTCGCCGGCACCGTCGCCGTCGACGTGCCCGACTCGCTGCTCGTCGCGCGGACGCTCAAGGCGCGCGGCTTCATGGTGGATTACCGTCCGCCGGTCGGCGTCCGGATCTCGCCGCACTTCTACAACAGCGAGGAGGAGATCGATCGAATCATGGACGAGATCCGATCGATCGCCGCGACGCGCGATTATGCGGAGACCGCGCCGCAGACGGTGGTCACCTGAGGCTGCGGCACTGAGAGTGCGTCTCAGAATTACGGTAGCGCAGCCCTTCAGGGCTGCCGCGGCGGCCGTTGGCAGGCCTGAAGGCCTGCGCTACCCGAGCCCACGGGGTTCCTACCTGCGCCATCGGCAAGCTGACGTTCGAGAAACTGCAGCTTGTCGGGGTTCCGGACGACGCGGATCGCCGAGATTCCGTGGCCCTCGATCGTGAACGTGTAGACCGAATCGAGGCGGCCGGCGATTCGCATCAGCATCGCCGGCTCGCCGTTCACCTCTCCCACCTCCAGCGCGACGTCGGCGAGGCTGATGCCGGCGCTCGGGGCCGAACGGCGGAATCCGGCGAGCATCGCGGCGACGTTGTCGCGGCCGTGCACCGGCCGGCGCGCGGCGAGCGCCTTCCCGCCGCCGTCGCTCCAGAACCCGACGTCGTCGGCGAGCACGCTCGCGAGACGATCCGTGTCGCCGGCGCGGAGCGCGTCGACGAAGCGGCCGACGAGCGGCAGCTTGTCGGCGACCCGGCCGCGGAACCGCGGCCGCTTCTCCGCGATGCGCGCCTTCGCGCGGTGAAAGAGCTGCCGGCAGTTGGCGGGCGTCGTCTCGAGCGCCGCAGCGATGTCGGCGTAGTCGTGCTCGAAGACCTCGCGCAGCAGGAACACGGCGCGCTCCTCGGGCGAGAGCGTTTCGAGCAGCAGCATGAAGGCGAGCGTCACCGATTCGGCGAGCGCCGCCGATCGCTCGGGTCCGGGCTCGTCGGCGGTCGCGACCGGCTCTGGCAGCCACGGCCCGACGTAGGTTTCGCGCGCCGCGCGCGCCGACTTCAACCGGTCGAGGCACAAACGCGTCACGATCGTCGTGAGGTACGCTTTCGGCGAGCGGACGTCGGCCGCCGGCGCCGACGAGTAGCGCAGCCATGCATCCTGCACGACGTCTTCGGCATCGGTCGCGCTGCCGAGCATCCGATACGCGACGCCGAACAGCAGAGGACGATGCGCCTGGAAGAGATCGACGTTCGTCATGGTCACGCAGCGCGGCCGACGGCGTTCGCCAGACCCTCGGCAATCGTCGGGAACGCCGGCCGCCACCCCAGCTCCGCGCGCGCCTTGTTGTTCGAGAGCGGCACACGCATGGCGATCACCGTCGCAAGATACGGCGCGACGAGGCGCGGCAGCCACGAGGGGAGCGCGAACGGCCGCGGCGCGCCGGCCGCCGCCGCGAGCGCGGCGTTGATCTCGCTGAAGCTCACGGCGCGGTCGTCCACGATGTCGTAGACGCTGCCGGCCGGCGCACGATCGAGCGCGAGCACGGTCGCGCGCGCGGCGTCGTCGACGTGAATGCACGGCAGCAGGCTCTTGTCGCCGCGAATGGCCGGCAGCAGGCGGCGCTTCGCCATCGCCGTCATCTGCTGCGTCGATCCCGTTTCCGGGCCGTAGAACAGCCCGTAGCGCAGCACGACGCCTTCGATCGCGCCGCGGCGGCTCGCCTCGAGCGTCTGCGTTTCCATCGATCGCACGGCGTCGGCCGCGGCGCGCATGACGGCCGGCACGTGCTGCAGGTCGCCGCCACGGAACATCGCGAACGATCCGACGACGATCCGGGTCGCGCGCGCGGCGATCGCCGCGTCAATCAGGTTGCGCGTCCCGTCGATCCGCAACCGGTTCGTCGGCTCGATGTCGCGTGCGCTCCGTGGTCCGCCCTTCGGCAGCGCCGTCAGCTGGTGAATCACGTGCGTCGGCTGCGCGGCGGCGACGACGCGCCGCAGCGCGCCGGCGTCGAGCGCATCGGCGATCGCCGGCGCCGCGCCGAGCGCGCGCAGCGTCGGCGCGTTCGCGTCGGATCGCGTCAGCGCCGTCACCTCGTGTCCCGCCGCAATCAGCTCGCGAATCAGCGGCACGCCGATCGCGCCGCTTCCTCCAGCAAGAAAAACCTTCATGATGCCCTCCTGGTCCGTGCGAGCGCGAGCCGGAGCGCGATCGCCGCGCCGCCCGACTCGATGATCGCCAGCAGCGCCGCCGTCGTCGCAAACAACCGACGCCATGCGGCCGCGACGTGCGCGACGTGATCGGATCCGGGAACGATGAAGTGGTTGATCACGCCGAAGACGAGGGCGCCGACCATCGCGGCCGCGACGAGCGCCGCGCCGAGCCGTTCGAGCCGGATCGAGACGACGAGCCCCGCAACCGGCCCTGCGAGGATCACGATGTAGACGAACAGCATCGCGGCCGGCGGCAGAAGAATCTGCGCGCCGGTGTGCGCGAGCCCGTGAACGATCGAAACGCCGAGGTGCAGGAGCACGACGGCGATGAGCGCCTTCCTCATGTCAGTGGAGACGAGGCAGCCTCCCACGGTGTGACAGGTCCTTACGGTGCCGGGAAAACTCAATCCGAAACGGCCAGCTCGCCGGGGACGATCGGCCGCGTGCGCGGCAGGCGGCCCAGACGCGCGCGGTTGCCGACGAACGCCAGGATGCCGAGGAAAACGACGAGCTTGAGCGCGTCGGCGGGCCGCGTCTGCGGAAGCACTTTCCACATCAGCCACAGCGCCGGCTGCGCCCAGCAGACAGCCCACACCGATCCGTAGAAGTACCGCCGCTCGTGGCCCTCGCCTTTCGTGGACGCTTTCACGCGCGGCAGCCGGCCCAGCGCGCCGAGCAGCCAGATGGCGCCGGCGATCGGAAAGTAGGCGTCGCGGTAAATCTGCTTGAGATACCAGCGGCCCGTCGCGATCGCGACGAGGAGGCCGGCGATGTTCAGCACCGCGAACGTGATCACCTCGCTCCACGCGAACGTGTAGCAGACGCGGCGATACAGCGGGTTGGGACGATCTTCGGTGAAGCGAATGATGTACGGCTTCGGCTCGACGCCCGGCAGGCGCCCGCGCAGGCCGGCGACGCCCGTGCCGACGAGCACCGCGCCGAGCCACAGCGCCATGCGCGCGTCGAATCCCGCCTCGAACAGATCGAAGGTCAGCGGGCCGGGCGCGATGAAGAACACGAAGATCCAGATCGGCCAGTGGTTGAACCGGTAATAGACCTTGTTGCGCTCGCGAATCTTGCGCTGCGACGCGTACTCGACAGGAAGAGCGTTCACGGTTTCTTTTTGCGCGTCGTCCGTCGTCCGCTCGACGGTTTGTGTGTTCGGGACGTCGGAGACCGGCGGGCCTTCGACCGGGCAGTATAACCCGCCGCCGGGATCTGCGGCGCCGCGCCCCACATGCCGCGGCGGAACGCCTGCGCCTCCGACTCGGCGCGCTGCAGTTCGGCCAGGCGCGACAACGGCATGCGCGCCGAGACACGGGCGAGCCCTTCGCGCACGAGCGCCGCGTTCACGAACGTGCCGTCCTCGGTGAGCACGTACGCCAGCCGGCGATCGTACACATCGAACGCGGCGCCCTCCTGCTCGAGCCGTACCCAGCGGTGCAGGACGAGCGCGGACAACCGATCGCGCGCCTCGCGCGCAAACGGCGCCGACGTATCGAAGCCGCGGCCGATCTCGGGCGCATCGATGCCGAGCAGCCGCACGCGGCCGAGCGCGGCGACGTCGATCGTGTCGCCGTCGACGACGGCGCGGACGAGGAGCGGATCGGACCGCGTCGCGCGCGCGTCGAGCGGATGCGTGTGAAGAACCGCAACGACCGAGACGAGGACAAGGTGCAGAAACAGCATTCGCGCCTCCGTTTTCCGAGGGTTACGCGGATCGCGGATGCGCGCTGCAAACGACTGACCGTCGTCGACCGACTTGCGCGAAAATTTAGAGCGCGCTTCAAAACTCGCTCTGAATTTCTGTCGCTCTGGCTATCCGATGAACTTGTACCCGAGGCCGTGGACCGTGACTATGTACTCTGGCGCCTTCGGGTTCGACTCGAGCTTCTGCCGCAGGCCCGCGACGTGGACGTCGACCGTGCGCGTCAGCGGCATGTCGTCGTAGCCCCACACGTGCGAGAGCAGCGCGTCGCGCGAGAGCGTCGCGCCGCGGTGCTCGATGAAGTAGCGCAGCAGCTTGAACTCCCGCGCGGACAGATCCGCCGGCTCGCCGGCGCGCGTCACCTCGGCGCGCCGCACATCGACGACGATCTCGCCGAAGCGATAGACGTCGCCGCCCGGCTGCGGCGACGACCGACGGCGCCGCAGCAGCGCCTCGAGTCGGGCCATCAGCTCGATCGTCTCGAACGGCTTCGTGAGATAGTCGTCGGCGCCGAGCTTCAAGCCGACGACCTTGTCGACGACCTGCCCCCGCGCCGTGAGCATCAGGATTGGCGTGGTGATGCCGCGCTGGCGTACCGCGCGGCAGACGTCGAGGCCGTTCATTCGCGGCAGCATCACGTCGAGCACGATCAGGTCGTAGCCGCCGCTCTCCGCGCGCGCGAGGCCGGCTTCCCCGTCGCTGGCCGTCTCGACGCTGTAGCCCTCGCTGCCGAGCCGGTCCGTGAGCGTGAGCCGAAGCCCCGCTTCGTCCTCGATGAGGAGCACGCGCGGCGCCGCGCTCACAGCGCCGTGCTCGGGCCGCGGCGCAGGCGGACGACGGCCTTGCCGCGCCCGCGCGCGTCCCCGGCCGCCGCCGTCGGCAGCACGACGGTGGCCGTCGTCCCTTCGCCGACGCGGCTCTCGATCTGCAGATCGCCGCCGTGCGCCTGCACGACGTGATGCACGACGCTCAACCCGACGCCCGATCCGCGCACCTGTGAATCGAGCGCCCGCCGTCCGCGGAAGAACGGTTTGAAGATGTGCGGCACATCGGCGGCATCGATCCCGATCCCGCGATCGACGACGCGTACGCGGACGATTCCGCCCTCGAGGAGTTCCGTCGTCACATCGACGGCGCTGCCGGCGGGGCTGTACTTCACGGCGTTGCCGACGATGTTCTGGATCGCCGAGCGGAGCGCATCCATGTCGCCGATGACCGGCGGCAGCGCGGCCGGCGGGTGGATCGTCAGCGTGACGCCGCGATCGCGCGCGTCGGCGGCGACGCCGTGCGCTGCGGCCGCGACCGCCTCCGCGATGTCGACCTCGGTGCGGAGCTGCGTCTGCGCGCCCGAACCGATGCCGGCGAACTGCAGGACGCGCTCCACCATGTCCCCGAGCCGGCGGCCCTCGGTCTCGATCAGCGAGCCGTAGCGCTTCACCTGATCGCCTTCGGCGACCACGCCGTCGGCGAGGTTCTCGCCCGCCGAGCAGATCACTGCGAGCGGCGTGCGCAGCTCGTGCGAGACCGCGGCAACGAACTCCATCTGCTGCCGCGCGAGCCGCCGCTGCCGGTGCGCGGCCGCGAAGACGAGAATCACGCTCGCGCCGAGCAGCGCCAGCACGCCGAGGCCGATCGCCAGATTGCGCCGCCGCGACTGCGCGACGAGCGCGTCGAGCGAGCCGCCGCGATAGCGCACGCGCACCTGCCAGGCGCCTTGATTGTCGCCGCCGCGCATCAGCACGCGCGTGCCGTCGCCCGCAGCCGCGCGGCGCACGATCGTGATCGCCACCTTCTCGAGCGGCGCGCCGTCGGGCGCCGGCGGCAGGTCCGCGCGCGCGAGGCCCGCGAGCCGGCTCACTTCGTCCACCCGCAGATCGAAGAGGCCGGTCGAGACATCGGCGCTCTTCTCGTCGAGCGTCGTGCCCTGCGGCGACGCGTACACGACGCGCGATGCATCGGCCCGTTGCACGATCGACACGAGGTACTCCGAAGTGTCGCCGCCGCCGAAGTACTTCGTCACCAGCGGCTCGAGCAGCTGATGCTGCAGCCGTTCGGCGTCGAGCCAGACGAGCACGGCCCGGCCCGTTGCGCCGGGCTCCGACACGACGGCGACGCGCCTGCCCTGCTCGAGGCGGCGCACCTGCGGCACGGGGATCACGAGCGCCGGCAGCGCCGCGTCGATCGCGTCGCTCAGGAACACGGGCGGCAGCGGCACGTGGGCGAGCGGCAGGTCGTCGCCGAGCTGGCGGCGCCAGGCGTCGAGCGCTGCCGGCCACTCGACGGGCGCCAGGGTCTTCTCCGCTCGGTCGAGATGCCGCAGCGTCGCCGGCGCCGCGCCGATCCGCTCCACCAGAAACACGTCCTTCACGATCCGCGCGGCGCTGGAGGTCTGCGCACGATCCAGCGCATCGGCGAGCGCCGCCGCGGCGTTCGCGTTGAACGCGTCGATGTCCACGTGGAACGCGAGGTAGACGCGCGTCAGCTCGCGATCGAACTCGCGCGCGAAATCGCCGGCGCGCGTGCGCAGGCTGTCGCGCATGCGCGCGCGCTCCGCCTCGCTCACCTCGCCGAGCCACCGGTACTGCAGCGTGCCGAGCGCCGCCAGCACCGCGACGAGCACGCCGACGGCGAGCAGCTGCGACCGCGGGAACAGACGATCGTGGAGGTGCACCTGCACGAGATCACTGTAAGCGAAACGCTGCGGCGGCGCCGCGCGCTTTACATTTCTTACAAAACGATTGCCGAGCGATAACAACTTCGGCGGCGCGGCGTCGTCATACTCCTCGACACGGAGGTGACGCGTGCAGTGGCTCATGGCTTCGGTGATCGCGCTCGCGATGGCGCTCGGCGGCGTGGCGGCGCGAATGGCAGGCGACGAAAAAGCGGCGCAGCTCCTCGGTCAGGCGCGGGCCGCGCTCGGCGGCGACAAGAACCTCAACGCCGTGCAGGGCCTGTCGTGCGCCGGATCGTACGCGCGCACGCTCGGCGACCGGCAGGTGAGCGGCGAGCTCACGCTCGATCTGCAGCTGCCCGACAAGATGCTGCGCACCGAGACGAGCAATCCGATCGGCGACATGACGATTGTCGTCGAGCAGGGCGTCAACGGCGAGAAGCTGCTGCGCAGCCAGCGGACGATGAACGGGCCGCCCGGCGCGATCCTCCGAATGGCCCCGCCGCCGGCGAACGCGGACGCGGAGGCGCAGGCGGTCCGCAACGCGCGCGCGGACATGACGCGGCTGCTCCTCGCGCTCGTGCTCGCGCCGCCGCCGTCCATGCCGCTCGAGTACGCGTACGGCGGCGAGGCGCAGTCGGACGAAGGCGCCGCCGACGTCGTCGACGCGAACGGGCCCGGTTCCTTCGCGACGCGCATCTTCCTCGATCGCAAGACGCACCGGCCGCTGATGCTGCAGTATCGCGGCCTCGCGCCGCAGATGCGCATCCAGACGCAGGCGGTGCAGGGGCCGCCGGATCCCGAGCGGATGCGCCGCGCCGAGCAGGCGGCGCACGACGCCGCCGCCGTGCAGCCGCCGCCGCAGCCGGTGGACATCACGCTCTTCGTCGACGACTACAAGACCGTGAACGGGGTACAGCTCCCGCATCACTTCTCGCGTTCGATCGACGGCAAGCCGATCGAAGAGATGACGTGCAGGACGATCAGGATCAACCCGTCGTTCAAGGCGGACGCCTTTGCAGCGAAGTAGGTCAGGTGGGTCCATGCTGGTGATCGCGATCGCACTCTCCGCCGCGACGGGGTTCGCGCAGACACGCGCGGACGCGACGCTGCGCGTCACCGTTGTCGATCCGAGCGGCGCGGTGATCGTCGGCGCGCACGTGCGCGTGACGCCGGGCGACATCGACGTCGACACGGGACCGCGCGGCGAGGCGGCGTTCGCCGCGCTCGAGCCCGGACGCTACTCGATCCACGTCGAGGCGCCCGGCTTCGAGCCGCGCGACGTGGTGGACGCGCGCGTGCGCGCCGGCGAGAACCGCCGCGAGGTGAAGCTCGCGATCGGGCGGCTCGCCGAGACCGTGCAAGTCGGCCGCGATCCGCGCGAGCGCGCGAGCGATCCGCGCGGCGACGCGTTCGCCACCGTGCTCGGCGACGCGCAGATCGACGAGCTGCCGGACGATCCGGACGAAATGGAGCAGGCGCTGCGCGACATGGCCGGGCCCGGCGCGGTGCTGCGCGTGAACGGCTTTCGCGGCGGCCGCCTGCCGCCCAAGAGCCAGATTCAGCAGATTCGCTTCCGCCGCAACATGTTCGCCGCCGACATCCACGAACCGGGATTCGTCTCGGTGGACATCACGACCAGACCGGGGCTCGACGCGTGGCGCGGCGCCACGAATGCCGGCTTCCGCAGCGCCGCGCTGAACGCGCGCAACGCGTTCGCTCCGGTGAAAGGCGACGAGCGGCACCACCGCTACGGCTTCAACGTGAACGGACCGCTCTGGAAGCAGCACACGTCCGCGGCGCTGTCGATCGACGGCGTCGATGCCTTCGACACGAAGACCGTCGTCGCCGCGCTGCCGACCGGGTTCTTCGCCGACTCGATCCGCAAGCCGAACGACGCGCTGAACCTGGACGCGCGCGTCGAGCACGCGCTGACGAAATCGCAGATGCTTCGCGCCGAAGCGCAGCGCAGCCGATCCACGGCCGACAACCTCGGCGTCGGCGATTTCGATCTGCCGGAGCGCGGCTACAGCCAGACTCGGACAGACGAGGTGCTGCGCGCGTCGATCGCGGGCGCGGTCCGCAAGGCGCTCTACAACGAGCTGCGCGTGCAGTGGCAGGCGAGCGACGTCGCGTTCGCGCCCGCCAGCATCGCGCCGGCGGTCCTCGTGCTGAACGCGTTCGACGCGGGCGGCGCGCAGCTGGCCGGGTCGCGCGGCTCGCGCGTCTTCTTCGCCGCCGACGATCTCGACATCGCGATCGGCCGCCATGCGATCCGCACCGGCGTGCAGCTCGACGCCGGCTCGTATCGGAGCGGCGAGCTCAGAAACGCGACGGGCACGTTCACGTTCGCGAGCCTCGACGCGTACGCCGCCGGACGGCCCACGACGTTCACCCGCAACGCCGGCGACCCCGACGTCTCGATCGCGCAGGCGCAGCTGGGCGTCTACGTGCAGGACGACATCCGCGCGCGCAAGGATCTGACGGTGAGCGCCGGGCTCCGGCAGGAAATTCAGTCGCACATCGGCGGAGTCAATCTCGCGCCCCGCGGCGGGATCGCCTGGTCTCCGTTCAGGAGCGGCAGGACGACGGTCCGCGCGGGCGGCGGCGTGTTCTTCGACTGGTTTGACGCCCTCGCCTACGAGCAGGGCGTCCAGCTCGATGGCACGCACCAGCAGATCGAAGCGATCGTCGCGCCGGGCTATCCGGATCCCGCCGCCGGCGGCTCCGCGATCGCGCTGCCCGCCGGGCGCGTGCAGTTCGCGCCGGAGCTGACGCAGCCAACACTGAAGGAGGCGATGGCCGGCGTCGAGCAGCAGCTGCCCGGAGCGCTGCGGCTGAATGCGATGTACATCCGGCGGCGCGGTTCGAGCCTCCTGCGCGGCGTCAACGTGAACGCGCCCCGCGCCGACCTCACGCGGCCCGATCCGCAGTCGGGCACCGTCACCGAGATTCGATCGACGGCTTCGTCAGCCGTCGATCTGATCAGCGTGAGCCTGAACGTCGCGCGTCCCGAGCGGCGGATCTTCGTGGCGGCGAACTACACGTTCGGCCGTTCGATCGACGAGACCGACAGCCTGTTCTCGCTGCCGGCCGACAACGGCAACCTCGGGGCCGAGCGTGGACCGTCGCTCGCCGACGCGCGCCACCGGTTCATGAGCCTCGTCAACGTGCCGCTGAAGCAGCGCTTCCGCCTCGCGTCGTCCGTGCGCGTGCAGTCGGCGCTGCCGTACGACATCACGACGGGCCGCGACGACAACGGGGACACGGTGAGCAACGACCGGCCGGCCGGCGTCACGCGCAACACCGGCCGCGGCAGCGCGCAGATCGACGTCGGCCTGCGCGTGAGCTGGAGCCTCGGCTTCGGCGGCGCCGCGCCGCCGCCGGCGGGGCCGCAGGTGCGGATCGTGCGCGGCGACAGCGCCGATCCGCTCGCGAGCGCCGGCGGCCTCGACCTCCAGAGCAAGCGCTACACGATCGAGCTCTACGCGCAGGCGTACAACGCGCTCAACCACACGAACGCTCTGAACTACAGCGGCGTGATCGCGTCGCCGTTTTTCGGCCGCGCGACGTCGGCGTCCGCGCCGCGCCGCATCGAGATCGGCGCGCGAATGGGATTCTGAATCGTCTCTCGCCTCGTTCATGCACGCCCACGCAGCGCGTATAACGCGATCCCGACGGCCACCGCGAGGTTCAACGAATCGACGGCGCCGTGAGTTGGAATGCGCACGCGCGCATCGGCAGCGGCCTCGATCGACGGCGCCAGGCCGGCGCCCTCGGTGCCGACCACGAGCGCGATGCGCGGCGGCCGGGGACGCGCAGCAAACAGGTCGAGCGGCTCGGACGGCTCGCGCGGCGTCAGCGCGACGATGGAAAACCCGCGCGCGCGCATCGCGTCGAGCGCCGCCGGCCATTCGTCCTCGCCCGCGCGCGCGAACGGCAGCTGCAGCGCCGCCGCCATCGACGTGCGCACCGCTTTGCGGTACAGCGGATCGCACGTCGTCGGGCTGAGCACGGCGCCGTCGACGCCGAACGCGGCGGCGTTGCGAAAGACGCCGCCCACGTTGTCCGCGTTCGCGACGCCGTCGAGGACGATGAGCGTCGACGCGGCGTCGACGAGCGCCGCGACCGGCGTCGGACGCGGACGACGCACGAGCGCGAGGCAGCCGCGATGAATGTTGAAGCCGGTGAGCGCGGCGAAGTCGCGGGTGCCGGAGACGAGCACGGGAACCGACGCGGGCAGCGCCGCGATCGACGGCGCCAGATCGCGGAGCGCGGCGTCGTTCAGGAGCAGCGACTCGATCGTGTAGCGCGCGTCCGCGATCACACGCCGCACGACGAGCCGTCCTTCCGCGACGAAGAGCCCGTGCTCGCGCAGCAGCTCGCCGTCGCCGAGATCGCGATACGCGGCGGCGCGCGCATCGTTTGCACACTCAATGCGTTCGACAGACATCCTGCTTGACCATGCGGGTGAGACGATGCCATCGTCGTCCGAGGGAGAGGGCCACATGACTGCCGACGAGTATCTGTACGACACAGACGAGTCGAATCGGCCGCGCGAGCTCACCTACGGCATCCTGCGCGAGCCGCCCTCGCCGTTCTTCAACCACCAGACGATCGTATTGCGGTTGGCGCGGCTGTGGACGGATCATGTCGAGTCACGGCAGCTGGGGCAGGTGGCGGTCGCGCCGCTCGACGTCGTCCTCGATCACGAGCGCGCGCTCATCGTTCAGCCCGACGTCCTGTTCGTAGTGCACCACCGGCGCTCGATCATTCGCGATCAGGTGTGGGGCGCGCCGGATCTGGTGGCCGAAGTGCTGTCGATCGGAACCGAAGCCCACGACCGGATCGACAAGGTCGCGTGGTACCGCCAATACGGTGTCCGCGAGTGCTGGCTCGTCGATCCGCTGACGCGAAGCGTCACCATCCACGATTTCAGCCCCGCCGCGCCCGAGATGCGCCGCGTCAAAGGCGTCGAGCCGATTCAATCGTCGGTCCTCCCCGAGCTTCGCACGCCGGTCTTCAGGCTCTTTCCTTAGCCCGGCGGGGCCGGGGCGCGTCAACCGTCGGGCGTCCGACTCCGTCTAACGCGCAGGCCCTATGAAGCACCTTGCGCGCGATCTGAGATACGCCGTCCGCGGCCTCGGCCGCTCCCCGCTTTTCACGACGGTCGCGCTGCTGTCGATCGCCCTGGGCATCGGCGCGAACACCGCCATCTTCACGCTGGTCGACGAAGTGCTGCTGCGCTCCATCCCCGTGAGGCAGCCCGAGCAGCTCGTGCTGTTCAGCGGCGCGCGCAACCACTACGGCAGCAATTCGGGCGGCAACATGCTGTCGTTCCCGATGTACGAAGACTTCCGGGACAGCTTCGTCGACGCGGCCACGCGGCTGCCGCGCGCGGGCCGGCCGGTGCCGAACCCGGCGCCGACGCCGAAGATCTTCTCCGGCCTCTTCGCCCGCCGGGGCCTCGCCATGAACGTCGGCGTCGAGGGCCAGACCGAGCGCGTGCCGGGCGAGCTCGTGTCGGGCACGTTCTTCCAGGTGCTCGGCGTCGGCGCGGCCGTCGGGCGCGTCATCGGCCCCGACGACGATCGCGAGCGCGGCAACAGCCCGGTCGCGGTGCTCAGCTACTCGTACTGGCGCAATCGCTTCGGCGGCGATCCGCACGTGGTCGGCAAGACGATCACGGTGAACAACACGAAGCTCACGATCGTCGGCGTCTCGCAGCCCGGATTCGACGGCGTCGACATCGGCTACGTGCCGAGCATCCGCGTGCCGGTGATGATGAAGGCGCAGATGACGCCGAACTGGGACGACGTGGACAACCGGCGCAGCCGGTGGGTGAACGTCTTCGGACGCCTGAAACCCGGCGTCTCGCTCGAGCAGGCGCTCGCAGCGCTGCAGCCGTTCTTCCATGGCCTGCTCGAGCAGGAAGTGCAGGAAGCCGCGTTCAGCAACACGACGGCGTACACGCGCGAGCAGTTCCTGAAAGGGCAGGTGTCGCTGCTGCCGGCCGCGCAGGGCCGCTCGCCGATCCGCCAGCAGCTGTCGCAGCCGCTGTGGCTGCTCCTCGGGATCGTCGTCGGCGTGCTGCTGATCTCGTGCGCGAACGTCGCGAGCCTGCTCATCGCACGCGCGGCGGCGCGGCAGCGGGAGATCGCCGTGCGCCTCGCGCTCGGCGCGAGCCGCGGCCGCATCGTCGGCCAGCTGCTCGTCGAGAGCGTCATGCTCGCCGCGATCGGCGGCGGGCTCGGGCTCGCGATCGCGTCGTGGACGACGAAGTTCCTGCTCGGGTTCCTGCCAACGTCCGAGACGCCGCATGTGATCACCGGCGCGATCGATTACCGCGTGCTCGCATTCAACTTCGCGCTGTCGCTCGCGACCGGGCTTCTCTTCGGTCTCGCGCCCGCGCTGCGTTCGACGAAGCCGAACCTCGCGCCCACGCTGAAGGATCAAGTCGGCGCGGTGGCGGGCGGCGGCGTCCGCATGCGCAAGGCGCTCGTCGTGGCGCAGGTGACGATCTCGGTGCTGCTGCTCATCGGCGCCGGGCTCTTCATCCGCACGCTCCAGAATCTGAGGCTGATCGATCTCGGCATCAAGCCGGAGAGCCTGATCGCCTTCAACATCTCGCCGGCGATCAGCGGCTACACGCCGGAGCGGATTCCCGCCCTGTACAAATCGCTCGTCGAGCGGCTGTCGGCGCAGCCCGGCGTCCAGGCGGTGGCGTTCGCGAACGTCGGTCTGCTCGAGGGCAACGAGTGGGACAGCACGATGGCCGTCGAAGGCTATCAGGCCAAGCCGGGCGAGCAGATGAATCCGTACTGCAACTCGATCAGCCCGGGCTACTTCAGGACGATGGGGATTCCGGTGCTCGTTGGCCGCGAGTTCGAGGCGCGCGACGAAGGCGCGATGCCGAAGCCGTCCGACCCGAACGCCAACGACGGACGGGGCAACGGCTACCGCCACGCGATCGTCAACCAGAGCTATGCGAAGCGCTTCTTCGGCGACAGGGGCGCGATCGGCCGCCACATCGGCTTCGGCCTCAATCCGGGCACCCCGACGCCGCTCGAGATCGTCGGCGTCGTCCGCGATTCGAAGTACACCGGCGTCCGCGACGAGGTCCCGCAGCAGGTGTTCTTTCCGCTGCTCGAGGAGCGGACGCCGTCCTCGATCGTCGTCTACGTCCGCGCGCTGGGCGATCCCGCCGCCGCGTTCGCGGCCGCGCAGCGCACGATGCACGATCTGGATTCGAACGTGCCGGTCTACAACCTGCGGACGCTCGAGCGGCAGATCGACAGGTCGCTGCTCGTCGAGCGGTTCATCGCGACGCTCTCGACCGCCTTCGGTGTCCTCGCGACGCTGCTCGCGGTGATCGGCCTGTACGGCGTGATGGCGTACACCGTCGCGCGCCGCACGCGCGAGATCGGCCTGCGGATGGCGCTCGGCGCGGTGCAGGGCGACGTCGTGTGGCTCGTGATGCGCGAAGTGCTGGCGCTCGTCGGCCTCGGCGTCGCGATCGGCCTCGCCGCCGCGTGGGGCCTGAACCGCGTCGTCGGGAGCGTGCTTTACGGCGTGAGCGCCACCGATCCGCTGACGATCGCCGCGGCATGCGCCGTGCTCGCGTTCGTCGCCCTCGCCGCCGGGTACGTGCCCGCCCGCCGCGCGACGCGCGTGAATCCAGTCCTCGCTCTCAGATACGAATAGACGACGATCAAACGCAGAACCCGCAGAACGCGCAGAAAAGATTGGCTCTGCGGTTCTGTAGGGCGACCCTTTCAGGGTCGCCTCTCGGCGAGGCTGAAAGCCTCGCCCTAGATCAATCCACGTCGTACTGTCTGAACGTCAGATTGAATCGCCCTTCGAGATCGAGCTCGCGCGGCGCGGTGCCGGGCTCGATGCGCGAGACGCCGTGATAGCGGAGACGCGCCGGCCCGCCGAAGACGAACGCGTCGCCTGATTCCAGCCGCCGCGCCTCCACTGGATCTTTTCGCTTCAGCCCGCCGAAGAGAAACCGCGCGGTGTCGCCGAGCGACAAGGACACCACCGGCAATCCGGCGGCGAGCGATCGCTCCGCTTCGTCCTTGTCCTGGTGCAGCCCCATGCGGCCGTCGGCGTCGTAGTAATTGAGAATGCAGAGGTCGGGCGCGAACGGCATGCCGACCTCGCGCGCGAGCGTCTCGGCGACGCGGCGGAACGCGGCGGGCAGCGGCGGCGCGGGAAGATCGTCGAAGTCGGAGCGTGTCGGCTCGTACGCGTAGGTCTTGCCGTTCCAGTGGCGGCCGAGGCAGAGCATGCGGACGTGCATCCTGCCGCCGCCGCGCACGACCGGCACATAGGCCGGCACGGGGCCGTCCACGAGCGCGCGGCACTCGGCCACCAGCGCGCGCTGATCCTCGAGCGTCAGGCGGCGGTGCAGATGGAATGCGCCCGGCGCGATCTCCACGGTTTTACGTTACCATTGCCGGCCGTGAGACGACGACCGAGGCAGAGCCCGCGGAGCCCGCAGAGAAAGATGTTTCTGCGTGCTCTGCGGGTCCTGCGTTCAACCGTCGCGATCGTCGCGGCGCTGGGCCTGCCGCGCGCCGCCGCCGCGCATCCGGTGCCGTTCAGTTATCTCGATCTCCGCCTGCAGCCGGATGCGATCGAAGGCTCCCTCGTCGTCCACATCTTCGATGCGGCGCACGATCTGAACGTGGAGCCGGCGGAGCGGCTCCTCGATCCGTCGGTGGCGCTCGCGCGATCGGCCGAGCTGACGGCGCTGTTGGCGCCGCGGCTGTCGGTCAGCGCGGACGGCCGTCCGCTGACGCCGCAGTGGCTCGCGCCCGACGTCCTGCGCGATCGCCAGTCGCTGCGGTTTCCCGTGCGCTTTCCGCTCGCGAAGCGCCCCGGATCGATCGCGGTGGCCGCCTGGATGTTTCCGTACGATCCGGTGCACCAGACCTTCCTCAACGTGTACGAAGGCGACGCGCTGACGCAGGCGATTCTCGACGCCGGACGTCCGCGCTTCGAGTACTTCGCCGGCACGCGGCAGGGCGCGCTGGCGGTGATCGAGAAGTTCCTGCCCTCGGGAATCCACCACATCCTCATCGGCCCCGATCACCTGCTGTTCCTCGTCGGCCTGCTGCTGCTCGGCGGCACGATCCGCCAGCTCGCGGTGATCGTGACGTCGTTCACCATCGCGCACAGCATCACGCTGTCGCTCGCGGCGCTGAACATCGTGACGCCGCCGGCGCGCATCATCGAGCCGGCCATCGCGCTGAGCATCGTCTACGTCGGCGCCGACAACCTGCTGATCAGGGACGGCCGCGACGTGCGCGCGTGGATCGCGTTCGCGTTCGGCTTCATCCACGGCTTCGGGTTCGCCAACGTGCTGCGCGAGATGGATCTGCCGGCGCGCGCGCTCGGCTGGTCGCTCTTCGCGTTCAACGTCGGGGTCGAGATCGGCCAGCTGCTCGTCGTCGTCGTCGTGGCGTCGGCGCTCACGGCGCTGCGCGCGCGGAGCGAAGCCGCGGGGCGGCAGCTCGCCTTCGCAGGATCGATCGTGGTCATCGCGGCGGGCGCGTTCTGGTTCGTCCAACGGGTCTTCTTTCCTGGAGGCATCTCATGAGACGTGGAATCGTGCTCGGCGTGCTCCTCGCGCTCGGCGCGCTGGCGGTGGTGAAGGCGCAGCCGCCTGCCCCCGACCCGAACGCGCCGAAGATCGTCGAAGTGGACAAGGTGAAGGACAACCTCTACGTGCTGAAAGGCGGCGGCGGCAACACTGCGGTCTTCGTCATGGCGAACGGCGTCACCGTCGTCGACGCGAAGAACCCCGGGTGGGGAAAGCCGATCCTCGACAAGATCAAGACGCTCACCGACAAGCCGGTGACGATGCTGATCAACACGCACACGCACGGGGATCACGTGAGCGGCAACGTCGAGTTCCCCGCCACCGTGGACGTCGTGGTGCAGGAGAACACCAAGGCGAACATGGAGAAGATGGACATCTTCAAGCAGAACGACAACCGCGGCATGGCGAAGCGCACCTTCAAGGACAAGATGACGATCGGCAAGGGCGCCGACGAGATCGACCTCTATTACTACGGCCCCGGCCACACCAACGGCGACGCGCTCGTCGTCTTCCCGGCGCTGCGGACGGCGCACATCGGCGATCTGTTCGCCGGCAAGAACCTGCCGCTCGTCGACGGCGCGAACGGCGGCAGCGTGCTGCACTATCCGGGCACGCTCAACAAGATGCACAGCAGCGTCAAAGGCGTGGACACGCTGATCAACGGCCACAGCAACACGACGACGACATGGGCCGACTTGAAGGAGTTCGCGGACTTCAACCAGGACTTCCTCACGTGGGCGCAGGGCGAGCTGAAGGCGGGCAAGACGCCCGAGCAGGCGGCGCCTGGCTGGAAAGTCCCCGAGAAGTACAAGGGGTACTCGTCGCAGGTCGCGGCGCTCTTCGGCGGCCTGCCCGGGCGCATTCAGCGCCTGCAGGACGAGATGAAGAAATAAGAGGAGGTGTCCGTGAAACGCGCGATCGCGCTCGCGATACTCGTAACGTGCGGCGGGCTCACGCTCGCGGCGACGCAGCCGGCGCAGCAGGGACCGAAGGTCGTCGAGGTCGAGAAGATCAAGGACAACCTGTTCATGCTGAAAGGCGGCGGCGGCAATACGGCGGTCTACGTCGGCGCCGCCGGCGTCACCGTCGTCGACGCGAAGAACCCGGGCTGGGGCCAGCCGATCCTCGACAAGATCAAAGAGCTGACGCCGAAGCCGGTGACGCTCCTGATCAACACGCACACGCACGGCGACCACGTGAGCGGCAACGTGGAGTTCCCGGCGACGGTCGACGTCGTCGTGCAGGAGAACACGAAAACCAACATGGAGAAGATGGACATCTTCAAGCAGAACAATGGCAAGGGGATGCCCAAAAAGACCTTCAAGGACACGATGACGCTCGGCAGCGGGAAAGATCGCGTGGACCTGTATTACTTCGGGCGCGGCCACACCAACGGCGACGCGTGGATCGTCTTCCCGGATCTGCGTGTCGCGCACGCCGGCGACATCTTCTCGGGCAAGAACCTGCCGCTGCTCGACATGAACAACGGCGGAAGCGGCGTCGAGATCGGCGACTCGCTCGCCAAGGCGCACGCGGGCATCAAGAACGTGGACGGGGTCATCACGGGCCACAGCACGCTGATGACCTGGAACGACGTCGGCGAGTACGCGCAGTTCAACAAGGATTTCCTGCGCGACGCGCGCGCGGCGGCCGCCGCCGGCAAGAGCGCCGACGACTTCGCGGCGGCCTGGAAGCCCAGCGAGAAGTACAAAGGCTACACGGTGCAGGAGGCGCGGCTGAAGACCAACGCGCAGGCCGTCTACAAGGAGATCGGCAAGTAGCGCCGCCGGCCAACCTTTTCGAGGCGGGCGCCGTCAAAGAGTCTACATAGTAGACACATGGCGCCCGCCTACCTCGGCGAATTCGAGCAACTGCTGCTCCTGGCCGTCCTCAGGCTCGGGCCCGCGGCCTACGGCCTCGACATCGCGCGCGAGCTCGAGGCGCGCGCCGGCCGAACCGTCTCGCGCGGCGCCCTGTACACGTCGCTCGACCGGCTCGAAGACAAGGGGCTCGTCCGCTGGAAGGTGGTGCCCGGCACACCCGAGCGGAACAACCTGCCGCGGCGGCTGTACACCGTGACGGCCGCGGGCCTCGCGGCGCTCCGCGCGTCGCGCAACACCCTGCGCCGCATGTGGCGCGGCCTCGACGACATCCTCAAGGAGCCGACCTCGTGACGCCGCCGCGGCCGGCGACGTGGCTGCTGCGCCGCGTGCTGCCGGCCGGCGCGCGCGGCGACACGATCATCGGAGACCTCGTCGAGGGGTGGCGCGAGCGCGGCTGCACGCGGCGCGCGGCCGCGTGGTACTCGCGCCAGGCGCTCGCGGTCGCGCTGCGCTACGCGTGGCGGCGCGATCGGATCAATCAGCCGGCGTCGGCCGCCGCGAGGAGCACGCGAATGTCGTTCGACAATTTTCTGCAGGACGTGCGCTACGCGGCGCGCGCGTACGCCAAATCGCCGTCGTTCACGATCGTCGTGCTGACGACGCTCGCGCTCGGGATCGGCGCCTCGACGGCGATCTTCTCGATGGTCAACGGCATCCTCCTGCAGCCGCTGCCGCTGCCCGAGCCGCACGGGCTCGTGTACGCGAACGAGGTGAACGGGAAGGGCGACTTCATCTCCGTCTCGTGGCCGAACTATCGCGACTGGCGCGCGCGGGCGCGATCGTTCGACGCGCTGGCGCTGTCGCGCGACGAGGCGCTCACGCTCACCGGCGGCGATCGCGCGCAGCGCCTGCGCGCGCGCAGGACGACGGCGAACATCTTCAAGGCGCTGCGCGTGTCGCCCGCGCTCGGCCGCGCCTTCACGGAGGCCGACGATGCGCCGAACGCGCCGGCGGCGGCGATCGTCACCGACGCGTTCTGGCGCGCGCAGCTGAACGCCGACCCGAACGTCCTCGGCCGAACGCTGCGCCTCGACGGCGCGCAGTACACGATCGTCGGCGTCATGCCGCACGGCTTCGAGTTCCCGCGCTTCAGCTTTCCACGCCCGCACGATCTCTTCGTCTCGATGGGGCCCGTGGCCGGGACGCCCAATCTCACCGACCGCGGCAACCACAACGGCTTCTCCGCCATCGCACGACTGAAAGACGGCGTCAGCCTCGAGGCGGCGGCCGAAGAGCTGCGGCGGATCTCGAAGGCGCTCGAGCAGGAGTACCCCAACACGAACAGCGCGATCGGGGCGAAGGCAATGCGCCTGGCCGATCAGCTCGTGAGCAGCATCCGCCCGACGCTGCTTGCGCTGCTGGGCGCGGTCGGATGCCTGCTGCTGATCGCGTGCGTGAACGTCGCCAACCTGCTGATCGCGCGCGGCGCGAGCCGCCAGCACGAGCTCGCCGTGCGAGCCGCGCTCGGGGGCGGACGCCTGCGCATCGCGAACCAGCTGCTCGTCGAGAGCACGCTGATCTCGCTGGCCGGCGGCGCGCTGGGCGTCGCCGTTGCCGCGTGGCTGCTGCGGGTGCTCGTCGCCGTCGCGCCCGACGGAACGGCGAGGATCAACGACGTCCGCCTCGACGGCACGGCGATGCTGTTCGCGCTCGCCGCGTCGGCGATGTGCGGGATCGTCTTCGGGGCGCTGCCGGCGTTCCAGGCGTCGGGGATTGGCGGACAGCATGCGCTGGTCCGCGGACGCGGCGCCGCCTTCGCCGCGCGGTCGCATCGCCTGCGGCGCGGTCTGATGGTCGTCGAGACGGCGCTCGCGCTCATCCTGCTCACCGGCGCGGGCCTCATGATGCGGACGCTGCAGCAGCTCACGCACGTGGACACCGGCATCCGCTCCGATCACCTGTTGACGACGCGGCTTCAGCTGGCCGGCGACGAGTACATCGGCGCGCGCCGCGTCGCCTTCTTCGGCGATCTCCTGCCGCGCCTGCGCGCGCTCCCCGGCACCACGAACGCCGCCCTCGCCTTCTCGCTGCCGATCGACGGGTCGAACTGGAATTCGATCTTCACCGTCGCCGACAAGCCCGTGCCCGAACGCGCGAAGCTGCCGAGCGCGGCGTTCACGCCGGTGAGCGACGGCTACTTCGAGACGATGGGGATGCGGCTGGTGCACGGGCGGCGGTTCGACGCCACCGAGACGCCCGACTCGCCGCACACCGTCGTCGTCAACGAGACGCTCGCGCAGCGGCTGTGGCCCGGCGAGGATCCGATCGGCAAGCGGCTGAAGCAGGGCTGGCCGGAGACCCCTGACCATCCGACCGCCCCGGGCGCTTACTTCGCGCCGTGGCGCGAAGTGGTCGGCGTCGTCGCCGACGTGAAGTTCAACGGCGTCACGTCGGAGACGCCGCTGCAGGCGTACCTGCCGCTGGCGCAGGAGCCGGCGCGGTCGGTCGCCATCGTCGTGCGCACCGCGCTCGACCCGACGTCGCTCGTGCCGTCGGTCGAAGCGATCGTCCGCGATCTCGACAGGAACCTGCCGCTCGTCCAGACGCGCACCATGGATCAAGTGCTCGACACGTCGATCGCGCGCGAGCGCATGTCGATGATCATCTTCGTCGTGTTCGCGATCGTCGCGCTCACGCTCGCGTCGGTCGGCCTCTACGGCGTCGTCGCCCACGGGGTCACCGAGCGGACGCACGAGATCGGCGTCCGCATGGCGCTCGGCGCCGAAGCGCGGCATGTGCTCGGGCTCGTCGTGCGCCAGGGCCTTTCGATGGCGATCGTCGGCGCCGTGATCGGCGTCGCCGGCGCCATTGCGGTATCGCGCTGGATTCAGGGGCTGCTCTTCGGCGTCACCGCGACCGATCCGGCGACGCTCGCGTCCGTCGTCGCGACGCTCCTCGCCGTCGCGGCAATCGCGTGCTACATCCCGGCGTGGCGCGCGACGCGCGTCGATCCGACGACCGCGCTGCGCGCGGAGTAGGTCGGCTGGGTCAGGTGGGTCAGATTGGTCGAGTGGGTCAGGTGGGTCGGGTGGGTCAGGTGGGTCCGGCGTAGCTCGGCGACGCCTGGGCGTGGCGCAGTAAGATGGGCGGCATGAAATATCCCCGCAGGATTGCGCTCGCCTTCGCGTGCACGTTTCTGGTCTGCGCAACGCGCGCCGTCGTCGTCGCGCAGAATCCGATTCAGCCGCGCGCCGAGCAGCCGCTCGCGAGGGAGACGCTGACGCCGGCGCCCGCGCGCGCACAGGGCGAGGGCTTCGGCCCCTACGCGACGATGGTCGTGCGCGGCGCGATGCTCATCGACGGCACCGGCGGGCCGCCGCGCGGGCCGGTCGACATCGTCGTCAACCAGAACCGCGTCACCGCGATCCGCAACGCCGGCACGCCGGGCGTGCCGCTTCGCGCGAACCGGCCGCCGAAAGCCGATTACGAGATCGACGGGACCGGCATGTACGTCATGCCCGGCTTCGTCGACCTGCACGTCCACGCCGGCGGCGCGCCGAAAAATCCCGACGCCGAATATCCGTTCAAGCTCTGGCTCGCGCACGGCGTGACGACGGTCCGCGGCGTGCCGCTCACCGACAACGCGCTCGCGGTGAAAGAGAAGGAGCGCAGCGCCCGCAACGAGATCGTCGCGCCGCGCATCTGGAACTATCAGCGTCCGGGCAGCGGCTGGGGCAAGGGCGTGCCGCAGACGGCGGCGCAGGCGCACGCGTGGGTCGAGTGGGCGCACGCCAACGGCGTCGACGGCATCAAGCTCGGCGCCGAGTGGCCCGAGCTCATGGAGATCTACTGTCAGGACGCGAAGAAGCTGGGCATGGGGACCGTCGCGCACCTGCAGCAGACCGGCGTCGTGCAGGTGAACGCCATCAAGGCCGCGCGCATGGGGCTCGGCACCGTCACGCACTTCTACGGCCACTTCGAATCGCTGCTGAAGGACTACGTCGTGCAGCCGTATCCGGTGACGCAGAACTACAACAACGAGCAGGATCGCTTCAGCCAGGTCGCGCGGCTGTGGGACAAGATCTATCCGCCGGGCTCGCCGGAATGGAAAGCGTACCTCGAGGAGCATCTGAAGCTCGGGACGACGTTCGACCCGACGCTGACGATCTACTCCGCCGGCCGCGACGTGATGCGCTTCCGCGCGGCGGAGTGGCACGACAAGTTCACGCTGCCGTCGCTGATGGATTTCTACACACCGGATCGCCAGAACCACGGCGCGTACTGGTACGACTGGACCACGGAGGACGAAGTCGCGTTCCGCAACTTCTACCAGGTCTGGTTCAAGTTGATGAACGACTACAAGAAGATGGGCGGCCGCGTGACAACCGGCTCCGATTCCGGATTCATCTATCAGACCTACGGCTTCGGGTACATCAACGAGTTCGAGCTGCTGCAGGAAGCCGGCTTCCACCCGCTCGAGGTGATCCAGTCGGCGACGATGAACGGCGCGGCGACGCTCTACGATCCGCTGCACCGCGCGCCGGAGATCGGCCTGGTGCGGGAGGGCATGCTCGCCGACATGGTGATCGTCGATCAGAACCCGCTGCAGAACTTCAAAGTGCTCTACGCGAACGGCACGATTCGCCTGAACGACAAGACCGGGAAAGTCGAGCGCGTCGGCGGGATCAAGTGGACGATCAAGGACGGCGTCGCCTACGACGCCAGGAAGCTCGCCGCCGACGTGCAGGCGATGGTCGAAAAGCAGAAGCGCTCGCTCAAGGTGACGACGGCGCAGTGAAGGGCGCCGCCGTCGCCGTCATGGCTGATGGCTAATGGCTGATGGCTATGGCTGATGGTCGATGGGCTCCATCTTCCATCTTCCCTATGCCATCAGCCATTAGCCATCAGCCATGACGGGTTCTCATTCAGCGCGGCGCGCGGGAAGATACGATGCGAGCATCGCGGCCGCCGACAGCACCGCGGCCGCGATCAGCAGCACCGCGGGATCGAACGGGCTGACCCGGTAGAGCAGACCGCTCACCAGCTTCCCCGCGCCGGCCGCAAGCAGCACTCCGATCGTCAGACCGATCGCGGTGGTGCGCATCCCTTCGCCGAGGACGAGCCGCTCGACGTCGCGGCTCGTCGCGCCAAGCGCCATCCGAATCCCGATCTCCCGTGTGCGGCGCGCGACGTCGTACGCCTTCAGCCCGTAGACGCCGATCGCCGCGAGCAGCAGCGCGAGCGCGCCGAACGTCGTGAACATCGTCGCCGCGGCGCGGACGCTCCACACCTGCAGGCTGCCGGCGCGGTGCGCCTCCATCGTCGTCGCCGAGAGAATCGGCAGCTGCGGATCGACCCCCTTCAGCTCGCGGCGGATGGACGCGAGCATCGACGCGGCGTCGACGCCGGAGGCGATGCGGACGTGCAGCGACATGATCGTGTTGAACCGCTGGCCGTAGGGCACGAAGACGTGCGGCTGCGGCGTGTCCTCGAACAGGCTGTGCCGCATCTCGGGCGCCACGCCGACGATCGTGTACGGCTCCGGCGGATCGGCGTCGCTGCGCGGCATCCGGATCTGGAGGCCGACCGGATCCGCGTCGCCGAACAGTTCGCGCGCGAGCCGCCGATCGACGATCGCGATGCGCGGCGCCGGGCCGGGCTCGTCTTCCGACGGCGTGAATTCGCGGCCGCGCAGCATCGGCATCCGCAGCGTGTCGAAGTAGCCGGAGCCGACGACGACGAACACGACGTGGACGCCGCGGTCGCCGTCGATGCGGTGCACCGTCCGCCCTTCCGTCATCGATCCGAGCGGCACCGTCGACGCAAAGCTGACGCGCTCGACGCCCGCGATCGATCGGACGCGCGCGAGCACCGCGCGATACGTCGATCGCACGCGCGCCTCGTCGTAACCGGCGAGGCTCGGATCGAGCCCGACGACGAGCGCGTGGTCGACCGGGAAGCCGAGGTCGGCGGCGGCGGCGCGGCCCGCCGCGCGCACGAACAGGCCTCCGGCAGCGACCAGCGCGAGAGAGACGGCCAGCTGCACGACGAGCAGCGACGGGCCGGTGCCGATCCGGCGGACGCCGGCGGCCGGCTCGCCCTTCAGGTCGCCGGCGAGCGCCGGGCGCGACAACGACCACGCGGGTCCGGCGGCGAAGCAGAGCGTGCTGAACACGGCGAAGGCGAGTCCGGCCGCGACGATGCGCGACGAGGGATCGATCACGACGTCGACACCGAGGGGAAGCGCGCTGCCGAACCACGCCGCCAGCGCACGCGTGGTCCACGCGCCGACGACCACGCCGAGCGCGGCGCCGACGACCGAGAGCGCGAATCCTTCGACGATCAGCTGCCGCACGATGCGCGCACGTCCGCTGCCGAGCGCCTGGCGGATCGCGATCTCGCGGCGCCGCGCCGTTCCCCGCGCGACGAGCAGGTTCGCGAGGTTGAGGCAGGCGACGAGCAGGACGAGCAGCGCCATCAGCATCAGCAGCGCGGAGATCGTGGAGATCGACGAATCGTTTTCCGGCCGCGACCCGACGCCCATCCGCGACAGGTGGCCGATCGACAGCTCCTGATCGCGATCGCTCGCCGGAAAGTCGCGCGCGAGCTGCGCGGCAACCGCGTTCAACGCAGCCGCGGCGGCGGCGGTCGTCACGCCCGGCTTGAGCGCGCCCGCGAGGTTGAGCGCGTAGTTCAGGCGATCGCTCAAACCACTCGCGCGCGCCTTGAACATCTCGTTCGTCACGTCGTCGTAGCTGCCGAGCGGAAACCACCACTGCGGCGACACCAGCGTCATCGTCCCGCTGAATCCGCGCGGCGCGACGCCGACCACGGTGAAGAGCGATCCGTTCACGCGAAACGTGCTGCCGACGAAATCGCGCGCGAGACCGTGCCGCTGCCAGACGGCGTACGACGCGATCGCCACCTGCGCGTGCGAGCCGGGACGCTCCTCGTCCGGCGTGAACGTGCGGCCGGCGGCCAGCGGCACTCCGAGCGTGCTGAAGTAGTTCGACGACACCATCGACGCGAACATCTGCTCGACGTCGCCGCCCTCATGGATCCCGACGGTAGTGAACGAGTGCGCGAGCAGATCGTCGAACATGCCGCGCGTGCGATCGCGCAGGTCGACATAGGTGAGATACGAGAAGTCCCTGTAGCTGTCAGGCTTCACGCGGTCGCGGCTGAAGAGGGCGACGACGCGATCGATACGCCCTGGACGCGGCTGCAGCACCAGCGTGTTGACCACCGAGAACACGCCGGCGTTGACGCCGATCCCGAGGGCGAGGATGCCGATCGCCACGAGCGTGAACCCCGGCGTCCGACGGAGCAGTCGAAGACTGTGACGGAAGTCCTGCAGCATCGCGCCCTCTCTATGGAGCCGGCGTCCTGACCACGAGCGGCCGCGCAGCGGCGCCCGGATCCACCCCGGACA
>Ga0209474_10000102_pt1 | contig 99116 bp, 86 predicted proteins | sample GraSoiAngelo_145_FD_185902 | JGI IMG/M metagenome (GOLD analysis project Ga0209474, IMG submission 185902) | Grasslands soil microbial communities from the Angelo Coastal Reserve, California, USA - 14_1009_05_20cm (SPAdes) (version 2) | ecosystem: Environmental > Terrestrial > Soil > Grasslands...
GGTCGCGGCCCCTCGATGGCGGATCAGCCAGCACAGGCGCCCGCTGCGGCGGGCCAGGGCGCACAGCCCGAGGACCGCGAGCTCGTCGAAAGAGCCCAGCGCGGCGACGGCGCCGCCTTCGCGGAGCTGGTGGCGCGCCACCAGCGGCAGCTCTACCGGCTTGCCTTGCGCATGACGGGGAGCGAGGCCGACGCCCAGGAAGTGCTCCAGGAAGCCTTCCTCAACGCCTACCAGAAACTGCCCAATTTCCGGGGAGAGGCCCAGTTCTCGAGCTGGCTCTACCGCATTGCGGCGAACAGCGCCCTGATGCGGTTACGGCGCAAGCGGCGCGCTCCCGATGCCTTGCAGGACCAACCGTTGGAGCTCCAAGGACCGAAATTCTCGGTGGAAGGGTTCCTCGAGCCACAAAATGATTGGTCCCAGAGGGCCGATACGCAGATGATGGATCGCGAACTGGGGCAGGCGATCGACCAGGCGGTCACTGCCTTGCCGGAGGATTATCGGACCGTGTTCCTGCTCAAGGACGTCGACGGGCTCTCCAACGAGGAGATCGCTTCCGCGCTCGATCTCACGGTTCCGGCGGTGAAAAGCCGTCTGCACCGCGCAAGGCTGGCGCTCCGCGAGAAGCTCGGCGATTTTTTCGGACAGTGAACGATGCAGGTATCCTGCGAATCGCCCGCAACGGCGGAGCATCGATCCTGAAACCAATGGAACGTCGATGACGAGCCTCTTCGAGCACTGTTCAGACTGCGTCGAACTCCTCGGAGAATACGTCGACGGTTCCCTCCCGCCGGAGAAGGCCGCGGCGCTGGAAGCGCACCTTTCCCTCTGTCCCCCCTGCATCACGTTCGTTCGTACCTACAAGGCGACGCGAGTCCTCTGCCGCCACAAGCTCGCCGCCGACATGCCGCAGGAGCTGTGCGATTCGCTCAACTCGTTTCTGGCGAAGAACGTGCCTGGCTATGCCGCCCCTGAAGGCGGCGAGAAGCCGGCCCCTGCCGCCACCCCAAGCAACAAGAAGAACTAGGTTCAGACATGAAAGTTGATCTCGAGGCCGTCTCTCGCGCCCTGCGCGAGATGCGGTCTTCCGGAGCGACCCTCGACCAGATCGCGGGCCAGCTCCAGCTCGGCCCTGCAGCACGCAAGGCGCTGCGCACCGCCCTGCAGAAGCTCGTGCACGAAGGCGCCGCGACCTACCACGGCAAGCGATACCGGCCGCAGCCTTCCGTCGAACATCCGCCGGAGAGGACCCGGACCGATGGTCCGTCGGAGGGACGGCGCAGGACCATGCCCGCCGCGCTCCTCGTCGCGCAATCGCAAAGGCGCGCCGGCGCGACCCCGGAGCCGGGCCCGCCGCAGCCCGGCCATGAACTCGTCGGGACCCTGCACCTCAAGACGGAGGGCTACGGATTCGTCTCGCCCCTCGCCGGCGGAGGGGGACGCGAGAATGACGTCTTCGTCCCGCCGGGCCGGTCCCGGGATGCGCTCGATGGCGACGTCGTCCGCGTGCGCACCTCGCGGGGCCGCGACGGCCGGACGATCGGCGAGGTGGCCGAAGTCGTCGAGCGGCGCCGCCAGCTTCTCCTCGGACGTTACCGGGTGCAGGCCAAGAACATCTGGGTCGAGCCGCACGATCGGACTTTCGTCCATCCCATCCCGGTGCGGCGGGATCCTCGCGCCAAGGACGGCGAATTCGTCAAGGTGCGCTTGATCCGCGAGCCGGGCGGCGTTTCCGGCGAGGTGATCGCGCGCCTCGGAACGAGCGGCGATGCGCGCTTCGAGATTCTCGCTAGCGCCTACGCGGAAGGGTTCTCCGACGAGTTCGACCGCGCCACCTTGCTCGCAGCCGAAAGCGTGCCCGACCACGTCCTGCGCGAGGAGACGGCGGGCCGCCGCGACCTGCGCAGGCTGCCCCTCGTCACCATCGACGGCGAGGATGCCCGCGACTTCGACGATGCCGTCTTCGTCTCGCGGGTGGGGTCTGGTTACCGGATGGTGGTCGCCATCGCCGACGTCGCGCACTACGTGAAGCCCGGCGGCGGCCTCGACCGCGAAGGGTTGCGGCGCGCGACCAGCGTCTACTTTCCGGGCACCGTGCTTCCCATGCTGCCGGAGCGGCTCTCGAACGGGATCTGCTCCTTGAACCCCGACGTCGATCGCCTCTGCATGGTTTGCGACCTGGCGCTCGACGGCGAGGGGAGGGCGCTCCACGCGGATATCTACGAAGCCGTGATGCGGAGCCACGCGCGACTGACCTACACCCAGGTCGCCTCGGCGCTCGAGAATTCCTCGGCCGGCGAGCTTTTCGATCTGGTGCCTGACCTGCAACTCGCGCACGAGCTCTCGAAGAAGCTGACGCAGATGCGGCGCGAGCGCGGATCGATCGACTTCGATCTGCCGGAGGCGAAGATCGTGCTCGCCGAGGACGGGACGGTGAGCGAGATTGTCAAGCGCCCTCGAAACGACGCCCATCGCCTCGTCGAGGAGCTGATGCTCGCGGCCAACGAGGCGGTGGCCCGCTTCTTCGACGCTCGCGGTCTTCCCACGGTCTACCGGATCCACGATCAGCCCGACGAGGAGAAGCTCGAGGCGTTCGCGCAACTCGCCCGCACCCACGGATTCGAGCTGCCGGAGAAGCCCTCTGCGGCAGATCTCAACGAGCTTCTCCACGAGCTCGAGGGAAGGCCGCAGCAGAAGGCGCTCAACGCGCTGCTTTTGCGCGCGATGATGCAGGCGCAGTACAGCCCGGACAACATCGGCCACTTCGGGCTCGCCGCTCCGACCTATCTTCATTTCACCTCGCCGATTCGCCGTTATCCCGATCTCATGGTCCACCGGCTCCTCAAGGAGCACTGGGCGCGAGGCGGGCAGCCGCCGCGGGAGTCGGAGCGCGCCGAGATGGAGGCGTTCCTGGCGGGCGTCGCGGCGCAATGCTCGGATCGCGAGCGCGCCGCGATGAAGGTCGAGCGCGACATCGACGCCTACTACGCGGCGATGTTCATGCAGGACAAGATCGACGAGGAGTACGAGGCCGTCGTCTCCGGCGTGACCGAGCGCGGCCTGTACTGCGAGCTCGCCGAGGTGTTCGTCGAAGGAATGATCCCCGCCGAGGAGCTCGGCGACTCGGTCGAGCTCGACGAGGAGCTGCATCGCCTACGCGTCGGCAATAGCGGCGTCAGCTACGGAGTCGGGGATACGCTGCGAGTCCGGGTGGCCGCGGCGGATCCTGTCCGGCGCCGGATCACCCTCGCTCCGGCCTCGGCTCCGCGTCGAGAAGGGCTGGAGCCGGAGGCGGCTACGGTTCGGCCGTCTGTGGCGAAGCCTCGCCGGCAGGCCCCGCCGGGCCCTCGGCGGCCTCGGCCCGGGCCTGCTCGCGGGTCACCGCGCGGCCGGCCTGATCGTCGTAAACGAAGACGAGACGGCCGTCGATGAACGGCCGGAACCAAGCCGGCCAGCCAACCCGCACCTCGTCCGGCTGCACGTCCTCGCGGCTCGCCAGTCGCACCGTGAGGGGGTCGCCCTTCTTCGCCACCGGAAAGAGGCGCAACCGACCCGCGAAGTGAATGATCTCGCCATGGTCGGTAGTCTGCCTCTTCGCCATGTCAGCCGCTCTATCAGAGCCGTAGCGCGGGAAGCAACGAAGCGGTCATCACTGGCGCACGTCCACCGCAAGGCGTACATGAAGCGTCGCCGTGGCACACCGCTTCAATCTCGGCCGGCGCGCCGGCATCCTGCTTCCTCTCTCCTCGGTTCGAGGCCATCGCGGCGACCTCGCCAACTACGGCGACGTAGGCGAGATCGCCCGCTTCCTGCTCTCCACCGGCTCGACGCTCTGGCAGCTGTTGCCTCTCAACGAGGTATCGCCCGGGCAGGACAGCCCCTATGCCGCCTCCAGCTCCTGCGCGCTCGAGCCCGTCTTCATCGATCTCGACTCGGTGGAGGACCTGGGCGGCGAGCTGACCGACGGCGAGCGCAAGAGCCTCGAAGCGGCGAGGCAAGCCGACCGCGTCGATTTCGGGCAGTACCGTGCGGTGAAGCGCTCGGCGCTTTCGCGCGCCTTCCGCCACTTCGAAGGCGGCGAGATGCGGCTCGGGGGGCAGCGGGCCAAGGCCTTTGCACGATTTCGCCAGGAGCATGGCAGCTGGCTCGAGGACTGGGCCCTCTACCGCGCCCTGCACGACCAGCGCCAGAAGAGCTGGCGCGACTGGGAGCGGCCCCTGCGGGAGCGCGATCCCGAAGCGCTCGAGCGCATGCGCATCGAGCTGCGCGCTCAGATCGATTCCCTCGCCTACATGCAGTGGATTGCCGACGAGCAGGTGCGCAAGGGCCGGCGCGAGGCGAATGCCATCGGCGTCAAGCTGCTCGGGGATCTGCCCTTCATGGTGGCGGAGGATTCCGCCGACGTGTGGGCGATGCAGAAGTTCTTCCGCTTCGACGCGACGGTCGGGGTCCCTCCCGACGCCTATTCGGCCGATGGCCAGGATTGGGGTCTACCTGTTCCGCGCTGGGAGGAGATGAGCGCGGCCGGCGACCCCTGGCTGCACATGCGCGCGGACCGGGCGGCCGAGTTGTACGACGCCTTCCGCGTCGATCACGTGGTGGGCCTCTACCGCACCTACGCCCGACCGATCGACAAGTTGAAGCCCGCGTTCTTCGTCCCTGCCGAAGAAGAGGCGCAGCGCCGGCAGGGCGAGCGGATCCTCTCTCTCTTCGGCGAGAAGGCCGAGGTGCTCGCCGAGGATCTCGGCACGGTTCCCGACTTCGTACGCGCTTCCCTCACCGCCAACGGCCTTCCTGGGACCAAGGTGCTGCGCTGGGAGAACGATCAGGGCGTGCCCCGCGATGTCCGCCGTTTCCCCCCGGCCTCGCTTGCCGTGACCGGGACTCACGACACGGAATCGCTCGTCACCTGGTGGGAGGGGCTTTCCGATCACGAGCGCCGCGAGCAGCTCAAGCAGCCCTATCTCGACAAGCTGCGCGGCGATACGCGCCGCTTCACCCGCGAGACGCACGCGGCGCTGCTCGAGCTTCTCTATTCGGCAGGCTCGGACGCCATCGAAACTCCCATCAACGATGCGCTCGGCTGGCGGGAACGCCTCAACACGCCCGGCACGGTCGGTCCGCACAATTGGACCTGGCGGCTGCCCTGGCGGCTCCCCGATTTATGGTCGGAGCCACAAGTGGTGGCGATGGCGCAGCACCTGACGCATCTTGCGGACAAGCACGGGCGTAAAGGCTGAGCCCCCGCCGCCTCTTTGCGGCGAGCGCGCGCCCGTTGCGAGGAGGCGGTCGTGCGTCAGGTCCGCGAGCTTCTCGGCGAGCTGCCCCATGCTCGCGCCCGCCGGATGCTCGATGACATCGCGGCCGAGCTGTCGGTTGCTCGCTTGCCGCTCGCGACCTACCGGGTGCAGCTGCACCGCGGTTTCGGGTTCCGCGCCGCGGCGGCGATCACCGGATACCTGGAGGATCTCGGGATCACCGACCTCTACACCTCGCCGTACATGCGCGCCGCCGCCGGCTCGAACCACGGCTACGACGTCCTCGACCACCAGCAGCTGAACCCCGAGCTCGGCACGGCCGAGGACCACGCCGCGATGTGCGCGGCCGCGCGCGACAAGTCGCTTGGACACGTCCTCGACATCGTCCCGAACCACATGGGGATCGGGTCCGGCAACTCGCTGTGGATGGACCTGCTGGAGAACGGCCCTTCCGCCCGGGCGGCGCGCTTCTTCGACGTCGAATGGCACCCGGTCAAGGAGGAGCTCGAGGACAAGGTGCTGGTCCCCATCCTCGGCGACCGCTACGGGGCGGTCCTGGAGCGCGGCGAGCTGAAGCTCCGGCTGCTCAACGGGAACTTCCAGATCACCTACTTCGATCACGTCTTCCCGCTCAGCCCGCGCAGCTACGGCGAGATCCTCTCGTACCGGCTCGCGGACCTGGAGGCGCGTCTTCCCCGCGGCGACCCGTCGCTCGACGAGCTGAAGAGCATTCTCACCGCCATCGAGCACCTGCCGACCCGGCACGAGCAGGATCCCGACCGGCTCGACGAACGGCGCCGGGAGAAGGAAGTCATCAAGCGCCGCGTGGCGGCCCTGTGCGCGACCGACCCACGCATCCGCCAGCACCTCGAGGAGAACGTCGCGCTCTACTCGGGCGTCCCGGGAAAGCCGCGCAGCTTCGACCTGCTCGACAAGCTCCTCGCCGCCCAGGCGTACCGCCTCGCCCACTGGCGCGTCTCCTCCGAGGAGATCAACTACCGGCGCTTCTTCGACATCAACTCCCTCGCCGCCATCCGCGTCGAGGATCCCGCGGTCTTCGAGGAGGCGCATCGCCTTCCGCTGCAGTTCCTCGCCCGGGGCCTGGTGACGGGCTTCCGCGTCGACCATCCCGACGGGCTCGCCTACCCGACACGCTACTTCCGTCTGCTCCAGGACTCCCACATCCTCGACCGCGCGCGCGTGCTCGTCGAAGGCCGCGGCGAGGACTGGAAGGAGATGGAGCTGGTCGTCCGCGACGAGCTCGGCCGCGAGATTGCCACCGCCGGGCAGGCCTCGCCGCTCTACAAGCCGGTTTTCGTGGTGGCGGAGAAGATCCTCGCCGGCACCGAGCGGCTGCCCGAGTCGTGGGCGGTGCGCGGCACCACCGGATACGACTTCCTCAACCAGGTGAACGGGCTCTTCGTCGATCCCGGCGCGCGCGACGCGATGGACAAGATCTACTCGCGCTACATCGGCGGACGCATCGACTTCGACGAGCTCGTCTACCAGAAGAAGAAGCTCATCCTCTACACGGCGCTCGCCTCCGAGATGAACCTCCTCGCGCGGCAGCTCAACCGCATCTCCGAGGCCAATCGCTGGACGCGGGACTTCACGCTCTACTCCCTGCGCGCGGCGCTCATCGAAGTGGTTGCCTGCTTCCCGGTGTATCGAACGTACGTCGGCGACGACGGCACGGTCGACGAGAGCGATCGCAAGTACGTGCTGCAGGCCGTCGCCTGCGCCAAGCGGCGAAACCCGGCCGAGAACGCGTCGATCTACGATTTCATCGCCGACATCCTCCTGCAGAAGTTCGCCGACTACGTCGAGGAGTCGGAGCGTCCCCTCCAGCTCGCCTTCGTCATCAAGTTGCAGCAGGTCCTCGGACCGGTGATGGCCAAGGGCCTCGAGGACACGGTCTTCTACGTTTACAACCGGTTGCTTTCGCTGAACGAGGTGGGAGGCGAGCCGAATCGATTCGGCGTAACCGTCCAGCAGTTCCATGCCTTCAACGAGCACCGCGCACGGTCCTTTCCGCGCACACTGCTCGCCACCTCGACCCACGACACCAAGCGCGGCGAGGACGTGCGCACGCGCATCGACGGCCTCTCCGAGATGCCGAAGGACTGGGCGTCCGCGCTCTCCTCCTGGACGCGCAAGGTCGACGGACTCCTCCGCGACGTCGACGGCCGCAAGGCGCCCGATCGGAACGAGCTGATGCTCTTCTTCCAGACCCTGGTCGGGGTATGGCCGAACGGCCATGCCGGCGCGCTGCCTCCGCCCGCGGAGATGGAATCGCTCTCGCAGCGCCTTTCGCAGTACATGTTCAAGGCAGTCAAGGAAGCGAAGGTCAACACCAGCTGGATCCAGGAAGACCGGAGCTGGGAGGACGCGGTCCAGGCGTTCGTGAAGGACCTCTTCGCGCTTCCCCCCAAGCACGCCTTCTGGAAGTCTTTCTTGCCGTTCGCCGACAAGATCGGGCTCGTCGGCGCCCATAACTCGCTATCGCAACTGGTGTTGAAGCTCGCCTCCCCGGGCGTGCCGGACATCTACCAGGGCAGCGAGCTGTGGGACCTTTCGCTCGTCGACCCGGACAATCGCAGGCCCGTCGATTTCGAGACCCGCAACCGCATCCTCCAGGAGGTGCGGGACGACCAGAAACCCCGCGCAGAGCTTGCCCGCGAGCTCTACCAATCCTGGCCCGATGGCCGCATCAAGCTCTTCCTCACCCAGTCGGGCTTGCGAACGCGGCGCGACAACCCGGGTATTTTCGGAGATGGCGAATATCTGCCGCTCGAACCCCAGGGGAATCGCGCCGAGCGCCTCGTGGCGTTTGCCCGCCGGGAAAAGGAAGGCGGGACGGCGATCTGCATTGCGCCGAGGCTCGTCGCCGGCCTTCTCGACTCCAAAGGACTGTTGCCGGCGACCGCATTCGGCGACACTACCGTCCGCGTCCCGTTCGCGCAGGAAGGCCAAGCTCTCACCGATGCCTTCACGGGTGAGCGATGTGTCGTCAAGGACGGCGTTATCCGCGTAGAGGATGCATTGGCGTCCCTGCCGGTCGCACTTCTCCTTACAGAGTGACCCTTTCCCCGCCCCAGGGACCCGATCTAGGGTGCCTTGTAGCTTTGCAGTGCAGGCTGACTTCAGGGGGCTGCGGAATGCGCACGGGGGGGATCGCTGTACTACAGACGGAATGGCCGGTGGCGGGGGGCCACCTGGCCAGCGATCCAAGCGCACGAGCAGAAATGGTCGGCTGAGTCGAATCTCTTAACGAATCCTACATCTACGGGGGGTTTTTCCAATGCAGTCGCGATGGATTTCTATCAGTGTGATGTGTTTCTCGGCAGCGCTGCTGTCGGCGTGCGGCGGCGCTCCGAGCGGCACCGCGCTGACGTCCAGGTCGGACACGTCCGCGATGTCGAAGGCGGACGGCCGGTATGACGCGTCGAGCAAGGGCGACGACAAGGACGAGTGCGACGAGTCGGGGGATCACGACAAGTCCGCTGACAAGTCCTCGCTCAGCGTCAAGTCGAACGACAAGGACGACGACGAGTGCAAGGGTTCCGACGACGACCACGACCAGTCGAAGAGCTTGTCGTCGCACTCGTTCAGCATGTCGTCGAAGTCCGACGACGACGATGCGAACTGCAAGGTGACCATCTGCCACATTCCGCCCGGCAACCATTGCAATGAGCACACGATCCGGGTCGGCAAGTCGGCCGTGCGGGCTCACATCGCGCATGGGGACTACCCGGGCGCGTGCGACCCGCAGGCTCCGCCGCAGCCGCCTCCGCCGCCGCCTCCTCCTGTCTGCTTGCCGGAGACCGCAGCCTGCAGCGCCACGGGAGCGGCCTGCTGCACCGGCCTGCTTTGCCTCTCGGGTGTCTGCTCCGCCGGCGGCTAAGCCGGGAAGCACTTCGCCTCACCGCAGCGTACTTCGTTACTTTCTACCCTCGGAGCGCCTGGCGGCGCTCCGAGGGTCGTTCTACCCGCGCAGCTCGGCGACGGTGACGCCGTCACCGCCTTCGTGTGAAGCGCCTGCCCGCGCCCTGCGCACGTAGGGACTGCGCGCGAGATGCTCCCGGATGGCTGCTTTCAGCGCGCCCGACCCATGACCGTGCAGCACCTGCACTTCCTCGGCGCCTTCCCGTAACCGCCGGTCCAGCTCCTCTTCCAGCGCGCGCAGCGCTTCGTCGACACGCAACCCCCGGACGTCGAGCGGCCGGATGACCGTGCTCGCCGGAGCGGCCCGCACGGCCTCCGCGCGAGCGATCTTTTCCCGGGCGGTCTTGCGGAAGCCAGCCGCGTCGCCCTTCGGCTTGCGCGCGAGCGGCACGAGGTCTGCGCGCGCCACCTTGGTTCGCAGCGCACCTATCTGGACGAGCGCGCCCGCTTCGTCGACCTCGATGACCGTTCCCTCCACGCCGAGCCTGGCGTGACGCACCGGGGCACCCGGCCGGATTTCGCCTCCGGCTGCTGCGGCGGCGTCCTCGGCACGGACCTCCTCGCGTGCCACCTCGCGCTCTTCCTCCGCCTCGAGGCGGGCGATCTGTTGCTGTGCCTCGACCGCCCGGGCGAGCGCCGGCGCCGCCTGGAGCTGGGCGACCATCTCCGCGATCTGCTGCTTGCGCCGGGCGAGATCTTCCACCAGCTCGGCACGCGCTCCGGAACGCACTTCGCGCTCCGCGGCACGAAGCGCCTCGATCTCCGCCTGCATCGTTTCGCGCTCCTCCGCGAGGCTCTTGCGCACGGCTTCCGCCTCGGCGCGGGCGCGAGACGCGGCCGCCCGTTCCGCTTCCAGGCGCTCCAGGGCCGAGGCCAGCGCCGAGCTCCCTCCGCCCAGGATCTCTTTGGCCCGGGCGCAGACGTCAGCGGGTAATCCGACGCGCGCTGCGATTTCGATGGCGGAGCTGCGCCCCACCTCGCCCATGCGCAGGCGATAGGTCGGTGCCAGCTTGTCGACATCGAAGCCGACGCTCGCGGAGGCAAACCGGTCGTCGCTGAGCGCCAGCGCTTTGAGCTCTTCCAGATGGGTGGTGATGAGAACCTGCGCTCCGGCAGAGACCAGCTTCTCGAGCGCTGCCGCGGCGATGGCGGCGCCTTCGCGCGGGTCGGTATCCGCGGCGATCTCGTCGATGAGGACCAGCGTCCCCGGACCGGCTGCCTCGAGGATGTGGCGAAGCGAGGTGAGGTGGGCCGTGAACGTCGACAGATCGCGGGAGAGGTCTCCCTCGTCTCCGATGGCCGTGTACACGGTCCGGTATAGCGGCATCCGCGACCCTTCCGCGGCGGCCACCGGCAATCCCGCGCGGGCCATCAACGCCGAGAGCCCGACCGCGGTGATGGTCACCGTCTTGCCGCCAGCGTTGGGACCGGAGATGACCAGGGCGCGAGCGGGCGCGGGAAGCTCGATGTCGTTGGCGATGACCGATCCGCCGCGGCCTCGCGCGTTCATCTGCAGAACGAGGAGGGGATGGCGCGCCGCCGAAAGACGGAAGCTCTCCCGCGTGGCATCGGCGAGGCGAGGAGGGGCCGCGGAAAGATCGTCTGCGAGGCGCGCTCCCGCGAGGGTCTCGTCGAGCGTCGCGAGGGTCTCGACGTCGCGAGCGAGGGCCTCGGCGCGCCGGCCCACCGCGCCCGACAGCTCGCCCAGGATGCGCTGCTCCTCTTCCAGCGCAGAAGCGTCGGCAATGGTGAGCTGGTTGCCCAGCTCGACCAGTTCTTGTGGTTCTACGAAGAGCGTCTGCCCGCTTCCACTGGCGTTGTGCACGATGCCGGGAAGGTGGGTCTTGTGCTCGGCCCGCAGCGGAACGACGTAGCGGTCGCCGCGCACCGAGTAGTAGGCGTCGCGGAGCATCCCCACGACCTCCTCGTCTTTCAGCATCTCCTCGAGGCGGGCCTTGATGCTCCGATGAAGCCCGCGGGACCGCTCGCGCAGCTCGGCGAGGAGCGGGCTCGCGGTATCGAGCAGCTTGCCGGCCGGGTCGAAGGCGCGCTCCAGCTCCTGGGCGAGCGGCTCGAAGTCGCTCAAGGTCTCGGCCAGCTCCGCATGGAGCGGGACTCGATCGCGCAGCGGCAAGCAGAACCGCCGCGCGGAGACGGCGGCGCGGATCAGCCGGGCGATGGCGAGAAGCTCGTGTGGCTCCAGGGTCCCTTCGCGAGCGGCCCGGCCCAGGGCCGGCCGCACGTCGAGGGCATCGGCGAGCGGTACCTCGCGGTCGAGACGGCGGAGCTCCCTTGCTTCCTCTACCCGGGCGAGGCGGCGGGCGGCTTCCTCCTCGGAATCTCCGGGAACGAGGGAGCGACACCTCTCCTTGCCCATCGGAGTGCGGGCGCGGTGAGCGAGCTCCGAGCAGAGCGAGCTCCAGCCGAGGTTGGCGAGGGCTTTGTCGTTGACGGCGCCGAGAAGCACGGGATCCGCGGCAACCTAGCTCAACGACAGGAGCGCGCAAGCGCGTCGGCGGGCTCGGCCGCCCTGACATCCATGTCGCGGTGGCGGGGTCCTACAGCAGCCTACAGTGTGCGACAAAATCGCGATTTCACTCGGGAACCGCCGTTTCTTTGGCATGGGCACGCGGGCTGCTAGTAGCCATGCCCACCGCGAACGCGAACGCGCGAATCCTCCCCGAGAGCCCGGCCGAGTCGTCCGTCACCCAGAGCCTCCGCCTCCCGAAGGTCGTGGGCGAGGTTGCTCCGCTCCTCAAGCTCGTCCCGCGTCCGCTGACGGACGCCGAGCTGGTTGCCCGGGCGCTGCGCGAAGGTTCGCCTGGTCGCGAGGCCGAGGAGGAGCTCTACCGCCGTTACCGGACGGCCGTGCAGCGGATCGCCGCCACGTTCTCGGAGCTGGACGGCGACGAGGTGGACGACGTCGTCCAGGAGTCGTTCGTGCGAGCGTTCCGCGCCCTCAAGGGCTTGAAGGACCCCGAGCGCTTCTCCGCCTGGCTGTTCACCATCGCCAGGAACCGCGCTCGCTCGTACCTGACCTCGCGCGCGACCCATGTCCGCGCCGTCGAGGAGGCGATGCGGGAGTCGCGCCTCGCCGAGGACAGCGTCCCCGAGGTGAGCGCCCAGCTCGAGCGCGAGGCCGAGCTGCGGGCGGTGCGCGAGGTGATCGACAATCTCCGCGAGGGCCCCGAGAAGGAGACCGTGCGGCTCTTCTACCTCGACGGCACCCTGTCGGCCCGCGAGATCGCCGACCGCATGGGAGTCGGGAAGAGCGCGGTCACCATGCGGCTCGAGCGATTCCGCGCCCGCGTGCGCCGCGAGCTCTGCGAGAAGCTGCAGCGGACGGCCTGAGCGTCAGCCCCCTGGATCCACGCGGAGGATCTGTTCGCCGATCAGGAGCAGATCGCCGAGGGCGACCGGTGCGCGGTTCTTGATGCGCGCGAAAGTGCCGTTCGCGGATCCGAGGTCCTTGACCGAGATCGTCTTGCCCGAAATGGCGATGTTCGCGTGCTTGCTCGAGATGTATCCGTCGTGCGGAAAGGTGATGTCTCCCGCCGCGCGGCCGACGATGTTTTCTCCCGCCCGCAGCGGGAACACGTCGCCCTCGATTCCCCCTTCGAAGAGCTGGACGGCCTGGGCGACGTAGCCCGGATCGGGGCTGCCGTAGATCGGATCCGGGCCGACCATCTCGCGGTCGTCCGGCAGCCACTCGATGCGCAGGCGCTGGCGTCCGAGGCGCAGCTCGCCGCCGCCTTCGATCTTGCGCTCCTTGAAGCCGAGGAAGACGCCGTTCACCGAACCGGCATCCTCGACGTAGAGCTGCTGCCCTTCGAAGCGCAGCACGGCGTGCACCGGCGCCACGAAGGGATCGTCGTCGAGCTTCACCTCGGCGTCGGAGACTGCCGTTCCCACCCGGGTCTCGTCCTTCAAGAGCAGGTAGTCGGCGGAGCGGCTGCCGTCGCGGGCGATGGCGCTGATCCGCGCGCGGGCAGACGGGCCCTTGGGTTTGGGCGCGCGCGGGGGCAGCGGTCTCGCGGGACGCGGCTTCTGGGGAGGCGGAGCGGGTTTCGCCATGGTCTGGTAGGCACCGGCAGCGCTGCGGAGGGAACTCGGATCTAGCGCAGAATCGAGCTTGCGGCACCGCGGAGCTGTCCTCCGGCTGCCAACGGTCCTACCTTTCCGCCGTTGGAAAAGGGCTCGGCGCTGTGCGAACCTACGCCTGATCCGATGCCAGCCTCCCGAGAACCGTAGCGGTGCCGTCCTGCCCTCGCTGCTTGCGGCCGCTGCCGCCCACGGCGAACGCTCTCTGCGTCTACTGCGGAGCCTCGCTCACGCCGTCGCAGCCCAAGACCCGCCCGCTCGCGGCGAAGTCGACCGATCCCCTCGTCGGGCGAACGGTCGCGGGTCGCTTCCACGTCGAGGAGCTGATCGGGCAGGGCGGCATGGGAAAGGTCTACCGCGCCCGCCACCTCGCCCTCGATCGTCCGGTCGTCCTGAAGATGCTCAAGCCGGCCCTGCTCGAGGACCCGACCATCGTCGGGCGGTTCGAGCGGGAGGCGAAGGCGGCGAGCAGGCTCAACCATCCGAACGTGATCCAGGTCCTCGACTTCGGGCGCCAGGAGAAGGACGGGACCCTCTACATCGTGATGGAGTTCGTGCAGGGGAAGGACCTCCGCGTCATCCTGCGCGACGAGTGGCCGCTCGCGGAGGATCGCCTCTGCAACATCATGGCCCAGGTCTGCGCCGCGCTCTCCGAAGCGCACGCGCACAACATCATCCATCGCGACCTGAAGCCCGAGAACGTGATGGTCGAGGACCGGCGCGACCAGCAAGACTTCGTCAAGGTCCTCGACTTCGGAATCGCCAAGCTGCTCGACGCCGAAGGACCGGGGCTGACCAGCGTGGACGTGGTCTGCGGCACCCCCCAGTACATGGCGCCGGAGCAGGCGACCGGAACGCATCTCGATGCCCGCTGCGACCTGTACGCGGTGGGCGTCATCCTCTACCAGATGGCGACCGGCCATCTTCCGTTCGACGGCGCGAACTCGATGGAAGTCCTCACCAAGCAGGTGCACGACCGTCCCATCCCGCCGCGGCAGCGACAGCCGGACGCGCCCATCAGCGAGGCGATGGAGACGCTCATCCTGCGCTCCTTGGAGAAGGACGCCGGGCGCCGCCCGCAGACGGCCGAGCAGTTCCGCGACGAGCTTCTCGCCGTCCCCGGCAAGGCTCGCGAGAAGCGAGCGTCGCTGCAGGCGGCGGAGCCGCTCCTGCGCGTTCCGACGCCGCCGACGTCGCCCAAGGCCCAGAACGCCCCGCAGGGGGAAGGACCGCGAAAGGGGCGACGGTGGTGGTGGCCGTTCCCATCGGCCGGGTCCTGACGATAATTCAATACTAATTTCGAATCGTTGCGAGTCGTTCGCCGCGCCGTTACAGTTGTGTGCGCAGCCGCGTTGCATTCCCATCGCTTCCGGTTGACAGCGGCGCTCCCGCTTTGCGACGGTGCGCTCCACGATGGCGCCCGCTAGAAGGCTCCACTCGGGGGGAGGTTCTTTCGTGTGCAGTCACCACCGGTGCTCCGCCCTTCGGGCTTCGCCCGTCGCGGGCAAAGCCCGCTCCTCCCGACGCTCCACCCTTCGGGCTCTGCCCGTCGCGGACAAAGCCCGCTCCTTCCCCGGCGTCCTTCCGGACGCGATCAGGAGACTCGCCGTTTGAGACCAGCCCGCGCCATCCCCCAGCCTGCACTGCGCGGGTACCGCATGCCGGCGGAATGGGAAGCCCACGCGGCCACCTGGATCGCCTGGCCGCACCAGGTCGCGGACTGGCCCCGCAAGTTCGCTCCCATTCCCTGGGTCTTCGCAGAGGTGGTCCGCCACCTCTCGGTCGGCGAGCGGGTCCGCATCCTGGTCAACGACGCCACCTCCGAGCGCTCCGCGCGGCAGTTGCTGGAGCGGACCGGCGTCGATCTCGCGCGCATCGATTTCTTCAAGATCCGCACCGACCGCTCCTGGACGAGGGACTCGCTGCCGCTCTTCTTGCACAAGAGCGACGGCGGCACGGTGCTGCTCAGCTTCCGTTTCAACGGCTGGTCGAAGTACCGCAACCACAAGAACGACGCCGCCGCCGGCGACCGCCTCGCCAAGGCGCTCGGCTTGCCGCAGGCGTTCCCCGAGGTGGAGGGGAAGCGCGTCGTCCTCGAAGGGGGCGCAATCGACGTGAACGGACGGGGAATGCTCCTCGCCACCGAGGAGTCGCTGCTCTCGCCGGTGCAGGCGCGCAATCCCGATCTCTCTCGCGAGCAGATCGAGGACGTCCTGCGGGAGAGCCTCGGCGCCCGCCACATCCTCTGGCTCGCCGAAGGCATCGCCGGCGACGACACGCACGGGCGCGTCGACGACGTCGCCCGCTTCGCCGGTCCCCGCACGGTGCTGGTCTCGCAGGAGGACGATCCTCGCGACGAGAACCACGAGCGGCTCCGCGACGCGCGGCGCCGCCTGGAACTGGCCAAGGACCAGGACGGCCATCCGCTCCACGTGGTTCCGCTCCCCATGCCTTCGCCCCTCTATTTCGAGGGGCAGAGGCTCGCCGCGAGCTACGCGAACTTCTACGTGGGCAACGAAGTCGTGCTGGTCCCGACCTTCAACGACGCCCACGATCGCCGCGCCCTCGAAGTGCTCGGGCAGGCTTTCCCGGACAGGCGGGTGGTCGGAATCCACTCCGTGGACCTGGTCTGGGGACTCGGCGCGGTCCACTGCATGACGCAGCAGGAACCGGCCTAGACCTCTTTCAAGAGAACTTCACCCGCAGCAGCACCGCTCCGAGCTGGAGCACGTCTCCGTCGAAGAGCTGCAGCGGCTCGTTGGGGCGCAGCCGCAAGAGGACGCCGGAACGGGCCGATCCCAGATCGGCCAGCGTCACCGTTCCGTCGGGGCCGACACGGATCTCGGCGTGCTTGGCGGAGATCCGCTGGTCGGTCGGGAAATTGAGGTCGCAACCGGAGCGCCCGACGGAGATGACCGGTCCCTTCCGGTAGCAGATGCGTCCCGTCGCTCCTCCGCGCAAAAGCTCCGTGACGCGGAGGACGGGGCCCTCGGGCCGGGCGGCGCCGAGGAACCCCGGGGCCGGAACGTCGGCTGAGAAATTGACCGCTCCGTCGTACCGGACGACGCGCTCGCCCGCGATGAAGTGATCGCCGCGGCGCAACCGGGCGGGTTCGCGCAGCTTGAAGTAGACGCCATTCACCGAGCCGTCGTCCCGGACGTAGAGCCGGTCCTCCTCGAAAGTGAGCAGGCCGGCGCGCGCGCCGACGAAGGGATCGGCCGAGAGATCGACCTCTGCCTTGGCCCCGAGGAGCGTCTCGCGGCTGCGGAGCGGGAAGGTGGTCCCCGACCCGGGACCTTCCTCGATGTAGAGCCGGGCCGGGAACGGAGCCTGGTCCTCGGGGGGAGGAGGCGGCTCCGACTCCTCCGCTTCCTGCGCGAGCTCCGCAAGGCGGGCCCGGATGTCCTCGCGCGCTTGCTCGTTGTCGAGGTCGACGCGCTCGGTGGCGTCCGACCAGTCTGCGAACGGATCCTGCGGCTCGGCCACCGGCGGCGGAGCCAAGGGCTCGCGGCCGAAGGGCCAGCCGCAGTGGAAACAGAAGTTCGCCCCGGCGGGATTCTGCGTCTTGCAGCGCTCGCACGCCTTCGTCGCTGCGTCGGCCATCGGAATGGGGCGCGGAGTGTAGAGGCGGCCCAATCCGGGGTCAAATCGGCCTGCAAGCTTGAATCCCGCGGCATTGCGACGCGTCAAATGAGGACGTGGCTCGTTTGCTGACCGCCCCGCCGTGGGCTACGCTCTCCTTCTTACGCAGCGCGATGATCCGGCTGAACGACATTCTGGAGCGCGTCGCTCAGTACCGCCCTGACGCAGACCTGGACCTCATCAAGAAGGCCTACGTCTACAGCGCCAAGGTCCATCAGGGCCAGGTACGGAAGTCGGGAGAGCCTTATCTCATCCATCCGCTCGAGGTGGCCGGGCTGCTCGCCGAACTGAAGCTCGACGAGGCCAGCATCGTCGCCGGGCTCCTCCACGACACCATCGAGGACACGCTCGCGACCCCCGCCGAGATCCGCGAGCTGTTCGGGGACGAAGTCCTTTCGCTCGTCGAGGGAGTGACCAAGCTGGGAACCTTCTCCCACGGGCCCACCACGCAGGAGGAGAAGCAGGCCGAGAACTTCCGCAAGATGCTGGTCGCGATGGCGAAGGACATTCGCGTCATCCTCGTCAAGCTCGCCGACCGGACCCACAACATGCGGACCCTCGAGCACATGAAGGCCGAGGCGCAGAACCGCATCGCGCAGGAGACTCTCGACATCTACGCGCCGCTCGCCAACCGGCTCGGCATCCAGTGGATCAAGATCGAGCTCGAGGACCTCGCCTTCCGCTACCTGCAGCCGCGGGACTTTTCCGACGTCGAGCAGCAGGTCGCGCAGACGCAGAGGGATCGGGCCAAGTTCATCGGAGACGTGGTGCAGCTCCTCAAGACCAAGCTCGAGGAGGCGGGCCTCGAGGCTTCCGTGCAGGGGCGCCCGAAGCACATCTATTCCATCTGGAAGAAGATGCGGAAGAACGACCTCAACTCGGTCTCCGAGGTCCACGACATCGTCGCCTTCCGCTTGATCCTGAAGTCGGTCCCCGCTTGCTACGAAGCGCTCGGCCTCATCCACTCCCTCTGGAAGCCGGTGCCGGGACGCTTCAAGGACTACATCGCGATCCCGAAGCCGAACATGTACCAGTCGCTGCACACCACGGTGATCGGGCCTACCGGCGAGCGCATCGAGATCCAGATGCGCACCGAGGAGATGCACCAGGTGGCGGAAGAGGGGATCGCGGCGCACTGGGCGTACAAGGAAGGGCGGAGCGCCAAGGACGAGCAGAAGTTCGCCTGGCTGCGGCAGCTCATGGAGTGGCAGCAGGACCTCAAGGACCCCCGCGAGTTCCTCGAGACGGTGAAGGTCGATCTCTTCACCGACGAAGTGTTCTGCTTCACGCCCAAAGGCGACGTGCGCAGCCTCCCCCAGGGGAGCTGTCCCATCGACTTCGCCTACGCCATCCATTCCGAGGTAGGCGCCCACTGCCAGGGGGCGAAGGTCAACGGCAAGATCGTGCCGCTGCGCTACAAGCTGAAGAACGGCGACTCGGTGGAAATCCTCACCGCCGCGAGCGTCCGGCCCAACAAGGACTGGCTCGCGTTCGTGAAGACCAGCCGGGCGCAGGCGAAGATCCGCAACTTCATCAAGATGCAGCAGCGCGAGCGGTCGCTGGAGATCGGACGCGATCTGCTCGAGCGCGAGTTCCGCCGCTTCGACCTCACCTTCTCGAAGATGGTGAAGACTTCCGACTTCCAGAAGGTGGCGAACGAATACGGCCACGCCCGGTCCGAAGATCTGGTGTCCGCGGTCGGGTACGGAAAGCTCTCTCCCGCGAGCGTCTTGCAGCGCCTCCTGCCGCCGGAAAAGCTCGCCGAGAAGAAGCCGCAGCAGGACGGCGACAGCGCCGCCAACGGGCATCCGAGCCGGCTCACCGAGCTGTTCCGCCGCGTCGCCCAGCGCAATCGCGCGGGCGGCGGCGTGCGCATCGGAGGCGTCGACGACGTGCTGGTGCGCTACGCCAAGTGCTGCAATCCAGTGCCGGGAGACCAGATCACCGGCTTCATCACCCGAGGCCGCGGCGTCACCGTCCACACCCGCGCGTGCAAGAAGGCGCTGGAGACGGATCCCGAGCGGCGGGTGGACGTGACCTGGGACGTGCACGGCGAATTCAAGCGCGCGGTGAACCTCCGCGTCCGCTCCGACGACCGCAAGGGCCTGCTCGCGCGCATGAGCGAGACCTTCGCCGACGTGGGCGTGAACATCCTGCAGGCCAACGCCCGCTCGAACGGCGAGAAGGGCGCCATCTCCACCTTCGAGATCGAGATCGTCGACGTGAAGCAGCTGAACGACGTGCTGCGCGCCATCGGCGCCATCCCCGGCGTACATTCCGTCGAGCGCGTTTAAGAGCGCTCCGTGCTTGACCCGCCGCGGGCCGTCCGGTATCCCGCGCGCCCATGGCGAACCAGGTGATCGCGACGGACGAGGCCCCGAAGGCCATCGGACCCTACTCGCAGGCGATCGTGTCCGGCGATCTCGTCTTCACGAGCGGGCAGATTCCGCTCGATCCCAAGACGCAGGAGATGGTGAAGGGCGACATCCGCGCGCAGGCCGAACGGGTGATGGAGAACCTGCGCGGCGTGCTCGAGGCCGCTTCTGCCTCCTTCGCCCAGGTGGTGAAGACCACCATCTTCCTCGCCGACCTCGCCGATTTCGCGGTCGTCAACGAGGTCTACGGCAAGCGCTTCAGCGGCTCGCCGCCCGCGCGCTCGACGGTGCAGGTCGCCGCGCTGCCCAAGGGGGCGCGGGTAGAGATCGAGATGATCGCGGTCCGCCGGTAGCGCTTCCCAGCCGCCGTCTTTCGAGGTCCCGGCATCCGCCACCTGACGGTGTGCGCTCCGTCACTTGACCGCTGTGCCGTGCCACTCCGCCCCGGCAAGCTTCCCGGGTCTCGTCATCGCGCGTCTGCCGGCCCTGGCGGATCCGTCGCGAGACGAAAGGGGGCATCGTGCAGCGTTTCCGTTCCTTCCGGTTCCGGCGGCTGTTCGCGGTGGCGCTCGGCGCGGGTTTCGTATGCGCGTCGGCGGCGCGCGGCGAAGACGCGGGCAAGGCGCGCGAGCACTACGCGGTGGGCCTGCGCGCCTTCGACCTCGGCAAGTACGACGAGGCCATCGCCGAGTTCGAAGCGGCTTACCGCTACAAGGACGCGCCCGGGCTCCTCTACAACATCGCCCAGGCGTACCGGCTCTCCAACCGTCCGGAAGAGGCGGTTCGCTACTACCGGACGTATCTCGAGCGGAAGCCTGACGCCGCGAATCGCGCCGAGGCGGAGTCGAAGATCGAGCGGCTGGCCTCGATCCTCGAAGAGCGCAAGGTGAAGAATCCAGCGCTCGCCGAGGCGCCTCCACCGCCGCCCGGCGCGCCGTCGATCGCGGCCATGCCGCGCACGCCCGCTCTCGTGGCTCCGGCGGCCGCACCTGCCCTGCGCGCCGCGCCCCCCGAAGCGGTGGCGGCGAAGGCGACAGCTCCGTTCTGGACGACCCGCCGGGCGGGGTGGATCGCGACGGGGGCCGCCGCCGCCTCCCTCGCGTTCGCCGTCTACTTCGGCCTCGAGGCGCGCGGCGCGGCGGCTCAGATGCAAGGCGACGCTGCCGCGGGCCGTCCCTTCGACCCGGGCCTCGATGCGAAGGGGCAGAAGGCACAGACGCTCTCGAGGATCCTGCTCGCCTCGGCTGCCGTCGGATTCGGCGCGGGCGGTCTCCTCTTCCGGGCGGCCTCGCGGCCCCTGATCGAAGCGGTCCCTTCCGGCGAGGTCGCGCGATGAAGCGGACCCTTCTCGCGGCGCTTGCCTTGGGCCTGTGCGCGGCATGCTACGACCCGAACCTCCGCAGCGGCCAGATGGCGTGCTCGGCCGACGGGCGTTGCCCTTCGGGCTTCCAGTGCGCTCCCGACCGGCGCTGCTGGAAACCGGGCGACGCCGACGTCGGCCGCGCTCCGGTGCAGGTCGTCGGCGCGTTCTCGAGCGGCGGCGGCCTCATGCACTCCCGCTCCTATTCGATGGTCGGCTGGATCGGGTCCTCCAAGCTTTCCTGGATTGCGCAATCCCCCACGCACCGGACGCTGGATGGCGTCTCGTTGCAAACGAAAGGGCGCTGAAATGAGCTTTTCGGTTCGAGTCCTCGCTGCCGCTCTGCTCGCTTCATCGGGAACGTTCGCGAGCGGCGTACCTGCGCAACTGATCTACCAGGGGCGGCTGCTCAAGGCGGACGGGTCGCCCGTCAACCAGACCCTGACCATCACCTTTGCACTCTACGAAACTGCGTCGGCCGGGGCGCCGCTCTGGTCCGAGCAGCATTCCGTGGACCCGTCGGACGGCTTCTTCGACGTGGTGCTGGGCGATTCCTCGGGCGGCGCAACGGCGTCGAGCCAGGTGTCTCTCGCAGCCGTCGTCGATGGCCGGCAACTGTGGCTGGGGATCACGGCCGGCTCCGATCCGGAGATGGCGCCGCGGACGCCGCTGGCGAGCGCGCCTTACGCGCTACTCGCGACGCCTGCGGCCCACGCGCAGACGCACATGAAGGGCGGCGGCGACGAGATCGCCTCCTATGAGGCGGCCGCGGATCGGATTCCCATGGCCGGACTCTCCGGGACGCTGGATTCGGCATGGGTACCTCTCTTGCCTCTCGCCAAGGGTGGCACAGGAACGGCGACGCCGCGAATCACGCGCAACCTCTGCGTCTACCTTGCCGCGGCGTCTGCGTTCGCCTCGCCGCCGACCATTCCCGTATCGCCTGACCTGCGGTCCTGCATCGCTACCCGTGCTTTCGCTTCCGCGCGCGAGGCGCCGAACGTGACGTTCTCCTTCTCCACCTCGGCCGGACCGCTGTTTGCCGACGTCGCCTGGGCGAGCGGCACGCGGGTCGATAGCGATCTCCCGAATGTCACAGTCGCTCCCGGCGCCGTCGTCTGGCCCGTCGTGTCGACACAAGCGGCCTTCCTTGGCGCGACCTTCTGCCTCCAGGTGAGCTGCGAGGCGAGCTTCTGAGCGGCCGCGAAGAACGGGGGATTTCCATGGCGAAACTGGTTGCGACGGCTTTGGTGCTCGTCTCGCTCGGCTGCGGAAGCGGCTCGAACGAGGTCGCTCCGCCCGGAGAACGGACCGCTCACGCGATCGTGGTCGACGGCCCGTGCACCAACACCCCCGAAGATTGCGGGGTGAAGGTCTGCGAAGACTGCACCGCGGGTATACCCCCCGGCTTCGTAGCGGGTTGTCTCAGAGGCAGATGCACTTTCCGGTGCGGAGCGGCCGGATTCCACAGTTGCGGACAGGACTGCGTCCCGCAGGACGAGAGCAGCTGCGGACCGACCTGCGCGCAGTGCGGCGCGCCTCCGGGCGGTTCGCCGATCTGCGTCTTCGGCTCGTGCGACTTCACCTGCATTGCGGGATTCGAGAAGATTGGCGGGAACTGCGTATCGCTGTCGCTCTCGATCTCCTACTGAGCGGTCATTGCAACAGGTCGCCGACGAAGTCGCCGTCCGCGGGGAGCGGGCGGCGGCCGGCGAACCCGCCGTGCAGCTCGTGGTAGTGCGTGATGGCCTCTTCGCCGAACCGCCAGCAGAGATAGACGGTGCGGCCGTGCAGGCGGCTGCGGAAATCGGCGAGGCCGTCGGCCGCTTTGACCTCGATGCCCAGCTCGCCGAGCCCGCCCAGGATCCCGACGATCTGGCCAAAGAGGTCTTTCGCCACCCGCTGCAGTCGCTGCACCGCGGCGGGGGCTCGCGGATCGACCTCGTGGGGCTCGGAAATCGGGTGACCCAGCGAGGCCAGCTGGCCTTCGACGGCGAGAAGCTCCGAGCGCAGCTCGCGGATCTGCTCGAATTGCTCTTGCAGCCGGGGCACCAGCGCGTTCGCCTCCCGCAGCGAGAAGATCCGTACGTGCTCGAGCGGATTCACCAGTGCAACGTACACGACCATGGGCAGCGAGCGACAGCGACGGGCGGAGCGCGAAGGCGCGGAGCATCCACAACGCCCCACCGGTTTTGATAGAACGGACGGCGGCGATGGAAGAGCTGCGCGAGCTTTCCGGGGCGGAGCGCGACGCCTACTTCCGCGGGGTCCACCCCATCTGGGGAGGAGGGCTCTCCGAGGACCGGTTCATCGCTTTCCAGCGCCGCCTGGCCGAGGCCTGCGAGGCGGGCGAGCGGCATCGTCTGATCGGGCTCTTCGAAGGCAGCCGGCTGCTCGCGGCCATGAAGGCCTACGACCTGCGCGGCACCTGCGCGGGGAAGCCCTTGAACATCCTCGGCGTCGGCGCGGTCTTCACGCCTCCGGTGCTGCGGCGGCGAGGGCATGCGCGAAGGATGCTCGAGCTCGCCATCGCCGATCACGCCTCCCGCGGCGCCGATGCGGCGATCCTCTTCAGCGACATCGGCACCGCGTACTACCAGCGGCTCGGATTCCGGCCCTTGCGCAGCGAAGAATGCACGGCCGATTCTTCCGATCTGCCGAGATCGGGTGCCCAGGATGCGGTGCCGGCGGACGAGGCCGGGCTCACCCGGCTCTTCGCGCGCAGCCGGGCGAACAACGGCGACTTGACCCTGGCCCGCGACGGCTGGGTGCTCCGTTTCCAGCTGCGGCGGCTGCGCGAATTGGCGCGCGCTCGCGGCGTGGCAGAGCCGGAATGGGGAATCGCGGTGCGGGACCAAGGCGGGGAGGGAGCGGCGATGGTCCGCATGGCGCGCGATGCCATCGACGTGCTCGATGCGGCATGGACGAGCGAAGGGGCGCGCGACGCCCTACTCGCCCGCCTGCGCGAGGTGCTGGTGCGGAGCGGTCGGCACCGGATCCGTCTCTGGCCTTCGCACCAGTTGCGCGGGCTCTTCCCGGCGCATCCGCGCGCCTCGGCCCTCGCCATGGTGGCGCCGCTCAGGCCCGGCGTGGTGGTCTCTGCGTCGGGAGCGCGAGCCGACCTCGCCCTCCTCGATCACATCTGACGGGCGGCCTGCTCCCGCCACCATCTCTGCCCGGACTCGGGCAAGAGGTAGATGGGGTCGTAGTACTCGTACTTGCGGGTGAGGGCCTCCGGATCGTCCTCCTCGATCCCGGTCCGGTAGTTCTTCGTCCAGTACGAGATCCCCTTCTCGTGATCGTACTCGGCGACCTGGTGCACCCAGCGCTTTCCCACGAAGGGCACGTCGCAGACGATGCGCGGGGTGGCGAATCCGGGCAGATACCCCATGATGTCGTGCTGCAGCTTCTGCGATTCCGCCACGCTCGTCCGCCAATGCTCCGAGTTGGGAATCATGTCGCACATGTAGAAATAGTAAGGAAGGACGTGGGCGTGATCCTGCAGCATGAAGCAGAGCTCTAGTAGCGCCTTTTGCGAATCGTTGACGCCGCGCAAGAGGACACCCTGGTTGCGGACGTCGCGGAAGCCCATCTCCTGGAGCTTCTTGGCCGCCTTGCCGAAGAGCGGCGTCACCTGGTTGGCATGGTTCACGTGCGTGTGCAGGGCGAGGGAGATGCCGCGCTCGAACGCCTTGTGGGCCAGCCGATCGAGCGCCTGCAGGACCTTGTCCTGCAAGAAGTGCTGCGGGATGCCCATCAGTCCCTTGGAGGCGAGGCGGACGTCGCGGATGTTCTCGATGTCGAGAAGCTGGGAGACGAACGATTCGAGCTGCTCGATGGGCAGGTTGGCGATATCGCCGCCGGAGACGACCACGTCGCGGACGCCGGGGTTGCTTCTCAAATACTCGAGCATTTGCGAATAGCGGTCCTTCGGCGCCAGCGCAAATCGGAGCTTCTGTACCTGCGGTACCGAATTGCCCACCAGATCCATGCGGGTGCAATGCCCGCAGTATTGCGGGCAGGTGGAGAGCATCTCCGCGAGCACCTTGGTCGGGTAGCGGTGGGTGAGGCCTTCCACCTTCCACATCTCCGCCTCGTGGAGCGAGTCGCGCGAGGCCTTGGGGTGGCTCGGCCAGTCGGTGCGGCGATCGTCGAAGGCCGGCAGCATGTACCGACGGAGCGGATCGCCCCACAGGTCGTTCTCCTCCATGGTGTTGATCATGTGGGGCGTGATCAGCATCGACATGGTGGCGCGCTCGCGGATGTCGCGCTCCATGCTCAGCGCCAGATCGTCGGGCAGGAACTTGCCGAGCGCCTCCTTCAGCTCGGCCAGGTTCTTGACCGTGTTCTTGCGCTGCCAGAGGGCGCTCTCCCAGTCCTCCCGCGAGACTGCGCGGTATCCGGGCAGCCGCGTCCAGTCGGGCTCCGCGTAGGCGCGCTCGAGCGGGTACTTGAAGGGTTGATCGCCGGCCTTTCGCTTCTGCCTCGGTGCCACCGCGCTCAAGGGAAGCCTCCTCGCGCGTGTCTATATGCCGCCTCGCGGGGCGGTCAAGGCGAGCGCGGAGGCGCACACACGCTACACTGCGCGCCCCGTGCTCCGCTTTCCCCTCGGCCCCTTCCCCGTGAGCGTCGCCCCGTCCTTCCTGCTGGCCGCGGCCATCCTTGGCTTTCCCTTCCTCGAAGACCTTCCCGTGCTGGCGCTCTGGATCCTGGTCGTCTTCGTCAGCGTCCTCGTCCACGAGATGGGACATGCGGTGGTGGGGAAAGCGCTCGGCGGGCACCCCGAGATCCAGCTGGAGCGGTTCGGGGGCGTGACCTACCCGAACCTGCCCACTCCCCCGAGCGCGCTGAGCCAGATCGGGCTGTCGCTCGCTGGACCGATCGCCGGGCTGATTCCCGGCGCCGCCGGGTGGGCAATCGAGCGCTATGCGACTCCCGGGCCGGGATCCGCCCTCGCCATCGTCGCCGAGCTCGCCATCACCACCAGCCTCTTCTGGACGGCGCTCAACCTCCTTCCGGTGCTCCCGCTCGATGGCGGCCGTGTCCTGCTCGCCGTGCTCCAGGGGATACGCAAGAAGCCGAGCATCCGGGCAGCGAGCGTGATCTCGGCCGTGGTCGCCGGAGTGGCTGCGCTCATCGCCTGGCAATTGTTCGGCCAGGTGTTCGTCGCCCTCTGGCTCGCGCTTTTCGCCTTCCAGAATATCGCCCAGAGCCGCGCGATTTCCGCCCCGCGGGAGGCCCCGCCCGCCGTGCCGGAGGCTGCCGCGGACGAGCGTGCCGACGTCGAGCGGGAACTGTCCCGCGCGCGGTCCGCGCTGCTCGCTCGCGACGAGCGGACCGCGCTCGCGGTCGCCTCGAAGCTCGAGGAGTCGGAAGGGCCGTATCGGCAAGCCGCCGGTCTGCGCATCCGCGCCGGCGTGGAGCTTGCGCGAGGAGACAACACAGCGGCCGGGCTCCATGCTGGACGCAGCTTCACGCTCTGGCAGAGCCCCGACGCGGCGGTGGTGGCGGCGCGGGCGAACCTGCGCGCAGGCGAGCGGGAGCGCGCGCTCAACTGGCTCCGCCGGGCGGTCGAGGCGGGAGCGCACCCGGCGGCGGTGCGAGACGATCCGGAGCTGGGCGGGCTCGCGTGATCGGCTGTTGAAACGGCCGATTTCTGGACGCGACCGCGAAGTCGTGACATCCGCGTCGCATGTCGATTTCCTTCCTCTCGAACCATGCCCGCGTCCTGGCCATGGTCGCCGCCGAATCCGATGTCCGATTGCGCGACGTCGCCGTGCGTCTCGGCATTACCGAGCGGGCCGTGCAGCGGATCGTCGCCGAGCTGGAGCGGGAAGGGCTCCTTTCCCGGGCGCGGGAGGGCCGCAGGAACCGGTACGAGGTGCGGCGGGACGCCCGGCTGGATTCCTTGCTCGACCTTGCGTTCGGGCCCGGAGCGCCTCCGCCTGCGGCACCACCTGCGCGGCCGCGCCAATTCCACTCTCGGCGCGAAGACTCGTTCATCGACTGAGCCACAGAGCGGCATCCGGTCTTGACGCCGCACAGGGCGGGCGGCATCTTGCCGCGCCCCACATGCCCATCGCAGGCAGAGATCGGCTCTTTCCCCGGGTCAGCGACGCCGAATGGCAGGACTGGCGCTGGCAGCAGCGCAACGCGCTGCGCTCCCTCGAGGCGCTCGAGCGACTCATCCCCCTCACCGAGGACGAGCGCGAGGGCAGCAAGAGGACCGCGTCGGTCTTCCGCCTCGGGATCTCGCCCTATTACCTGTCGCTCATCGACCCCGACCATCCGTTCTGCCCGGTCCGCATGCAGGCGATCCCCGTGCGCGCCGAAGCCGTCGCCCACGAGGGAGAGCTGCGCGATCCGCTGGGTGAGGACCTCCACCGGCCGGTCCGCGCCCTGGTGCACAAGTATCCCGATCGGGTTCTCTTGCTCGCCCTCGACCACTGCTCCGTCTACTGCCGCCACTGCACGAGGCGGCGGATCACCGGTGGCGCGGAAGGAGGGATCACCCGCGAAGAGCTAGCCGAGGCGCTCGGGTACCTCCGCGACCACCGCGAGGTGCGGGACGTCCTCATCTCGGGCGGCGACCCGCTCCTCTTGTCTACCGAGCGGCTCGTCGAGCTGCTCGAAGGCATCCGCGAAATCCCGCACGTCGAGATCGTCCGCATCGGAACGCGAATTCCGGTCTGCCTTCCCATGCGCGTCGACGACACGCTGGCGCGGGCGCTCCGCCGATTCGCGCCGCTCTTCGTCGTCACCCATTTCAACCACGCCAAGGAGATCACGCCCGAGGCGCGCGCCGCCTGCGAGATGCTCGTCGACCACGGGGTCCCGGTGGAGAACCAGGCCGTCCTCATGCGGCGGGTGAACTCCTCGGTGCAGTCCATCAAGGACCTGATGCAGAAGTGCCTGACCATGCGCGTCCGTCCGTACTACCTGCACCAGATGGACGTCGCGGAAGGGCTCGAGCACCTGCGCACGCCGCTCTCGCAAGGGATCGCGATCCTGCAGGGCCTGCGGGGCTGGACGAGCGGCCTCGCCGTGCCCCATCTCGCGGTCGATCTCCCCGGCGGCGGCGGCAAGGTCACCCTCCAGCCCGACTACTTCATCGAGCGCCGCGGCGACAGGACTCTCCTGCGCAATTACCGGGGCGAGCCGTACGCCTATCCGGAGCCGCGCGAGACCGACTGCCGGGTGCCCTACGACGAGGTCTTCTACGGCCCTCCGCCGCGCGCTCCCGCGCCGAGAAGGAGCCTGCGCGTTGCGAGGAGAAGTTCGTGATCACCCGGATCCTCGAAGCGCTCTTCGCCTGGATCACCGGAATCATCTCCGCCATGGGCTACGGCGGCATCGTGCTCCTCATGGGGATCGAGAGCGCCTGCATCCCGCTCCCGAGCGAGATGATCATGCCGTTCGCCGGCTACCTGGTCAGCACGGGACGCTTCTCGCTCTTCGGGATCGCCCTCGCCGGCGCCATCGGCTGCGTGGTCGGGTCCATTCCCGCCTACTACGCGGGGCAGTACGGAGGGCGGCCGCTGGTCGAGAAGTACGGCAAGTACGTCCTCATGAACGCCGAGCACCTGACCTGGGCGGAGCGCTTTTTCGAGCGGCGCGGCGAGGTCACCGTGCTCATCGCGCGCCTCTTGCCCGTTGTCCGCACCTTCATCGCCTTTCCCGCCGGCATGGCGCGCATGCCAATGGGGAAGTTCATCGCCTACACGTTCATCGGCTCCTTTCCCTGGTGCCTGGGACTCGGCTGGGTGGGCGTGAAGGTCGGCGAGCACCGCGAGGTCCTCACGCCGTGGTTCCACAAGGCGGACGCGGTCATCGTCGCGCTGCTCGTGGCCGGCGTCGCCTGGTTTGTCTGGAAGCAGACGTCGTCGCGGCGCCGCACAGGCCGCGCCCCGGGGTCGTAGAACGCGGACGGAGCGATTGTGAAACGCGCTTCCCATCCCGGTTTCGGGGAAGGTCGCCCAACGTCCGCCGATGCCCCTCCTGCGGCGTCCACGCGCCCTTTCGCCATGTTGGCAGGCCCCGTGCACGTGCAAGCCTGGCCGGAGAGAGTTCCGGCGGGCGAGGGGCAATGGCGATCGGGCGGATGGGGTTGGTCGGGGTGTTGTTCGGTGCAACCTTCGCGTGTGCACACGGAGGCGCTCGTCCCGCCGAGCGCGCCGCGCTTTCCCTCGGGCACTACCAGGTCGAGTCGATCCGGTCGCGCGCCAATCTCGACGGCGTGGACAAGTTCGTGGAGATCAGCGAGGTCGGGTCGAGGATGGTCGACGCCCGCGGCGGCGAGCATCTGCTCATGGAGCGTGGCGCGCTGGTGCTCGCTTCGGGCGGTCGTTGCCGCCTCGCGCTCGCGGTCTCGGTCGACGGCGAAGAGCCCGGCATCTCGGACCGCACCTGCACCTGGGAAGTGAACGGCGACGTCTTCTATCTCGGCGATCGCGACGGCGCCCGCACCGCGTACAAGGTCCAGCGCGCCGGCGAAAAGCTGGTGCTGGAAGGCATCAAGGACTTCGGCCCCGACGGCGAAGAGGTCGGCGACGCCTCCGGCGAGCGCATCGTGCTCGTACAGGGCTCCTCGCGGCTGCCCGGCGCGGGACCCATCAACGAGGCTCGCAACGCGTCGCAAGAAGAACTGCCGACCAGCGAGTTGTAGCGGTAGACTCCGCCCATGGCGGAGGCCCTCTTCCTCACCTCCCGGCTGCTCGCCGCCGAAGGGGTGATCCACGGATTCTCGCTACGGACCGGCGGCGTCTCGACCGGACCGCTGGAAAGCCTGAACCTCGGCCGAGGCGTCGGCGACGATGCCGATGGCGTAGAGGAGAATCTGCGCCGTCTCGCCGGCGAAGCCGGTCTTCCGGGACCACAGGCATTCGCGTCCGCTTACCAGGTGCATGGCGATCGCGTCGTCGGGGCTTCGCAGGCCGCAGCGTTGATTGCGATGCACGAGATCTTTCCCGCCACCGAGAGCCGCGAAAGCGACGGGTCGCACGGGATCGAGGCCGACGCGGTCGTCGCGCTCGAGCCCGGCATCGCCGCTTCGGTGCGGGTCGCCGACTGCGTGCCGGTCCTGCTCTTCGCGCCCGAGCGCGGGATCGGCGCGGCGGTTCATTCCGGCTGGCGAGGCACGCGGCTCTCCATCGCGGGACGCGGCGTGCGCGCGCTCCAGCACGTAGCGGGAGCCAATCCCAAGACCATCCTCGCCGCCATCGGTCCCTCCATCGGCCGTTGCTGTTACGAGGTCTCTCGCGACCTCGCCGATCGGTTCCGTGCGCTCTTCGGTCCCGAGGTTGCGGACGATCCGGCGCAGGTTGCGCACCCGCATCTCGACCTCCGGCGCTGTATCGAGGGTGCGCTCCTATCGGCCGGTGTCCGACCCGAGCGCATCGAGCAGGTGCCTGGTTGCACGTCCTGCGATCGATCGGCGTTTTTCAGCCATCGGCGCGATCAGGGCCGGACCGGCCGGCATCTGGCCTTCGTCGCCACTCGATCCTGACCGGTGCAGGCCGTTCCAGGTGGGCGGAAGTAGGCGGAGAACGCTCGGTTTTTTCTAAGTCCTTTCTTTGACAGGCCCCTCCTCGAAGGTGATCATTCCCAGGGGCGCGCGGGCATCCTTCCGCGTCCGCGGAGGCTTGTCTTGCGGTTTGCCATCGTTCTCGTTCCACTCGCTTGCGCGTGCGCCTCGGCGCCCGTGCGCGAGGATTCCCAGCTCGCGGAGCTTCGCGGCCAGCTCGCTGCCCAGTCGGAGCAGATCGCCGCGCAGCAGCGCCGCATCGACGAGCTCGAGGTGAAGGTCGCCGCCGTCGCCTCGCGCGCCGAGCCGAAGACGGTCGTCATCCAGGCGCCGGCGCAGCCAGCCGCTGCGGCGGCTGCGACGAAGCCCGCGGTGCCCGCCAAGGATCCGCGTCCGCATCTCAAGACCGTGAAGCTTTCGCCGCGCATGCCGCGACACGATTTCAACCCGGTCGAGCGGGCTCCGCGCATTCCCTCCACCATCGCGCTTCGCGACCCCGACGAGCAGGCGCTCGCGAGCCTCGACGACGTTCCGGTCGATGCCTTCATTCGCGCCGAAGTGGAGGCGGATCACTCCTTCGCTTCCGCCGTGCGCGAGCTGAACGACGGACAACTCGCCAGCGCGGAAGCCGATCTCCTCGCCTTCGTGCAGAAGTACCCACGCCACAACGCCGCGGACAACGCGCTCTACCTCGCCGGGCTCATCCGGCAGAACCGCGGCGATTGCGAGAGCGCGGTTCCGCTCTTCGACCGCGTCCCCCGCGAGTATCCGGCCGGCGATTCGGTCGCGCCGGCGCTGCTCGAGAAGGGCCGCTGCCTGCGCATGCAGCAGCACGCGGAAGAAGCGCGCCGGACGCTGTCGCGGCTTCTCGCCGAACATCCGCAGGCCGTCGAGGTGACGACCGCGCGGCAAATCCTCCAGTCGCTCGAAGAATCGCAGTCCGGGAGGCCTTGATGGCCAAGACGATCGCTGCCACCTCCGCCTTGATCCTCGTCGTGGCCGGCGCCGCCCATGCGCAGCAGCCGGCCGGTGCTTCGCAACAGCCCGCGGCCGCCACCCAGCAGGGCAATGCGACCACCCAGCCCACGCAGCAGCCTTCGACTCCCGCTACGCCCGAAGGCTCCTTGCGGGTGCAACCGGGCGACCAGGGCGCGGCCGTTCCCGCGCAACCCGGGACCACCGAGGAGTACACCATCCAGAAGGGCGACACCCTCTGGGACCTCTCGCAGAAATTCCTCAACAGCCCCTGGTACTGGCCCAAGATCTGGAGCCTGAACCCCGGCATCGAGAACCCGCACTGGATCTATCCGGGCAACCGCATTCGCGTCGTTCCCGGGCCCGGCGGACAGGGCGTCATCCAGATCGAGCAGGGACAGGCGACAAGCGGCGCGGGCCAGCCGCCGCAGCGCGCAGAGCCCGAGGAAGAGGAGCCGCAGGAGCCCGCCGACCTCGCTGTCGTGAAGGGCAATACTCGCGAAAGCGCGCAAGCGAGCCGCACCGTTTCCAGCTCCGGCAAGCTCTCCTTCACCCCGCCGCCGGTCCTGGCCATCCGCCAGAACGGGCTCGCGACGCCCGAGGAGATGCGCGACTCGGGCGTCCTCGACGCGAGCTTCGAGGAGAAGGAGCTTCTCGCCAACTTCGACACCGCCTATGTCGAGTTCAAGAACGGGATGACGGCGAAGGCGGGCGACATGCTGATCCTCTTCCGTCCCGCCGAGCAGATCGTCTCGCCCACTACCCACCGGGTCCTCGGGCAGCGCGTGAAGACAGTCGGCGAGGCGAAGGTGCTGAGCTGGAACGGCAAGCTCGCGACCGTCCAGATCACTCGCGCGCTGGAGGAGATCCAGCGCGGGGACCGCGCCCGCCCGTGGACGCCGCAGATGGTGCGCGTCTCGCCGCGGCCCAACGGCCGCGAGCTTTCCGGCGTGATCGTCAGCTCGGTCACCTCGGGCGTCAGCGAGCTCGGCGAGTCGAACCAGGTCTACGTCGACAAGGGCAAGGCGGACGGCGTCGAGGTCGGCAACACCTTCGTCGTGGTCCGCAAGGGCGACGGCCTGAGCGCAGGCCCGCTCGATTCCGGTCACGTCTCGAGCGCGTACATGGCAGGCGAGGCAGGAATGCGCGCCTCGACCGTGAAGACGCCGGACGAGAACGTCGGGCTCCTCCTCGTCGTGGACGTGAAAGACAAGCTGAGCATCGCGATGGTGGTGAAGAGCGTGCGCGAGCTCAAGTCGGGCGACGTCGTCGAGATGCACGCCCAGCAGGGTTCGGGCGGTCCCTGACCGCTGCCGGCGCACGCCGGAGCGCTCGTGAAAGGTCCTGCCGCGGAGGCCGAGCTTCTCGCCGCCTGCGGCTTCGCCGCCGTTCCCGGCGTCGGAGCGGCTACCCTTTCGCGCATCGTCGCGGCGTTCGGCTCGTTCGAGGCCGCTCTCCACGCCGGTACCTCCGGGCTGCGTTCGCGCGCGGCGGATCTTCGGCTGCGAACGGAGGCGTCGCGCTACCTCGAGGACGATCCGGACCTCGGTCGCCTCGGGAGCTGGGCGCTGGAAGAAGCACGCAAGGCCGGGGCGCGTCCGCTCCTGTTGGGGCACGAAGGGTATCCGCCGCTGCTCGCACGAAGCGCGAAGGCGCCCGTGGTCCTCTACGTTCGCGGGACCCTTGCCCCCGAGGCGAGACGCGTCGCCGTGGTCGGGGCCCGCGAGTGCGACGAGCAGGGACTCGATCTGGCGAGGGCGCTCGGAGAGGACCTCGCGCGCGGCAAGATCGAGGTGGTCTCTGGCGGTGCGCGTGGCGTCGATGCGGCCGCGCATGCAGGAGCGCTCTGGGGCGCCGGCACGACGGTTGCCATCCTCGGTTGTGGCATCGACCAGGCCTATCCGCCCGAGAACCGCGAGCTGTTCGACAGGATCGCGTCCGGCGGCGGCGCGCTGATGAGCGAGCTCGTTCCCGGGGCGATGCCCAAGCCGGCGAACTTTCCCCGCCGGAACCGGATCATCGCCGCCTTGTCGGAGGCGACGGTAGTCGTACGCGCGGGCGCGCGTTCGGGGGCGCTGGTCACCGCCCGCGATGCGGTCGACGAGGGGCGCCCGGTGTTCGCGATGCGCGGGCCGCCGGGCGAGGCGCTCTCGGAAGGTCCGGCGATGCTCCTGCGCGACGGGCTCGCGCGGCAGGTGACCGATGCGGCGGATCTCTGCGTCCAGATGGGGTGGGACCTGGACGTACCCCAGCGCGAGCCTCGGCCGAAGGCGGATCGGCCGCGCGTGCAAACCGACGAAGCCGGCGAGCGCCTGCTAGCTTTGCTGGACGATCATACCGAGATGCATGTAGACGAGCTTGCCGCGAGGTCCCATCTTGCGCCGCAAGAGGTCCTCCGGAAGTTGACAGAACTGGAGGTCCTGGGTCTGTGCAGGCAAAGACCGGGGAAATACTTCCTCCGTTGTTAGGCTCTCGCCGAACCGACCGGGCGTGCCGGGCATCTACCGCCACCCCGAGGAAACGATGAAAGAGAGCAAGGTCGCAAAGAAGGCCCCAGCGGCCAGCAAAGCGTCCCGGAAGGCCAAGGCCCCGGCCGAAGAAGCCGAGGCCCCGGAGCCGAAGGAAGCCAAGGAGACCAAGCCCTCGCGTTCGCGGAAGAAGGCGGAAGGTGCGAGCGGCAACACGCTCGTGGTGGTCGAGTCTCCCGCCAAGGCCAAGACCATCAAGAAGTACCTGGGGGCCCGCTACACGGTGAAAGCGTCCGTGGGCCACATCATGGACCTCCCCAAGTCGAAGATCGGCGTCGACGTGGAGAACGGTTTCGAGCCCGTCTACGAGGTCATCAAGGGAAAGGTGAAGGTGGTGGCAGAGCTCAAGGCGGCCGCCAAGAACGCCAGCATGGTCCTCATCGCGACCGACCCCGATCGCGAGGGCGAGGCCATCGCCTGGCACGTCCGCGAGCAGATCAAGCGCACCAAGGTCCCGTCCCAGCGGATCCTCTTCAACGAGATCACCAAGAAAGCGATCCAGGAAGCGATCGCGAAGCCGCTGGAGCTGAACCGCTCGCTCTATGACGCCCAGCAGGCGAGGCGCGTCCTCGACCGGCTCGTCGGCTACCAGATCTCTCCCATCCTCTGGAAGAAGGTCCGGCGCGGACTTTCCGCCGGCCGCGTGCAGTCGGTGGCGGTGCGCCTCGTCGTCGAGCGCGAGAAGGAGATCGCCGCGTTCGTCCCGGTCGAGTACTGGTCGATCGAGGCGGACCTCGCCGCCGATCTGCCCCCGCAGTTCCGCGCCAAGCTCATCAAGCTCGACGGCGAGAAGGTGGAGCTGCCGTCGGAGCAGGTGACGAGTCCGCTCGTCGAGCAGCTCAAGAAGCTCCCGTTCACCGTCGCCAAGGTCGACAAGAAGGAACGCCGCCGCAACGCGCCCGCGCCCTTCATCACCTCCAAGCTGCAGCAGGAGGCCGCGAACAAGCTGGGGTTCACCGCCAAGAAGACGATGACCCTGTCGCAGCGCCTCTACGAAGGTGTGGAGCTCGGCGAAGAAGGCCAGATCGCGCTCATCACCTACATGCGCACGGACTCGGTGCGGCTCTCGCCCGAGGCGGTGACCGTGGTGCGCGGCTATATCGAGCAGCGGTTCGGCAAGGATTACCTGCCGGCAGAGCCGGTCGTGTTCAAGACCAAGAAGAGCGCGCAGGACGCGCACGAGGCGATCCGGCCGACCTCGATCGACTACCCGCCCGAGAAGGTCCAGCCGCATCTCGAGCGCGACATGTACCGGCTCTACGAGCTCATCTGGAACCGGTTCGTCGCCTGCCAGATGGTTCCCGCGGTCTTCGACCAGACCACCGCCGACATCGAGGCGGGCGGCGCGGCCGCCTTGCGCGATGCCGCCGCGAAGCCCCGCTCGTTCCTCTTCCGCGCCACGGGTCAGACCCTCAAGTTCCCCGGCTACCTCGCCGTCTACGGCGCCGAGGTGCCCACCGAGCCTGAAGCGGGCGCGGAGAAGATGGAAGGCGACGACGAGGAGAAGGGCGACATCGCGCGCCAGCTCCCACCTCTCGCCCAGGGGCAGCGGCTGCAGCTCGTGCAGATCGTCCACGAGCAGCACTTCACCCAGCCACCCCCGCGCTTCAACGAAGCATCGCTGGTCAAGGAGCTGGAAGAGGACGGAATCGGGCGTCCTTCGACGTACGCGGCCATCCTCTCCACCATCCAGGACAAGGAGTACGTGGAGAAGAAGGAAGGCCGGTTCTATCCCACCGAGCTCGGCAAGGTCGTCACCGAGCTGCTCCTCTCCGCCTTCCCCAACGTGATGGACGTGAGTTTCACCGCACGGATGGAGGAGGAGCTGGACGAGGTCGAGGAAGGGAAGATGGACTGGGTGAAGGTGCTCGACGAGTTCTACGGGCCCTTCAAGAAGACGCTCGCAGCCGCCGAAGAGCAGATGCGCGACGTCAAGCGCGAGGAGAAGCCGACCGACCTCGCCTGCGAGAAGTGCGGCTCGCCGATGGTCATCAAGTGGGGGCGGATGGGACGGTTCCTCGCCTGCTCCGGCTATCCCGAGTGCAAGAACACCAAGGACTTCATCGAGAAGGACGGCAAGATCCAGGTGGTCGAGGACATCCCGACCGATGAGGTGTGCCCGACCTGCAGCAAGCCGATGATCAACAAGCGGGGCCGGTTCGGGCGGTTCCTCGCCTGCAGCGATTATCCGGCCTGCAAGACCACGCGTCCGATCACGCTCAAGGGCGTGCCCTGCCCGGATTGCGGCGGCGGCCTGGCGGAGCGCAAGACGCGGTTCGGAAAGAGCTTCTACGGGTGCGTCAACTACCCGAACTGCAAGTTCGCAGCCTGGGATCGGCCGATCCCGGGACCTTGCCCGCAGTGCGGCAAGCCCTACCTCCTCGCCAAGTACAGCAAGCGCGAGGGGCCCTACATCGCCTGCCCGGACAAGGAATGCGGGTACCGGCGCGAGGCTCCCGAGCCCGGCGCCGCGACCGAAGGCCAGCCGGCGGCCTGAAACTGAAATGCGCTGGCGGTCACCTCCGTAAGGGCGAGTGCCCTTTCCTGGGAGGTGCCGCGATGCGTATGTCCCCCGCAGCCATGGGCTTCGTCCTGCTCGCCTCCGCGGGATGCTTTGCGGGAGCCCAGAAGAAAGACGGCCACGAGATCCGGGGAGAGGCGCAGACACGCGAGGTGCCGGCCTTCCATGCGGTGTCGGTGGAGTCGGGCATCCACGCGACCATCGCCATCGGCGCGCAGCGGCCGCTCGAGCTCCGGGGCGACGAAAAGACCCTCGCCATGGTCGAGACGACCGTCGAAGACGGCGAGCTGCGCATCGGCTTCAAGCGGCACTCGTGGACGCACTGGGTCTCGCACGAGGTCCACGTGTCCATCCAGACGCCCGAGTTACGCGCCGCCTCTGCGAGCGGCGGGAGCGACATCCGGGCGGAGATGACCTCGGCGCCGGAGACGGAAATCGCGGCGAGCGGCGGTGGCGAGGTGCACGTGCGCGGGATCGACACCGAATCGCTGCGGATCAGCGGCTCGGGAGGGGCGGTCATCGAAGTGACCGGACGGGCGGGTCAGGCGGAGATCGAGATGTCCGGCGGTACGGAAGTGAAGGGCGCTGCGCTGTCGGTGCGGAACGTTCGCATCGACGGGAGCGGCGGGTCGGAAGCGGAATTGCGGGCGGACGGGCGGATCAGCGGCTCGCTGTCGGGAGGGTCTGAATTGCACATCCGCGGGAACGCGCGCTCGCGGGTGGCGACTTCGGGCGGCTCGTCCGTCGACTTCGACGATTAGGAATTACCGATCGTAGATTCCTTGCTTGAGTCCCGCGCCGGCCGGCCAAAGCCCACTCCCCGCCTTCTCGACCAACCTGTGACCGCCGGGGGACGAACCCCCGTAGCGAGCAACCGGCCCGGCTGCGGAACGAAAGGAAAACTGAGCACCCTGGCCGGGGCGGCAAGAGGCGAGCGTTTCGTCGAGGGCTTGCGTGGCGCCGTTTGCGCGTGTACGCCCCAGAGGTGACCGCGCGGATCACCATCATCGGCGGAGGCCTCGCGGGATGCGAGGCGGCGCTCGTCGCCAGCTCGTACGGGGCCTCTGTCCGGCTGGTCGAGCAGAAACCGATCAAGCGCTCGCCCGCCCACAAGACCGACGGCCTGGCGGAGCTGGTTTGCTCCAATTCGCTCCGGTCCGACAACCCGGAGAACGCCATCGGGCTGCTCCACGAGGAGTTGCGCCGGCTCGGGTCGCCCATCCTCGACGAAGCGGACCGTGCGCGCGTCCCCGCGGGAGATGCTCTGGCCGTCGATCGCGTTCGGTTCAGCGACGGTCTCACCCGCCGGATTGCCGGGTCCCCGCTCATCGAGCTGAGCCGCGAGGAAGCGCTGGAGCTGCCTGTGGGACCGGATCCATGCATCCTCGCCACGGGGCCGCTCACCGGCGAATCGCTCGCGCGCTCGCTGGCGGATGCGGTGGGCGCGTCCGCGCTCGCCTTCTACGATGCGCTCGCGCCCATCGTGGCGGCGGACTCGATCGATCCCTCGTTCGCCTACGCGAAGTCGCGCTACGGCAAGGGATCCGGAGACGACTACCTCAACCTGGCGCTCTCGCGGGAGCAATACGACCGCTTCGTCGACGAGCTCGTGAGAGGTGAGAAGGTCGCAGCCCACTCCTTCGAGGAGCCGCGCTACTTCGAGGGCTGCCTGCCCATCGAGGTAATGGCGGCGCGCGGGCGCGAGGTGCTCTCGCACGGCCCGATGAAGCCGGTTGGCCTCGAGCACCCACAGACAGGCGTGCGGCCCTGGGCAGTCGTGCAGCTACGCCGGGAAGATCGCGCCGGCACGGCCTACAACCTGGTCGGCTTCCAGACCCGGCTCACCTGGCCGGAGCAGAAGCGGATCTTCTCGACCTGCATCCCGGGACTCGCGAACGCGCAGTGGATCCGCCTCGGGCAGGTCCATCGCAATACCTTCCTCGACGCTCCGCGCGTCCTTGCCGCGGATGGGACGCTGAAGACGCGCCCTCACGTGTACTGCGCGGGGCAGATCACCGGCGTCGAGGGCTATGTCGAGAGCGCGGCGTCAGGGCATATCGCGGCGCGGCGGCTAGTCGCGCGCCTCCGTGGCTCGGAGCTCCAGGCGCCGCCGCCGACCACCGCCATCGGAGCGCTCTTGCGGCACGTCTCCGGCGAAGCGCATCCCGAGGGTTACGACTACCAGCCGAGCAACGTGGTGTTCGCGCTCTTCCCGCCGCTCGATGCGCGCCATCGCAAGAGCGAGCGCAAAGCGCGATACGTGGCCCGCGCGCGCGCCGATCTGGAAGCGTGGGCCGCCGGGCAGGGCATTCCGCTGCGGCCCCCCGCGCGCGAGCCGGCCGCGGAGCGCGAACCTTCTCCACCAGCTCCCACGGTACCAACGCTGTCCGACACCGCCAGCCGTCCGATGGAACCTCCGCGGTGATGCAAGAAGCCGCTCTGCGCCGCGGGTTGGCGGCGCTCCTGATCTGGTGCGTTTTCGCCTGCTCGAAAGGCCCGCCGGGCCGCAAGCTCGCGAGCGGCATCGCGCGCGACGTGTCGATCTCGTCCGGTGGTGGGCTGGTCTCCTTCCTGACGGCCGTCACCCATCCGCCCGATCCGGGCCTTCCCGAAGATCTGCTGCTCGGCGACCTCTACGTCGCCAAGGTCGCCTCGGGTGACGCATCGCAGATCGGGTCCGCGGTTCCCAACCTGCGCGGCGCCCGCGCCTACGATCCCTCCGGCACCTCGCTGGCCTTTCTCGCGCGGTACCGGTACCGCGACGGCCAAGGCGAGCTTGGCGTCGTAGGCGGGCCTGGGACGGTTCGGACCGTCGCCGACGGCGTCACGAGCTTCGCCTGGGCCGCCTCGGGAAAGATGCTCGCCTTCGTCGCGGACGGGCGCCTGCGCGCGCTCGACGTCTCGCGCGAAGGAACGACGCCGACGCTCGCGCTCGACGGCGTACAGACTTTCGCCTGGGCTCCGGCCGGCACGAGGCTCGCCGCCCGATCGGCAGGATCCTCCGGAGGACGCGTCGAGCTGCTCGATGTCGCGACGGGACGAACCCGCGAGGCAGCCAAGGCCAGCTCCGATCTGTCGTTCGGACCCGACGGCACCCTCTACGTCCTCGGCGCCGCTCCCGAGAAGGGCGGGGATCGGCCGCTGCAGGCCATCGCCTCGTTCGACGCTGCGGCACAGGAGGTCGGGCGCGCGACCTCGTTCGCCGTCTCGCCGCAGGGCGATCTGGCGATGCTCGGCACCGACAAGAACCCGGGCGCGGCATTCGGGACGCTGCTGCGGCGCTCGCGAGACGGTGCTGCGAAGGTCGTCGGCGAGCACGTCAGCGAGTACCGCTTCGCTCCGCGCGGCGACCTGCTCTACCTCGCCGGCTACGATCTGCGGGCGCGGGCCGGAACGCTGGCCGTCGCAATGCTCTCCGGCGGGACGCGCGAGATCGCGCGCAAGGTACAGAGCTTCTCGATCGCCGGCGACCGGGTGCTCTACATCGTGCAGCACCCCGAAAAGGGCGACTTCCGCATCGAGCTTTGGACGGCGGACCTCACCTCGCAGGCGCCGCCGCGCAAGGTCGAGGACGGAGTCTACGGCTACGAGCTCGCTCCGGACGGCGCGACCCTCTTCTACAAGGCCCGCTGCGCCGGCGGGCCGCGAAGCTGTTCGCTGTTCCGCGCACCCATCGACGGCTCGCGGCCTGCGCAGATGGTGACTCCGTCCATGGCCGGCTTCGAGCTGTCGAAGGACGGAAAGCGACTCCTGGTCGCGATGCCGCATCGGGGCGCGGCGCGAGCCGTCGACCTGTCGGTCGTCCCGGCGGATCAGGACCAGGCGGCTACGGTGAACCAGAAGCCGTTCGTGGAGGAGGTCGACCCGGCCGCCGCCTTCGCGAACGGGACGGGGACGCGCGCCGTCTACGCCGCGCTCACCTCGGGACGCGCCGGCGTGTACGTCGTCGATCTGCCCTGAACCTCTGGCGAAGGATTTGTTGCCCTCCGCCTCGTCGTCGTCGAGCATCAGGAACGTGGATGCCATCGACGAGTTCGCCGACCATCTCCTCCGCATCGCTCGGGCCTCGCCGAACACCGTCCGCGGGTACGTCTCCGACTTGCGCCAGCTCGCGGGATGGCTCTCCTCGGCCGGAAAAGCGCTCGACGAGGCCGATCGCGACGATCTTCGCGGCTTCCTCGCCTCGCGCTTCGCGCACGACCAGCCGGCGACGCTCTCTCGCAAGCAGTCGAGCCTGCGCGCCTTCTACGACCATCGGGTGCGGATGGGGCGGCTCGACGACAGCCCGGCCCGCGCGCTCGTCCGCCCCAAGCGGCGCCGCTCGTTGCCCAACGTGGTCACCGTCGACGACGTCTTCGCGCTGCTCCGGACTCCCAGCGACAAGACCGCGGCGGGATTGCGCGATCGGTGCGCCTTCGAGCTCTTGTACGGGGCGGGGTTGCGCGTTTCCGAATTGGTCGGGCTCGACCTCGAAGACCTCCTCGACGGCGTCAGCGCGGTTCGCGTGCTCGGGAAGGGGGGGAAGGAGCGCCTCGTGCCGCTCGTGGCCAAGGCGCGCGAGGCGACGCTCCGGTATCTCGAGCGGCGCGGGGAGCTCGGTTCGGGACCGGCCCTGCTGCTCAATCGACGCGGAGGCAGGCTCACCACCCGGAGCGTCGCGCGGCATCTCGCCAGGTACGCGCTCGCCTGCGGGACGCGGCGGCACGTCCATCCGCACGCGCTCCGGCACAGCTTCGCTACCCATCTGCTCGACATGGGCGCCGACCTGCGCGGCATCCAGGAGCTGCTCGGACACGCCTCGCTCTCCACCACGCAGCGCTACACGCATGTCTCCAGCGAGCGGCTGGTGCAGACGTACGAGGATGCGCACCCGCGGGCGCGGCGAAGACCCTAGCGGCGATCGCGTCGGCGGCGGGCGAGCGCGAGCTGGCCGTCGAGGAAGGCGCGCATCGAGGTCCCCTCGGCGCGCAACTGCTGTGGTACGAACGAACGGCGGGTGAGGCCGGGAAGGGTATTGATCTCGAGGAAGACCGCGCCGCGATCGCCGCAGATGAGGTCGGTGCGCGAATAGCCTTCGCAGCCGAGGGCCTTGTGGGCGGCGAGCGCGGCCTCTTGCGCCGAGCGGGTCATCTCTGCGGGCACCTCGGCTGGAGTGATCTCGCGGGCGCCGCTCGCGATGTACTTGTTGGCGTAGTCGAACGAGCCGCCGCGCTCGACGCGCACTTCGGTGGGCGGCAGCGGGCGGGCGCCGTTCTCTCCGTCGACGATCGCCACGGTGAGCTCGGTCCCCTGCACGAAGGACTCGGCGAGGTATTCCTCCTTCGCGCCCGAGACGCCGGCGACGGCCGCCTCCGCGTCGGCCTCGGTATGCACCATGTACAGTCCGACGCTGGAGCCGCTCGCCACCGGCTTCACCACCACGCTCCCTTGGCGGCGCAGGAAGCCGAGCAGAGCATCGCGAACGGCTTTCGCATCGCCTCGCGGCAACCGGATCGATTCGGCGATCCGCACCCCCGCGGCCGAGACGAGCTTCTTCGCCCATTCCTTGTCCATCGCCTTGCGAGACGCTTCCGCCCCGGGACCGGTGAAGGCGATGCGGCGATCCTCGAACATCTGCTGGGCGGTGCCGTCCTCGCCCCCGGTTCCGTGGAGCGCGAGGAAGAAGACCGCTTTTCGCGATCCCGGATCGTCGAGCGCCGCCTCGAGCGAGGCGAACGACGCCTTGGACCGCGGCACGAACTCGGTTTCGAAGGGCTTCTCGTGGGCGAGCAGGGCCACGCGATCGACGCGATGGATGCCGCCTTCGACTGCCCAGAACCAGGCTTCCGCTTCCTCGAGCACCGAGGCGACGTGCTGCGCCGAGGCCACCGACACCTTGCGCTCGGGGGAAGGACCGCCGAAGAGAACGATCACGTCCGGCATGGGGCGGCGAACCTAGCACGCTAGCCGTTGCGCCGTTACGATGGTCGCGTGAACGATGTCCGCATCCGATCCACCACCGTGGTCTGCGTCCGCAAGGACGGCAAGGTGGCCCTCGGCACCGACGGCCAGGTCACCCTCGACAAGGTGGTCTTGAAGCACGGCGCGAAGAAGCTTCGCAGGCTCGCCGAGGGGACGGTGCTGGCGGGATTCGCCGGGGCGACCGCGGACGCCTTCACGCTCTTCGAGCGCTTCGAGGGGAAGTTGAAGGAGTTCGGCAAGAACCTGCCGCGCGCGGCGGTGGAGCTGGCGAAGGATTGGCGGACCGATCGCTTCCTCCGGCGGCTGGAAGCGCTGCTCGTGGTGGCGGACGCCGATCGCACGCTCATCCTTTCGGGCAATGGAGACGTCGTCGAGCCGGACGAGGGCGTCGCGGCCATCGGATCGGGAGGCCCCTATGCGCAAGCGGCCGCGATGGCTTTGCTGCGGCACTCGCAGCTAGGTGCCCGCCAGATCTGCGAGGAAGCGCTTCTCATCGCCGGGAAGATCTGCATCTACACCAACGACCAACTCAGCATCGAGGACCTTTGATGGCCGAGCCTCGCGACCTGACCCCGAGCGAGATCGTCTCGGAGCTCGACCGGTACATCGTCGGGCAGGCGGCGGCGAAGCGCGCCGTCGCCATCGCCTTGCGCAACCGCTGGCGGCGCTTCCGGGTGGCTCCCGAGCTGCGCGACGAAGTGATGCCGAAGAACATCATTCTCGTCGGTCCCACCGGAGTGGGAAAGACGGAGATCGCGCGGCGGCTGGCGAAGCTCGCCAGCGCGCCGTTCCTCAAGGTCGAGGCGTCGAAGTTCACCGAGGTGGGCTACGTCGGACGCGACGTCGACTCGATGATCCGCGACCTGATGGAGCAGGGCGTGCAGCTCGTGCGCGAGGAGCAGCACAAGGCGGTGGCGGAGCGCGCCGGTGAGATGGCCGAGGAGCGGCTCCTCGATCTGCTCCTGCCGTCGAGCGGCTCGACCGACCGGGCGGCGACCCGGGAGAAGCTGCGCGGGATGCTGCGCGCGGGCGGCCTCGAGGAACGGTCGATCGAGGTGGACGTGCAGGAGCGCGCCACCGGCAACATGCAGATCTTCTCGAACCAGGGACTCGAGGAGATGGGCATCAACCTGCAGGAGATGCTCGGCAACCTCCCCTTCGGCAAGCGCACCAAGAAGCGGCGGATGAAGGTGCCCGAGGCGAGGCGGGTGCTCGAGCAGCAAGAGGCGGACAAGCTCGTCGACGACGAGACGGTGATCCGCACCGCGCTCGAGCGTGTGCAGTCCAACGGGATCGTCTTCATCGACGAGATCGACAAAGTCGCCTCCGCGGGTGGAGGGACTGGGACCCACGGGCCCGACGTCTCGCGCGGCGGCGTGCAGCGCGATCTGTTGCCACTCGTCGAAGGGACGACGATCAACACCAAGCACGGCCCGGTGAAGACCGATCACATCCTCTTCATCGCGGCGGGCGCCTTCCACGTGGCGAAGGTGAGCGACCTCCTCCCCGAGCTGCAGGGCCGGTTTCCCATCCGCGTCGAGCTGGAGCCGCTCACGCAGGCCGATCTCTCGCGCATCCTCACCCAGCCGAAGAACGCGCTCACGAGGCAATACGCTGCGCTCCTCGCCACCGAAGGAGTGGAGCTGGTCTTCGACGAGAGCGGGATTGCGGAGCTCGCCCGCGTCGCCGCGCACATGAACGAGCGCACGCAGAACATCGGCGCGCGCCGTCTGCACACGGTGCTGGAAAAGCTTCTCGACGAGGTGAGCTTCGCCGCGGATTCGTTGAAGGAGAAGGTGGTGCGGGTCGACGCGGGCTACGTGAAGTCGAGGCTCGACCCGATCCTGCAGGACGAGGATTTGTCCCGGTACATCCTCTGATCGCCAGCAGCTTGGCGAGGCAACCCCTCTAATGCTCCGCCCGGGCCTTGCGGATGGCGAGGAATCCTCCATTGCTGCTGCTGCCGGCGATCACGCCACCGTCGTTCACGCCCGTGAGGACGGTGAAGACGCCCGACGGATCGTCGAGCGTTCGTACCTCGGAGCCGCGTTGAACGAAGCCGTGCCCCACCAGACGGCGGCCAATGCGGATGAAATAGTCGCCGACGATTTCTCCCCGCCCGTTGATGTGGAAGGGCACGGTCGCGAGGCCGGGGATGGTGATGTCGACGATCCGGCTATCGGAGGAACGGTCGCCGTCGCGGTCCCCCGCGGGGATGAGGAAGCCGTGGGAGAACCGGTCCGTGTCCAACCAGTTGCCGACGATGTCGCCATCGTCGTTGATCCCGTTGGGAAAGACGCACGTCGCTCCGGGGATGTCGATGGTCTGGTAGCGGCCGTTGCGCAGCAGGTAGCCGACGCAGGACCCCAGGTTGGGTCCGGTCGTGTAGCTGCCGACGATCGCGCCACGTGCATTGATCCCGAAGGGCAGGTTGAAGGTGAACCCGGGAACCGGATCGGGCAGATCACTGATGGTGCCGTCCGCGGTGCGAAGGAAACCGCGGTCGATCCCGTCGGCGTCCAGGTAGTCGCCCACCGCGTCGCCCCGGTTGCTCACCGCGACCAGTTCGCTGAACCCGGCGGCGCGCGGGGGATCGACCTGGATGACGGCGCCGTCCTGGAAGACGAACGACGAGCTCGAATCGGTGAACTCCAGGTTGCCGACGATTACGCCGTTGTCGTTGATATCGAACGGCGTGGTGAAGTCTGCCGGCAGCGCGAACGGCACCAGGAAGTGCGCCGTATCGGGAGCCGGAACCGTGGGGGCCTGCGCGGCAGCTTGCGGTGCCAGGGCTCCAGTCGGAGCATCCTGCATCGCCTCGAGGCGGCTGGAGCGGACACCGTGAGCGGCGGCGGCCGGAAAGGAAAACGACAGGGAAATCAGGAGCAACGACGCCGATTGGATTGGACGTGCGAGCATTGTGGTTGACCCCCTCCCACTCCGGTCGAGGTCCTGCCTGCGCGACACCGCCCTGACCGCCGTCAGCGCATCTCGACCACGCAAGGCGGCCGTCCGCGCAGCGGTCCGGATGATCTCTCCAAAACGATTTGCCAGATCCGGCCATCGGCCGGCAAGGACCGAAACGGATCGCTCAGCGATGCCGGGGCATTGCCCGCTTCGCGACCATCGAGTCGCCTTCCACCACCACGACGCCCTCTTCCACGAGCTGCGAGAGGATTCGCGCCGTATCGAGGCGCTTCAGCCCGCATACCGCGTAGAGGTCCTCGAAGCTCACCATCCCGTCGATCTGCGCGAGGACGAATCCGGCGCGAGGATCGAGGTTCAGCCAGATGATCTCGTCCGGCGGCAGCGCCACGCGAGGAACGCGGTCCATCGAGCCGAGCTTGCTCTCGTACATCTGGATGAGGTTCTCCTCGCAGACCGCGTACAGCCGCATCGCTTCGGGATCGTTGGGCTTGCGCGCGAGGATCTTGGAGAGCAATTCGAGCGCACCGGAGAAGTCGTTGAGCGCGACGAGCTCGCGGGCGCCCTGGGCCCAAGCGCCCATCTCCTCGTTCTCGGCGGGAGCGGAGGGCAGCGGCTCGTCGTGGATGCCCCAGGCCGAGCCCTGCTCCTCCTCGGTCTCTCCGGGCGACTGCGGCAGCGCCATCGACGGGCCGTCGTCCCAGGGAGTCGGGCTCGGCGGGTACGAGGCAGGCGGCGGCGGCGGCGGCCGCGCCGGAGGCTTGGGCGTCGTCGGAACGTCGCCGAGCCATGGATGCGCTCCACCCGGGAGCGGCTCCGGCGGCTCGCCGGTGCCCATGTGCGAATGGATCCGCTCGAGGGCGCTGCGGAGGAACTCGCGCGCGCGCAGGTTGGAAGGCTCGAGGAGATACGCCTCCTCCCAGGCCCGCACTGCCTCCATCATCTTGCCTTTGCGGTAGTGGTCCAGGCCCTCGAGCAACAACGCCGAGAACCGCCCACCGCCGGAGGGAAGCGTCACTGGCCGCCTCCCCGCGGAGAGGTGAGGCCGCGCTCGAGAGCGCCCTTGAGGGCGCCGAGCATGCGCTCGAGGCGATCGACGGAAGCGGCGAGCCCTTCGCTTTCCTTGTTCGCGACCTGCAGCTTGGCGACGCTGATCGCCGCCTTCGCGCGCTGCAAAGGCTCCATGCCGAGCCCGTTGGCGGCGGCGTTCTCCAGGCGCGGCCAGAGCTCCTCGAACTGCTTGAAGAGCTGCTCGGCCTTCTCCTTGCGAGCCGGCCATTCCGGCGGCTCCTTCTGGCCGAGCATCCACTCCTCGTTGGCCTTGGCGGCGACCGCGATCTCCTCCTCGGTAAGGCCGGAGGAGGCGGTGACGGTGATGCTCTGCCTTAGGCCCGTCTGCACGTCGATGGCCGAGACGGAGACGATGCCGTCGGCGGAGATGTCGAAGATGACGTCGATGTCGACCTCGCCGCGCTTGGCCTTGCGCAGCCCGGTCATCATGAACTCGCCGAGGAGCTCGTTCTGCGCGGCGATCTCGCTCTCGCCCTGCAGCACCGTGATCTTCGCCGAGGTCTGATCGTCCTTGACGGTGGTGAAGACGTGGTGGGCGCTGGTCGGGACGGTGGTGTTCTTCGGAATGATGCTCTGGAAGAAGCCGCCGGCGATGGCGATGCCGAGGGAATGCGGCGTGACGTCCAGGAGCAGCATCTCCTGCTCCTGGTGGAGCAGCATCGCGCCCTGGATGGCGGCGCCGAGAGCGACCGCCTCGTCCGGGTTCACGCTCTTCGAAGGATCCCGTCCGAAAAGGCTCTTCACCGCCTCCTGGATGCGAGGCATTCGCGTCTGACCGCCGACGAGTAGCACCTCACCGAAGGCGTTGGGCTTCACCTTCGCCTCGCCCATCACCTGCTCGCAGACCTGGAGGCAGCGATCGACGAGGTCCTTGGTCACCGACTCGAGGTCAGAGCGGGTGAGGACGGCCTGCAGATGGAGTGGTCCCGCGGTGGGGGACTGGGCGATGAAGGGCAGGTTCACCTCGACCTGCTTCACCGAGGACAGCTCGCACTTCGCCTTCTCCGCAGCGTCGCGCAGGCGCTGCAAGGACATCTTGTCCTTGCGCAGATCGATTCCTTGCTTGGCCTTGAAGGGCTCCGCGAGCCAGTCGACGATGCGGGCGTCGAAGTCGTCGCCGCCGAGCACGGTGTCGCCGCCGGTGGCCTCGACCTCGAACACCCCCTTGTACATGTGGAGGATGGTGAAGTCGAAGGTGCCGCCGCCCAGATCGAAGACGCAGATCTGCTTCTCGCCAACCTGGCGATTGAAGCCGTAGGCGAGGGAGGCGGAAGTGGGCTCGTTGATGATGCGCACCACTTCGAGGCCGGCGATGCGGCCCGCGTCCTTGGTGGCGGTGCGCTGCATGTCGTTGAAGTAGGCGGGGACGGTGATGACCGCCTTGGAGACCGGCTGCCCGAGATATGCCTCGGCGTCGAGCCGCAGCTCGGCGAGGATCATCGCGCTGATCTCCGGCGCCGAGAAGCTCTCGGGCCCGAGCTTCACGAGGAAGTCGTCGCGCTCCTTGTCGTGCGGCACCACCTCGTAGGAGAGCCGTGTCAGCGCCTCCTGGGTGGTGCGCGACGACCACTTGCGGCCCATCAGCCGCTTGATGGAGACGACCGTGCGCTCGGCGTTGGTGACCGACTGGCGCCGGGCGAGCGCGCCGACGAGGCGCTTGCCGTTCTTGGCGATGGCGACGACCGAAGGCGTGAGCCGGTAGCCCGAGCGATTGGGAATCACCACCGGCGTGCCTGCCTGCACCGTCGCGACGACGGAGTTGGTGGTGCCGAGATCGATTCCGATTACGGGTTCCACGGGGTCCTCACACGCGCTTGAGTAGAGCGCGTGCCTCCTTGTGGTCTGGGTGCTGGGAGAGGACCAGCGTCAGCTCGTGCCGCGCCTTGTTCTTGAAACCGAGCTCGATGAACGCCTTGCCGAGCAGCAGCCGCGCTTCCGATTCGCCCTGGGGAGCGACCTCCGCGGCCTTGGCAGCGAAGGTGCTCGCCTTCTGCACTTCACCCGCGGCGAAGGCGCACCGGGCCGCGCCCAGGGCCCCGTCGTAGCTCTTGGGATCGATCTGGAACGCCTGCGCGAAGGCGGCGATGGCGGCGGGCATCTCGCCCCGCTCCTCATGCTCGCGCCCGTTCTGCAGCGCGAATCGCGCGCGTGCCTTCTGCGCCTCGAGCTCGAGCTGGGCGAGCTTCTCGGCGATCTCCGGCCGGCGCGGATCGAGCTCGCGGGCGGCCTGCAGCGTCGCGATGGCGCGAGCCCGCTCGCCGTTCTCGGCCATGGAGACGGCGTCCTGGTAGAGCTGGCGCGCGGCGGCGATGCGCGCGAATCCCTTGCTGCGCAAAAGGCGCTCGCGCCCTTCGCGGTGGCGCCGCTCTTCTTCCTCGCGGGAGAGCTTCCGCTTCTCGACGGCGGCGCGGTCGGTCGCGTTCAGCTTCGCCGCGGCCTGCTTGTCGTACTGGGCGCGCAGGTCCTCGTCGCCGAGGACCTGGTAGGAGGTGGAGAGCCTCTGGAACGCCTTGGAGAGGAGCGGCCCGTACTCGCCCAGGTTCTTTCCGTACCAGGCGTCCGGGTGATAGCGGCGGGAGCGCTCGAGATAGGCGCGGCGGACGGAGCCACCGTCGGCGTCCGGAGCGATTCCGAGCACCTCGTAATGCGACAGGCCGCGCGAGCGCTTGTCGAAATCGGTGAGCTCCTTGCGGAGCTCCTCGGGGAGGTCAGATCCTCCTCCGCGAGCATTTTGCAGCACGCTTCCCACGGCTAAGTTTTCCCCCGCCGGAATGCCCCGGCTCCTCTCGACAATAGCCCACGGAGAGGTGTCGACCAACCGCCAATTCCTTCCTTACGCCGCTGTAATGGCGTCGGAGAGGATACGTACCGCCTCATCGACCTCCCTTGCCGACACTGTGAGCGGAGGTGCGAGCCGTAGCACCCGCTCACCGATGGAGTTGACGAGCAGCCCTCGTTCCCGGGCGGCGGCGACCGCTTTCGGCGCCACGTCCTCGGACAGGAGGACCGCGCGCAGCAGCCCCAGGCCGCGCTCTCCAGCGACCCGTCGCGACGTTCCCGGCAGCGACCGCAGCCTGCCGGCCAGGTGCTCGCCCATCGCACGCACCTCGTCGAGCAGCCCACCGTCCAGCATGTCGACCACCGCCGAGGCTGCCGCGGTGGTGACCGGATTGCCGCCGAAGGTGCTGGCGTGCGTGCCCGGAGTGAACGCCTGCGCGATCTCTTCCCGGGCGAGCAGGGCCCCGAGAGGCAGACCTCCGGCGATGCCCTTCGCGAGGGTGAGCGCGTCGGGCTCGAGGGCGAAGTGCTCGCAGGCGAAGAACCGGCCCGTGCGGCCCATTCCGGTCTGGACCTCGTCGAAGAGGAGCAGGGTGCCGGTCCTGGTGCAAAGCTCGCGCGCCTTTTCCAGGAAGCCCGCCGGCGCAGGGGTCACTCCGGCTTCGCCCTGCACCGGTTCCACGAGGACGGCGCAGGTCTTCTCGGAAACGGCGGCCTCCAGCTGACCCGTGTCGCCGTAGTCGATGAACCGGAACCCCTCCGGAAGGGGGCCGAATCCCTGCTGGTACTTCGGCTGTCCCGTGGCGGCGAGCGCGCCCAGGGTCCGGCCGTGGAACGAGTTCTTCATGCAGACGATCTCGATCCGCTCCGGATGTCCGTTGACGTAATGGTGGTGGCGGGCGAGCTTGATCGCCGCTTCGTTCGCCTCCGCGCCGCTGTTGCAGAAGAAGACCCGCTTCAACGTCTTCGAGTGGCGCACCAGCTTTTCCGCCAGGCGGACCTGCGGCTCGGTCACGTAGAGGTTGGAGGCGTGCCAGAGGAGCCGCGTCTGTTCCAGCACGGCCTCGCGCACGCGGGCGTTGGCGTGGCCGACCGAGACGGTGGCGATGCCGCCGATGAAATCGAGATAGCGCTTGCCGTCGGCGTCGTAGACGTTCGTACCCTCGCCGCGGACGAGCGCGATGGGCTGCGTCCGGTAGTTCTGGAACAGCACCTTCTTGGATCGTTCGATCAGCTCTTTGTTCGTCATGGCGGGCGGCATCCTACGTCAGGAAGCTTCGCGTTTGCGCCGGTACTCGGCGCGCACGTAGTCGATGAGCGTGTCGAGGTACCCCTCGATCGGCGGGCAGCGGATCCCGGTGCCGTCGAGGATCTCGAGCGTCCCCCGCGTCGAGAAGAAGCTGAGATGGTTCACGTACGCGATGGCCGCGCGCTGCTCCCGGGTGAGCTTCTCGAGGCCCGGCAAGCGCAGGATGGCATCGGCCACCCGGTAGCCGAGCGAGAGGCGCGGGAGCTTTTTTCCCTGGCGCTCGGCGATGAGCTCGTAGATCCGCCGCGAGCTCGACGGATTGGGATCGGCGAGGTGGAAGGTGCGCCCCACCGCCCGCTCGTCGTCATGGATGTGACTCGCGGCCGAGACCACGTAGTCGATGGGAACGACGTTGAGCGGAGCGACCCCGTTGCCCGGGAGGGGAACGGCGACCTGCAGCGGGCTCGTCACGAGCAGGATGGCGACCACGTACGGCCCTTCGAAGCGATCGATCTCCCCTGTTTTCGTGTCCCCGACGAGGATCGAGGGTCGCAACACGGTGCAGGGGAGCGTCGACATCGCGGAGCGGGCGAGCACCTCCGCCTCGAACTTGGTCTGCTCGAAGGCGTTGCGGAACGCTTGCCCGCAGGCCAGCTCGTCCTCGGCGACCACGCCTTCCCGGTCGCCGCTCACGTAGACGGTGCTGAAATGGGTGAAGCGGCGGAGCTTGCGGCAATCGGCCGCGAGGTCGAGCGCCGCACGAGTTCCTTCGACATTCACGCGACGCATCTCCGCGAGCGTCGCGCCGAGAAAGCTCCACTCCGCGGCGTGCAGCACGTCGGTGACGGTGCGCACCGCGTCGCGGTATTCGACCGTGGAGAGGCCGAGGTGGAGCGAGGAGATGTCGCCGACGAGGACCTCCGCCCCGATGCCGCGAGCGAAGCCGGCCGCGGCCTCGGCATGCTTCTCGTGCGCGAGGACCGAGACGCGGCCTTCCGGCCGTCTCGAGCGGAACGACTCCGCCAGCCGTCGCGCGAGAAGCCGCGGATATCCGGTCACGAGCGTGTGCCCGTTCACGTTCCCCTCCGCGTGTACCCTGCGCGCAGCTTGTCGAGCACGCGGGAGACCTGTGCGCGGAGCAGCTCCGGCGGTCCCGCGTTCTCGATCACGAAGTCCGCTTTGGCCACCTTCTCGGACTGCGGCAGTTGCGCCGCGATGCGCTCGCGGGCGGCCGCCTCCGGGAGGCCGTCGCGCAGATGGAGCCGCCGCAGCTGCTCGACGATCGGGGCGGTCACCACGATGAGGCCGTCGAGGCCATGCTCGAGGCGATTCTCGACGATGAGGGCCGCCTCGTAGATGGCGAGATCGCGCCCCTGGGCGGCGAGCCGCTCGAGCCGGTTCTTCACTTCCTGGCCGATGCGGGGATGGAGGATTGCGTTCAGCGCCAGGCGCTCCTGCTCGTCGCCGAAGACGCGGGCGGCGAGCGCCTTGCGATCGAGCGAGCCGTCGGAGGCGAGGACGCCCGGGAACCGTGCCTCGATCTCCCGCAGCCCTTCCGAACCCTTGGCGACGACGTCGCGCGCAACCAGGTCGGCGTCGATGACCGGCACCCCTTTTTCCGCGAAGAGGCTTGCGACCGTGCTCTTGCCGGTGCCGATGTTGCCGGTGAGACCGAAGACCCTCATCGGACTCACACTGTAGCCAACCCGGAATGGACCGTCGCGTGAACCGTTTTCAGGTAGGTTTGCATCCGGACCGCGTTGCCCGACTCCCGGGTTCGCTGATAGGGGATCCAGACCGTCGATGCGCTTCTTCGCTCTTGCCTTGCTGGTAAGCCCCGCTGTCCTTGCCGCGTCCGATTTCGTCGGGCCGGTGAGCTGCCGCACCTGCCATGCGCAGGCGTTCGACATCTGGTCGAAGAGCCCGCACGCCCACGCCACCGACTCGCTCACGCCCGAACAGCGCAAGAGCCCCATGTGCCTTTCTTGCCACTCGCGCGAGGAGCAGCGCTCCAACCCTGCCGATCCGGTCACCGGCATCTCCTGCGAGACCTGCCACGGGGCGGGTCGCTCGTACCAGCCTGCCAACGTCATGCGCGACAAGGAGCTGGCGCGGCTCTTCGGCTTGGCCGACGCGGCCACGACCTGCGTCGCCTGCCACGGCGCTGGCTCCGCTTCCCCGCAGCCGTTCGACGTGAAAGCGGCCCTCGGAAGGATCGATCACTGGAGCAAGGATCGCGTGCCACGCTCCGAGCTGCGGAAGCCCGAGATGCATCCCCGGAAACGCATTGCGGCGTGGCTCGCGGGAGCCTCGCAATGAGCGAGCAGCTCGTACCGGTCGCTCCTCCGGCGGGCGAGGTCAGCGAGGTCGCGCGCCTTCCTGAGCTTTCGCCGCAGCAGTCGCACCAGGTGGTCGAGCTGGTGTTCCGCTTCTTCTGCTCGCTCCGGCTCACGCTCGCGAACCTGCTCCTGCTCTTCCTTGCGATGATCGCGGGCACGTTCGTCAACCCGCAGAACGACTCGCTGGTGAACATCGAGCGTGCCTTCGCGGGCCGCACCACGCTGCTCTGGTCGTACCGGACCTTCGAGCTCTACGACCTGTTCCATAGCTGGTGGTTCACGGCGCTCCTTCTCAGCCTGGCCTTGAACCTCATCGCCTGCTCGATCGAGCGGCTTCCGCGCATCTACTACCTCGTGCGGTACCCCGAGACGCGCTTCGATCGCGTGGTCGGGTTGCGCCTCAAGGTGACCGGGGCGCCTTCGGCGATCTCCGCGGATGCGGTGTCCGACGAGTTGCGGCGGCGGCGATTCAGCGTGCGGCGAACGGGAGACGACATCTTCGCCGAGAAGGGCCGCTACTCGCGCTTCGGCGTCTGGCTCGTCCACATCTCGCTGCTGCTCATCCTCGGCGGCGGCATCTTCGGGCGGCTCACCGCCTTCGAGGGGACGGTCAACGTTCCCCAGGGTGGAGGGCAGGCCGACGCGTTCATCGAGCGAAGGCCCGACGGCGGCCAGTTCCGTCACCGGCTCATGGACGGGAAGGGCGCGCGCTTCTTCGTCCAGTGCGACGATTTCCGGCTCAAGGAGTTCGAGCCAGGCCGTCCCAAGGCCTTCGAGAGCGATCTGCGGCTGTTCCGCCGGATGCCCGACGGAAGCGCCGGCGAGGAGCTTGCCCGCCAGACCATCCGCGTGAACGAGCCGCTCCGCTACGCGGGACTCACCTTCTACCAGGCGAGCTACCAGCAGCTCGAGCGCGCTCCGCGCGCCCGCATCAGCGTCCTCGACAAGACGACCGGAACGCAGCAGGCGCTCCTCGTCGCTCCCAGCCAGCCGATCGAGGCGGCGGATGGGCTGAGCTACCAGCTCGTCGACTACCAGGAGGACTTCGCCGGTCTGGGTCCGGCCGTGCAGGTTGTGCGGATCGAGGAGCCGCCCGGGACGCCGCGCTCGACCGACGGCAAGCCCTCCGCGGCCGCGAAGATCACGTCCTTCTGGGTCTTCAACAAGCGTCCCGACTTCGACCGCGACAACCGGCCCGACCGCTTCGCCTTCCGCTTCGACCACATCACGCCCTACTACGCGACGGGTCTGCAGATCGCGCGGGATCCCTCGACGCCTATCGTCTACCTGGGCTGCTTCGCGCTCTTCGGGGGGATCGGGATCGCTTTCTACACCTCGCACAAGCGGATCTGGGCGCACGTCGCCTCGGGTAAGATCTCACTCGGCGGCGCCGCCCACCGGAACCTGGAAGCGTTCTCGGGCGAGTTCGAAGAGCTGTGCGATGCCCTGGGCGTACCCCGGCCCGCTCCGCGCAAGGGCGCCCAGGCGGCGGCGTGATCGTCCTCGAGGTGGATTTCCTCAAATCCGCCACCCAGAAAAAGGAATGGCCGCCAGCGGACAAGCCCGAGGTGGCGTTTTGCGGGCGTAGCAACGTCGGCAAGTCGAGCTGCCTCAACGCGCTCGTCGGCCGCAAGGCGGTTGCCCGCGTCTCGCGTACGCCCGGGCGGACGAGGCTGCTCAATTTCTTCGACGTGAGCGTCGCGGAGCGGTCGCGCTCGGGCGGACACGGCCGACCCCGCGAGCTGCGGTTCGTCGATCTTCCCGGGTATGGCCATGCGTCGGGCCCGCGCGAGGAGCGCGCAACCTGGAAGAGCATGATCGAGTCGTATCTGAGCGGGCGGGAGTCGCTGGAGACGCTGGTCGTGCTCGTCGACGGCGATCTCGGCGCACAACCGAGCGATCAGGACATGGTCGGCTGGGGGAAGTCGCTAGGACGCGAGGTGGTAGTGGTGGCGACCAAGCTCGATCGCCTCGGACGCACCCGGAGGCCGGCCCGGATCAAGGAGGTCGCCCACGCTCTCGGAGTGGACTCCGTCATCGGCTTCTCCGGCAAGGAGAAGTTCGGCGTCGACGAGTTGTGGAAGGCGATCGTACCGCGCTGAACAGAGGGAGCGCGGCACGAATCTGCCGCGCTCCGTCGGGTTGTAAAGAAAAAAAATCTACGTGACGGGCATCTGCGAGCGGGTCGTGGACCCGAACGCGCTCGTCTGGCTCTCCTGCAGCTCCTGCGCCTTCTTGCGCACCTTCTCGCCGAGATCGGTGCGGAGCTCGGTGCCCGGCTTGGGGGCGAAGGCGAGCCCGATGCCGGCGCCGACCAGGCAGCCGAGCGCAAAGATGCCGATGCTGCCGAACGCGGTCGCCCAGGTGCTACGGCGCTCCTGGAGGCCGATGGCCTCGAGGATGTCGTCGCGGTCGATGTCCTGCAGGTACTTGAGGGCCTTCAGGCCGCTCTTCTTGACGTGATTGACGTTCATGTCGCCTCCGCCTTTGCGGCCTCGAAGGCCGCGAACAAATGCCGTCACCTTGCCCTGACCCCAATCTGCGCACTGTCCCGTAGCGACGCGCGCTAGGCCGACGGGTGTGCGTGCGTGCGGACCTCGCCGGCCATCGCGCCGAGCTGCGACTTGATCACCGGGACCAGCGCCAACCGCACGCCGATCTTCAGCAGCCGGCTGGTCATCGGCGAGAAGAGCCCGCCACCCAGCACGTACCCGATGCCTGCCGCCGCAAGCACCATCCCGATGGGGTTCCGCTGCACGCGGCCCCGCAAATCGATCGACTCGCTGAAGCTCTGCGCCTGGTTGCTCAGGGAGCTTCCGAAGGCGCGGGCCTCATCGACCATGCGACTCGCATGCTCGAAGGTCTTTCCGTTGCTGTCCGTCTCGGTGGCCATGGCGTCCTTTCTCAGCGCGAGGCGATCTTGCCGACGAGATATCCGAAGGCGAGGGCGCCGGCGAGGCACGCGATCGGCTTCTCGCGGATGAAATCCGACACCTGCTCGACGGCCTGATCCATCGCCTGCTTGGTCTGCTCGACCATGTGCTGAGCGTCCTGGGACGAGATGTCGCCCAGGATGCCGCCAGCGAAACCGCGGCCAGTCTTCTCGACGTCCATTTTGGGGGGACCTCCTGTGGCGCGAGGGGCCAATCAAGACCCTCCGGGCCCGCGCCTGCTGGCCAACCTAGGCACCGGGCCCCGCGGCGGCTACTGCCGCTCGCTCGCCCGGGGCCCGAAGTGGGACCGGCTCGAGGTCTAGCCACAAAGGAAGATGATCGCTCGCAATTTTTGCATCCCCGCGATCGCCGACGCCGGAGCGGAGGATGCGCACCCCGGAATCTACGTAGGCCCGGTCGAGCCGGAGGACGGGAAACGCCGAGGGCCAGGTGGCTCGCCGCTGACCGCCGAGCGGGGCCGCGTCGCGGAGCGTCGTCCGGAGCAGACGAGCAATGGGACCGGGAACCGGCATCCACATGTTGAAATCACCGCAAACGACGAGCGGGGCAGTGAGGGCGGCGTCCCGCAAGAGATCGGCCGAGAGCAGCATCGCTGCCTGCTTGCGGCGCTCGCCGCCGGAAAGACCCCAGTGCAGGTTGAAGAGATGGAGGCTCTGGCCGTCCGGCAGCGTCAGATCGGCACGCAGGCATCCGCGCGGCTCGCGGCCCCGGATGGAGAGGTCGTAGTTCTGCGCCCGGGCGACTGGAAACCGCGAAACGATGGCGTTGCCGTAGGGCCGTCCCGCGCGCACCAGGGTCGGACCGTAAGCCACCGTCCAGCCGAGGAGCCTGCCCAGATGGGAGGCGTGGTCGGCCACTTCGCGGGCCCGATCGGCCGCGCTCGCGCCGGTGCGGTGCGGATCGCCTACTTCCTGTAGCGCGGCGACATCGCAGCGCAGCTCACGGAGCACCGAGGCGACGCGCGGCAGATCGCGCCGGCCATCGCGGCCGAGCCCTCCATGGATGTTCCAGGAGACGAGCCGCAAAGGTCCCTCACTCAGTGCGCGATGGCCCTCCGCGAGGCGGTACCGGCCGCCCGGGCGGAGAAGAACCCGTGCAGGTCGGCAGGCCGCCGGACGTGCGCGAAGGCCGCATCGCCCAGCGAAGCGGGATGGACGACGAAGGTCTCGAGCTCGTCCGGTGCGAGTCCGCCGTGCGATCCGAACTCCCAGGGGTAGGCGACGGTCTCGCCGCCGGGAGCGGCCGCGCCGATGAGCATGGCGTCGCCCGAGCTGCGCAAGGAGAGCAGATCGCGGCAATACGCGGCGGCGAGCGGGTGCCCGATGATCCTCGACACCTCGGCGGCGTCGTGCGCGCTGGACAGCTCGAACCGCCTCTGTCCGCGGAGCGCGGCAGGTCCGCGGTCGCCGCGCACGAGGACAAACCCCGCGACCGAGCTGCACGCGCACCGCTCGAGGACGCCGGGGTGGCGAGCGCGGAACTCCGCCTCGCTGCACGGCTCCCGGGTCTCGGTCGAGTAGAGATGGGCGATGTCCCCCGCCGGCACGACGAGGAGCGGTCCCTCGGCGCGGATGCCGTCGGGCTGGGAGGCGTCGAGCGATTTCGCCAGGTGCCGGGCCCAGCCGAGCGCGATCTTGTCGAGCGGAGCCGGCAGGTTCCGGGAGAGGGCGCGCAACCGCCGGGCGTGCGCTGCCTGGCACGCGGCATCGCCGCCTCCGGCCGCGGCATAGGCGACGGGTCCCGCTCCTTCTCCGGCCCGCGGTGAATCCGCGAACAGGTACTCGCCAAGCGACTCGCCGACGATCTGTTCCGCGGGCCGCGTCTTCGCCTGGCCGTGATCGCTGAAGAGGTAGATCTCGTAGCCGAGCTCCGGCACCGCCTCGACCGCCGCGAGGATCCGGCCGAGCGCGCGATCGAGCTCGAAGAGCTTGAGCAGGGCCATCCGCCCGTCGGGACCGCGGCGGTGGGCGTACTCGTCGTATCCGATGAAGCAGGCATAGACGATCGGCGTTCCGCGCGCGACGTCGATGACGCAGGAGTTGGCTGCGAACTCGGCGAACAGGCACTCGGTGAGCACGCGATGGAAGAGGAATTGCGGCTCGTGCTGCAAGGATCCCACCGCGCCTGCCCAGCGGGCCGTCTCGACGATCCCGCTCGCGATGTCGAGGAGCAGGGCGCTCGAGATGCGCCCGGCGGTCGCGGTGTGGACGAGCGCCGCGGCTGCCAGATCTCGCGCCAGCGACCGCATGGGTGCCTTGGCATCCCAGCCGAAGTCGTCCGGCCTCAGATCGTCGTAGATGCCCGACAGCGCCCAGCGCCGCGAGCGGGCGCCGCCCGAGAAGATCGAGCAGTAGACCGAGCCCCCCGCGAGGAGCGGATCTCCGCGCGAGGCGAGATCCGCCTCGATGAGGCGGGCGTCGCCGGCGTCGTCCATCCGCACCGCGGTGCGACGGCGCTTGTCGTACCAGGTGTAGCCGGGGATGTCGGCCGCGCAGCCGTAGAGCAGACCGGCCTGGAACGCGGGCGTCGACGTCGGGGCGCCCGCCCGGCAGTGAGAAAGCTGGTATCGCTCCGAGTCGAGGAGTTGCTTCACGTTGGGCGCGAAGCCGCGCCGCATGGCATCGACCAGCTGGTCGTGGCCGACTCCATCGAGGTGGAGCAGGAGCATGCGCCGCCCCGACGGAAGCGGCGGCTGCGCCTTGGAGCCTCCTGCCGCGATCGGGCGCAGGACGCTCCTCACCAGCTTCTGCACGAGCCGGGAGCGGAACCCCTCGCTCCCGCCGAACCCGGGAATCATGCCGTGCGCCGGTTGACGAGCAGCAGCCGGATCATCTGGGCCGGGGTGCGGAGCGCATCGGCGATGAGGTGCACGCCGACGCGCACCGGCGCGGCGAGCAGTCCGAGGACGCGCTCCGAGGCGTGGACGGCGTTCTTGACCGGCGCCGGCATCTCCTCCAGCCGCTCCTCCGCCTTTTCGCGCAGGATCTCCAGGGCGGCCGGTCCCCGGTCGCGGAGGATCTCGTAGCCCTGCCGCAGCGACTTCGGACGGGGGAAGTTGAGGACGTCGGCGAGCCGCGTGTCCTTCTGGATGCCGGCGGTCTCCTCGAACTCCTGCTCCATCTCGCGTACGACGTCCTTCTCGACCTCGGCGCGGTCTCGCAGAATCCGTTGCTCCTCGACGGCCCGCGACTTCTCGCGATCGCTCGCGGTATCGCCGATGAAATCGTGGTGCTGCACGGCCTTGCGCGACAGCGCGTCCTCCGCGCGGCTCCGGTGCCCCTTGGAACTAGTCGCGCCTCGCTTGGTCTTGGCCATTTGGTCTCCCGCTCCGTTGGATCGCGGGAAACCTAGCGATGGCATGTGTTTGAGACAACGCACCGCGCTGCGTCGGCCCGCCTCGGGCGAAGGGGCGGCGCAGCGCCTGCCGGGCGTCGCGCACATGCTTCCTCTGGTAGGGTTGACGCCATGGCATTCGAGGCCGCCGGCCGGACGGACGTGGGTTTGCGGCGCGAGCACAACGAAGACGCGCTTCTCGTCCTCCCGGAGTTCGGTCTCGCGGTGGTGTGCGATGGCCTGGGCGGCCACCAGGCGGGCGAGGTGGCGAGCGCCATGGCGGTCGATACGGTTCGCCTGTTCTTCGAGCGCGTCCGCGACCCACAAGCCACCTGGCCTTTCCCCTACGACGAATCCCGCGACGAGCCGACGAACCTACTCGAGGTCGCGGTGCAGTGGGCGAACCGCCGCATTCGCGAGATGGCCGAGCACGACGCAAGCGGCAAGCAGGGGATGGCGACGACTTTCGTGGGCGTCCTCATGCGAGAAGACAGCGCGCACTTCGCCTGGGTCGGCGACAGCCGCGGCTACGTTCTGCGCGACCGGGCGCTGCTCCCGGCGACGACCGATCACTCGCTCGTGAACGAGCTCATCCGGGCCGGTCAGCTTTCCGAGGAGGAAGTCCCCGACTTCCAGCATCGCAACGTCATCACCCGCGCGCTCGGAATGGACGACGTGGTCGCGGTCGATTTCAACGCGATTCCCCTCTCGCCCGGCGACGTGTGCCTGGTCTGCTGCGACGGGCTCACCGGAATGGTCACCGACGAGCGGATCGCGGAGATCGTCTCCGGAGAGCCCGATCTCGACCGCGCCTGCGAGGCGCTGGTCGCGGAAGCCAACAAGAACGGAGGAGTCGACAACATCACCGTGGCGCTCCTCCGGCGCCGCCCGGATGCGCCGGGGTAGCAGGCAGGGGGCAGACCCGCGCCCTACACGCAGGGTCGGCCGTGGACAGCGCAGGCGCTCTTTTGCGATCCTGCGAACTGGAGGCGCCGATGAACAAGGATGGCCGCGTGCACTTTGGAGACACTACGCGCCAGGCGGCGCTCTTCGAAACGATGATCCTGGCGGCGGGATCCGACGGAAGCGTCACCAAGGTCGAGGTGGAGGAGATCTACCGACGGGTCTTCGAGCGGCCCGAGTTCAACGGCATCCACGCGGGCGATCTGAAGGCGGCCATCTCCCATGCGGCGCAGGTGGTGGCGAAGGCGAAGGGGCTCGGCGAAGTCCTGCCGTCCATCGCGGAGAGGCTGCCCGACAAGCGATCGCGGGAGCTGGCGTTCGGGCTCGCGGCTTCGATCGTGACCGCGGATGCGAAGATGCCGCCCTCCGAGATCGAGTTCCTCAAGGCGTTGCAGCGGCAATTCGGGCTTTCCGAAGAGGACGTCGCCCGGCTCTTCGAGCTGGCCGAGGACAAAGCTCCGTTACCGCCAACTTGATTTCCACTTCTCAGTCGAGTTGACGGGTGTACCTCCGATGTGACGCTCCTCGATCCGGCGCCTTCGGCGCCTCTACCATGACGGGTGCGAGCTCGACTGGCGACTGGACCCCCCAAAATCTTACGGTCGGCTCCGACGAGCACTGGGACTAATGGCGCTTCAGATCCGCTTCTTCATGGCGGAAGAGGACGAGCGCGAGCTCTTGCGCCGCCTCGAGCGGCTGGGGCTCGAGCTGTGGCCGGAGCTCACCGAGCCATCCGCGCAGGCGGAGGTCGCCTCGCCGGCCGCCGTTCTCGAGCAGGACGCCTACTATCTGGCGGCGGGCGACGTGATCGGCAGCCCGATCAAGAAGGGCCCGCAGCGCGGCCGCTATCGCATCGACGAGGTGGCCTCTCCGGTCATCTACTTCTTCCGCTCTCGCCTCGACGAGGACGGCGAGCTTCGCAGCGGCTACTTCTGGGCGGAGACGGAAGCGCACGGTGACCAGGCGCGGCTCGGCGGCAAGTCGCCGCGGTTCCATGCTGCGGTGCGCGAGCTGCGCGAGCTCATCGCGCAGCGGTTCCGCAAGAGCGCTCCCATCAAGGGCTCGACGTATTTCGTCGGTCCCGCGGCGGCGCGGCTCGCCAAGGCGGGGCTCGCGCTGCGGGAAGCGGGCCGCAAGGGAGAGCTGGTTCGCGTCTACCGCTGACGAGGCAGGACGGCGGTGAAGCGCGTCTCCGACGGGTCGGAGCGCAGCTCCATCGTCCCGCCATGCGCGCGGGCGATCTGATCGACGATGAAGAGCCCGAGGCCGAGCCCCCGCCGGCTCGCGTGCGATCCGCGCTCGAAAGGCAGGAAGACGCGCTGCTGCTCGTCGGCGGCGAGAGGAGGGCCCTCGTTGCAGACGCCGATGCGCACGGCGGCGGCGGTCCCCTGGGCTTCGACGACGACGGGCGTGTCAGGCGGGCCGTGTGTGAGCGCGTTCTCGAGGAGGTTCCCGATCATCTGCGCAATGCGGTCGGCGTCGAACGATCCGCGCAGGTCGCCCACGATCTTGAGCAGTACGTTGCGGCCGGGGTGACCGACCGTGACCTCGTCCACCATCTGGCCGAGGAGCGGCGCAAGGTCGATCTCGCGCCGCTCGACGGCGATGCCGCCCCCGAGGCGCGCCTGGGTGAAATCGAGCAGGTCGCCGATCATGCGCCGCATCCTGTCGCCGGCCGAGGCGATGCGCGTTGCTGCCGTGGAGACTCCCTGAGGAAGATTCTCGTGGCGGAGGACGAGCCCGGCGCTGGCGACGATGGCGGTGAGCGGAGAGCGCAGGTCGTGTCCGAGCATCCCGATGAACTGCTCGCGGAAGCGCGCGGTCCGCGCTGCCTCTATCTCGCCCTGGCGGAGGAGATCGCGCTCCCGTTCCGTTTCCTTGCGAGCGGTCTCCTCGCGCGTGACGTCCTTGAAGAGGAACGCGACGTGTGTGACGCGCCCCTCGCGATCGGAAATCGGGAACATGGTCGTGTCGATGGCGACGCGGTTGCCTTCCTCGACACGGACGCTGCGCAACTCGCGCGGGTCGTACCAGGTGACGGGCATCCGTACCGTCTTTCCGGCAAAGGCCTCGCGGATGAGCGGCAAGAATCCCTGGCGCTCGGCGATGTCGTCGGCGAGGACGTTGTACTCGGGGGGCGGCGCCGAGCCAAAGAGATCGAGGAATGCCTGGTTCACCGCCAGCGACTGGCCTTTGGCGTCGTAGATCTGGAGCCCGAAGGGAGCGACGGCGAAGAGACCTTCGAGGAGGGCAAGCGGGTCTTCGACGCCGGCGAGGGCTGCGCGGATGCTGGCGAGAGCCGCTGATCGATCCCCCGTGTCCATCTACCCGCAGTGTATGCGGGTGGACGGATCGGGTTCCATCAGGGCTTGGTGGTAGTTCGCACCAGCTCCGCGTAGAAGCGGATTGCGCTCTTCGTGGCCTTGTTGAAGTCCCCGAGGTGCAAGCTCTCGTTCTCGGAATGTGCGTTCGAGTAGGGGTCCTCGACGCCGATGAGCAAGGCCGGAACCCCGCCCAGTTCCTTGGAGAAAGGATCGACGAAGGGGATCGAGCCGCCGCAGCCGATGCTCACCGGCTCCTTGCCGTAGCCGTCGCGTAGGGCCTTTTCCGCCGCCTTGAAGGCCGGCGCCTCGGTCGAGGTGTACCACCAGGACCCTTTGCCCTCCTTGTGGACGTCGACGGTGACGCCCCAGGGCGGGTTCTTGGTGAGCGCTTCGACCAGGCGCTTCTCGACGTCCGCCGGATCCATGTCGGGCACCGTGCGGATGCCGATCCGCGCCCAGGCGCTCTCGACGATGATGTTGCGCGCGTCCTTTCGCGAGCTTGCCTGGATCGCGTTCACCGCCAGCGATGGCTGGCGCCAGTTCATCTCCCAGGGATGGCGTCCGCCGAGAAGCTGGACGTTCTCCAGCATTCCGGCCTGCTTGCGGAAGAGATTATCGTCGCTCGGCAGCGAGGTGATGCTCTTCTTCTCCGCCGCGCTGAGCGGCTTTACCTTTTCGTAAATTCCGGGGATGGCGATCGACCCATCGTCGTTGACGAGTCGCGCCAGGATCTTGCTCAGCGCCATGGCCGCGTCGGGCACCGGTCCGCCCCACATGCCGCTGTGGACCGGTTGCTTGAGCGCCTTCACCTCCACGTTGACGATGACGATTCCGCGGAGCGCCGTGGTGATCGACGGCAATCCGGTGTCGAAGTTGCCGGTATCGGTGAGGACGATGGCGTCGGCCTGGAGCATGTTCCGGTGCTTGCGCAGGAAGTCCCCGAGGGAGCCGGAACCGGCCTCCTCCTCGCCTTCGATGACGATCTTCACGTTGACGGGGAGCGCACCCGCCGTCTTCAGCCAGCTGTCGATGGCGGCGACGTGGACGAGGATGCCCGCCTTGTCGTCGGCCGCGCCGCGGCCCCAGAGGCGGCCGTCCTTCTCGGTCGGCTCGAACGGCTTCGTCTTCCACTTCTCCTCGTCGCCTGCGGGCTGGACGTCGTGGTGCGCGTAGAGGAGGAGCGTGGGGCGGCCGGGGGCCTTCAGCCACTCGCCGTACGCATAGGGATGCGCGTTCGGCATCTCGAGAAGCTGGACGTTGTCGAGGCCGATGCGGCGGAGGAGATCGCAGGTCGCCTCGCCGGACCTTCGCACTTGCTGCTTGTCGAACCCCTCGAAGGAGACGCTGGGGATCCGCACCAGCTTCTTCAACTCATCGAGGTAGAAGGCCTGGTTCTTCTCGTGGTGGCCGAGGGCCGCCGCGATCGCATTGTCGTCCGCCGGGGCAGGGCCACGAGTCGTCTGGGTCGCCATGGCCGGGCACCGTAGATCAGGGCGAGCCGGGCTGGAAGTGCCGGATGAGCGCGTCGGCCGTCTCTTCCTCGCGCTCGAAGGGAAAGGCATGGCCCGCCCCGGGAAAGACCACGAGCTTCGCCACCGGGATGGAGGCCGCGAGGCGCTCCGAATTGCGGTGGGGAACCAGACGATCTGCGTCCCCCGTCAGCACCAGGGTAGGCGATCGGATGCCGCCCAGCTTGCGCTGCGTCGCGTGGCGGATGATGGCGCCCATCTGCACGAATGCGCAGCGAAGTCCGGCGAGCTCGCCTTCGACGAGCAGGTTCCGCGCGCGGCCCGGATCCGCGGCGTAGAACTTCTCGGACAGTAGCAGGCGCGAAATCCGCGCTGCAGCGTTCGAGGCAGCCCCGAGGCTAGCGGCGAGTCCCGCAAGCACGACCCCCAGCGTCGGCTTCCGGCTCCGCCAGTAGCTCGCGAAGGTCGCTCCCAGCGCGAGACGCCGGACCCGCTCTGGATGCCGCAGCGCCAGCTCTTGCGCGATCATTCCTCCCATCGAGATTCCGAACACGTCGGCTTTCCCGATCCCGGCGGCGTCGAGGACGGCGGCCGCGTCGTCGGCTAGATCGCGCATGCGCAGGCCCAGGCGGGCTTTGCCGGAGCGGCCCGTGCCCCGGTTGTCGAAAACGACCACGCGGAAGCGGCGCGAGAGAACGTCCGCGAGCTTCCCCCACCCGCGGCCAGACAAGGCAAGTCCCATGATCAAGAGAAGTGGAGGCGCGGCCTCGTTGCCCAGCAGCTCGTAGTGGATCGAGTGCCGTCCGCGCGACGCGAACGGCACTTCAAATCCCGGGTGTCCGTGCCGGATCCTGCTGCTGCCCCGCGGGCACGGAAGCCATCTCCGGTGCGGGCGGGGGCGTCGAGTCGACCTCGCGCGGAGGCGGGGCGTCGGACAACGGGGCCGTCTCGCGCGGATGCGATCCGGCTATCGCGGCAAGCTCGTCGAGCGATGATTGCAAGGCGCCGGCGAGCGCGGCGAGATCGCGGACTTCGAGATCGGCGAGCAGCCCGACGCCGACGTTGCCGGCATAGCTGAGGAGCGCGATCCCGATCGTCTGCTGCGCCGCGAGCGGCACCTGTGGATAGCAGGACAGGAGGCGCCGGCCGAGCAGGTAGAGCGGGAATTGCGGTCCCGGAACGTTGGTCACGACCAGGTTGAAGAAGCGCGTCACCGCTTGTAGCCGGGCTGCCTGGGCGAGGATGGTCGGCGGGGCGAAATCCCCGAGCCGCGTGAGCGCCTGCGCACCGACGGCCTGGCCGCTCTCCTTGAGCCCCTTCATCGACTCGCGCACCTTGCGCAGCCGCTCGGTGGGATTGGGCTCGCCGACGGGCAGCGGACAGAAGACGGCGGAGATCTGGTTCCCGAACGTGTTGCGCCCGTGGGCGGTACGGAAGCTCACCGGCACCAGCACGCGCAGGTCGGCGGAGACGGTCTCGCCGCGCGCGGCGAGCCAGGAGCGCAGCGCACCCGCGACCATCGCCAGCACGACGTCGTTCACGCTTCCGCCCAGGGCGCGCCGGATCTTGCGAAGCGTGGGCAGCGGGAGATCGAGCGTCTCGAAGCGGCGGTGGGGACCGATGGGCCGGTTCAGCGCGGAGGGCGGCGCGAAGCCCAGGCCGGCGAGATCGAGGATCGGCCGGACGCCGTTGGCGATCTCGCGCAGCAGTTTGCGGGCGTCGTTGTTTGCTTCCAGCGCTTCCTTGGCGACGCGGAGCGGGTGGGTGATCTGGTCCTTCACCGAATCGACCAGGAGCTCTGCCGTGGTCGGCGGAGGCCGTGGTTCCCAGGCGGCGGCCGGCGGCGGCGGATTCGTCGAGGGCTCGGTATCCATGAGCACGGTCGCGAGATCGACGCCGGAGATGCCGTCGAGCATGCAGTGATGCGTCTTGGAGATGATGGCGAAGCGCTCGCCCTTCTCGTTGCCGAGCCCCTCGACGAGCCACATCTCCCAGAGCGGCTTGTCGCGGTCGAGAGCCTGGGAGAAGAGGCGCCCGGCGAGCCGCTTCAGCTCTTCCTCGCCACCCGGTGCGGGCAGGGCGGTGTGCCGCACGTGGTACTCGAGATCGAACTGCGACTCGTCGATCCAGACGGGCCGTCCCTGCCGGAAGGGCACGAAAACGACCCGCTGCCGGTAGCGCGGAACCTGGTCGAGGCGCGCGTCGATGAGGGCGAGCAGGTCGCGGTACGGCGGCGGCTTGCCCTCGAACTCGGCAACCGCTCCGACGTGCATGTGGGTGGTGCGGTCCTCGAGCTCGAGAAAGAGGGCGTCGAGGGTGCTCAGGCGCTCGGACCACTTCTCCATGCGACGCACTCTGTCATGCCGGCGCCGCAAAGACGACGGGAGAGTGGGGGACGAAGTTGCGCGCGGACGCGCTTTCCGCCATCTACAGCGGTTCGATGGCCGACCCGAAGCCCATGACGCTGACGCAGAAGATCATCGCCGCCCACGCGACGAGCCTTCCGAGGCCTTGGGTGCAGGCAGGCGACGTCTTGCAGGTCGAGGTCGACTGGACCATCGCCAGCGAGCTGGCGTGGAACGGCATGGACCGGACCTACGGCCTGCTCGGCCGGCCGCGGTTGCACGACAAGGACAAGTTCTTCCTCGCCGTCGATCACACGGTCGATCCGGTGACGCTTGCTACCGACAAGCGGGCGCAGAAGCTCGTTCAGCTCTCGCGGAGCTTCGCGCAGGAGACCGGCATCCGCCACTTCTACGACGCGAACCACACCATCCTGCACACGCGCTTCTACCGGGACCTGGTGAGGCCCGGCGATCTGGTGCTGGGAGCCGACTCGCACACCTCGAGCCACGGCGGCCTCTCCGCGCTGGCCATCGGCCTCGGCGGCGCGGACATCGTGGTGGCGATGGTGCTCGGTACCAGCTGGATCGAGGTGCCGGACGCGATCGCCGTCGAGTACACGGGAAAGCTGCCCTTCGGATTCGGTGGCAAGGAGGTCATCCTCCGCACCCTCGGTCTCCTGGGGCGCAATACCGTGGCGATGGAGCGGTCGGTCGAGTACCGGGGCGAAGGCGCGCGGCACCTCTCGACCGACTCGCGATTCGCCATCGCCAACATGACCGCGGAGTTCGGTGGGCTGAACGGGATCTTCGAGGCCGACGAGGTGACGGCGGCCTGGCTCGCGGGGCGCGCCGCCGAGGACGACGCGCTCGCCGCCTCGCCGATGGAAGCCTTCCGCGCCGACGAAGACGCTCCCTACGTCGCGAAGTACGAGGTGAAGCTCTCCGAGATCGAGCCGCAGGTCGCGTTGCCGTTCTCGCCCGACAAGGTGGTTCCGGTCTCGGAGGTCCAGGGGATGCCGCTCGACGGGCTCTTCATCGGCGCCTGCACGACGACGGAGGAGGAGCTGGTGCTCGGCGCGCTGGTCCTCGAGGCGGAAGAGAAGCGGGCAGGCAAGAAGGGGCGCAAGCCGCCGCATCCGAAGCAGCTCGTGGTCCCGGGCGATCTCTCCATCCAGGAGAACCTGCGGCGCGCGGGGCTATGGGAGATCTACCAGCGCAACGGGTTCCGCATCGGCCCGCCGGGCTGCTCGATGTGCCTGGGCGTCGCTTCCGAGAAAGCGGGCAAGGGCGAGAAATGGCTCAGCTCGCAGAACCGCAATTACGAGAACCGCATGGGAGAAGGATCGCTCGCCCATCTCGCTTCCGCCGCGACGGTCGCGGCGAGCGCGGCGCAGATGAAGGTGACGGACCCGCGTCCTCTCCTCGCCGGTATCGACCAGGATCGCCATCGTCAGATCCTCGGAGAACGGAAGCAGCGCGTCGCGCCGGAAGTCCGCGTCGTCGAGCCCCGGATGCGCGTGGGCAGGGGCGCACAGGCGGGAGGCGCCAAGCAGGAGCGGACCGCGGACCGCGCACGGGCAGCTACCGTGCGCGCTCGCATCCAGCGGTTCGGCGACGACGTCGATACCGACGCAATCATTCCGGGCGAGTTCTGCCACCTGACGACGCTCGCGGAGCTGGGCGCGAAGTGCTTCCACTACGTGCGTCCCGAGTTCGTCGAGCGCGCGCGCGAAGGCGCGACGGTGGTGGTGGCTGGAAAGGGATGGGGCTCGGGCAGCTCGCGGGAGCAGGCCGTGCTGGCGCTGAAGGGCGCCGGCATCCAGGCGATCGTGGCGCAGAGCTACGCCTTCATCCACAAGCGCAACCTCGTCAACGAGGCGCTGCCGTTCCTCCTGGTAGACGATCCGGCTTTCTACGACCTCGCGCAGGAAGGCGTGGAGATCGAGGTCGATCTGGCCCGCGGTCGCGTCGCCCTTTCCGGGAAGACCTTCGCCGCGGCGGAGCCGTCGCGGATCATCCAGGCGCTGGCGAGCGCTGGCGGCATCGTCCCCGCCATCCAGCGGCATGGGACGGAGGTCTTCGACAAGCTGACGGCCTGAAAGCGCTTTTCGCGGATCGCTTCCGATGTAGGTCGTCGCAGGGGACGTTCGCCAGATTGCGGGCACTCCGAGGTCCCCTCGATAATCCGGCGGTGGCGGAAAATCTCACGACGGAACGCGCAAACGGAATCGCGCGCTTCGAGTGGGAAGATCTGGCTGCGCTCCGCATTCTCGCGGCGGCGATGGGGCCCGCGCTTTCTGACGATCGGTACATCGCCTGGCAGTACGAGCGGAACCCGTTCACGGCAGAAGGACGGAGGCCGCTCTTCCTGCACATGCGCGCAGGGCGCGTCGAAGGCCAGGTCGGCGCGCGTCTCGTGCGGCTCAAGAACGGACCGCGGGAGGAGACGGCGCACTGGATCACGAATCTCGTGGTCGACCCGGCCTCGCAGAAGCGTGGAATCGGCACCGCGCTCCACCGGGCTTGCGTCGCGGAGACCGGCCTCGCGCTCGCGCTCGACGTGACTGCGCCAGCAGAAAGATTGATGCGCCGCGAGGGCGCCTGCGACCTCGGGACGGTGCCCCTCTACGTCCGGCCGCTCGACGTCGATGCTTTCTGCGCGAGGAGGTTCGCGCTGGCGGGTGCTGTGGTGGCGCCGCTCGCCTCCCGCATTCTCGGCGTTCTCGACCGGCGCGCGGCAAGGCTGCTCCGCCGCGATGCCATCGCTCTCGTCGAGATGGATCGGTTCTCCGAGACGGCCGACAAGGTCTGGGAATCCTGCGCCGCGCACTATCCGGTGCTCGTCCGTCGCGACCGCGCCTACCTCAACTGGCGATTCGCCGACGATCCATTCCACCGCTACCGGCTCTTCGAGGTCCGCCGCGGCGCGGCTCCGATCGGAATCGCGGTCCTTCGCGTGGGAGCGTGGGGCGGTCTTCCCGCCGGGTTCATCGTCGATTGGCTGTGCGAGCCCCGGGACGCGGAACTGCTCCTCGCCGCCTGCCTCGACGTCCTTCGCGAGTCGCGCGTCGCCGCCGCGTATTGCGTGCATGCGAATCCGGTCTCGACGGGGATGCTGCCGCGCCTCGGCTTCGTGCGGCGCTCGAGCGGGTTCCGCTTCCTCGTCTGCGGCGGCGAGGCAGGCGGTCTCGTCCGCGACCGCAGGAATTGGTTCGTCACCTTCGGCGATTCGAACGCCGATCGCCCGCGCCCCGCGTCCGCCGGTTGATCGCGCCTGCGCGCGAAGAGGCGAGTTTCTGCGTTCGGGGGTAGAAGGGGCCGCCAAGGAGGCGGCATGGCGAGCCCGAAACAGACCACGGCAGCGCGCAGGAACATCAAGAAGGCTGCCCGCGCGGCGCGGCGCAAGAAGACGATCTCGAAGCTGCCCAAGAAGGTGCGCACGGCCCTCGGCAAGCAGGCGAACAAGGTGAAGCGCCAGAAGGCCCGGGCGAAGTCGCGCAAGTAGCGCGCGGATCCCTCGCTCCCCATGCCCCTGCGCATCGCGGTCATCCCCGGAGACGGCATCGGGCCCGAGGTGGCCCGCGCCGGAGTGCGGCTGCTCGAGCGTCTGTCGGCGCTGCGCGGGCTCGGGCTCGAATTCGACTGGTTCGATTTCGGGGCCGATCGCTATCTGCGCGACGGCACCATCCTTCCGGACGGTTTCATGGATCGCCTGCGGCGCGAGTACGCGGCCGTGTACTTCGGGGCGGTCGGCGATCCCCGCGTTCCCGGCAACGAACACGCGAAGGGGATCCTGCTCGCCATGCGCTTCGAGCTCGATCTCTACATCAACCTGCGACCGTGCCGGCTGCTCGACGATCGGCTCTCCCCGTTGAAAGGCAAGGGGCGCAAGGAGCTGGACTTCATCGTCCTGCGCGAGAACACCGAGGGCCTCTACACGGGCACCGGCGGCGTCTTCAAGAAAGGGACATCCGAAGAGATCGCGCAGGAGGTGGAGATCAACACGCGCAAGGGCGTCGAGCGGATCTGCGAGGCCGCTTTCGCGGTCGCGGCCGCGAACGGGAAGAGGCGCGTGTGCATGGCCGACAAGGCCAACGTGCTCCTCCACGGCCACGGTTTGTGGCGCCGCGTCTTTGCCGAAGTGTCGAAGAAGCATCCGGAGATCGAGGCCAAGGCGGTCTACGTCGACGCGCTGGCGATGGATCTCGTGCGCGCGCCGGAGGTTTACCAGGTCATCGTGACGAACAACCTCTTCGGCGACATCCTCACCGATCTGGGCGCGGCGCTCACCGGTGGGCTCGGCCTCGCGGCGAGCGGCAACATCCACCCCGGGCAGGTCTCGCTCTTCGAGCCCGTCCACGGCAGCGCTCCGGACATCGCCGGGAAGGGGCAGGCGAACCCGCTCGCGATGGCTTTGAGCGGAGCGTTGATGCTGCGGCACCTCGGGTTCGACGCGGAGGGCGACCTGGTCGAGGAGGCAGTGCGGCTGCAAGTGGTGGACGGAGCGCACACGCCGGATCTGGTGCCGGCGCTGGGCGGATCGGCGGCGTCCACGGAGGAAGTCGCGGCGCAGTTGCTCGAACGGCTCGAGGCTCTCGTGTCGCGGAGCAAGGTGCAACCGTGAAACCTATTCTCGCCGTCCTTCTTGCGGTGGTAGCCGCTTGCGGGGGCAACCCCGCGCCGACGTCTGACAACAAGCCTGGGTTTCCGGGGACCAACGGCGCCAACGTGGCCGGCCGTGTGGTGAACCGATTCGGGGAGCCGGTCTCCGGAGCGCGAGTGCGCATCGGCGCTGCGGCGGTCGTCACGACGGACACCCAGGGCAAGTTCACCGTCGCCGCGGCGCCGGCGAGCTACGACGCAGCAGTCGAAGTGGACGACCCCACCGTGCCGCCCGGCGGACCCTCGTTCATCGGGCGCGCGGTCGTGTACCAGGGTCTGACGCGCGCCGATCCGGTGCTCCTCGTTCCGGGGCTTTCGTTGCCTCCCTCCGGGTCCGTTCTGCATTCGCAAACCGTGCAATCGATCAACATTACCGACCAGCCGGCGGGAGACCAGCCGCTTTTGTGGGCGTTCACCAACCCCATTGGTTTCGTGGCCACAGGACGGTTCGGGGGGGCGATGTTCTTCCTCTGGGATGGGCCGCCGAGCGGCCTCAACATCGGTACCATCGCCGTGCTGGTGGGGTCCGGGAGCCACATCTCGGCGTCCGGAAGCACCCCGGCGACAGCAGGCCTTGGACCGCTCACGCCGACCGTGCAAGTCACCGCGACGCAGGCCTACCAGATCTCCGGCAATACCCGCGCACCCGCCGGATGCGCGCTGGACACGCGCGAGGTCGTGGTTCCCGCCACGGACGGAACGGCACTGGCGGTGGCCACCATCGCCCAAGCTGGTACTCCCCCCGCATTCGCCATCGATCTCGGCTTCCCTATCGAAGTGCCCCTGGCGCTGCGCGTCCCCGTCACCTGTCTGCCCGCTTCGAGCACCAGCGTCGTGTTCCGGCGCCTCTCGCTTTCCAAGACGGCGTTCGACCTCGACGTTCCCGCGCCGCCGAGCATCACCGCGACCGGCGCCACCGCGACCCTGACTACGCCGCTCACGTGGACGGCGCCGGCGGGCGTGAGCGTGGTCCATTTCGACCGCAGGGACAGCACCGGACTCGTCGTCGGCACCCTCGACGTCGCCGCGGCGTCGACCTCGGTCACTTTCCCGGATCTCACCGCGCTCGGAGCCCAGGTCCTTCCGGGATCCGCCCTCGAATGGCACGTCGAAACGTGGGGCGGCGTGACGAGTACCGACGCGCTCGCCGCCGCGACCGGCTTCGGGGCGCTCCTTGCGGGCACCGTGGATTTCACGCACGGCGTTTCCGACTCGAGCACGGTGACGATTTCGCGCTGAACAGCGCTGCCGAGAAGCCCTCGTTTTCGAGGCTGTTCCACGGTAATCAACGCCGATGGGAAGCGCGGCCCGCATCTCGACAGGAGTCGAACGGCTGGATCACATTCTCGGGGGCGGCCTACCGGCCGCTCGCTTCCATCTCGTCCAGGGCAACCCCGGGTCGGGCAAGACAACACTCGGTTTGCAGTTCCTCATCGAAGGGCTGCGCCGCGGCGAAAGCGTCCTCTACGTCACGCTCTCGGAGACGCGTGAGGAGCTGCAGGCCGTGGCCGAGTCGCATGGATGGGACGTCTCCAATCTTCCCGTGTTCGAGCTTGCCGCGGGAGTGCAGTACCTCAGCCTCGCCGAGCAGAACACGCTCTTCGAGCCTTCCGAGGTCGAATTGGCGGAGGTGACGCGCGCGCTGCTGGAGGAGTTCGAGCGGGTGAAGCCGTGCCGCGTGGTATTCGACTCCCTCTCGGAGATGCGGCTGCTCGCGCAAAGCACCCTCCGCTACCGCCGGCAGCTGCTCGCCTTGAAGCAGCACTTCTCGGAACGCGGCACGACGGTGCTCATGGCCGACGACCGCACGAGCGAGGAGGGCGACCTCCAGCTGCAGAGCCTTGCGCACGGAGTGATCTCTCTCGAGCAGCTCTCTCCGCTCTATGGCGCGGAACGGCGTCGACTCCGCGTCGTCAAAATGCGCGGCGTGGACTTCCGGGGCGGGTATCACGACTTCCGCATCGAGCGCGGCGGGCTGCGCATCTTCGAGCGCATGGTGGCGGCGGAACACCATGAGCCCTTCGCGCCCGAGGTGGTGAAGAGCGGCGTTTCGGAGCTGGATGCGCTGCTCGGCGGCGGACTCGACCGCGGCACGAGCGCGCTCATCATCGGCCCGGCGGGAAGCGGGAAATCCGTGGTCTCCATGCAGTACGCCTGCGCCGCAGCATTGCGTGACGAGACCGCCTGCATCTACGCGTTCGACGAGGGATTGCATACGGTCCGCGTTCGCGCCAAGGCAATGGGTCAGCCCATCGATGAGCTTCTCGCGAAAGGCAACCTGCGCATCCAGCAGATCGATCCGGCCGAGATGTCGCCTGGCGAGCTTGCCGATACGGTCCGTAACGATGTCGAGGCGCGCGGTGCCCGGGTCGTCGTCATCGACAGCCTGAACGGCTACCTCGCCGCGATGCCGGAGGAGAACTTCCTCATCATCCAGCTGCACGAGCTTTTGAGCTACCTCCGGCAGCGCGGCGTTCTCGTCATCCTGGTGGTCGCGCAGGCAGGGCTCATCGGGCAGATGAACTCGCCGGTCGACGTGAGCTATCTCGCCGACACGGTCCTGATGCTGCGCTTCTTCGAGATCCGCGGCGAGGTGCGCAAGGCCTTGTCGGTCCTCAAGCGCCGATCCGGCGTGCACGCAACCGACATCCGCGAGCTGACGATGGATGGGCACGGCGTGCGGATCGGCTCCAAGCTAGCCAACCTCCACGGTGTGTTCACGGGAGTGCCGAGAATCTTCGAGGACGGGGAGTGAGCGAACACAGGGTCCTGATCTTCGCGCCCTTGGGTCGCGATGGTCCGCTAGCCCAGCGCGCTCTCCAGGGCGCCGGTCTCGAGGCGGAAGTCTGCGCCGGGATGGACGACCTGGTTGCGGCGATGGCTGCCGGCGCGGGAGCAGTGGTGATCACCGGCCAGGCGCTGCTCTTGCGGGGAGGGGCGAGCTTCGCGACGGCGCTCCAGCAGCAGCCGCCGTGGTCCGATCTGCCCGTCATCGTCTTCGGGGGTGGCGACGAAACTACCTTCCGCTTGACCGGCAACTTGACGCTTCTCGACCGGCCCGTCCGCATGCGAACCCTCCTGAGCGCGGTCCGGGCGGCCCTGCGCGCGCGCAAGCGGCAGTACCAGGTCCGCGACCTGCTCGAAGAGCTGGAACAGTCGGTCCGCGATCGCGATCAGTTCCTCGCCATGCTCGGCCACGAGCTGCGCAATCCGCTCGCTGCCATCCTCGTCTCGAGCGAGCTTCTCGACCGGAAGGCAGGCGACGGCTTCGCCAGCGAGCGCGGCGTCATCAAGAGGCAGGTGCGCAACCTTACGCGGCTCGTCGACGACCTGCTCGACGTGTCGCGCGTGACCCGGGGCAAGATCGCCATCCGGAAGGAGCCGGTGGATCTGCACGATCTGCTGCAGCGGGTCTCGCTGGAGTTCAGCGAGGCGGCGCGCATTCACGGGGTCGATCTCTACGTGCTCCCCGCCGCGCCGGTGATCATCTCCGGCGATCCGCTGCGACTCGAGCAGATCATCGCGAACCTGCTCAGCAACGCGGTCAAGTACACGAATCCCGGCGGTCGCATCACGGTCGGTCTGGAGGCTGAGGGCGACGAGGCCGTGCTCAGAGTGAAGGACACCGGGGTCGGCATCAGCGCCGAGATGTTGCCGCGCGTGTTCGATCTCTTCCTCCAGGCGCCCGGCGCCATCGATCGCGCCCAGGGCGGCATGGGCATCGGCCTCACCCTCGTGCAGCGCCTGACCGCTCTCCATTCCGGCAAGGTGGAGGCAAGGAGCGAAGGGCTAGGCAAGGGCAGCGAGTTCGTCGTCAGGCTTCCTTTGTCGAGCCGCGAGGCGGGACGGGCGACGGATGCGACCGCCCCTCTCGCCTCCGCTCCTGGACTGCGCCTCTTGCTCGTCGAGGACAATCCAGACGCCCGCGAGATCCTCAAGCTCGCCCTGCAGGAGATGGGACATGAGGTCGCGGTCTGCGGCGACGGATCGGTCGCCATCGAACGGGCGGTGCGGGATCGTCCGGACGCGATGCTCGTCGATCTCGGGTTGCCTGGCTGCGACGGGTTCGAGGTGGCGCGAGCGGTGCGCGGGTCCTTGGGGACGAAGATCCGGCTGGTAGCGGTCACCGGGTACGGACAGCCCAGCGATCGGGAGCGCGCGCTGGCGGCGGGTTTCGATGCATTCCTGGTGAAGCCTGCCGAGCTCGCCGCCGTCGAAAGCGCCTTGCGGGCGGGCTGACCGGGGTCGCGCCTCGCCGGGCGCGCATGGGCCTGGCGCATTCTTCGTCCGCAGCATCAGACTATGCTGCGACGGCGCTCGCGCGACCAGACCTATCGGCAAGAACATGGACACGACCGCCCCTGCCGGTGCCTTGTGGCGAGACGACGATCGCGGGGTCGATCGACCGGCCAGGACGCTTCCGGGGGCCAGACGGCTTCGGTAACATTTCCCAAGTTTTCTAAATTCTTTTCGGTAAAGTCGTAAGGACGGGCGCGGCCGATCGGGCTCGGACGCGCCCGCTCCGCAGGCGAACGCGGCTGCGTACGCGACGGTATCTCCGTTGCACGGCGAGGCGATGCAATCAGCACCCGGAGGTTCACCGATGAAGCAGTCGCGTCGTTTTGCGATCGCGATCCCGATCGCGGTCGTTTCGGTCGCCTTGTCCGTTACCGCTCAGACGATGGGCGGATTACCGTCTCTCGCTTTCGTGCTCGCGATCCTCGATGCCGTGCCTCCGCCGCCCGACGACCCGCTTCTCGATTCTTCCGGGAACCCGGTCTACGACCCTACGGGCAAGCCGATGTCCGATCCGAATGAAACGTTCCACGTCGTCAAGCCGATCAAGTTCGACCCGGCCGATACCCGGCTCGTGCAGGCCACCTGGCTGAGTGGCACGGGTTGCCCGACCCAGGCACCTGTCGCGACGTTTCCAGCTTCCAGTCCGACCGACACGTTTACCGATCCGGCTTGCGCGATGGGCGATGCGAAGGATCAGCACAACCAGGGCTTGCTCCTCGTCAAGACCGGACCGACCACCAACAACGCTGCTGCGCTCGCCGAGCTGAAGAAGGTGCGGGGCATGACGGTGACGGAGCTCGGTTACGACATCAGGAAGGCGGGCGCGAACAGCGCGAGCCCGCTCGGTTCGCACTGCGGCGCGGGGGCGCCTCGTTTCAACGTCCAGATGGCCGACGGCAACGTCGCGTTCGTCGGCTGCAACTCACCGCCCGCCGACGTGCAGGTCCCCGGCACGGGGTGGATCCGGTTGCGGTGGAACGTGGCTTTTCCGAACGTGAGGCGCATCCTCATCGTCTTCGACGAAGGGCAAGACCCCTCCGGTGGTCCCGACCAGTTCGGAGCTGCGTTCCTCGACAACGTCGACGTCAACGGAAAGCTCGTCGGGCAGGGACAGGTCGATCCCGACTGAACCCAGGGAAAGTCGTCGCTGAGGCCCCATCCACAACAGCTCCTCCCGGTGGCTCGAGGCGAGGCGCTCGAGCCACCGGGGCGGGCACGGGCTGGGAGCAGGCGTGCCCGCGCCGGGCCGAGCCTTGCCGCGGCGGCGCTCGATTTGCAAGGTGTTCGTAGACTTGAAACGTCTTGCAAAACGTCCACATCGGAGCGCGCACAACATGACGACGACCACTTACGAAACTGGATATCGAACCGGGGATCACGATGCGTCCGGCCAGCGCCTGGACCGCCCGCTGCGCCTGAGCTGGAGCGGCATCGTAGGCGGTACTGCCCTGGGATGGGCCATCTTCTCCCTCATTTCCTTGCTCGGCGCCGCCGTTGGCTTCGCGAAATTCGATCCCTATTCGACGCAGCCGGCAGACGGTTTGGGGGTCGGGTCGGCAATCTTCGGCATCATCGTCCTGGTAGCCTCTTCGTTCGTTGGCGCATACCTCGCGGTCCGGGTGGCCGGCGACCGCAGGCGCGGCGAGGCGCTCCTCCATGGCGCCATCTGCTGGGCCTTCTCGATGCTCATCGGAGCCGGTCTAGCTCTCGGGGCCGCGCACACTGCCGCGCAGTCCGCGGCGACCGTGGCGTCCGGCCCGCAGGCGCAGGCCAGGGCGCAGCGCGAGAGCAATGCGCGCGAGCGCAACGGCGGACCGACGGCGCAGGATCGCCAGCGGGCGGAGGAGGCGTCGGAAACGGCTGCCAGGACGACCGGCGCGACCGCGGGTGGCGCATTCCTCGCCTTGGTGGCGGCGCTCATCGGTGCCCTCGTCGCCGCGAGCCGGACCTCGGGCAAGTCTCTCGGCGAGGAATTGCAGTTCGGCAAGCGACGGCAGGACGGCCATGGGGCAGTTCCGGTGGACAGGACGATGGGTTCGCGCGGCGACGAACCGGGCGCCCGCGTCTAAAGGATGGATGCGCGCGTCCACTTCGGGCGCGCGTTCCGGGGGCTACGGTGCTCTGGCGCGGACGGCGCTGGAAAGGCCCGTGCGCGGATCCCGCACCAAGGGGAGCCCGTACTCGCCGTTCGCGTACCAGAGGAAGCGGACGAACTCTACGCCGGCGAACTCGCCCGCGCGGTGCGGATGACGGAGGGGCGCGTCCAGCGTGAGCGTGCGATCGTCGATGCGCGCGATACGCCGGATCTCGGTGCAGCGCTCCGCGTCCCTTGGTGGGGCGCCGGGCGGAGCGCTCTCTTCGTCCTCGGGACAGCGCCCTTCTCCCAGGCCGACCGCGAGGAAGACGCCGGGTCGCAGCCCCCGCACGTGGCTCAACTCGACAGCGGTATCGCCCGCTGCCGTCCCGTGCGCGAGCACCTGCCCGGCGGCCCGGTACGGCTCCGCGTGCTGCGAGAAAGAGAACCCCGCCGCGATTCCGTCGGATGCTTGCGGATCGGAGCGCACGAAGTGCGTGTCGAGATCCGGGCGCTCGTGCGTGCCGCGGTCGTCATTTGCGTACAAGACGTCGAGGCAATCCAGCACCTGCGCCGGGAGGACCACGGCGTCGCGAGGCGCACGCTGGTACCGGCGCTGAGCGGCGGCAGATGCGCGCGCCATGGCCGACTCGGGCGTGCGATCGCCTCCGAGCAACTCGCCGTGCGCCGTTGAAACGGAGTACACGCGCCGCTTGCGGTATCCCTGGCGCACGAGGGAAAGCAAGGGGCAGACGCCGTCGGGACGCGACTCGTCGGCCCATTCGCCCAGCCACGGCGCCGGCGTGTGACCGTTGCCGGAGAAGGGTGGCCGCTGCCCGGGATGCGGGCGGAAGAGCGGCCAGGCATATCTGCCGTTTCGAGGATTGAAGAGGATGGGCGGCCGGGCTCCGCCAGGGCCATCCGGTTCGCCCAGGTACACCGGGCCCTCGGGCGTCTCGGCGAGGCTCCAATCCCACGTCGTTGCATCGTCCCGGTCGAGGGGAGCGCCCCGCGGGGGAAGCTGCGCTTCGACGAAAGCCTCGATCGAGCGCTCGCGGCGCGGATTCCGCAGCCGCGCCGCCGGCACGAGGCGCCTTCCCTCGACGAAGAGACCGGCAAGGCCGGCCGACGTCACCGGCGCGGGCGGGGGGACCGCGTCCGGAAGCGGCAAAAGGTCGGGCTGCAGCGTGTCGTAGATCCGCCACAAGCCCCACTCTCCCGCCTCCGCATGGCCCGCGATCCGGCAGCGCAGGAGCAGATCGCCGGCCCCGCGCTGGCAGCCGCCCGCGCCGCAGTCCATTTCCGCCTCGAAGCTCGCGGCCGGATCGAGGGCCTGCGAGTCGCTGCGCAGCCACATGGCATGTCCGAGCGGGGGATGCTGCGAGAGTCCGAACGCGACCAGCGGCGGCCCTACCTTGGTGCGGTTCTCCCATCTCGTCGCGCTCCCGCGCAGATCGAAGACGTGGGGGCCGCTCGTGCCCGCGTGCAAGACGCGCAGCTTGGTCGGCTCGCCGAGGTAGGAGCGAAGCACGGGCGTCGCGGGATCGCCGTGTGTGTAGGAAGAGAACAAGAGCGCGTCGTTCGCGCCCTCGGCGAGGAACCGCTGCCGGGCCGGCTCGGATCGACCATTGAGCGCCGGCGTTCCGGCGATGGTGTGGTGGAAGAGCACGAACTCGCGGAAGGCGCCGGCGGGAGCCTCCACGATCGCTTCCCAGCTCGATCCGCGCAGCGGGGCGCCCGTGTCGACCTCGCGCCAGGTCGCACCGCGGGGCTCGACGACGAGAGCGCCGAACAGACCGTGCTCGACGCGCTCGGACCCGGCGTCGTGGACGAGGTACGCGCGCTCTGCCTCCAGCGTGTCGGGGACGCGGATGTCGTAGCGGACTGCCGTTCCCGGTCCGGCGGCCGCGTCGGGGCCGAGGGCACTGCCGTCCTCGCCGTGCGCAGCCCACGCCAGCCCGTCGACGTCGAACGCCACGTTGCCGGAGGGCAGTCGGTTGGTGAATTTCACGGTCAGGCACTCTCCGGCGGCGGCACGAAGGACGAGAGGCTGCAGCACGTCGCGATGGAGCCCGGTCGAGGCGCGCTGCTCGAGAGGGAGGCGCTCGCGCTCGCGCAGCTCGGCGAGGGAATCGTCCGGGACGTACAGCGCTGCGGCGGGATCCCGATCGCCGTAGCGGTTGAGGGCGAGGTCCACCGCGACGGCCGAGACGTCGAAGCTGCGGGCCCGTACACCGGTGGGGCACACCGAAGCGCGAGCGGTCGCGACGGGGGAGCGCGCCGGCCACACGGCGGCGACCGCACCGGCGGCGAGGAGCGTGCCGCTCGCCAGCGCGAGGGGCCGCGGGATGCGGCGCCGGGCCAGCGCGAGCCCGAGGCAGAACCCTGGAAACGCCGCGAGCTGGAAGAGGAGCGCGGCCTTCAGAGCGGCGACTGCCTCCGTCGCGAGCCCCGGCGCCGCGGCGGACCGCAATGCCGCGCTGCAGAGCCACGAGGTGCGCGCGACGGGCGCCGGACCGAAGGCATCCACCTCTCCCGTTACCGGACCGAACGCCGGAAACAGCGCGGCGGCCTTCGCGCGAAGGAGCGCGCCCGGCACGAGGAGGAGCGCGAAGGCGAGCGTGCCGAGCGCGGCGGAGAGCGCGATCGGCGAATCTCGCAACGAACGTCCGGTCGCCCATGGCGACAGAGCGACCGCAACCCGGGCAAGCGCGAGCGCGACGACCGCGTCGACGGCGAGCGCGCTCGCGATTCGCCCGGTTTGCTGTACGCCCGAGGGCGCCACCACCAACTCGAGAAGAAGCTCCCAGGCGACGACGGCGAACGCGGCTGCAAGCGCCGCGAGCCAAGCCTCCCGGCTCTCTCTCCGGGTCATCATGGCTTCTTCCCTTGGAGAAGGAGGTAGGCGACGAGGTCGGACGCGTCCTGCGGCGAGAGCACTTCGCCGTAGGGCGGCATCGGCGGCGGCTCCTCGCAGCCGTCCCGCCCGGCGCAGGTCCGCGCGCGGTAGGCGTCGGGATCGATCATCGACTGGTAGAGGTACTGGGCGGCGGTCTCTCCAGGGACGCGCGTTGCGGCGGCCACGCCGATGCCGGCGAGATGAGGCGCAGCGATGCTGGACCCCGGAATCGTCGGATCGCCGTGGCACGAGGCGCATTTCTCGTCGAAGAGCCGCTGCCCCCGTGCGGCGCGTCCGTCCGGAAGCTCCGCGGCCAGCGGCGGCCATTCGACCCGCGGCGAGCGGGCTATGGCGGCGTGCACCGGCGTGCGGGTGGTGAGGAGACGGATCGACTGACCGCCGGGCTCCCACCCGAGCGTCAGCAGGTCCTCGCTCTCGGGCACGTCGAACCACGCCTCGAGGAGCGCGGCGTGTCCCGCAGGCAGGGCGACGGAAGCGCGCCCGTCGCGGGTCGCCGCGAAGGCGCTCCGATGCGGCCAGCGCAGCGCCAGGCTCTGCCAGGTGAAGCGCCGATCTTCGCCGGAGACGTTCTCGACGGTGAAGGCGACCGCCAGGCGGCGGATCCCCGGATCCGGCATCCCGGGAAGGTGGCCGTGCGAGGTAGTCGTCGGATCGCCTTCTCCGTGGTCGAGCCAGAGTGCGTTGCGGATCTGCAGCGCCACGCCGTCCACCTCGGCGCGGGTGACGATGCGCGCTGCGCGCGCCGACGCGGTCACCGCGATCCCGCCCGCTGCCAGAGCGACCATGGAGACCGCGACGCCGAGTGCGAGCAGGTGACGGCGCCGGACCCCGATGAGCGCGTTCACGGCGACAGCTCGACGGGAGCCTCGACGGCCAGCGCACCCGAGCGCGAGAAGTGGAGCGTGAGCGGGATCCGTTCCCGGCGCTCGCTCACCCCGACCATCATGAGGTGCTTTCCGCCCTGCGAGAGATCGGTGGTCGCGTGCGCCGGCACGACGAACCCGTCCTCGCGCTGGATCATCCGGACCACCGAGCCCGCGCGGACCACCTCGTGCAGCTCGACCCGCTCGGCGGCGCCGCTCTCGACCGAGAGCAGCCGATCGTCCTCGCCCGAGGGATTCACGATGCGCAGGTACACCGCGCCGACGCCCGCGGGCGTGAGGCGCGCGATCGGCTTCTCCACCCGGACGGGGGGAGGCGCCGCCTCCGTGAGGAGCCGCCGGATGTCGGCAACGAGCGCCTCGGCCGGCAGATCGTGGGCGACGTGGAGGCGCAGGCGGCCGCGCTTGTCGACGAGGAAGAAACCGGCGGTGTGGTCGACGGTGTAGCTCGCCACGGCCGCGTGCAGCCGGACGTATCGGTCCGGATCGGGCAGGCGCTTCTCCGCGGTGGCGCCGTACGACGCGAGGGCGTCGGTGAGCGCCTTCCCCTCCACGAACACCGGCGCGATCCGGCGATCGAAGGCAGCGACGTAGCGCCGGAGCAACTCGGGTCTGTCGCGGTCGGGATCTACGCTTACGAAGGCGGCTGCCACGCGCGCGGCGTCGGTACCGAGGAGCGTGTACGCTTTTTTGACCGTCGAAAGCGTGAGCGGGCACACGTCCGGGCAAGTGGTGAAGCCAAAGGTGACGACGATCACCTGATCGCGATGGTCTGCGATCCGCAACGCGCCGACGTCGGCAGCGGGGCGACCGTCGAGAGGCGTTCCGTGCCAGGAATTGCAGCCGGCGAGCGCGAAGGAGAGCACCGCTACATTCGCGCACCAGCGATGTTTTGTCGTCGCGCTGACGTTTATCGTGTCCGCATTGTCCCCGATGCGACGCAAGAGAATCCCCCTCCTTCAACAACGATTCTCCTTTTTCTAGCGTCGCGCCGCTCGACCCAACAACCGAGGGAGACGACATGCGTCCGAAAGATGGCACCACGCGAAGACAACTGTTGAAGTACGGGGGGGCTGGAATCATCGGCGCGGGGTTGCTCGGCAGGTCGTGGCCCGCAGCCTGGGCAGGGACGTCGACAAGCGTGACGCCCCCCGCTGATCCGGGGCCGCTCCACGACATCCTCGATCCGTGCTTCGACAAGAGCCCGGTCGTCCGTCCGTTCTCAGCGCCTCTTCCGATCGCGCCGGCGATCGGCTCCAACCAGGGAGGCGCGGTCGTGCCGGTGATCTCGCTCGCCGAGCAGCGCGGCGAGCACGAGTTCATCCCGGGCATCCGGACGCCGATCTGGGGCTACAACCTGCCGACCGCGGGCGCGGGCATCTTTCCCGGCCCGACGATCTTCGCGCGCCGCCGCCGGCCCACGCAGGTCACCTTCACCAACCTGCTCCCCCCGAACGAGGAGCCGAATGCGATCATCCTCGACAAGGCGCCCGACCCGGTCGACCATCCTTTCCTGAGCTCGTCGACCGTCGTCCACCTGCACGGGATCAATACCGAGATGCAGTCGGACGGGTACCCGGAGGACCGCCGCGAGCACGGACAATCGAAAGTGCACGATTACCCCAACAATCAATATCAACGGCCGGCGACGCTCTGGTACCACGATCATTCCGTCCACATTACAAGCGTGCATGTGTACCGCGGTCTTGCCGGATTTTACATAATCACCGACGAGGTCGAGGATGCCTCGGGGCTTCCCGGGACGCTCAGGGCCGATCCCGGCCGCGGGTACGGATTCTTCGACATACCGATCGTGCTCAAGGACGTGATGATCGCGCCGGAGCCGATCGACGGCCGGCCACGCGGCGTGCTCGTCTACAACAACTGCTCGCATAGCGGCGCGTACGGCGACGTGATGACCGTCAACGGCACGCAGCAGCCGTTCTTCCAGGTCGCCAACCGGAAGTACCGGTTCCGTAGCCTGAACGGGTCAGACTCGCGGCAGTACATGGTCGCGATCCGGCGGATCGAAAACCTCAAGACCGGACCCGACGAGCCGTTCTTCGTCATCGGGACGGACCAGGGACTGCTCACCACGCCTGCGGTGGAGACGACGTTCTTCCACACCACGCCGTCCGAGCGCTGGGAGTTCGTGGTCGACTTCTCCCGCTATCCGATCGGGCAGCGCCTCGTGATGGTGAACCTGCTCGTCGATCCCGACGACACCAAGCTCTTCCCCCTCATGGCCTTCGACGTGAACAGGGCGGAGCCCGATCCGAGCGTGATCCCCCCTGGACCGCTGCGGCCGCCGGAGGATCCCGCCGACGTCGCGCCGCCGGTGCAGAACCGCTTCTTCCTCTTCAACCGGCAGGGCGGGTACTTCTCCATCAATAGCCAGCAGTGGGATCCTGCCCGCGTCGACGCGCAACCCGTGATCGACACCAACGAGCATTGGAGGCTGGAGACGGAATCGGGCGGCTGGGGCCACCCAGTGCACATCCACCTCGGGCGCTTCCGCATCATCCGGATCCAGGGGCGCGCGCCCCGGCCGGGCGAGTTGGAGGGGTTCAAGGACACGGTGTGGGTCGGTCCCAACCAGATCATCGATGTGGTGCACCAGTTCTGGAACTTCCCCGGACGCTTCGTGTTCCACTGCCACAACGGATCGCACGAAGACCACGACATGATGAGCCAGTTCGAGGTGCTGCCCGGTTGATCAGTCTTCTCCGCTCAGGCGCGGGCTCCCGCGCCTGAGCGGTCACTCACCAGCCCTGTCCTCTAAGCTGCCTGCTCCGGCATGGGCATCGGCTCGCCGGTCTCCAGGAGCGTCTTGAGGGTCGAGAGGATGAGCGTCCAGCCGTCCTTGCTGACGTGCTTCGCGGTCTTCGGGGCGTCGGCCAGCTCGTGGGTGACGGCGAGCTTGCAGACCTCGCCGCGCTTCTCGATGAGGTAGGTGACGCGCGAAGACTCGGAGCTCAGCTCCGGATCGTAGAGCGCGCGCCAGGTCATGACGAGCCGCCGCGGCGGATCGGACTCGACGACCTTCCCCTCCACGTCGCGCGAGCCTTCCGGTCCCGTGGAGTGCCACTCGGACCCCGCCTTCCAGTCCGAATGGACGGTCTCGCCGAAGAAGTAGCGCTTGGTCACCTCCCCCTCGGTGAGCGCTTGCCAGAGCTTCTGCGGCGTCGTGCGGATGAACACCTGGTACACCTGGGTCTCGGCCATTTCCGTTCCCTCCAACCGTGATTTGAGGCCGCTCAGCGCCGCCGCGAACGGCGCGCGGTACTTGCTCACCCAGCGGTCATGCACGAGCCGGATGGGCACCGGATTGAGGAAGTGCAGCTTCTCGCGGCCTTCCTTGCGGGTGACGACCAGTCCCGCTTCCTCCAGGACGCGGAGGTGCTTCATGACGCCGAAGCGGGTCATCGAGACGCGCTCGCACATCTCGGTGAGCGTCTGCCCGTCGCGGCGGTAGAGCCGATCGAGGAGCTTCCGCCGGCTGGGATCCGCGAGCGCCTTGAAGACCGCGTCCATGGGTGCAGCGTATACGTGACCAAATGGTCACATGTCAAGCAGCTTGTAGAAGACCGCCGTCGCGCCGGGGCCGCTTCCGTCGGGCCACAGCGCGTACCGGGGGATCTCGCCGACGCGCACGTAGCCGAGGCTCAGGTAGAGCTTCTCGGCGGCGCCTCCCGCCATGGTGTCGAATGTGAGCAGCGTGCGCCCTCGCGCTTTCGCTTCCGCCTCGATCCCGAGCATGAGCGACCGGGCATGTCCCCGGCGCCGCGCAGAACGGTGCACGAGCATCTTCGCGACCTCCGCCCGGTGTGGCTGGTTGGGGGGCGTATCGAGGAGAAGCTGTACCGTGCCGACGAGAGCATCGCCCTCGAAGGCCGCAAGGACTGCGCGGCGTCCGGCGGCGGCCTCCCGCGCCGCGTTGGCGTAGAACGACTCGGCGTCCTCTCGCGAGAACCCCGCCAGGAAGCTGACCGAGGCGCCGCCCGCAACCGCGTCGAGCAGGATCCCGCCCAGTTCACCCGTGCGCGCCGTCACTTCTTCCGCCGTCAGGATACGAACCATCCCCGCAGGGTACCGGGAATTCGAGGCGTGCCGAATGGGCCGGGTGGTCTTAGAATCCGCGTTCCGACCCGGAGAGCCACAGATGAAGCCCATTCCGACCGAGATCGTCTTTCTGGCTGCGAAGCGCACCCCCTTCGGCACATATGGCGGTTCGCTCAAGGACGTGTCCGCGACCGACCTCGCCGTCCATGCCGCGAAGGCAGCGCTCGCCCAGTCCAAGGTGGCCCCCGAGGACGTGGACAACGTCGTCTTCGGCAACGTGCTCCAGACCAGCGCGGACGCCATCTATCTCGCTCGCCACGTAGGCCTGCGCGCGGGACTTCCGCAGCACGTGCCGGCGCTCACGGTGAACCGGCTTTGCGGGTCGGGCTTCCAGGCAGTGGTCGACGCCGCACTCGAGATCCTCGCCGGCTATTCGCAGTGCGCGCTCGTGGGCGGGACCGAGAGCATGTCCCAGGCCCCGCACGTCGCCCGTGGGCTGCGTTTCGGCGTCGGTCTCGGCAAGTCGCCCAAGCTCGAGGACACGCTCTGGGAGGGGCTGACCGACAGTTACAACGGCCTTCCCATGGCGATGACCGCGGAGAACCTCGCTTCCAAGTACGGCATCTCGCAGCGCGAGGTGGACGAGTACAGCGTTCTCTCGCAGCGGCGCTTCGCCGCGGCCCAGGAAGCGGGACGCCTCTCCGACGAGCTCGCCCCCATCGAGCTCCCTGGCAAGAAGGGCCAGACGATCAACTTCGGCCGCGACGAGCACAACCGCCCCGACACCACCGTCGAAACGCTCGCCAAGCTGCCCAAGGTGTTCAAGAAGGACGGCGTCATCCACGCGGGTGCCGCGAGCGGAATCTGCGACGGCGCCGGAGCGCTGGTCATCGCCACCCGGCAGTTCGCCGACAAGCGCGGGCTCAAGCCGCTCGGCAAGCTCCTCGGCTGGGGAATCAGCGGCTGCGATCCGTCGATCATGGGTATCGGTCCCGCGCCCGCCGTCCGCAAGGCTTTCGAGAGGCACGACGCGACGCTGAAGGACTTCGATCTCTTCGAGGTGAACGAGGCCTTCGCGCCGCAGTACCTGGCGGTGGAGAAAGACCTCGGGCTCCCGCGCGAGAACACCAACGTCGACGGCGGAGCGATCGCCGTCGGGCATCCACTCGCCGCCTCCGGCGCACGCATCACCGCGCATCTCCTCTACGAGCTCGGCCGGCGCGGCGCGAAGCGCGGCATCGGTTCTGCCTGCATCGGCGGCGGGCAGGGCATCGCGCTCCTCCTCGAGTCGGCGTAGGATCGCGTGATGCGCGCGGAGCAGGATCTCTTCTTCGACTGGAACGTCGCGGAGGAGCGCGGGGCCGGCCGTCTCTTCGAAGCCGTCGCGCTCGACGAGACGCTCCGCGACGGGATCCAGAGCCCGAGCGCCACCGATCCGCGCATCGACGACAAGATCGAGATCCTGCATTTGCTCGACGAGCTCGGGGTCGCGCAGCTCGACGTCGGGTTGCCCGGCGCGGGGCCTCACCAGCGGGCCGCGGTGCAGCGACTCGTCGAGGAGATCCGCGACTCGCGCTTGAAGATCCGCGCCAACGTCGCCTGCCGCACGGTCGTCGCCGACATCGTACCGGCCTCCGAGGTGCAGCAGGCGACGGGCGTGCCGCTCGAGGTCTACGCCTTCATCGGCTCCTCGCCCATCCGCCAGTACGCAGAGGAGTGGGACCTCGCCTTCATCGAGAAGCAGTCGGTGGAGGCGATCCGTTTCGCGTCCGCCCAGAACCTTTCCGTCGTCTACGTCACCGAGGACACCACCCGCAGCAAGCCCGAGGACCTGCGGCGGCTGTTCCTCTCCGCCATCGGGGCGGGCGCGCGCAGGCTCTGCCTCTGCGACACGGTCGGTCACGCGACGCCCGAAGGCACGCGCGCCCTGGTGAAGTTCGCCGAGGGCGTGGTGAAGGAGAGCGGCGAGGAAGTCGGCCTCGACTGGCACGGGCACAACGACCGCGGCCTCGCCCTCGCCAATGCTCTCGCCGCCGGTGCCGCAGGCGCGACCCGCCTGCACGGATGCGCCGCGGGGATCGGCGAGCGGGTGGGCAACACCGCCATCGATCAACTGCTGGTAAATCTCAAATTGCTCGGTCATCCGCTCTACCAGGACCGCGACATGACCTCGCTGGTCCGCTTCGTCGAGCTGGCGGCGCGGGCGACCGGCGGCGAGGTCCCCGCCAACTATCCCGTGTCGGGCCGCGACGCCTTCCGCACCGCGACCGGCGTGCACGCCGCCGCCATCGTCAAGGCGCAGCGCAAGGGAGATCGCTGGCTCGCCGACCGCATCTACTCCGGCGTCCCGGCGGGCGAGTTCGGCAAGGAGCAGCAGATCGACATCGGGCCCATGAGCGGGCTCTCCAACGTGAAGCATTGGCTCGCGCGCCACGAGGTACCCGCCGACGAGCCGCTCGCGAAAGCCATCCTTTCCCGCGCGAAGACTGCCAATCGCACGCTCACCGAGGCGGAGCTGCAAGAGCTGCTCCGCGAGATCAGGGCCGAGGCTCGCTCATGACCGTCGTGCAGTTCACCGGAATGAAGGTCTTCTCCACCACGCTCGCCCGGGACCGCGAGGCGATGGGCGACAACATCACCCGCTGGCTCACCGAGAATCCCAATCTGGAGATCGTCGACAAGACCGTGACGCAGTCGAGCGACAAGGAGTTCCATTGCGTCACCATCACGCTCTTCTACAAAGACAAGCCCCGGTCAGGAGCCCCCTAGGTGTCGCCTCGCGGTCCACGCTTCGCCCAATCGACGGGAGGGTTCGGGCTGCCGCCGTTCACACCGGCGGTGAAGTGGCTCATCGTCGCGACGGTAGGCGTCTACATCGGTGCGCTCCTGGCAGGGCCCACAATCGCGCAGCAACTCGTGTTCGTTCCAGTGGGGTTGCTCTCCGGACGAATCTGGACCCTGTTCACTTACACGTTCCTGCATACGGGCGATCCGTTCGTCCTCATCTTCGCCGTCCTCGGCCTCTGGATGTTCGGGGGTTCGCTCGAGGCGATCTGGGGAACCAGGCGATTCGTCATCTTCTATTTTGCGAGCTCCATCATTGCAGCGCTCGCGACGGCAGTATCCGCGGTGTTTTTTACTGCCGCGGCGGGTTACCCGTACCACGGAAACTGGGTCGTTCTCGAGGCGCTTGCGGCCGCGTTCGCCGTTGCATTACCGTCCGCACAAATCTTCCTTTACGTCATTCCCATCCAGGCCCGCCTTTTGCTACCCATTTCCGCGGGCATTACTGCTTTGTACATGATTTATAACCGCCAGGTTCATCCCTTCCTGCCGCAGGTCTTCGGGCTCGGCGCCGGCGCGCTCCTCGCCGGCGGGCGGATGCGCACGCCCCGGCAGCTGCTCCTCCGGCTGCGCGTGTTCTGGATCGATCGCCGCCTTCGCTCGCGCAACCTTCGCGTCGTGCGCGAAGGCAAGAACGACGACGACGCGCCCCGCCGCGGCTCGCGCGGCTCGGACAAGTACCTTCACTGAGGCAGGTCGACGATCTCCGAGACCGCGTCGCGCGCCACGTAGATGCGGCGGGTGTTGGTCCTCTGCGCATCGAGCGGAACGAGGAAGAAGCCGTCGCGGGCTTCGTCCGCCTCGCGATGACCTTCGATGGTGCGTCCGTCCGAGAAGGTGATGCGCACGGCCTGGCCGGCGGCGGCCTCCGCCTTCTCTCCGGGCGCAAGCATGAAGAAGATCGCCTTCAGCTCGTCGTGCGCGATCCTCTCGGTCGGGCCGCCCCCTTGCGGCTCGAGGGGGACATGCGGCTGCGAGAGATCGAGATCGGTCACCGTCCCGCGCCTCGTCTGGCCGGCGCGCGTGTGGATGGCGACGCGCTGCTCGCCGGGAACGATCAGCGCCGGGGCTGGCTCGACCGGCGGAACGCCTATGGGAGGCGTCGCCTCCTCGACCGGAACGAGGAGATCCGGGTCCTCGAGCGTTTCCGGCCCCCGGACGAGCTCGAGCTGAGGAGAAGTGTTGCGAGGAGGCTCGAACGGCGGGGGAGCGCCCTCGTCCGACAAGCTCTCCCCTTTCGCCAGCGGCGAGAACAGCTCGCGCGGACCTTTCTGCCACGCAGGTTCGGGGGGCTCCTCGGTCAGTTCGCGCACTTCGCCCGGGGTGGCGATCTCGGTGGTTTTCTGCCAGGCGGGTTCCGGGGGCTCTTCTGTCAGTTCGCGCACCTCGTCCGGCGTGGCGATCTCGAGAGCCTTCTGCTCCTCCTCGGCCGCCGCAGGGGAGCTGCCATCCCACGGAGTGTCGACCGGGGCCGCCCACGGCTCGATCTCGGAGGATGCCGTCGGCGGTACGGTCGGCTCTCCCCACGCATCGAGGGCGGCGGATTCCGTAGAAGAGGGCGCGGAGGCGAAATCGATCTCCGTTCCGGCCGACGCTTGTGCCGCTTCGGCGGCCGCGAATGCCGACTCCAGTGTCGAATCGGCGTAGGTGGCCTTTTCCCAGGTGGCCGCCGCCGCTGCTTCGCCCTCGGCGGCGACTTCGGGCGTCCCGTCGCCTGCGGCGGCGTCGGGATGGGCGAGCCAGTCGGCGGCGGAGACGGCTGCTTCGTCCGGCGGCGGCGGTTGCGGTGCCACCGGAGCGGTTTGCGCCTCCTCGGGAGCTGCCTCGATGGGCGCCGCCGCTTCGACCTCGACTGGCTGCGCCTCGAACGCGGTCTCCTCGGCCGGCGCAACATCGATGGGTGCGGTGGTCTCCTCCTGGATTTCGTCCGCCTCCGACAGCGTGACCGGGAAGTCGTCCTCGACGGCGACCTCCATTTCGACATCTGCCTCGGCAACCGGCTGCTCGGCGGCTTGCTCGGCCGCCGCGCCCCAGTCGGCCGGGGCCTCGACGGCGGGCTCCGCCGGTTCGGCGGCGGCCTCGGTCATCACGATCGGAGCGGTCGCTTCGCGCTCCGGCGGTAATCCAACGGGTTCGGGCGCGGGCAGCCCATGCGCGTATGCCGGGGCGGGGACCCCCTCCGACCAGTCGCCCTCGAGGGCGCCGTCGGTGCGGGAAGCCCCTTCCGGGGAGGGTCGTCGCTCTTCGATCCCGTCCATTGCGGCGGGGCAAGATAGCAGAATCGGCGGCGTCGCCCGCGGAGATCGTTCCCCGACGTTGTATTGCCTGCGAGCGAGGGTTAGACCGGTTCCCGGTGCCCGGCCTGGTCCAGATCGGCAAGCAGCGCCCCGGTGCGTCGGCCTTCCTGCCGACCACGCTCGCCGAGGCGCGGGAGCGGGGCTGGGACGAGCTCGACATCGTCCTCGTGAACGGCGACGCGTACGTCGACCACCCTACCTTCGGCGCTCCGCTCATCGGACGTCTGCTCGCTTCCCGCGGTTTCCGCGTCGGCATCGTCTCGCAGCCGCGCTGGGACGAGGCGAGCTTCGCGGAGGACTTCTCCGCCTGCGGCCGCCCGCGCCTTTTCTACGGCGTCACGAGCGGCAACATGGACTCGATGGTCAACCATTACACGGCGGCGCGAAGACGACGCTCGAGCGACGCCTACACGCCGGATGCGGCGCCGGGCCGCCGTCCCGACTACGCCACCGCCGTCTACGCGCGCAGGTTGAAACGGCTCCATCCCGGCGTTCCGGTGGTGATCGGAGGAGTCGAGGCTTCTTTGCGCAGGCTCGCGCACTACGACTACTGGAGCGATCGGGTGCGCCGCTCGATCCTCCTCGACTGCCCGGCCGACATCCTCGTCTACGGGATGGGCGAGAAGGCGGTGGTGGAGATCGCTCGCAGGCTCGCCTCGGGCGAGGACATCTGTGGGCTGACCGACATCCCGGGGACCGCGCTCCGCTTCAAGGACGACGAGTCGTTCCGGCCATTGGTGGGCGAGCGCGATCGCGAGGAGTTGCGGCTTCCGAGCTACGAGGAGATCTGCGCGGACAAGAAGACGTACGCCGAGTTCTCGCGGCTCTACCACCTCGAGCACAACCCGGACAACGCGCGCATCCTCGTGCAGAAGCACGGCGGCCAACTCGTCTACCTCAACCCGCCCGCCACGCCGCCGCTGACCGAGGATATCGACGCCGAGTACGAATTGCCCTTCACGCGGCTGCCGCACCCAATGTACGGCGAGGCGCGCATCCCTGCCTGGGAGCAGATCCGCTTCAGCGTCACCATCATGCGCGGCTGCGCCGCGGGGTGCAGCTTCTGCTGCATCACCGAGCACCAGGGCCGCGACGTCGTCTCGCGCAGCGAGGCGAGCGTCCTGCGCGAGATCGAGTCTTTGAAAGAAGTGCCCGGCTGGACGGGGGTGGTGAGCGATCTCGGCGGCGCCACCGCGAACCTCTGGCACATGACCTGTACCGACGAGGAGTGGCACAAGGTCTGCCGCCGCGCCTCCTGCGTGTACCCGACGGTGTGCGAGAAATTCGGAACCGATCACGGGCCGCTCATCCAGCTCTTGCGCAAGGCGCGCGAGCTTCCCGGCGTGAAGCGGGCCTTCGTGGCGAGCGGAATCCGCTACGACGTCGCTTTCGCCGACGAGGAGCACGGCGACGAGTACATCCGCGAGCTCGTCGCGAACCACGTCGGCGGGCATCTCAAGATCGCGCCCGAGCACGTCTCGCCAGGCGTCGTGCGGGTGATGAAGAAGCCCGGGAAGGAGCAGTTCGTCCGCTTCAAGGAGCTGTTCGAGAAGTACAGCGAGGAGGCCGGGAAGGAGCAGTACCTCGTCCCGTACTTCATCTCCGGTCATCCGGGCTGCGAGGTGAAGGACATGGTCGAGCTGTCCGACTACCTGGCGGAGAATGGCTGGCGCCCACAGCAGGTGCAGGACTTCACGCCGACGCCGATGACGCTCGCGACCGACATGTACTACTCGGGCTACCACCCGAATACGGGCAAGCCGGTGCATGTGCCGAACAACCCGGACGAGAAGGCCATGCAGCGGGCGCTCCTCCAGCCGCACCTTCCGGAGTTCCGCGCGCTCGCGGCCAAGGCCCGGCGCGAGGCGGGGGCGCCGCCTCCTCCCAAGCGGCCGCCGCCGCGCCGAGGCCCTGCGCGCGTCGCGCCGAGCGACGCGTTCGAGGACTAAGCGCGGGGCCAGGTGCGATCGAGGATCGGGCCCACGTCGACGCCGGCGGGGAGCGTGCCGAAGGCGCGGCCCCAGTCGCCGGCGAGGCGTGTCGCGCAGAAGGCGTCCGCCACGGCTTTCGGGCCATGAGCGACGAGAAGCGATCCCTGCAGAGCGAGCGCGAGCGACTCGACCAGCCGGCGTGCGCTCGACTCCTCGGGGCGGACGAGCAACGCTTGCAGCGAATCGACATGGGCGTCGAGCCGCCGGTCCGCTCCTCGCGTCTTCGCTAGTTCCGCGAGGAGAGCTTCCGCGGCCTCTGGTTCCTTCCCCAAGGCCCGCAGCACGTCGAGGCAGATGACGTTCCCCGAGCCCTCCCAGATCGAGTTCAAGGGCGCCTCACGGTAGAGGCGCGGCATCCCGCTCTCCTCGACGTAACCGTTCCCGCCCAGGCACTCGAGGGCCTCGGAGACGACCGCGGGCGTCCGCTTGCAGATCCAGTACTTCGCCACCGCGGTAGCGATGCGGCGGAAGGCGCCCTCTGCCGGCCGGTCGAAAGCCCCGGCGATGCGCAGCGCGAGCGAGGTCGCGGCCTCGGATTCCAGAGCAAGGTCCGCGAGCACGTTGCGCATCAGCGGCTGCTCGACCAGCCTCTTTCCGAAGGCGGAGCGGTAGGTGCAGTGGTGGAGCGCCTGCGCGAGCGCGATGCGCATCCCGGCGGCGCCGCCGAGCGCGCAATCGAGGCGCGTGTGCGTGACCATCTCCAGGATGGCCGGCACGCCGCGGCCTTCCTCGCCGACGAGGTGCGCGAAGGCGGAGTCGAATTCCACCTCGCTGGAGGCGTTGCTCCGGTTCCCGAGCTTGTCCTTGAGCCGTTGCAGGCGGAAGCCGTTCTTCGTCCCGTCCGGTAGCACTCGCGGCAAGAGGAAGCAGGAGAGCCCCTTGGAGGCCTGCGCGAGGACGAGGAAGGCGTCGCTCATCGGCGCCGAGCAGAACCACTTGTGTCCGGTGAGCCGGTATCCGCCCTCGGCCGGCTCGGCGCGGGTGGTGTTGGCGCGGACGTCGGAGCCGCCCTGCTTCTCGGTCATCGCCATCCCGACCAGCGCGCTCTTCTTCTGTGCCGCGGGCAAGAGGCGCGGCTCGTACTCGCCGCTCGCGACGCGGGGCTCCCACTCGCGAGCCAGCGCGGGCGTCCGCCGCAGCGCTGGCACGCAGGAGTAAGTCATCGAGATGGGGCATCCGTGGCCCGCCTCGTTCTGGGAGTCGAGCAGCATCAGAACGGCACGGGCTGCGTGCGCGCCCGGGCGCGCTTCCTGCCAGGGGAGCGCGTGGATTCCGCGAGCGACCGCGTTGCCCAGGAGCGCGTGCCATGCGGGATGGAATTCCACCTCGTCGAGGCGGTTTCCGTAGCGGTCGTGCGTCCGCAGCTTCGGGGGGAACTCGTTCGCCTCCGCTGCCAGGCGCTGCGCCTCCGCCGTGCCCAGATAGGTGCCGAGCGAAGCGGCCCGCTCCCGCGCCCACCCGGCGCCTTCGCGGGCCATCGCCTCCTGCAAAGGGAGATCGGACTCGAAGAGGTTCCAGCCTGCGAGCGGCGGCGGCTGGTTCGGGACGGCAGGATCGGGCATCACCAAGCAGTCTACCGCGGGCCTGCGATCACTCCGTACGCTTTCCGAACTTCTCCTCCAGCTCTTCCACGGTGCGCGGCCAGTCCTCCTTGAGGAGGCGCGAGAGGCTGCGGTCGGAGAGGATCCTGCCGTCGGTCTGGCAGCGCGGGCAGTAATTGGTCTCGTTCTCGGCGTAGGCGATGCGCTGCACGGCGGTCCCGCAGACGGGGCAGGGCATGCGATAGCGCCCGTGGACCGCCATGCCCTCGCGGAAGGCGGTGACCTTCTCGGGGAAACCGCCCCGGGTCTCCGCGCGCAGCCGGTCGGTCCATTCGAGCAGGACCGCCTGGGTTGCCTGGTAGAGGCGGGAGATCTGCTCGTCGTCGAGCTTGTGGGTGGTCTGCACGGGGGAGAGCCGCGCCCGGTGGAGGATCTCGTCCGAGTAGGCGTTGCCGATTCCGCTGAAGAGGCGCGGATCGGTGAGCGAGCGCTTCAGCGTGTGGTTCTCGCGCAGGAGCGCCTCGCGGAACGAGGCCAGGGTGGCCTCGAGCGGCTCGATCCCGCCGCGGTCCATCTCGCGCACGGCTTCTTCGCCGCGCAGGAGGTGGATCGAGGCGCGCTTCTTGCTCGCCACCTCGGTGAGCACGACGGTCCCCGAGTCGAAGTCGAAAGCAGCGAGTCCGACCTTGCCGGGGATCTTCGCGCCGGCATCGAGCCATTTCAGGCGGCCCGCGATCATTAGATGCATGACGAGGAAGAGGTCCCCTTCCAGCGCGAGCACGAGTCGCTTGCCGACGCGCCGCAGCCCGAGCACCTTCTTGCCAGCCGCGGCCGAGAGGGGCGGATCGAAGGTGCGCAGTACGAACGGGCTCGCGAGGCGCACGCCGAGAAGCTTCCGGCCGTTCACCCGGGCGGCGAGCGCCTCCAGATAGACGGTGACGTCGGGAAGCTCCGGCATCTACACGGGCGGAGCCTCGAGCGGCGGCGCCCCGAGGGTCGGCTCGCCGGCGGACGCGCCCTCGTCGGCGCGATGCTCCGCGGGGTACAGCTGGATGAGCTCGAACACGTACCCATCGGGGTCCTCGAAGTCCTGCGACTGTCCGCCGCCGATGTCCTGCACCGGCGAGAGCGGATGGGCGCCGCTCCGCTGGACGAGCGAGGCCATCTCCGAAAGCGAGTCCACGCGGATCCCGAGCACCGGGCCGCCGCGGTCGTAGCCGCGCCTCTCGAAGGGCGCCGCATTGAAGATGGCGTGGAGCGCGAGATGGATGCCGGGCTTCAGCTCGAGCTCGCACCATCCCGGCGCGTAGGACTTCTCGGCGAGGCCGATGACGTCCCGCCAGAAGTTGCGCGAGCTTTCGAGATCAGGGACCTGCAGGGTGACCCAGAGGAGATCGTTCACGGCGGCGGAGCATAGCAGGGGTCGCGATCGCCGGAAGCCCGCTCCCGTGGGATCATCGCGGGATGAAAGTCGCAGTCGCGGGAGCGAACGGTCTCATCGGGTCGAATCTGGTGCGCGCCTTGCGGGCGCGAGGCGACGAGGTGGTCCCGCTCGTGCGCAACCCGCGCCATCCCGGCGAGGTCCGCTGGGACCCCAGGGCGGGCGGCGAGTGGACGCGCGCGCTCGAAGGCGTGGACGGGATCGTCAACCTGGCGGGAGCGAACATCGGCGGCAAGCGCTGGAGCGAAGAATACAAGAAGGAAATGCGCGACAGCCGCTTGCAGCCGACCCGCGCGCTGGTCGAGGCGATGCGCGCGGCGTCGCGGAGACCTCGCGTCTTCGTCAGCGCGAGCGCGGTCGGCTACTACGGCGACCGCGGCGACGACGAGGTGACCGAGGCCACTCCGGCGGGCAGCGACTTCCTCGCCGGGCTTTGCAAGGATTGGGAGGAGGAGGCGGGCCGCGCCGAGCAACTGGGCGTCCGGACGGTGCTCTTGCGGACGGGCGTGGTCCTCGATCGCGAGGACAGCGCGCTCGCGAAGATGCTCCCGCCCTTCAAGGCATTCCTCGGCGGGCCGATCGGGTCCGGACGGCAATGGTTTCCCTGGATCCACATCGCCGACGAGGTCGGCCTCATCCTCTGGGCGCTCGAGGGCAGCGCGCGAGGACCCGTCGATGCGGTGTCGCCGGCGCCCGTCCGCATGAAGGAGTTTGCTCGCGCACTCGGGCGCGCGCTGCATCGGCCGGCGGTCCTCCCCGTGCCGGCCTTCGCGCTCCGCCTCGCGGTGGGCGAGATGGCCGAGGTGCTCCTCGGTGGCCAGCGGGCCCTGCCGAAGAAGGCCCTCGACGGCGGCTATCGCTTCCGGTTCGACGACGTGGACCGGGCGCTCCAAGACGTCCTCTCGCGATCGGCGAGCGCTTGACGGGGGGCCACGGCATGATGTGAAACGCGCCATGCCCGCCGACTTCACCCACCTTCATCTCCACACGCTCTACAGCCTCCTCGACGGGGCCATCCGGCTGCCGGACCTCATGACGGCCTGTGCCGCCTCGGGGATGAAGTCGGTCGGAGTCACCGACCACGGGAACATGTTCGGAGTGGTGAGCTTCTACCGCGAGGCCAAGAAGGCGGGCATCAAGCCCATCATCGGCTTCGAGGCGTACGTCGCGGGCGAGAAGGGGATGGGCGACAAGACGCAGCGGGTGGGAAACCACCTGGTGCTCCTCGCCCAGAACGAGGCCGGTTATCGAAATTTGCGATACTTGTCGACGAAGGCCTTCATGGATGGGTTCTATTACGACCCCCGCGTCGACAAGCCGCTGCTCCGGGGGCATAGCGAAGGAATCATCGCGCTGACCGCCTGCATGGCGGGGGCGGTGCCCAAGGCCATCCGCCGCGGCGCCCTGGACGAAGCCCGCCGCGAAGCGCAGGACTTGAAGGAGATCTTCGGCGACCGCCTTTACCTCGAGATCCAGTCCAACGCCTTGAAGGAGCAGCTTCCGGTCAATCACGGGCTTTGCGAGCTTTCGCGGGACCTCGGGATTCCCCTCGTCGCCACCGCCGACAGCCATTACGTCGGGAAGGCCGATGCCAGGGCGCACGAGGTCCTCATGGCCATCGCCTCGGGGCGCACCTTCGACGATCCCAAGCGGCTGCGCCACGAGACGGAGGAGCTGTACATCAAGAGCCCGACGGAGATGGACACGGCGGCCGAGGCGACGACGGGCGTCGGCGCGGAATGGCGCGAGGCGGTCCACAACTCGTGGCTCATCGGCGAGAAGTGCAACGTCGAGCTCGATCTGAAGTCAACGCACCTCCCCCACTTCCGTGTGCCGGAAGGGGAAACGCTCGATTCGTACCTGCAGCGCCGTGCGCGCGAGGGGCTCGACGCCCGATTCCGCGAGATCGAGCGGACCGGCCGGCGGATCGATGCCGACGTGTATCGCGAGCGACTCGAGCGCGAGCTCGCGGTCATCATCAAGATGAAGTTCGCCGGCTACTTCCTCATCGTCCAGGACTTCATCAACTGGGCGAAGGGGCAGGGCATCCCGGTCGGACCCGGCCGCGGTTCCGGGGCCGGGTCGCTGGTCGCCTATGCGTTGCGCATCACCGACCTCGATCCGCTCCCCTACAACCTCCTCTTCGAGCGCTTCCTCAATCCGGAGCGCATCTCGATGCCGGATTTCGACGTCGACTTCTGCCAGGACCGTCGCGGCGAGGTCATCGATTACGTCACCGAGAAGTACGGCCGCGAGAACGTCGCGCAGATCATCACCTACGGCGCGCTCTCGGCGAAGAGCGCGATCAAGGACGTCGCGCGGGTGATGGGCGTGCCGTTCTCCGAGGTCAACGAGCTCACCCGCAACATCCCGAACCTCATCGACGGGCATCCTGCCACCATCGCCAAGGCGCTCGAGGTCGAGCCAAAGCTGCGCGACATCCAGGAGCAGAAGCCTGTCTTCAAGAGCATCATCGAGTACGCCCGCGCCCTCGAAGGTTTGACCCGCTCGACCGGCATGCACGCGGCCGGCGTGGTGATCGGCGAGAAGCCGCTGTGGGAGTACGTGCCGCTCTGCCGGGGGCAGAACGGCGAGCTCGTCACCCAGTTCGCGAAGGACGAAGTGGAGCTGGCGGGCCTCGTCAAGTTCGACTTCCTGGGGCTCACCACGCTGACGGTGATCAGCGAGGCGGTGAAGCTGATCAATCGCGGACGGGCCGAGGCGGAGCGGGTCGACATCGCGCTCTTGCCCCTCGACGACAAGAAGACCTACCAGCTCATCTCCAGCGGCGACACGGCCGGCATCTTCCAGATGGAGTCGAGCGGCTTCACCGAGATGGTGAAGAAGCTCAAGCCGAGCGTTTTCGAGGACATCGTCGCCGCCGGCGCGCTCTACCGTCCCGGTCCCCTGGAATCGGGGATGGTGGACGTCTTCATCAACCGCAAGCACGGCCGCGAGAAGGTCAGCTACCCGCACCCCAAGCTCGAGTCCATCCTCAAGGACACCTACGGGGTCATCGTCTACCAGGAACAGGTGATGCAGATCGCGCAGGTCCTGGGCGGCTACTCGCTCGGCCGCGCCGACCTGCTCCGCCGCGCCATGGGGAAGAAGAAGGCCGACGTAATGGCCAAGGAGCGGGACGGGTTCGTCGAGGGGTGCGCGAAGAACGGGGTCGATTCGAAAACCGCGAACGACATCTTCGATTTGATGGAGAAGTTTGCTGAATACGGATTTAACCGCAGCCACAGTGCGGCCTACGGGCTGATCAGCTACCAAACGGCATGGCTGAAGACGCACCACCCGGTCGAGTTCATGGCCGCGCTGCTCACGAGCGAGAAGGACAACACCGACAAGGTGGTCGCCCACATCGCCGAGGCGCGCGCCGACGGCATCACCGTGCTGCCGCCCGACGTGAACGACTCCGATCTCGCCTTTGGCGTCGGCCCCGATCCGAAGAAGGCCGGGAAGAAGCTCATCCGCTTCGGGCTCGGCGCCATCAAGGGTGTCGGGGAGAACTCGATCGAGGGAATCCTCGCCGCGCGCAAGAAGCCGTTCCCCGGGCTCTTCGATTTTTGCGCGCGGATCGACACGCGCAAGATCAACCGCAAGACGCTCGAGGCGCTGGTGGCGGCGGGTGCCTTCGATTTCACCGGCAAGCCGCGCAAGGCACTCTGGGACGCCATCGAGCCCGCGCTGGCGCAGGGATCGGCGGCGCAGCGCGATCGCGAGAGCGGCCAGTTCGGCCTCTTCGGCGGCGGCCGGGGCCGCGGCGAGCCCGAGGCGCCCGAGGAGCGGGTCTTTGGCAAGGAAGAATGGTCCGAGCGCGAGCGCCTCGCCAAGGAGAAGGAGGCGCTCGGCTTCTACATCACGGGCCACCCGCTCGCGCGGTACGCGGATGACGTCAAGCGATACGCGACCCATACCTGCGCCTCGCTGGCGTCGGCAAAGGGTTTCGAGAAGGTTGCTGTCGCGGGCGTCGTGACCGGGTATCGCGAACGTCTCACCAAGACGGGCAAGCGGATCGGCTTCGCCGCCCTCGAGGACCTCACCGGAACCCGCGACCTCGTGCTCTACGAAGACATCCTGCAGCGCTTCGAGGCTTTACTGAAAGGCGACGATCCCCTTCTCGTGCGCGGAGTGGTCCGCCTCGCGGAGAAGTTCGGCG